>Ga0335076_10004777_pt1 | contig 13728 bp, 9 predicted proteins | sample Lox_Sample_25_FD_206717 | JGI IMG/M metagenome (GOLD analysis project Ga0335076, IMG submission 206717) | Soil microbial communities from Loxahatchee National Wildlife Refuge, Florida, United States - Lox_Sample_2.5 | ecosystem: Environmental > Terrestrial > Soil > Wetlands | place: USA: Florida... | reverse complement strand
CACTCCGGCCGCGGATGCCTGTCGCCGTAGCGCACCGCGAATACTCCCGCGCCACACAGCGCGACGCCCGCGCCCAGCAGCGCCAGCCCAACGTACGCGACGCGCTCTCGCCCTTGCGCTCCGCTCGGCGCCACTGCCGCAGCAAACACCCAACACGATAGCGCTGCCAGCACTGCCGCTGCCGGAGCACCCGGCTCGCTCATCCCCAGCGACAAATGCAGCAGCGGCATCAGCGGCCCAAGCAGCAGTGCCGCCGGCGCCACCGCCGCCAGAATCAGCAGCATCGCCGTCCGGTGCCGCCTGTCGCTTCCACTGGCCGCACCGGTGCGCCACGTGAACACAATTCCCAGCGCCACCAGCACTGGAACCACCGGCCACACTCCCAGATAACTCGCCGCCGGCAGCCCGAACGCTGTTGCCACGCCCACCGCAGTCCACGCGCCCGCGCCCGCCAGCGCGATCTCTTCCCAGCGAGCACCAGCCGCCTCCCACAACGCAAACGTGATCCCCGCCACCACACAATCCATCGCTGCCGCGTAGATGCCGCTGAACAGGAACGGCCCGGGCAATCCCCCTGCGCCGTGGAGACGCGCAAGCGTCAGCGCAAACCAATCCCCTACGCGCCACGCCGCCACCAGGCTGATGGCCAGCAGCGCCAGCGCTGTTAGAAATCCTCCGCCGCGCACAACTCCGCGCGCGAATCCCAACACCGCCACCGCCAGAAACAGCGCCAGCACGCCGATTCCGATTGCCCGCGCCCAGCTCGCCGGATACACCAGCTGCCATCCGCCCACCGGATTGAAAAACACGGCGCCCGGCCCGCCCTTCGCCGCAACCCTCGCCAGGTCTTCATTCGCCAGCCGCCGCGCCAGCGGCAGCGCATAATCGCCGCACTGCTGCAGCGTGCGAATGTCCAGGTTCTCCGGCGTGTCCTGGAGCGTGTGGTACCGCTCCGGCCCGCCGATGAACGCGAAGTTCATCCCCGCCATTCCCGCCTTCCGGAGCGCATAGAAGTCCGAAGAGTTCGGCATCATTCGCGCCACCGCCGCCGAGAGGGACGAGGCTCGCGGCGAATGCGCCTCGCTTGCCAGTTCCCGCACCAGCGGCAGGTCCCCTTCGCTCGTCTCGTACATCAGCACCGGCCCGCTTGTTCCGCGGTTGTCGAAGTTCAGCACTACGCCCACGTCGTTTTTCCACGGATGCTCCGCCGCAAAGGCCGCCGCGCCCAGCAGGCCCAGCTCCTCTCCGTCCGTGAACAGGAAGATCACGTCGTTCCGTGGCTTCGGTCCCGCCGCAAGCGCCCGCGCCGTCTCCAGCAGCGTCGCCACTCCCGCGCCATCGTCGCCTGCACCCGGCCCCGCGGGAACCGAGTCGTAGTGCGCCGCCAGCAGCAGTGCCGGACCCGTGCCCGTCCCGCGCATCCGTGCCAGCACGTTCTCCACTGTCGCGCCCGTGCTGTACGCGCCCAGGATGCTCGTCGTTTTCTGCGTGGAAGGTTCGAGGCCCAGCGAGGAAAGTTCGTGCAGCAAATAATCGCGCACGCGGTCGTGCTCGCGTGAGCCCGTAGGATGCGGGGCCCGCGCAATCTCCCGTACGTGCGCCATCGCCCGCTCCGCGGAGAATTGCGCGGCGGGCGCCGTCGCCGGCGTCACCCCGCGTGGCTGGTAAAGCGCCACACTGGCCGCCGCAAGCAGCAGTATCCAGAGAAGTCCCGCGGCGCGGCGAACGAAGTCAGATGGTTCCGTGGTCATCGGGCGCGGTGTGCGCCGCCATTCTAAATCGCGCTGAAGTCCGCCTCAAAACGCTCCCGCACGCGCGCCGCGTCGAGCGGCCCGCCGTGCCCCAGGTAAATCGTCTTCGCGCCCCGTTCCAGCAGTTTCCGGATGCTGCGCCGGAGTTCGCCCACGTCTTCCGCGTAGTAGTGATACCCCGGCTCTTCGCGACGGTATGCCCCGCCGAGCCACCCGCCCATCATCAGGTCGCCCGCAATCGCGCGCCCATCGTCGAACAGCACGCTGATCGAGCCCGGCGTGTGCCCCGGCGTGTGCACCACAGTCGCCGGAATCCCAAATTCCTTCAGCGAATATCCCTCTTCTACTATCAGGTCCGGCTCGACCGCCGGGAACCGCGGATCCAGGAACAGCGACATAATCCGGCTCGACAGCCGCAGCGGCACCAGCGGGCTGCTGTCTCCCACGCGCATCTTTCCCGCGTCCGCCGCGTGCACCGCGGCCGGAACACGCAGGCGCTCCCGCAGCGCTCGCGTGCTTCCCGCGTGATCCGTGTGCGCGTGCGTGTGCAGCAGCAGGCCCACACGTTCCGGCGAAACGTTGAATCGCCGCAGCCCGCGCAGAACCTGCTCCTCTTCTCCTGCGCTGCCCGTGTCCACCAGCACAGCGCGCTCCGCGAGCACGATGTACGCCATCGAAATCTTCAACCGGATCGGATAGATGGCTGGAATCAACCCGCACCCCCGCCCGCCCCGCTCGAGGCACACCCAAAACACCCAGACTCTCGGAATTACGTGCCGGAGCGGCCGTCTGTTCCCGGGGTTTATTCCCCGGTTCACGTCATTAGACTGGTTTGGGAGGCTTTGGCTTTGTGGAAGGCGCTCTGTAGACGCCCTGCGGGGAAGGTGGCAACAGAAAAAGAAGGAGCTGCTGAACGGGCCCAGCCCAAAATCCCCTCTTTAAAAGGGATCCTCCGCTCAACAGCTCCTCTATTCCCATCTCTTGCACCCGGCTGGCCATCTCTATCTCTTTTATTTACAGTGTTTTCTCCCTCGCCACCCCGGCAAAAACTGCACGGGGTTGGTAAAAAGTCCGCGATGAGTACTACGAGTACTATTCAACCGCCAGCCCCCTGAGGCTTCCCCGCCTCTGTTACGAAAACTCCCATCCTGCCTTGTCCTCTTTCGCCCCTCTCCTGCCACCTTGACCCTCCACCAGCCCGTGCTATTCTGGCGGGTTCGACCAGCCTTCGCCGAGCTGCCTGTAGGCGCTAGGTCTTCTGAGGCTTGCACGGGGCACGATGGGTCTCCAAAAGATCGTCATCCGCGGGGCGCGCCAGCACAACCTGAAGAACATCAGTCTCGAAATCCCCCGAAACACGCTGACCGTCGTCACCGGCCCTTCCGGCTCCGGCAAGTCTTCGCTCGCCTTCGACACTATCTACGCCGAAGGACAGCGCCGCTACGTCGAGACACTCTCCGCCTACGCCCGCCAGTTCCTCGACCAGATGGAGCGCCCGGAAGTCGACTCCATCGAAGGCCTCTCGCCCGCCATCTCCATCGAGCAGAAAACCACCACGCGCTCGCCCCGCTCGACCGTCGGCACCATCACCGAAATCTACGACTACCTGCGCGTCCTCTACAGCTCCGTCGGCACGCCGCACTGCCCCAAGTGCGGCAAGCCCATCGCGCGCCAGTCCACCGAGCAGATCGTCCAGGCCATCCTCGCGCTCAAGCCCGACGATCGCATCATGATCCTTGCTCCCGTCGTCCGCGGCCGCAAAGGCGAGTACAAGAAGGAACTCGAATCCTTTGCCCGCCAGGGTTACGTCCGCGCGCGCATTGACGGCGAGCTGCGCAGCCTCGACGAGGAAATCCGCCTCGACAAGCGCAAGAACCACACCATCGAGGTTCTTCTCGACCGCCTGCTCGTCAAGCCCGGCATCGCCAAGCGCCTCGAGCAATCCGTCGAGGCTGCGCTAAAGCTCGCCGGCGGCCTCGTCACTGTCGCCGTGGTCGGCGGCCCGGAGCAGGTCTACTCCGAGAAACTCGCCTGCCCCGACTGCGGCACTTCGGTCCCGCAGCTCGAACCGCGTTCGTTCAGCTTCAACTCTCCCTATGGCGCTTGCCCCGAATGCACCGGCCTTGGCTCGAAGTACGACTTCGATCCGTCAAAGGTCATCGCCGACTGGTCCAAGCCACTGCTTGAAGGTGGCCTCGGCCCCGGCGCCGGTTCCACCTATCTCCAGCGCACCATGAAGCTTGCAGCCGCGGCGCACAACTTTTCTCTCGACACGCCGCTCGAAAAGCAGCCGCGTCCCATCCAGCACCTGATTCTCTACGGCAATCCGCCGAAGGGCGTGCCAGCGGGCGGCCCTGCCGTCCGCCCTCGCCCCGGCCTGCACTTCCCAGGCGTGCTGGAAATCCTCCGCCGCAGCTTCGAGGAATCCTCTTCGGAGACCTACCACGACTGGCTGCTGGAATACATGTCGCCCGCGCCGTGCGCCGCCTGCGGGCAAAAGCGCCTTCGTCCGGAAAGCCTTGCCGTCCGCCTCGGCGGCCTCACCATCGCGGAGTTCACCGCGAAACCGCTTTCCGGCGCCCGCGCCGCCGTGGACGCGATCCGCGCTCAGCTCACTCCCCGCCAGCGCGAAATCGCCGGCCGCCTTCTCGATGAAATCGCCGAGCGACTCGACTTCCTGCTCGCCGTCGGCCTCGGCTACCTTAGCCTCGACCGCTCCGCCGCCACCCTCTCCGGCGGCGAAGCGCAGCGCATCCGCCTGGCCACGCAAATCGGCTCCAAACTTCGCGGCGTCCTGTACGTTCTCGACGAGCCGTCCATCGGCCTCCACGCCCGCGACAACGGCCGCTTGCTCGGCACGCTCGAACAGCTTCGCAATCTCGGCAACACCGTTCTCGTCGTCGAGCACGACGAAGAAACCATCCGCCGCGCCGACTACGTCGTGGACCTCGGTCCCGGCGCCGGCGCTCACGGCGGCGAACTCGTCGCCCTCGGCCCGCCTCCCCAGATCGAGGCCGCTGCGAACTCCCTGACCGGCCGCTACCTCGCCGGCTCGCTGCGCATTCCTGTGCCCGAACGCCGCCGCCCCGCCAACGGAAAAGCCATTACCGTGCTCGGCGCGCACGCCAACAACCTCAAGAATCTCGACGTCGCCTTTCCTCTCGGCCTGCTTATCGTCGTCACCGGCGTCTCCGGCTCGGGCAAATCCACCCTCGTCAACGACATTCTCTACAGCGCGCTTGCCGCCAAGCTCTACCACTCCACGCAGCAGCCCGGCGCGCACCGCGCCGTCGAAGGCGCCGAGCACATCGACAAGATCGTCCGCATTGACCAGACGCCCATCGGCCGCACCCCCCGCTCGAATCCCGCTACCTACACCGGCGTCTTCACCCCCCTCCGCGAAATCTTCGCCATGCTTCCCGAGTCGCGCGAGCGCGGCTACAAACCCGGCCGTTTCAGCTTCAACGTCAAGGGTGGACGCTGCGAAGCCTGCCAGGGCGACGGCCTGCGCCGCATCGAGATGAATTTTCTTCCGGATGTCTTCGTCACCTGCGAAATCTGCCGCGGCCGCCGCTACAATTCCGAAACTCTCTCCGTCCGCTACAAGGGCCACTCCATCGCCGACCTGCTCGAAATGTCCATTGACGAAGCCAGCCGCGCGCTTGAAAACATTCCGCAGGTCCGCCAGAAACTCGATACGATGGTGGACGTGGGTCTCGGCTACGTGAAGCTCGGCCAGCCCGCCACCACTCTCTCCGGCGGCGAAGCCCAGCGCATCAAACTCGCCCGCGAGCTCTCTCGCCGCCAGACCGGACGCACGCTCTACCTTCTCGACGAGCCGACCACCGGCCTGCACTTCGACGATGTAAAGAAGCTCATGCAGGTGCTTAACCGCCTGGTCGATCTCGGCAACACCGTCATCATCATCGAGCACCACCTCGACGTCATCAAACAAGCGGACTGGATCGTTGACCTCGGCCCCGAAGGCGGCGAAGAAGGCGGTCGCATCGTCGCCCACGGCACTCCCGAGCAGGTCGCCCGTTCGAAGAGGTCCTACACCGGCGCAGCGCTCGCGCGCTCGCTCGGCGTGTCGAACGGCGTCTCGGGCAACGGCAGCGAACCGGTCACGCCCAAGCGCGCCCCTGGAGGCAACGGCAAGGCACAGTGAACGGTAGCGACACCCCGGAACATTGTCTCGACTGCGGCGCGGAAATCCCCGCCGGCGCGAAGGAGTGTCCAACCTGTGCGGCCCGCGGCGTTGGCAGCCCTTCCCGCCAGACGGCTGTTCTTCTAAGCCTGCTTCTGCTTTCCGCGCTCTTCGTAGTCACCGGCTTCGCCACACGCGCCTTTCATTATCACGAGGAGCAGGTCGCCGAAGAATGGCTGCGCCGCGGCGAAGCGGAGCTCGCTGCCGGCCACACGAACGAGGCGATTGACGCCCTCCGCAACTCCCTCGTCTACTCCAAGGACAATCGCCAAGCGCAGCTCCGCCTGGCGCAGACTCTCGCCGCTGCCGGCCGCAACGATGAAGCGCGCATCTATCTGCGCACGCTGTGGGAGAGCGAGCCGGGCAACGCCGCCGTAAATCTCGAGCTCGCGCGCCTTGCCGTGCGCGACGGCGACGTTTCTGAAGCCCTCCGCTACTACCACGGCAGCATCTACGGCGTCTGGGACTCTCATGTTCTCGAGCGCCGCCGCGAGACGCGCCTCGAGTTGATTCAGTACCTTTCCAGCCGCGGCCTTAGGCAGCAGGCCCTGGCTGAAACGCTTGCGCTCGCCGCCAGCTTGCCTCCCGATCCCAAGCTCGAAACCATGGCCGGCAACCTCTTCTTCCAGCAGGGCGTTTACAACCGTGCGCTCGTCCAGTTCAAGGAAGCTCTGCGCCTCGACCCGCACGATGAAAAAGCTCTCGCCGGCGCCGGGCGCGCCTCGTTCGAGCTTGGCAACTTCGCCGATGCCCAGCGCTACCTGCGCCAGGCCGTTCGCGCAGCGCCGCATGATCAAGAAGCCGCGAATCTGCTCGCGCTTTCCGCCTCCGTTCTAGAGCTGGATCCCTACGCCGCAGGCCTTTCCGCCGACGCGCGCGCCCAGCGCGTCCGGCGCGCTTTCGCTCTCGCGCAGCAGCGGCTTACCGCCTGCACTCCGCCCGCTACCGATGCTCGCGCCCCTCAACTCGCAGTCCTTGCCGCGCGCCTGGCTGCGATGAAGCCGCAGGCCACGCAGAACGCGCTCCGCCGCGACATGGATCTGTTCGACTCCACGGCCGCGCTTGCCTTCGAAGTCGAGTCCGCCGCCGCGCCGGTCTGTGGTCCCGGCTCCGTTGACGACCAGGCGCTCGCTCTTATCGCCAGAGTCCGTGCGGCCACCGCTTCCGGAATCATTCCGGGAGGTGGACTGTGAGCGCGCCTCCGGCGCCTGCGCCGCAGGCCGCTCCCGCCACGTCGACGCCGGCGGCAAAGCTTCCCGCCGTAAAGTCGCACCTATCGCGCTTCTTTTCCGGCGCCGCTCTTCCCGAGGGCCAGTTCTTCTTCTTCCTCTCTCTCGTGATCGGGATTTTCGGCGGGCTCAGCGTCGTCTGCTTCCGCCTGACCATCGACTCGATGCGCCAGTGGCTGCTCGGCTCGTCGCTTCGTCCCCCGCTGCCGGAAGTCGTGCTCGTTCCCGTAATCGCCGGATTTTGCGTGGCTCTTCTCGTGCTCCTCGTCTTCCCGCAAGTGCGCGGCAGCGGCGTCAACCAGACCAAAGCCGCCGTCTACATCTTCGACGGCCGCGTTCCCTTCAACACCGTCATCGGAAAGTTCATCACCTGCGCGCTCGGCATCGGCTCCGGCCAGTCCCTCGGGCCCGAGGACCCCTCGCTCCAGATTGGCGCCGGCATCGCCTCTGCTTTAGGCCGCCGCATGCACCTCTCGCGTGAGAAGCTTCGCCTGATCGCTCCCGTCGGCGCCGCCGCGGGCCTCGCCGCTGCGTTCAACTCCCCGATCTCCGCAGTGCTTTTTGTGATCGAAGAAGTCATCGGCAACTGGAACGCCGGCGTGCTCGGCGCGGTGGTCGTTTCCGCGGTGGCCAGCGTCACCGTCGCGCGCTGGTTCCTCGGCGATGCACCCCTTTTCCGCGTTCCTGCCTTTCATCTCCGGCATCCCGTCGAGTTGCTCGCCTACGTCGTGCTCGGCATTGTCAGCGGCTACTTCTCCGTCTTTTTCCTTAAGACCGTTCTCACGCTTCGCCCGCGCCTGCAGAAGCTCCCGCACTGGTCGCACTATCTGCAGCCCGCTATCGCCGGCCTGCTTATCGGCGTGATCGGCATCCGCTTCCCGCAGGTGATGGGCGCGGGATACGACTACATTGACCAGGCGCTCCACGACCAGTTCGCCTGGCAATTCCTGCTGCTGCTCGCCGCGCTCAAGCTCATCTCCACCTCCGCCAGCTTCGCCAGCGGCGCTCCCGGCGGCCTGTTCGCTCCCGTCCTCTTCATGGGTGCGATGCTCGGCGGTGCCGTCGGCGGCTTCGAGAACCATTTCTTTCCGTCGCTCTCCAGTCACGCCGGGTCATTCGCGCTCGTCGGCATGGGCACGCTTTTCGCCGGAATCATGCGCGTTCCCATGACCTCAATCTTCATGGTTATCGAGATCACCGGCGACTACTCCGTGATCGTTCCCGTGATGATCTCGAACGCTATCGCCTACTTCATCTCGCGCCGTCACCAGCGCGTCACTCTCTTCGACGAGCTTTCCCGACAGGACGGCATCGTCCTTCCTTCGATGGAGGAGCGCCGCGAAGAGCGGCCGCTGCTCGTAGAGAACGCCATGCGCTGGTTCGGCGCGCCCGCTCTCGCGGCCACGGACGTGGTGAGCGTGGCCCGCGAACGCGCCGCCGGCGCGAGCGAGCCGTACCTGCTGGTCCGCGGTGAATCCGGCTGGGGCGCCTTTCCGTCCGAGCTGCTTGCCGACGGCAAAGCCGCCTCTGCAGCCAGCCTCGAATCGCTTTGCACCTTCCGCAATCTGCCGACGCTTCATCCTGACGAAGGCCTTGAGACCGCGCTGCGCCTGCTCGAGAATCGCCCGCTGCTCCCCGTCGTTCGCCGCACCGACCAGAACGCGCTCCAAGGCGTCGTCGGCCTTCAGGAAATCCTCCAGGCCTACCGCCGCGACGAAGAGGCCGGCCAGTCTCCGCCTTCACCTTCCTGATCGCGCGCGTTGCCGTTGTGATTGCCTGCCGCCGCTTCTGGCGCTAGAGTGCTTGCTTCCCATTCTCAAATGAGCATCTACAACGTCGCCCCGCTATCGTTCGCAAAGATACGCACTTATCCGCTGGCGAAGCGCCCGGGAAAAGTGAGCGCCGGCGATTTCGCCAAGCCCCATCGGCGAGGCACAGGCATCTCCGCGTGGCTCGATTCGCTTCCGCACATCCTCGCCGCGGACGACTTCCGCGCCGTAGCCGGCGCGATCGCCGCCGCGCGCCGCCGGAAGCGCCCGGTCCTGTGGGGCATCGGCGGCCACGTGATCAAGGTCGGCCTCGCTCCCGTGCTCATCGACCTCATGCGCCGAGGCTTCATTTCCGGCATCGCCATGAACGGCGCGGCCATGGTCCACGACTTTGAAATCGCTCTCGCCGGCCGCACCTCGGAAGACGTTCCCGGAGTGCTCGGAAGCGGCAAGTTCGGCATGGCGCATGAAACCGGCCTTTACCTGAACGAAGCCGCGGTCGGTGCGGCGCGCAGCGGCATCGGCCTCGGAGAAGCGGCCGGCAAGCTGCTCTCGAATCGCCGGCTGAAAGCGCGCTACCCGCGCCACAGCCTGCTGGTCGCCGCTTACGCCGCGCGCGTTCCCGTCACGGTTCATCTCGCCGTCGGCACCGACATTCCTCACATGCACCCTTCCGCCGATGGCGCCGCTCTCGGAGAAGCGACGCATCACGACTTCCGCCTCTTCTGCGCGGAAGTGAAGCGCATGCAGCCCGGCGGCGTTTATCTCAACTGGGGTTCCGCGGTGATTTTGCCTGAGGTTTTCCTCAAGGCCGTTTCCGTGGCGCGCAATCTCGGCACTCGTCTTGCGCCCATCACCACCGCGAACTTCGACTTCCAGCAGCTCTATCGCCCGCGCGAGAACGTGGTTCGCCGCCCGACCGCTGCGCCCGGTTCGCACGGCTACGCAATCACCGGCCACCACGAGATCCTTCTCCCGCTGCTTGCCGCAGCGCTCATCGAATACCGAGGGCCTTCGCGCCGCGCGTGATGTACGATCCATCTACCTCCGATCAGCCGGCATTCGCCCAATCCGCGCCCGGATTCGGCGAGCCGTCAGGGGCGCCTGATCCCTCACAGTTCGTTCCTCCCGATCCTGCAAAGCCGGACGCGCTGCGCGCGCGCGCCGTGCGCGCCGATCTCGCCGCGCCGTGGGATGGACTCGATCTGGTCGTGTTCTTCATCTATGCGTTCGGCATGCTCTATCTGCTCTCCGCCATTCTCGCGGGCCTCGCGGTGTCGCAGTTTCGCGTGCCCGTTACGGATATCGAGCGCTTCACCACCACAAACGCCGGCTTCGTCGTCTTCCGCCAGTTGCTGTGGTTCGCGTGCCTGCTCGGCTTCCTCTACGCGCTCGTGCGCCGCAGGACCTCGCAGCCCTTCTGGCCGGTGATCGGCTGGCGCTCCGTGCGCGTCTCCTCGCTGCCGCAGCCGGCGATTCTCCTGATGTTCCTCGGGTTGGGCGCTGCGCTCGGCGCCGCGGCGGACATCGCCTCGCTGTTCTACAACACCGAAAAGCGCCTGCCGATTCAGGACCTGTTCGAGAGTCCGCATGGCGTCGCGTACCTGATGTTCTTCGGTATCGCGGTTGCTCCGCTCGCGGAGGAAACCGTGTTCCGCGGCTTCGCCTTTCCGGCGCTGGCCAGGAAATTCGGCATCACGGCGGGAATCATCTTCACCGGCGTTCTCTTCGGGCTGGTGCACGTGCCGCAGCTTCGCGGCGGTTACGGACAGATCGCCACGCTTGTCTTTGTGGGCATTGCGCTCACCGTCGTGCGCAACAGCACGCGCTCGGTGTACGCGAGCTACCTCACGCACCTCGGCTACAACACCTTTCTTTTTTCGGGATTCCTGATCGAGGCGGTTACGCGGCACCGCGCGGGATAAGCAGGATTACGCGGACTGGGCTAGCTTGCCGGCCGGCTTTCCATCAGCTGCTGCAGCGATTCCTCGTACGGCGCGCGCGCCACGCCCCGCTCCGTAATAATTGCAGTGATCAGTCGCGAGGGCGTTACGTCGAACGCCGGATGCGCCGCGGCTACGTCTTCCGGCGCGATGCGCACGCCGCGGAAGCTCAGCACTTCCTCCGCTGGGCGCTCCTCTATCGGAATCGCGTCGCCGTTCGGAATCGAAAGATCCAGCGTCGACATCGGCGCGGCCACAAGGAACGGAACGTTGTGCTCGCGCGCCAGGATCGCCATCTGGTAGGTGCCGATTTTGTTCGCCGTGTCGCCGTTCGCGGCCACGCGGTCCGCGCCCACCACGATCGCGCCCACTCCTGCGGTCTTCAGTACGTGTCCCACCATGTTGTCGGTGATGACCTTCAGCGGGATGCCGGCCTTCTGCAACTCCCACGCGGTCAGCCGCGCGCCTTGCAGGTACGGGCGCGTCTCGGGCACGAAGACTTCCAGTTCGTGCCCTTCACCCACGGCCGTGCGGATCACGCCGAGCGCCGTGCCGATTCCCGCCGTGGCCAGCGCGCCTGCGTTGCACTGCGTCATCACGCGCCCGCTGCGCGGCAGCAGCGAAGCGCCGTGGCGGCCGATGGCCTCGTCGTGCTCCTTCTTTTCCTGGTGCACGAGATGCGCCTCGCGAACCATCGCGGTGCGCACGTCATCCAGGATGCGCGTCCCGGTCGCGACTTTGCATGCCGCCTCGAATGCCGTTTGCATTCGCGCAATCGCCCAGAACAAGTCCACCGCGGTCGGGCGCGTCTTCGAGAAGACGTCGCACATCACCCGAAATTCTGCGCGAAGGTCTTCGAGCGTCGCGGCCGGAGAACGTTCCACGCCGATGGCCAGACCCATCGCGGCGGCGACGCCGATGGCCGGCGCGCCGCGCACCTCCATCTCCCTGATGGCGCGCGCGACGTGCTGGTAGTCGGTGTACGTGTTGCGCACCTCGCGATCGGGCAGCAGGCGCTGGTCGAGCACCACAATTCCGCAGTGCCGCCATTCAATCGGCTGCGCCACGTGCAAGATCGGTTTTGGAGCGCTTCCCACGGTGCTCTATTGTAAACCCAGACGTGCCGCATACTTCAATCTGCCGGCTCGACAAATGCCAGCCGCGGTTTTTTCGTGCGAGACGGCGAGCGTTATCGCCGTCTCGCGTTCTCGTCGCCGGCGCTTCCAAGACGCCGGGGCGCCAGCTTCACGCCCGCGCCACTGATTTGTCCGGCGCCGTCCCAAACTTCTGCGTTGCGTACCCCACGATCAATCCCACCAGACCGCCGGGCAGCATGATTTCGAAGTAATACTTGTGCTGCATCTGCGCCACGCCAAACGCCAGCAGCAGCCCCACCGCCAGCCCGAATACGATCCCCAGGGGCAGTGAATGCACCCTTCGCGCGAATACCCCGATCAACACGCCGGCAATCAGGCCTTTTATCGTCGAGCCGATCACGATCCCCAGGATCTCCGGCCTGACTTCGGGCGTGAACCACGCCGTCCAACCGTCAAAGAATCCCAGCACGGTTCCCAGCAGAATCCCCACAATGATCTTGTTCATGTTTTCACCCCGTTCGGTGTTGCATCGTTGAGCGGATGCTTTCCCGCCCGGTGTTCCCTACACCGCCGGCCGCCGCGTCTTTAGCGCCGCGCAAAGAGAATCAGCAGCGCCCGCACCACCAGGTAGGCCAGCAGCAGAAGCACCACCACCTGATGTCGCGCCAGGAAGCGCGCGGCCTTTCGGGCCAGGTTGTCGGGATAGGCCTCGAGCGGCAGGCCGTTCAGGTGACGCTCGATATCCGCGCCCAGCGCGGCCACGGAGGTATAGCGCTCGGCCGGCTCCGCGCGCGTCGCTTTCGCGATCGCCGCGGCGAGCGCCGCGCCGGGCGCTTCCGTTCCTTCCAGCAGGAAGCGCAGGAGCTTCCCCAGCGCGTACACGTCCGTCTTCGCGTCCACGCCGGCTGCTTCGCCGCGCGCCTGCTCCGGCGACATATAGCCCGGCGTGCCGACCACGGCGCCGCTCGCCGTTCCCGCGCCGTTGCTCTGCGAACCGCCTACAGGGGACGCCGCGCCGCCTGCAGCCTCCCCACTGGCGCCGACGATTTTCGCCACGCCCCAATCCATCACCAGCACTTCGCCGAACGGGCCGACCATCACGTTCTCCGGTTTCAGGTCGCGATGCAGGACGCCGCGGTTGTGCGCAAAGGCCACGGCGTCGCAAATCTTCAGGAAGACGCGCAGGCGATCCGCGGTGGACTCGAGCCCCCGGGCGTGCTCGTCGAGCCGCTGGCCTTCCACGTACTTCATCGCGTAGAACACGCGGCCGTCGGCGAGCGTTCCCGCGTCGTGCACGGGAACGATCCCCGGATGCTCGAGCGCGGCCAGCACGCGCGCTTCACGCAGCAGGCGTTCGCCGAGGTCGCCGGCATCGCCGGGAACGTCGAGCACTTTCAACGCGACGCGGCGGCCGAGCGTTTCGTCTTCCGCAAGAAAGATCGCCCCCATTCCGCCGCGGCCGATTGCTTCGCCGCTTCCCGCCAGGCGGTAGCGCGTGCCGGACAGATCCGGCGCGTCCGCGGCGTGGCGCAGGCGTTCGAGGGCGCTGTCGGAGACCCAGGTCATGATTCGTCCTGGCCGCTCGCCGGCCGCTGCTCCCGAAGCTGTTCCGGCGGTTCCGCTCCCAGCAAGGAGCGCGCTTCGCGCTGAAACTCTTCTTCCGTGGTGGTGGTCTCGCGGAGGAAGTCCAGCACCGCGCGGCGGAATTCGCGGCGCGCGTGGGAGAGATAGT
>Ga0335076_10004776_pt1 | contig 13729 bp, 11 predicted proteins | sample Lox_Sample_25_FD_206717 | JGI IMG/M metagenome (GOLD analysis project Ga0335076, IMG submission 206717) | Soil microbial communities from Loxahatchee National Wildlife Refuge, Florida, United States - Lox_Sample_2.5 | ecosystem: Environmental > Terrestrial > Soil > Wetlands | place: USA... | reverse complement strand
CCGTACACGACATCGCACAGGGACAATTCGCGGCGGCGCGGGCCCATCTGGCGAGCGGGGACGCCATGCGCTCGCGCGATGTGACGACCGCGTTGCTCACGGCCTGGTGCTTTGCCGGGCAGTCCGACCTCCGCCATGCGCTCGACACACTGGACCGCATTCGCGACCCGTCGGTGCTGGCGTTTCGCGACTATCATGCCGGACTGATCGCCAATATGCTCGGAAACTCCGCGGAGGCGCAGCGGCGGCTGAAGTCGGCATACGACAACGACAAGAACAGCCTGCGCTTCGCCGACGCCTACGCGCGGTTCCTGGACGCGGAGGGCGACGTGGCCGGAGCGACGAAGGTTTACCAGGACTTCTCTACGATCATTCCCCATCACCCGCTGATCGAGCGAGCCCTTTCGGACCTGAAGGCGAATGAGTCTTTGCAGCCGCTCGTGCATGACGCGAAGGAGGGCGCCGCAGAAGGTCTCTATGGCCTGGGCAGCGCCGGGAGCCGCCAGGGAGACGAACTTCCCGCGCTCGTCTATCTGCGACTGTCGCTCTATCTGCGGCCGTCGAACGATCTGACCGCGGTAACGCTGGCCAGCCTTTTCGAGCAGCTGAAGCAGGGCGATCAGGTCATTGCCGCCTACCAGACGGTGCCGGCGTCATCGCCGTTGAAATTAGGCGCCGACATCCAGATCGCGCTTGAACTCGATACGATGGGAAAGGCCGACGAGGCCAAGCAGCGCCTCACCCAAATCATCGCTGAGCGTCCGCATGATGTCGAAGCCCTGAGCGCATTGGCCGAGTTGCAGCGGTCCGGCAAGAAATACGTCGAAGCGGCGGCGACCTACGATCAGGCGATTGCGGCTGTCGCTATACCGCGGCGTGAGAATTGGACTTTGTTCTATTTCCGCGGGATTTGTTACGAACGGTCGAACCAGTGGCCGAAGGCCGAGGCGGATTTCAAGAAAGCGCTCGAGCTCAATCCGGATCAACCTCTGGTCCTGAACTATCTCGGCTATTCATGGGTCGACAAAGGCCTCAATCTCGAAGAGGCGTTCAAGATGCTCCGCCGAGCGGTGGAACTGCAGCCGAACGACGGCTATATCGTCGATAGTCTGGGGTGGGCCCACTACAAGTTGGGACAATACCAGGAAGCGGCCCAGACGCTGGAAAAGGCGATCAACCTCAAGCCGGCGGACCCGGTTCTGAATGATCACCTGGGAGACGCCTATTGGCGGGTCGATCGCCGCGTCGAAGCGCACTTCCAATGGAATCATGCCCGCGACATGGGCCCGGATCCTGAGGATCTACCGGCAATCTTGAAGAAGATCGAGTTTGGGCTTCCAGACGCCGCGACCGACACGGCTGCGCCCAGCGCCTCGGCCCAGAAAGGCGGAGGTTGAGGTCGCCGCATTCGGCCAGACGCGATGGGCGCGGGCGCCGGCGAAGATCAATCTGACCCTGCGCGTGATTGGACGGCGCAACGACGGCTATCACGAGCTTGAGAGCCTCGTGGCGTTTGCCGGCGTCTGCGACTGGGTGGCTTTTGACCCTGCCCCCGATCTTGCGCTCGAGGTGCTGGGTCCGCGGGCGCTCGCGGCTGGCCCGGTCGACGACAATCTGGTTTTGCGCGCCGCGCGAACGCTCTCCGGGCTGATCCCCGACTTAAGGCTCGGCCGATTCCGACTAATCAAGCGGCTGCCCGCTGGAGCGGGGCTTGGCGGAGGGTCCGCCGACGCTGCGGCCGTCTTGCGGCTGCTTGCTTATGAGGCCCGGCTGTCGGTGGACAATCCGCGGGTGCTCGCCGCGGCCAAAGCGACGGGAGCTGACGTTCTCGCCTGCCTCCGCCCGCAGGCCCGCATGATGACCGGCATCGGAGATCAACTCGGTCCGGCGATTGCGCTGCCGAAGATGTTCGCCGTTCTCGTCAATCCCGGGGTCGCGGCGCCGACGCCCAAAGTCTTTGCCGCACTTGGGCTCGCTCCCGGCGCAAAACTGGAATCGTCGACACGGTCGTCCGATCTGATGGCGCACAGCACGGCGGGCTTGCTGGATTTTCTCTCTTTGAGCCGAAACGACCTGGAAGCAGCGGCGGTTCGCATTGCGCCGTCGATCGCCGTGGTGCGCGAGCGATTGTCGCGGATTCCCGGGGCGGCCGCGACGGGCATGTCCGGGTCGGGCGCGACCTGCTTCGCGTTGTTCGGCGATCGGCGCAGCGCCGCGTCGGCGCGGCGCGCGGTCGCGGCGGAATTCCCGCATTGGTGGGTTGAGGCAACCACGGTACGTTAGTTTCGGGCGCCTGGGCCACAGCAACCCCGGTCGCTTGAGCGCAGCATGAGACTATGATCGAACGCGACGTCCTGCGGGCGAAGTTCTGGGCGGCGTCCGATCTCCGCCGCAAGCGTCCGGCGAGAGTTAAGGCCATTCGAATGGACTGCAGGACGAACGCCGGTGCCGGTCGGCTCGCGCTTACAATGCTTGCGAGCTTTCTCGTCGCCCGCCTCGCGTTCGCCTTATCGTTCGGGCTCGGCGTCGACGAGAGCTATACGATCGGCATTTCCCGTCGCCTGAGTCTGTCGTATTTCGATCATCCGCCGCTGCATCTGTGGATCGCCCATTTCGCTGCTCTCGGGGCCGGCGAGAATATGGCTGCGCGCGCGCCCTTCGTCGCGCTCTTCTTCGGGACCGGCTGGATCGTCTATCGCCTGACAAGCTGGCTTTTCGATTCCGACGCAGCCTTGATTGCGCTTTTCGCCCTCAACGTAACGCCCTTTTTCTTCGCCTCGGCGGGCGGCTGGATCCTTCCCGACGGCCCGCTGCTCTTTGGCCTTGCCCTGGCCGCCTTCGCGGCGGCCCGGCTGTTCTTCGCCGAACCGGACGATGATGCTTCCCCCTGGGGACTTTGGCTGATCGTCGGCGTCGGTCTTGGGCTCGCGGGGCTGTCGAAGTACAGCGCCGTGCTTACTGCCGGCGGACTCGCGGCGTTCGTGGTCGTTTCACCCAATCAACGTCGTTGGCTCCAACATCCCGCTCCCTACATTGCGGCGATTGTCGCGCTGGGGATGATAACGCCTGTCATCCTGTGGAACGTTCAGCATGGCTGGGCGTCATTCGCGTTTCAGGGGGGACGCGCGGCGCCGCAAGGCCGGCTGCATCCGGCTCAGCTGGCCATCATGGTCCTCGGCCAAATCGCTTTTCTCTCGCCATGGATATTCGCGCCGCTGGTTGCGGGATTGGCGAGCGCGATCAGTCAGCGATCAGATGAGCGCCGGCTATTTCTACTTTGCCTCAGCCTGCCGCCAATCGTCTTCTTCAGCCTCACGCCGCTTTGGGGCGGTCGCGGCCAGCCGCATTGGACGATGCCGGGCTGGTTCTTTGCCTTTCCGCTGATGGGCGCGTGGATCCGGCAGCTCAGAGTCTCCGCGAGCGCGCTTCGCAAATCGGCGCTGGTTTCCTCTCTCCTGCTGGCCGCGGCCGTCGGCGCCGCGCTCCTGCAGGCGTCGACCGGCTGGCCATTGGCGGGCCTGACCGCGGGATCGAGAATCGCCGATCCGACGTTGGAGGCCTTCGCATGGAGCGATCTGGCCAAGGCGCCGATTTTTGATCCGGCGCCCAGCTTCGTCGTTGCGACGAAATGGTCGGAGGCGGGAAAGATTGCGCTCGCTCTTGGGCCCCGGTTTCCCGTGTTCGTCCTTTCGACCGACCCGCGGGGGTGGGCGTTCCTGGACGACAGCGCGAGCTACCTTGGCCGAAGCGGGGTCATTGTCACGCCGGTCGCCGACCTCAGTGCTGCTCTTGACGTTGCGGCGCCTTATTTCACCCGTCTGGGCCCGCCCCGGTTCCAAACTCTCGCCCGTCACGGCGCCGCCGCGGTCGAACTCGCGCTGATCCCCGCCGCCGGCTTGACGCGAAGCCTTCCCGTGCCTTATCCGGGCTCGACCGACAGATAGCGTTCATCGACGCCGAACGAAGCACGCGTGGCGCGGAATGGAAAGCGACGAAGCGCCCGGGCGCTCGCAGCCGACCTTGTCGGTGGTTGTCCCCACCTACCAAGAATCGGGCAACATTCCAGTCCTGTTCGAGCGCATCAAGCGCGCGCTCAGCGGGGCGCCGTGGGAATTGATCGTCGTTGACGACGACTCACCTGATGGAACCTCGAACGTCGCTTTTGCGCTGGCGGCTGAAGATCGCCGTGTACGCTGCCTTAGGCGGGTCAATCGCTCGGGACTTGCGGGCGCCGTCATAGAGGGCTGGATGTCGTCAAGCGCCGACTTTGTCGCTGTCATCGACGGCGATCTTCAGCACGACGAGTCCATCCTCCCGAAGATGTACGAAGCGCTCGCCAGAGGCTCGGGGAATCTGGCAATTGGCGCCCGGGCGCGAGTCGAACGCGGCGGCGGGTTGTCTCCAGCGCGCCAGGCGCTGAGTGACCTGGGAGCATGGTTCTTCAGGCGAATCGCGGGCGCCGCGGTGACCGATCCGATGAGCGGCTTCTTCATGATTCGGCGCGAAATCGTGGCCCGCCTTGCTCCGCGCCTTTCGCCCGACGGGTTCAAAATTCTGGTCGACGTCATCCTGTCGGCCGGCGGCAGCTTGAAGATCGTCGAAATCCCGTATGTCTTCCGCAAACGCAACGCTGGCGAGTCCAAACTCACCCCCCTGGTCGGCATCGATTTTCTTGGCCTAGTCGTTCACCACGCCACCGCCGGCATTCTGCCGATCCGATTTGTCCTCTTCGCCATGATCGGCGCGAGCGGTCTCATCGTGCATATCGTTTCGTTGTCGGCGGTCCTTCACTGGTTCGGGTGGATCACCTTCGATGCCGCGCAACTGATCGCGACGATCGTCGCGATGGGCAGCAATTTCATTCTGAACAATGAGATTACATATCGCCCATATCGGTATGGCGGGCTCGGCTTGATCGCTGGGTTCCTTGCGTTCGCACTGGGATGCAGCCTCGGAGCTCTCGCCAATATCGACGTCGCCTCCTGGCTGTTCAAAGCCAATCAGACCTGGTGGGCCGCCGGGCTTGCTGGCGCCTCGCTGAGCGTTGTCTGGAATTACGCGATTAGCACGAACCTCATCTGGCGGCGCCGTCGTCGCGCCTGAAGCGGCGCTTTCTTACGCCGCCTCCGCAGCCGGGGCGCGAGCGAGCAGCCTGCACAGACGTGCAAGCGTCTCCCGCTGTTGCGGTCGCGGCACCACGAGATCGACCATTCCGTGCGCGCGCAGATATTCCGCCCGCTGGAAGCCCTCGGGAAGGCGCTCACGAATCGTCTGTTCGATCACCCGGGCGCCCGCGAAGCCAATCACGGCTCCGGGTTCGGCGATGTGGATATCGCCCAGCATCGCATAGGAGGCCGTCACGCCGCCGGTAGTCGGATTAGCGAGGACCACAATGTACGGGAGCCTCGCGGCGCGAAGGCGCCGGACCGCGACCGTGGTGCGCGCCATCTGCATAAGCGCGAACATTCCTTCCTGCATTCGCGCGCCCCCGGACGTGGTGAAGATCACGAACGGCGTCCGTCGCTCGATCGCGGCAAAAACACCCGCGATGATCGTTTCGCCCGCCGCCAGGCCAAGCGTTCCGCCCTGAAATACGAAGTCCTGCACTGCGACCGTAACGTCTTGCCGCTCAAGCTTGCCGAATGCGACGGTGACGGCGTCGACCGCGCCCGCCTTGGCGCGATTCTCCTTTAAGCGGTCGGCGTAACGTTTGATGTCGCGGAACTTGAGAGGATCGGAGGGCGTCTCGGGGGGGATCAATTCCTCGTATGCGCCATCGTCGAGCAGCGACGAAAGGCGGGCTTTTGGGCTGATCGGCATGTGATAGCCCGAGCCCGGCACCACCATGAGATTGGCTTCAAGATCCTTGTGGAACACCAGTTGCCCACTCTCCGGGCACTTGACCCAAAGATTTTCCGGCGTGTCGCGACGCAGCAGCGAACGTATCTTCGGCGGCACGACGTTGGAGATCCAATTCATGGGGCGTCTCGTCTCCGGCGGCTCGATCGCCAGTTGCGAACAAAAGTCACTTTGGCACGGCGCGCAGACCTTGCGCGATCGTTTCGACCAGTCTGGTCACGGCGCCGACGGTCGAATGGGTCGCGGCTTTGCCGTTGAGAGACAGTCTGATCGCCTCGACGAGCGAGGAGCCGACCACCACACCGTCGGCGGACTCCGCGATCGCGGCCGCGGCGTCGGCGTTCTTCACCCCGAAGCCGACCACCACCGGCAGCGGAGTATGGCCTCTGAGCCGCGTCACCGCCTCGCTCACCAGTTTGGCGTCCGGCGCCGCGGATCCGGTAACTCCGGTGATGGAGACAAAATAAACGAAGCCGGCGGTGTTGGCCAAAGCCACTGGCAGGCGGCTTTCGTCGGTGGTCGGCGCCACCAGCCGGATGAAGGCGAGCCCGGCCCGGCGGGCGGGCAGGCAAACCTCGTCGTCTTCCTCGGGCGGGCAATCGACGACAATCAGCCCGTCGACGCCCGCCTCCTTTGCATCGGCCAGGAACGTCTCGACTCCGTAGACATAGATCGGATTGTAATAGCCCATCAAAATGAGCGGCGTGTCCGGGTCCCTCGCCCGGAACCTGCTCGCCATCCCGAGCGTCGCCCGGAGGGTCTGGTTCGCGTCGAGCGCCCGGCGACTCGCGGCCTGAATTGCCGGGCCATCGGCCATCGGGTCGGAGAACGGAACGCCGAGTTCGACAATGTCCGCTCCGGCCCCAGGCAACGCTGCAAGAATCGCGGACGACGTCTCGGCGTCCGGGTCGCCGGCCATAACGTAAGTCACGAGCGCCGCCCGGCGGTCTGAGGCAAGACGCTGGAAGCATGAATCGAGGCGGGCGGTCATCGTCGGCTCGTTAACACGGCGGCCGATCCCGCGAAAGTAGGAGCGGGAAAAGCGGAGGTCGGCGGCCGCGGCTCGCCAAGAGGCCCAAATCGGACTGCGCCACTCGACCGGGAGGGTGGATTTCGATACACCGGAGCAAACGCCCATGCGGGCGGCCCGCCGCCTGCATGAGGCCCGGATTCCAGGGGGAAACAATGAAGCTGATCCTGTTGTTTGTCCCCTGTCTGCTTGCGCTTTGGGTTCCGCTCTACAATTCGATCGAGCCGGGCCTGTTCGGCGTCCCGTTCTTTTTCTGGTTCCAGCTCGTCCTTATCCCGGTCTCCGCGCTCGCGATTTTCGCTGCGGACCGGATTGGGAACGACTAGCGATGTTTGACCATCTTAACGTCGTTGCGACCGCGGTTTTCGTCTTCTTTTTTGGCCTGGTGTCGGTGCTGGGCTTCGTCGCGGCCCGCTGGAAGGCGGCCGATCTTGATCACATCCACGAATGGGGCCTTGGCGGCCGCCGGTTCGGCCGCTGGATCACCTGGTTCCTGCTCGGCGGCGATCTCTACACCGCCTATACGGTCATCGCCATTCCCGCGGTTGTCTTCGCCATTGGCGCCTACGGCTTTTTCGCGGTGCCTTATACGATCATCATCTATCCGTTTCTGTACCTGACGCTGCCGAGGCTATGGGCCGTTTCCCACAAACACGGCTACATCACCGCCGCCGACTTCGTTCTCGGAAGATATGGGCACAAGGGCCTGGAGCTCGCGGTGGCGCTGACCGGCATTCTCGCCACTATGCCCTACATTGCGCTCCAGCTCGTCGGTCTCGAGAAAGTGATCCTCGCGCTTGGCTTCGCCGGCCAGGGGATCCTGGCGCACGCGCCGATCACCATCGCATTCGTGATTCTCGCACTCTTCACTTACAAGAGCGGGTTGCGGGCGCCGGCGATGATCGCATTCGTCAAGGATACGATGATCTATATCTTCATCGTCGCCGCGATCATCATCATTCCCTATGAGCTCGGCGGCTTCGGCCCAATTTTCGACGCCGCGGGCCGCGCGTTTGACGCCAAGGTCGCAGCCAACCCCAAGCTTGCCGCCGGCCTCACGCTGAAACCCAGTCAGGTCGGTCCTTACATTACACTCGCCGTCGGTTCGGCGATGGCGCTGTTCATGTATCCACACGCGCTGACCGGTACGCTATCGGCCTCGAGCGGCCGCGCGATCCGCTTCAACACGATGACCCTCCCGGCTTATTCCTTCGTGCTCGGCCTGATCGCCTTGCTGGGGCTGATGGCGATCGCCGCCGGCGTAAAGGTCGAAACGCCACAGGATGCGGTGCCGCAGCTTGTGCTTTGGGCGTTTCCGAGCTGGTTTGCGGGCTTTTGCTTCGCCGCTATTGCGCTCGGAGCGTTGGTGCCGGCGGCGGTCATGTCGATTGGCGCCGCCAACACCTTTACCAGGAACGTCTGGAAGCCGTTCGTTCACCCCGAGATGTCGCCGCGGGAGGAATCGTTTCTCGCCAAGCTCGCTTCGCTCGTGGTGAAGATCGGAGCGCTCCTGGTGATCTTCTTTATGCCGACGCGGTTCGCCCTCGACCTTCAACTGCTTGGCGGCGTATGGATGGTGCAGATTTTTCCGGCAGTGATCTTCGGCCTCTTTACTCGCTGGTTCAGCGGCTGGGCGCTGTTGATCGGCTGGGCGGCGGGCATGATCATTGGCACGGCGCTGTCCTGGAACGGGACGGCGTGGGTTCCGGTGCATGCGCTCGATTGGGACATACCCTTCGTTGGGAAGGTTGACCTCGGGCTTGGATTCGCGGCGTACAATGGCTTGATCGCGGTGATCGTCAACGCGCTCCTGTCCGTGGTGCTTTCGTTGGCTCTGCGCTCGCGCGCCGCTGATGAGACGTTACCTGCGGACTACGAGGATCGGGCGCTCGCCTAAACGTTCGAGCAAACCAGATCGGCGAGCGGAACCGTGGCTTGGCCGCTTTCAAACGACGATATCCGGGAGATGGGAAAGTGAGCAAAGTCGCGTTCTTGGGCCTAGGGGTGATGGGTTTTCCGATGGCCGGGCATCTGAAGGTGCGCGGAGGACACGAGGTCGTTGTTTACAATCGAACGGCGTCGACGGCCGCCAAATGGGTCGACAAATTCGGCGGCGCCAGCGCGCCGACTCCGCGCGAGGCGGCGGCGGGGCGCGACATCGTTTTCGCTTGCGTCGGGCGCGACGGCGATTTGAGGGCGGTGACGCTGGGCGAAGAGGGCGCTTTCGCCGGGATGCGGCCGGGCGCGGTTTTTGTCGACCACACAACGGCGTCGGCGAGCGTCGCTTGCGAGCTCGATCGCGAGGCCAAGCGGCGGCAATTCGGGTTCGTCGATGCGCCGGTCTCCGGCGGCCAGGCGGGCGCGCAGAACGGCCAGCTTACGGTGATGTGCGGCGGCGAGAGGGAAGACTATGCCCGCGTCGAGCCGGCGATCTCGGCATACGCACGTTTTTGCTCACTGATGGGTCCCGCGGGCGCGGGACAACTCACCAAGATGGTCAATCAAATTTGCATCGCCGGATTGGTTCAGGCGCTGTCGGAAGGGCTTCGATTCGCCCGAGCGGCCGGCCTTGACCCGCAACGGGTCGTCGACGTGATCTCGAAGGGCGCGGCCCAGTCGTGGCAGATGGACAACCGGCACGAAACAATGATAGCGGGCGAATTCGACTTCGGGTTTGCCGTGGAGTGGATGCGCAAGGATCTGGCGATCTGCCTTGATGAGGCGCGGCGCAATGGCGCTTCGCTGCCGGTGACCGCGCTGGTGGATCAGTTCTATGGCGAGGTCCAGGCGAAGGGCGGCGGCCGCTGGGATACATCAAGTCTTATCACTCGCTTCTAGCCTGACCGACGACGGAAGGCGGATCATGTGAAAGAGCGTTGCGGGTTCGCTGCATTGGCGCCCGGACCGCGGTCAGCTCGCAAGCTCGGCGCGGACGCGGGCGCTTGACGTTGGGGACCTGATGATGACCGAAGCAGCGCCTGGTGATGGGGAGAAAGACCTGTCGGCGGCGCCGATGCAGCCGCGCTATGACTTTTCCGTGGTTCAAGGCTTTCAAGTTGTCGACGCTGACCATCGTGCCGTTGGCCAGCCGGCGGGCTGGCGTGACGCTCTCCAGCTCGAGTTGGAGACCCGCGCGACGCGCTTTCACCACGCCGTCGATTCTGCGATCGTGCTCTCAAACGACGGCGTTATTCGATGGTTGGGCGATCCGGTCGCCAGACTCTCTCCTGGTCCGAGCGTGCTTACCCCTGGGGCTGTCGTTTTGGCTGACGAAGCCTTGCCCGATGCAGCCCGAGACACTGTACGGGCAAGAATAGAACTTTGGCTCGCCGCAATGACGCGGCGCATTCTCGGTCTGCTCTTCGCGCTCGACGGTTTGCAGGAGGGATCAGAGGCCGTTCGCGAACTAGCCCGCAGGCTTGCCGAGGCGCTCGGGATTTTGGAGCGCGAGCCAATCAGTGGGCAACTCAAGGCGCTCGCCCAAAACGACCGCGCGGAACTCAGAAAGCTCGGGGTGCGGTTCGGCGCCTACTACGTCTTTGCGCCTACGTTGATCAAGCCCGCGGCAAGAACCTTGGCCCTTCAACTGTGGAGTCTTCATGCGCCTGGCGACGCCGGCGCGCTCCGCACCCCGCTTGCCCAGGTCGCATCATCAGGCCGGACCTCTCTCTTGATCGATAAAATGATATCGAGGGAAGGCTATCGCGTCGCCGGCTATCGTCCATGCGGCGAGCGAGCCGTACGCGTGGACGTGATTGAACGCCTCGCCGGCATCATCCGCGGGGCGATGATGGAGAGCCAGGCGCGGACTGCGCTTGGACCCGCCCGGCACGGAAGGTCGAACGGATTCGTCGTCAGCGGCCAAATGACGTCTTTGACCGGATGCGCGGGCGAACAATTCGCTTCGATATTGCGTTCTATCGGATTCCGCAGCGTTGAGATGAAGAGGGCGGAGTTTCTCGGATCTCCGCCTGTTGTTGAATCGCCTGAACGGTGTGATCCGATTTCCCAAACCGAAAATCCCGAGACCGCGGCGGACGGCCAAGCCTCGCCGGCGATTGGCGGCGAACCAAAGGCGCTCCTGGACCCGCTGTCGGCGTCACATGAGGGGCCGTCAGACGACGCGGCCATCGGGCCGCCGGATATTCCTCCGGACGATACCTCCTGCAGCGACGCGATAGCTGCTCCCGACGCGGCGTCCCCCATCCCGCCGGCTTCGACGATGAACCCGGACGCGGAAAAAAATGCCGAGCTAATCATTGTGTGGCGTCCCGACAGGAGCGCGCTTTCTCGCCATGAGGCGAGTAAAAAGACCCGGCGGAGCCGCAGTCGGGTTACAGGTGGTGAATACTCAAGCAACGGCCGGCAGGGCCTTTCGGACAATGGCGGCCGGAGCCCGGTCGCCACCGTGGAAGAACGGCGAAATGAGAGGGCGCGGAAGCAGCCGCGCTTGGATCTGGCTGCTGACGACCGCAAGGCCGCCATTCGCCCGGCTGCGAACGCCGGTCGGCGCGAAACAGTTCGCTACGACGAAAAACATCGCCAAGGGCCGAGCGATCGTGATATGTCCCGCTTCCACCCAGTGTCAGAGCGCCAGGAGAGGCCGAAGGTCGACCCGGATTCCCCTTTCGCGAAACTTCTTGAGCTTAGGCCGCTGCTCGAAGGGAAAGCCAACAAGCGTCCTTGACGATGGGCGGCCGGCGTTCACAACGCGGGATCGTTGCGGCGCCGCAGACTCGAACAAATCTCAGTCAAACGCGAACAGGGCGCGGATCCTGTGAATTGCGGGTAAAGCATGAGGATTTGGCTATGACGTATGTGGTTGTAGAAAACTGCATAAGGTGCAAGTATTTAGATTGCGTCGAAGTATGCCCGGTCGATTGCTTCTACGAGGGCGAAAATATGCTGGTTATTCACCCGGACGAATGCATCGATTGCGGGGTCTGCGAGCCGGAATGCCCCGCCGAGGCGATCAAGCCGGATACTGAGCCCGATTTGGCGTTTTGGCTTAAGCTGAACGCTGAATACGCCAAAACCTGGCCAAATATAACAAGCAAGAGGGACCCGCCGCCCGACGCAAAGGAATTCGATGGACTCGCCAACAAATTCAAGGAATTTTTCTCGCCCGAGCCGGGGCCGGGCGACTAAGCGCTGGCTGCGCGGTTCGGGACGGTCTTAACCAAACGCCATTGTCGCCAACCGCGCCGGCTCATCTTCTTCTTTGATTTTTCGACGATTTTGTGCTAAACGACAAATTAATCGTGGACTCGAAGTCCTTGGGCGTCCTTGGACAAGGTGGCGCGATTCGCTGGCAGAGAGCCTGCTTGCTGTTTCGGAAGAGCTGGGGTGTGCGCATGCGCTAGAGTGTGCGCGGTCGCGCGTGGAGAGTTTGACTATGGCGGCGCGTAAAAAGTCGAAGAAACCAACCAAATCAAAGATCAAGAAGACAGGACCTGCCTCCGGACCAAAGACGGCTCCAAAGCGCGCCTCTAAGGGCGCGCCCAGTGTCCGGGCTCGGGTCGGCAAGGCCAAGCCGGCGTCCCACGCGAGAGTCGGACAGAAAACTGTTCGAGCCAGGATGAAGACTGTCGCTGCGAAATCTTTGAAGCGAAAGCGGAAGACTTCCCACGCCGCGACGGCGTCTCGTACGCGGACCGCGGCGAAGAGGCTGGCGAAGGCCGCCTCCGCCAGAAAAACAGCGACGCCGAAGAGCCCAAGCAAGGCTTTGAAAGCCGCAGCGGCCATCAAGGCGGCGTCGGCTGCCCGGGCGCGCGCACGAAAAGAGGCCAATGCGAGGTTCGTACTGGACAATCGAGGCGCGCCGTTGGCTCGGGCCACATCGGACAAGGGCGTGAGTGCTGGCGCCGGGCTTAAGCCGGGTCCTGCTGATAGCGCTCACATCGCCGCAAATTCGACTGAACTGGCTTCGGCGACGAAGTCCGCTGCGCCGTCGGTCAAGGTGCAAAGGGCAGGGACGCTGGAGGAAGCGGTCGCGAGGTCGCTGAAGCCTGCCGGCCAGCGTCAAGGCTTCAAGCTCAACGAATTTGTCGTTTATCCGGCCCATGGCGTCGGCCAGATCGTCGCAATCGAGGAACAAGAGGTCGCAGGCTTCAAGCTTGAGTTGTTCGTCATAAGCTTCTTGAAGGACAAGCTGACATTGCGCGTTCCGACCTCTAAAGTTTCAGGCGTCGGAATGCGGAAGATATCTGATCCGGACACTGCGAAGCGCTCACTTGAGATCTTGACCGGACGCGCGCGCGTCAAGCGCACGATGTGGTCACGTCGGGCGCAGGAATATGAAACCAAGATCAATTCCGGCGACATCAACGCCATCGCGGAAGTTGTGCGGGACCTCTACCGTTCAGAGGCGCAACCGGAGCAGTCGTACTCCGAGCGGCAGTTGTATGAGGCGGCGCTCGATCGAATGGTGCGCGAGATTGCAGCGGTCCAAAAGTCGGACGAGATCGATGCGCTCAAAACGGTCGAGGCCCAACTTCAGAAGGGGCAAAGCCGAGCCGCCAAGTCCGCCGGGCCGCAAAGCACGACGAGCGAGATCGAACAGGCCGCCTGAAATTGGGCGCTTGACCGCCCTTTTTGAACGGCTGGCTCAGCCGCAATACTGCGGTGGGGCTAATGCGCTGGCGTGGGCAATCAAAACGCGCGATCTTGATGTGCCTGTCGTCCAGTCGAGTCTCGGCCGAAGAATCTCAGAGCCTTGCGCTTTGACGAACGCCCGACCTCCGACCTTTTCCTCCGTTGCATAAGATGCCGCATTCGCGCAACGATGCGGCCTCGGTTGGGAGCCGGCGCTTTGTCGTTCGAGAGTGAAGCTCAATCGGT
>Ga0335076_10004774_pt1 | contig 13730 bp, 9 predicted proteins | sample Lox_Sample_25_FD_206717 | JGI IMG/M metagenome (GOLD analysis project Ga0335076, IMG submission 206717) | Soil microbial communities from Loxahatchee National Wildlife Refuge, Florida, United States - Lox_Sample_2.5 | ecosystem: Environmental > Terrestrial > Soil > Wetlands | place: USA: Florida... | reverse complement strand
AACGAGCACGGCGTGGGCGCGTATCTCGCGGTGGTCTCGCGGTCCCCGACCGCGGCCAGCTGGCGCACGCGCCGGCCGGTCGGGACGTGTAGCGATGCCACGAAATCTTCAACTCGGCGGAGCACCTGCGGTTCGGCGAGCGATAGCCCCAAGCCATCCTCCGCGCAGTCCCAGCGAGCCACCCATCGATCGCCATCCGACCGCAGGAAGCCGTCTGCCCGGATGATGCCGCACAGATACCCGCGGCGGTACTCGGCGTCGTGCGACGGCTGCCGCGCGGACGGCCCGGTCCCGGCAAGGCGGTCCCGGGTGGTGAGAGACGGCCGGTCGGGCTGCCCTCGGGGACTGCCGAGCAGATGCCTCCAGCCGCGATTGCTCAGCAAACGGTGGTCGGCGCTGAGGATCAACTCGGTCCCGCCCTCGAGCGTGAGCCGGTACGCCGGCTTAACCGTGATCCACTTGTCGAGCACGGTCGTGCGGACGTAATGCCGGTAGCCGGATGCCGCCACGCGCGTCCCGTAGATGGCGTCCCCGACTTCAAGCTCGGAGATCGGCTTGTGCCGACCGTCGGCCAACAGGATCGGGGTGTCTCCCGCTAGGCAATAGACGCACGAGTGCGTACAGCCGCGGTACACGTTGATCGTCCACCGGAACGGCACCTGGGACGCCTCCGGGACCCGGTTGAGGATCAACTTGGCCCGGACCTCGTAGAACCTCGTCTCGACCGCCTCCGGCGCGTCGAAATGGCGCACGAGCGCTTCCTCCCGGTACCCGGGCAGGCGAGCGCGCTGCTCGACCTCGGTTTCCAGGTTGCTCCAGCGCACGAACACATGTTCGCATCCGCCTCGGACGGACCCTCGAGAGGGGTCCGGCGAGCGTCTGGGCGCGGCGACACGGCCGCCGACGCTGGGCTACTTGCCGAGGCTGAGGAGGTGGCCGAACCGGCCGAGCTGGAGCGCCGATGCCTCGAGCGAAAGCGCGATCTGCGCGTCCGGCTCGATGCTGTCGTGCGTCAGCAGCTCGAGCAATCCGATTGTCGACGCGCCGTTGCGGACCGGCAGCAGCAGCGCAGAGCTCATGCCGTGCCCGGCTGCGGTCTGGAGCCGCTCGTCGTCGACGGCGTCGATGTCCGTGAGCCAGGTCAGATGCGGCGCCTGCAGCGCCTGGTCGAGCAGCGAGCCGTTGCGCTTGGGGGCCGCCTCCCACGTCAGCGCCTCGAATCGGTCAAGGCCGCGGTGCGCGGTCCACGTCGCCGCGCACCCCAGGCCGTCCGACTCATCGGGAAGCCATGCCGTCACCGTGTCCCAGCCGCCTTCCGACCCGAGCACCTGGACCGTCTCCTTGAGCACGTTGCGCCATACCGACTCGCGGGCGAGCGAGGCGGCCAACGTGCGCTTCGCGGTCGGTTGCCAGCTGACTCCCGAGCCGTTCTGCACGTGCTGCCCGTCGCCGTTCGCCTCGACCCTCGCGAGCCCGACTGCGGGCATCGCCGGTTCCGGATCTTCGTCGCTGTCCTCAACCGCCGCGTCCTCCGCGGCGGCCTCCACGGCTTCGGGCTCGTGGTCCTCGAGCGGATCCTCGAGCTCGGCGATCGCCGCATCGGCCTCCTCCGCCTTGGCCCGGCCGGTCTCGACCTCGCTCTCGAGCTCCGCGACCCTGGCCTGCCTCAGCTCCACCTCGCGCTCGGCGGCGTCGGCGCGCTGGGTGGCGAGCCGTAGCTCAGCCTCGAGTTCCTCGACCCGGCTGTGGCCGCGCGCCAGCTCGCTGTCGAGGCCCTCGACGCGCGCGGACCCGCGTGCGAGCTCGGTCTCGGCCTCCAGCGCCCGCGTCCGCCACTCCTCGACGTCGCCCTCCATCTTCGTGACCCGACCCCGCCACTGCTCGATCTCGCCGTCGGCCTTGTCGAGCCGCGATCGCCACTGCTCGATCTCGCCCTCGGTCTTGTCCACGCGGGCGCGCCACTGCTCGACTTCGCCGTCGGCCTTGTTGGCGCGGCGCACCGCGGCCTGAGCGTCGCTCTCGGCCTTGACCACCCGCGCCATCGCCAGTGTCAGCTCGCCCTCGGCCTTGTCCGCCCGGCCCACCGCCAGCCGGAGCTCCGCGTCGGCCTTCTCGGCGCGGGCCTCAACGAACCGGAGCTGGTTCGCGGCCTTGTCGGCCTCGGTCGCCGCGAACTCGACCTCGCGCTCGGCCTTGTCGGCCCTCGCGATCGACGCGCGCAGTTCGTCCTCCAGCTCACGAACGCGCGACTGCGCCTGCTCGAGCCCGGCAACCCGGACTCGCTCGCGCTCGACATCGCCCGTGAGCTCGCGGATTCGCTCCTCGGTGGCGGCCGCGGCTTCCTGCAGTGACGCGATCTGCTTGCGCTCCTGCTCGAGCTCGCCGGTCAGGCCTGCCCTGGCCTTGAGGGCCGCGTCACGCTCCGCGACGGCCTCCGCCAATGCGGCCTCCGCGGCGGCGCGCGCCTTATCGGCCTGAATCAGCTGCGCGCCCGAGTCGTCGGCGCTGTGCCTCTTCTCGAGCTTGGCGACATGCTCGCGCGCCTGCTTCACCTCGAGCTCGAGCGCGGCCGTGATCTTCGACGTCGACTCACACTCTGCGGCGACCGCCGCGCGAGCCTCCTGCGCCTCGGCTCGCGCCTTCTCCAGGTCGGCGCGCGCCGCGTCGGCATCGGCTCGCGCGCGCTCCACCTCGGTTCGCGCCGAGTCGGCGTCGGCCCGGGCGCGCTTGACCTCGGTTCGCGCGGCTTCGGCGTCGTCGCCAAGCCGCTCTCGGACGAGCGTGAGCGTGCGTTCGAGCTCCTCGGCCCGCTCGCGCTCGCGGCTCAGGGCGCGCTCGAGATCGGCCGCCTGCGCGGCCAGCGCGACCTCGGCGTCCCCGTGCTCCACGTCGCCGGCGGCGATCCTCCGCTCGAGCTCGCTGACGCGGGCCTGGGCGGCTTTCACCTCCGCTGCGAGCTCCTCGTTGGCGCTCAGCGCGGCGTCGCGCTCGGCGACCGCGGTCGCCCGTTCCGCTCGCGCTTCGGCGACCGCGGCCTGCTGCTCGCGGTCCGACACCCCCGGAGCCGGTTCGCCACCGCTCGACGGCGGCGCCGAGCGTCCTCGGGCGTCCGGAAGCACGCCCCATTCGGCGAGCATCTCGGCGCGCACACTCTCGGCGTCGAGCCGACTCCAGCGCTCCACCCGGAGCAGACGGGCGGCTTCGCTGCGGGCCACGTTCGCCTCCGAGGACGGCGCCGCCACACCGCACACGAGCGTCGGCACGCCCTTCGCGTCACCGACCGGGAATCGGAGGACCACCAGCGCGTCGCGCCCTTGATAGGCACCGACGAAGTACTCCAGCTGGAGAGGCTCCTCGATCTCGCCCTCGCGTTCCTCCAGGCGAGGGCCGTCGACCGTCTCGGCGGGCGGGAGCTCCGCGTCGGTACGGCCGAGCAGTTTCTCCTCGGTGGTCCCGAGGAACGTGGTGAAGCGGGAGTTGACACGGACGTAGCGGCCGTCGAGGTCCTTGAGCCAGACGATTGCCGGGCTCTCGTCGAGTGCGCCGTCGAGCAGGGCACCACCGGCGTCGCCGAGCGACGGCAGCTCCTCGGTCGGCAGCGTCAGCAGCACGTGGCGGGCGCCACCGCGGTCCGACACGGCCGCGATATCGACGGCGATCCCATCGAGCTTCAGAACCGCGGCGTTAGCCTGACCGTCGAGTACACGCTGGAACTCGGGCGACTGCTTGCACAGCTCCTCGTTGTCCTTGTACCAGCGTCGGAATGGTTCAGTGCTCTGCTCGAGCTTGCCGTCCTCGCCCAGCAGGGCCAGAGCAGGCATATTCGTCACGGCCGCCAGGGTGGCCATCACCGCTCCACAGATCCGTGGATTGCTCCCACATACAGCGTTTCGGCGCGCGAAGACCCCGCAAACGCTGCCGTAGCGGCGTCTGGACGTATGTCCGCTTCACCGACGCGGCGAATCTGGACGAATGGTCAACCGGCGGCCCGGCTCAGGATCGACTCCTGGCCGGACAGCGTCTGGCTGGTGGCCTCCAGGATCTCGACGTCGGCAAGCTCACCCGCCGCCCCGAGGCCGTTGAAGTTCACGACCTTGTTATGGCGCGAGCGTCCCCGCAATCGAGATGGATCGGTCCGGGACGGGCCTTCCACGAGCACTTCGAGCGTACGCCCGACGAATCGCTGGGCGCGCTCGAGCGCCCGTCGCTGAACGACCTCGACGAGCCGCTGCATGCGATCGACCTTCAGCTCGTGCGGAACCTGATCCGTCAGGCCGGCCGCTTCCGTGCCGCGTCGAGGCGAGTAGATGAACGTGAACGCGCCGTCATAGCCGACCTCCTCGGCAAGCTCGAGCGTCTGCTCGAAGTCCACCTCGGTCTCGCCCGGGAACCCGACGATGATGTCCGTCGTGAGCGCGCAGTCCGGCACGTATTCCCTGATCATCGCGACGCGGTCGAGGTAGCGCTCTCGGGTATAGGTACGGCGCATGCGCTTCAGCACGGCGCTCGAGCCAGATTGGACCGGCAGGTGGATGTGCTCGCACAGAGCGGACAGCTCCGCGTGCGCACGGATGACGTCTTCTCGCATGTCCTTGGGATGCGGACTCGTGTAACGAATCCGGTCGATCCCGTCGATCGCATCGATCTGCGTCAGCAGCTCCGCGAACGTGGTGCGCTGCTCGCGCGGGAGGTCGCGCCCGTACGAGTTGACGTTCTGGCCGAGCAGTGTCACCTCACGCACGCCGTCCTGGGCGAGCGCCTGCACCTCGGTCACGAGCTCGTGCGACGCTCGACTCACCTCCCGGCCACGGGTGGACGGGACGATGCAGTAGGAGCACACGCAGTTGCAGCCGACGCTGATCTGCACCCATGCGTGGTGATCGCGGGCCCGCTTCGCCGGGAGGTGCCCGGTGAAACCCTCGAACTCGAAGTAGCCCTGAGCGGTAAGTGAGTCGCTGACCAGGAACTCGGCGAGCTTGTGCACCTGACCGGGGCCGAAGGCGACGTCGACGAACGGGAACCTCGCGAACACCTCCTCCTTGACCGACTGCGCCCAGCACCCGCCGACGCCGACGACCACATCGGGGTGCTCGGACTTGAGCCGCTTGGCCTCGCCGAGGTGCGCCGCGAACCGGCTATCCGCCTTCTCGCGAATCGAGCAGGTGTTGAACAGGATGAGATCGGCCTGGTCACGGGACGGCGCCTCGCCGTAGCCGAGCGAATCCAGCATCCCCTTCATCCGTTCGGAGTCGTGCTCGTTCATCTGGCAGCCGAACGTGGTCACGTGGTAGCGCTTCACTCGGGCAAGGGTACCGACGTGCTCATCGGCCTACGCGGCGGGTGGGTTCACACACTTTTAACTAGTGTTGCTCGAAACGGGGAAGCCTCTCGTCGCGGTGGACGAGCGGAGACACTTGAGGTGGCGACTGACCCGACGAGGGCTGTTGAAGCGCGGGGGATCGCTCGGCGCGGCCCTCACCGTCGCCGGTCTGCGTGGAGCGCTCGTCAGCCCAGCCGCGATGGCCGCCACTCGGGTCCCGGGCAGCCTCCCCGACCCGCGCCGGCCAGCGGGAACGGCGACCGCGGCCATGCCGTTCGATCACGTCGTGTGCGTGATGATGGAGAACCATTCGTTCGACAACCTGCTCGGCGCGCTGCCGCGTCTCGGCCAGCCAAACGCCGACGGCCTGACGTTCGACGCCGCCGGCCAGGCGACCAACTCCAACCCAAGCTCGAACGGCACGATCACCTCGTACGAGCTGACCAACACGGAGCAGCCGGGGAGCGTGGATCAGTCCTGGAACGCCACGCACCAGCAGATCGACGGCGGCAAGATGAACGGCTTCGTCGACTCGGTCAACTCGACCGAGCCGATGGGCTACTGGACCAACGAGGTGCTGCCGTTCGCCTACTCGCTGGCCCGGACGTTCTGCATCGCGAATCGGTGGTTCTGCTCGGCGCCGTGCCAGACCTACCCCAACCGCCGCTTCCTCATGGCCGGCACCGCGTACGGAGACATCGCCACGAACGATCAGAGCCTGATGAACGCGCCGCCGCCGAACGGCACGATCTTCGATCGGCTGCACGCATACGGGATCAGCTGGACGAACTACTTCACCGACCTGCCGCAGACGGGAATCATCCCGTCGATCATCGAGAAGTACCCGAGCAACCTGGCGCCGACGGCGAAGTTCCTGACCGATTGCGCCGCGGGGACGCTTCCCGACGTCAGCTTTGTCGATCCCGAGTTCGGCGTGCTGTCGGACATCGGATCGCCGCTCGCATCGCTGCCCCAGGTCGCCACCGAGCCGATCGTGGCCGAGGTCCTCCAGAACGCCAACGGCCTCGGCGGCGACCAGGAGAGCCCGCAGGACATGTACTACGGCGAAGCTTGGGCCTACCAGATCCTCCAGGCGGTCCTCGACTCTCCGGCGTGGTCGCGGACGCTGCTGATCTACACCTACGACGAGCACGGCGGTTACTACGACCACGTGCCGCCGCCCGCCGCTATTGCGCCCGACTCGATCCCGCCGGCGCTGTCGGCCGGCGACGCGCCGGGCGGTTACAACCTGTACGGCCCGCGGGTACCCGGGATCGTGGTGTCGCCTTACTCGAAAGCGAACGGGGTCACGAACGTCGTTCACGACCACACCTCTGTGCTGGCGACGATCGAGGCCAAATGGAATCTGCCGGCGCTGACCTACCGGGACGCCAACGCGACCACCGTCATGGACTTCCTGAACGTCAGGCAGCCTGCGTTCCTGGAGCCACCGACGACATTGGTCGCTCCGTCGCCGACCGGGCCTTCGGGACCCGTGGGCACGTCGAGCTGATGAGGATGCGACCTCCGCAGTCCACGGGCCGCCGCCGCACCGTCGTTGCTCTGGTCTGCGCCGTCGTCGCGGCTTGCGCCGTTCTCACCGCGGCGCTGCTCCCCGCGGGCGCGCCGGCCGCCGGGTTCCAGCTTCCGCCGGTCCGCCACGTGTTCGTGATCATGCTCGAGAACGAGAACTTCGCCTCCACGTTTGGCGCACCCGCCGCCGACCCTTACCTGGCCGGCACACTGCCGTCGAAGGGGGCGCTCCTCACCGGCTACTACGCCACCGGCCACGAGAGCAACGACAACTACATCTCCCTCGTCTCGGGCCAGCCGCCCAACCCGCAGACCCAGGCCGACTGCCAGATCTTCGACGACTTCACGGGCGCGGACCTGCTGTCGGACGGCGTCGAATCGGGGACCGGTTGCGTCTACCCGTCGAATGTCGCGAACGTCGGGACGCAGCTGTCGGCCGCCGGGCTTAGCTGGAAGGCGTACGAGGAGGACATGGGCAACGACCCGAACCGCGAAACGGCGGCCTGCGGGCATCCAGCGCTGAACTCCCAGGATCAGACCCAGAGCGCGGTCGCCGGTGACGGGTACGCCACCCGTCACGACCCGTTCGTCTACTTCCATTCCGTGATCGACAACCAGACCTATTGCGACGAGCACGTGGTGGCGCTCGGGTCGCCCAGCGGCGCGATGCCGGCTGCCGCTCTCGCCGGCGAGACAGGCCTAGCCACCGACCTGAAGAAGATCTCGACCACACCGAGCTTCACATTCATCACGCCGAACCTGTGCGACGACGGTCACGACTTCCCGTGCACGAACCAGATGAGCAGTCCGTCGCCGCTCGGGGACATCGACACGTTTCTACAGACGTGGGTCCCGTTGATCACGAACTCGCCGGCGTTCAAGAAGAACGGACTGCTGGAGATCACCTTCGACGAGTCGGATGGCCCCCAATCAGACTCGTCGTCGTGCTGTGGCGAGCAGCCCGGACCGGGGGATTCGCCGCTACCCGGCATCACGGGCCCGGGAGGTGGGCTGATCGGCGGCGTCCTGCTGTCGCCGTTCATCGCGCCCGGCACGGTCAGCGCGACTCCCTACAACCACTACTCGTAGCTGGCCAGCTGGGAAAGGCTGCTCGGCCTGCCCCGTTTAGCCGACGCGGCGACGGTGCCGGCCACGTTCGGCTCGGACGTGTTCACCGCCACGGCCCGCTGACGAACTCAACTCGGCTCGAAACCAGGGAGCACCAGCTCGAACGTCGCGCCGCGCCCGTTTTGCGAGTCCTCGACGCGAACCGTGCCCTTGTGAGCCTCGGCGATCGCGCGCACGATCGCCAGCCCCAGCCCGGCGCCGGCGCCGGTGGTTCGAGTCCGCCCGCTGTCGGTCCGGTGGAATCGCTCGAACACGCGCTCGCGCTCGTCCTCCGCGATGCCCGGACCGTCGTCGAGGACCGCAAAGCGGATCCGGTCGGGCGACAGCCGGGTTACGTCGAGACGAACGAGACCCTCGTGCTCGTCGGTGTGCTCGATCGCATTGCGCGCGAGATTCCGAAGCGCCTGGGCGAGCCGGTCAGGGTCGGCCTCCAGGGATCCGTCCGCGATCGTCCCCAGCTCGAACCGCCGGTCGGCGGTCAGGCTCATCCCATCCCACAGCTCCGTGACGAACGGGTGCACGTCGATCGTCTCGGGGCGCAGGAAGTCGGTCCGCTCGGCCTGAGCCAGCACCAGAAGGTCGTCGACGAGTCGCGAGACCCGCGTTATCTCCGCCTGCACCAGGCGCTCGACCCGCGTCACCTCGGCGCTCGACGGATCCTCCTGGGCGGCGAGCACCTCGAGCTGGCCGCGGATCACCGTCAGTGGCGTGCGCAGCTCGTGCGACGCATCGGCGACGAACTCCCGCTGACTTGCGAACGCCTCCGAGAGCCGGTCGAGCATCCGGTTGAACGCGTCCGCCAGCACCCTGACCTCGTCACGGCGGTCGCCCGAGATCTCCATCCGGGGACCGAGGTCACCGGCGTCGACGCGGGTCGCCACCTGCGCCATCCGCCGCAGCGGCGCCGACACGCGCGCGCCGGCCAGATACGACGCGAACAGCGCGAGCAGAAGCACCACCGCGCCCGCGAGCACGAATGCCCGGGCGACCCCGTGCTGCGCCCGCTCGACCAGCGCCAGCGGCTCACCCGCGCCCGCGACGATCTGCACGTCGCCGACGTTTGTTCGCTGTTCGAAGATGCGCGTCCGCCCGACATCCGGAACCGCCGCGGTCGAGTATCCGATGTGAGGGATCAGTAGCTTGCGACCCTCGACGTTCTCGACCTGTTGCTCGGCCTCCGTCTCATCCACCGGAGGCCCGCCCCCGAACAGCTCGGGATGGTTGCTCACGTGCTGTCCCCCGGGCATCAGCACGAACAGCACCGTGGAGTTCGCGCTGTACGGCTGCGCACGGATGTAGCGCGCGGCCACCGACGCGACTCGCTCCGGCTTCTGGCCGCTCAGGGCCTTCACGGACTGGAGCATCTGGATCGTGTCGCCGCTGATGTCCTGGTCGATCTCAGTTCTCAGCTGTGTGCCGGTGTCCTGATAGACGACCAGGAACACGACGGCGGCCGACACGACCATCACGCCGGCGACCCAGGCCGTCAAACGCCACCGGAGCCCGGACGGAAGCACCGAATGCAGTCGCGCACGCACAGCGAACAGCGACGGCCGAGGCCGGGTCCTAGTGGCTCGCTTCCAGCCGGTAGCCGACCGAGCGGACAGTCACGATCGGTGGATTCGTGCCCTGTCGGCGGAGCTTGCGGCGGAGATATCCGATGTAGACGTCGACGACGTTCGTGCCGGGGTCGTATTCGTAGCCCCAGACCGCGCGCAGGATCTGCTCCCTGGACAGCACGTGACCGCGGTTATGCATGAGATATGCCAGCAACTCGAACTCAGTGGTCGACAGCCGGACGGGGTCGCCGGCGCGGCGGACTTCGCGGGTGAGCAGGTTCACCTCGATGTCGCCGGCACTGAGGGTAGTCCGCGGTGAGTGCGCGGCGGCGCGCAACTGAGCCCGGATCCGCGCCGCGAGCTCGGTCAGCGAGAACGGCTTGGTCAGGTAGTCGACGGCGCCCGCGTCGAGCCCGGCGACCCGATGCTCGACTTCGCCCAGGGCGGTCAGCACGATCACCGGCAGCCCCGGCTTGGCGTTCTGAAGCGTCGCGAGCACGTCGAGCCCGCTGCGTCCGGGGAGCATCAGGTCGAGCACGACGAGATCGACCTCCTCGCCCAGGGCCGTCACCGTGCCGCTGACCCCGTCGGTCGCCGAGATCACATCAAATCCCTGGGCTCGCAGGCCCCGTTCCAGGAAGTCCACGATCCCCGGCTCGTCCTCGATTATGAGGATCAATCCCGGCACGACATACCCCCGCCGCCTCCGGCGACACGCATCGGCCGATAATAAGGCCGGGTCACATCCCCCTCGTTCGTGGCAAAGAGCTTTCTCATCGACGGCTCACGCGAAACTTCGACTGTCCGCCCAGTATTTCCCGGGATGGGAACGAGCGACGACGTGATGATCGCGCGGCGAGAGCGCGAACGCCAGCGCGGCGGGCGCGGGGCGCGCGGAGCCCTCGCGCGGCGATGGCATTCGGACTCCCTCACCGGCGGCGGGCCGGATGGCAACGAGCAGCTGACAACGGTGACCGGCGCGATCCTGATCGCGCTGCTGGCGGTGATCGGATTCACGATCCCGCAGCTGAGCCAGTTCATCTGGCTGCATCTGTTCGTCGGGCTGCTGGTGATCGGCCCAGTCCTGCTGAAGATGGCCAGTACCGGCTACAGGCTCGTCCGTTACTACACGCACAACGCCGACTACCGCCGCAAAGGCCCACCGGCGATTGCGTTGCGCCTGATCGGACCGATCGTCGTGCTCTCGACCGTCGGCGTGTTCGCCACCGGCATCGGGCTCCTGATCGTCGGCCCCACGAATCGCAATCCGATGCTGCTGCTGCACAAGGTGACGTTCATCGTCTGGGTCGTGTTCATGAGCCTCCACGTCCTCGGTCATCTGCCCGCCGTCGCGCGGATGATCGGGCTTGGCGAGCGTCAGGAGAGCAAATCGCTGCGCGGATCTTCTGGCCTGGCGGGCCGATGGATCGCCCTCGGCGGCGCGATCGTGGGCGGCGTTGTGCTGGCGATCGTGCTGATCCCGGAGTTCGGGGCCTGGACCGCACACGCGGTCTTCCACCACCATCACCATCACTGATCGCAGGACGTAAACGGGCCCATCGCGCATGCGCGCGATGGGCCGGTTCAGTCCTTGCGCCTCAGCGCCGGGCTAGCTGCAGGTGCTCGCCCACACACACTCGTCAAACGCGTTGGCGCTCGCGTTGGGCGCCGACGGGGCGCCGATCACGTTCCCGTTCGAGTCGGTGAGGTCGAGCTCCTCGGAGGCCTTCAAGCCGGCCGAGGCACCGTCGACTGTGGCCGACGTGAACGCGGGGTTCGTCAGATTCGGCAGTGTTGCGAAACCGGCGTCGGTGCCGATCTCGAGTGGCGTCTCCTCGATCCACTCGGCCGTTGCGTGAGTGGATGGGTAAGGCGCCGTCTGCGTGAACGACTCGTTGCGGGTCACATCCTGAATCGTGATCGTCCAAACGTCGGAGTCCGCGACGGCCTCGGCGATTGATGCGTGCATGTGGTCGCCCGGCTCAACCGTCATGTTGCTGATCGTCAGCGACGGCGCGGGCACGAGCTCCCACCACGCCGAGTAAGACGCGGCACCGGTGGAATCGACGTCCTGTTCGGTTCCGGTCTGGATCAGCGTCGAGTCCGTCGCCGTGCAAGCGGAATCGATGCACCCTCCGCCGATCCCGATCCAATCCGAGGAGTCCTCGGCCTGGCCGGCGGTGTGCTGGGTCGCCGTCGGAACCGTCCAGTCACCGGTGATCGAATTGAACAGCTTGCTTTCCTGCTCGAGCGTCCCCTGGTTGTATCCGAACCAGTTGCTGCTCGAGTTAGTGTTCGAGCGTAAGTGGAGCAGCTGACCGTGGGACGTGAGTGCAGCCGTTCGTTCACGCCGCGCTCGGGTGGGGATGTCAGCGCGCGTATTCGACCGCGCGGGACTCGCGGATCACCGTGACCTTGATCTGACCCGGGTACTCGAGCTCCTTCTCTATCTCCCGCGCGATCTCATACGACAGCGCGGTTGCGGCATCGTCGTCGATCGCGCCCGGCGCGACCATCACGCGGATCTCCCGGCCGGCCTGCATCGCGTAGACCTTGTCCACGCCCTTGTGGCGCGTGGCGATCTGCTCGAGATCGCGCAAGCGCTTGACGTACTGCTCGAGCGATTCTCCCCGGGCTCCCGGGCGCGCACCGGACAACGCATCGGCGGCCTGGACGATCACCGCCTCGATTGTCTGCGGCTCGACCTCGTTGTGGTGCGCCTCCATCGCATGCGCCACCGCTTCGGACTCGCCGTACTTGCGGGCCATCTCGCCTCCCACCAGGGCGTGGGGTCCCTCGACCTCGTGCGTCACCGCCTTGCCGATGTCGTGCAGCAGCGCCGCACGCCGAGCGGTCCGCGCGCTCGCGCCTAGCTCCTCGGCCATCATCGCCCCCAGGCGCGAGACCTCGATCGAGTGCGCGAGCACGTTCTGGCCGTAGCTGGTGCGGAACCTGAGCCGCCCAAGCAGCTTGATCAGCTCCGGGTGAACGCCCTGGACGCCGGCGTCGAACACGGCCTCCTCCCCCTTCTCGATGATGTGCCCCTCGAGCTCGGACTTCGCCTGGTAGTACATCTCCTCGATCCGCGCAGGATGGATTCGGCCGTCCTGGAGGAGCTTCTCGAGCGTGAGCCTCGCGATCTCGCGTCGCACGCCGTCGAAGCCGGACAGGACGACGGCTCCCGGTGTGTCGTCGATGATGAAGTCCACGCCGGTGAGGTTCTCCAGCGCGCGGATGTTGCGGCCTTCGCGACCGATGATCCGGCCCTTCATGTCGTCGGCCGAGAGCTGTACGACCGACACGGTCGTCTCCGCGGCGTGTCCCGCTGCCAGGCGTTGCATGCAGACCGACAGGATGTTCCGAACCCGGCGCTCGGCCTCGCGCTTGGTCTCCTCCTCGATCTGACGGATGCGGCGAGCGGCGTCGTGCTTGGCCTGCTCCTCCATCTCCTTGAGCAGCAACTGCTTGGCGCGGCCGGCCGACAGGCCGGAGATCTGCTCCAGCGAGCGCTCGACCTCGTGACGGGACTCGGTGAGCGCTGTCCGCTCGGTCTCGAGCTCCGCCTCCTTGCGCGCGATCGCCTCCTCACGCCGCGTGACCGCCGCCGTCCGCTCGAGCAGGTCGGCGTCGGGGGGCCTCGAGTTCGTGGGCGCCGGTTCGGCGACCGGCAGGGTGGCGGCCGGACCCGCGACGGCAACCGTCCGGGTGCCGTGCATCCGGCCGTAGATGATGGCCGCAACCACGATTCCCACCGCGATCAGCGCTGCGGCCCCGATGATTTCCATGGTCGATCCTCTCCGTGCGGTTCCGGCACACTGCCGGACCTACTTCAAAGCTTTGATTTTCGGAGCGACCGATCGGCCCGCGCATGGCTGCACGAACGGATGCCGGCATGGCGACTGGCGCCTGCCTTCAGTAGGCGGCTACCCGGCGGGTTCTGGGTCTTTTCTGAATGGACCAGGCGGCCCGATGGTGTTTGCCGTCGACACTGAGTCCGGAATCCAAGATATACGGAATTTGCTGGTGTTCTTTGTGGCCCGCAGGCCCTTCGTTCGCTAGGGGGATCGTAGTACCGGCGGACCGCGGGCGCAATGACGCATCGGCGCGGTCAGCCACGCGGCCAGCGGGCGGCTGCGGCCTCGGCGTCGGCGGTTCAGCGAGCCGGTTCGGTTGGGTGCGCGGGTGTGGAG
>Ga0335076_10004773_pt1 | contig 13731 bp, 16 predicted proteins | sample Lox_Sample_25_FD_206717 | JGI IMG/M metagenome (GOLD analysis project Ga0335076, IMG submission 206717) | Soil microbial communities from Loxahatchee National Wildlife Refuge, Florida, United States - Lox_Sample_2.5 | ecosystem: Environmental > Terrestrial > Soil > Wetlands | place: USA... | reverse complement strand
CCCGAAGAGGTCGCCGAGCCGCCCGCCGAGGACGAGCGCCAGCGCGTACGGCGTGCCGTAGCCGGCGACGACGAGCTCGAGCGTCGCGGGGGACGCGTGCAGGTCGGAATCGATCGTGGGCAGTGCCACGTTGACGATGAAGAAGTCGGCGATCGAGAGGAAGGCGCCGAGGAGGACGGTGGCGAGGCCGATGTTCGAGAGCGAGGTGCGCGGGTTCATGTCCCCATCGTGGCTGCCGTCAACAACCCAGTACCAGAGCGCGTTTATCCTGGTACCAGCGCCACCCGGCTGAGCCTCCGTCCCGTCGGCGATACTGCACCCATGGCCACGGTCTCCACGCTCCCGAAGCTCGACGCGGACGCGATCCGACGCCGCGAGCTCGGCGATTTCCTGCGCCATCGGCGCGAGCGGATCGCGCCCGAGCAGATCGGCCTGCCACCGTCGCGGCGCCGCCGCACTCCGGGTCTCCGCCGCGAGGAGGTGGCGCTGCTCGCGGGCGTCGGCGTCACCTGGTACACGTGGCTCGAGCAGGGGCGCGACATCCACGCCTCGCCGCAGGTGCTCGACGCGATCGCGCGCACGCTCCTGTTCGACGCGCCCGAGCGCGCGCACCTGTACACGCTCGCGGGCGCGACCGACACGCGTCCCGCGGTCGACTGCTCCTCGATCACGCCGGCGACGCAGCTCGTCCTCGACAAGCTCGAGCCGTTCCCGTCGCTCGCGGTCAACGGGCGCTACGACCTGCTCGCGTACAACCGCGTCTGGGCGAGCGGCTTTCCGGAGTTCGAGCAGGTCGCGCCCGAGGACCGAAACTGCCTGTGGCTGATGTTCACGAACCCGGCCTGGCGCAAGACGATCCTCGACTGGGACGACACCGCCGCGCGGATGGTGGCGCAGTTCCGCGCCGGGATGGCGGAGCACGTCGCCGAGCCCGCGTGGAAGGAGCTCGTGGCGCGGCTGCGGAAGGCGTCGCCCGAGTTCGCCGCGTTCTGGGAGCGCCACGAGGTGCAGCCGCCGGAGAACCGCGTCAAGCGGGTGCGCCATCCCGACGTCGGGCTGCTGAAGCTCGAGTACACGTACCTCTGGCTCGGCCAGCGGATCGGCACGCGCATCGTCACGTACTCGCCGGTCGACGAGGAGACGCGCAAGCGCCTCGACCGGCTCCAGGTCCTCCTCGACGAGCGCGCGGCCGCGGCGGCCTAGGACGCGGCGCGGAGCGAGCGCCGCTCGCCGAGCATCGTGCGGGCCGTCTCGGTCGCGGCCTCGACGAACGCCTCCGCGAGCGGGCCGAGCAGCCGGTCGCGGTGCCACGCGAGTGCGACCACGCGCGCCGGGATCGACGCGTCGAGTTCGACGGCGACGAGCTCCGCCGACGGCTCCGCCGAGAGGGACGGCACGAACGCGCGGCCGAGCCCCGCGGCCACGAACGCGAGGATCGAGGCGACGTTCTCGAAGCGGCGCGCGACCTCGAGTGGCTTGCCGCCCGAGGCGATCGCCGCCTCCACGGCATCCTGCGCGCGCGAGCGCCCGAGCGTGAGCACGCGCAGCGATGTCAGCTCCTCGAGCGAGATCGTCGTGCGCGACGCGAGCGGATCCGTGCGCCTCACGACGAGCGCGAACGGATCGCGGTACAGCGGGGTCGTCGCGAACGGCCCGTCCGGAACCGGCATCGACACGAACGTGACGTCGAGCTTGCCGCGCTCGACCAGCTCGAGCAGCGCCGGCGAGTCGGAGCCCTCGCGCAGGACGACGCGCCCGTCGAGCCCGCCGGGGCGCAGCTCGCTGAGGATCGCCGCCACGAGCGCCGGCGGCGTCGTGCCGAGGGTGCCGACGTGCAGCGCGCCCTGGCCGAACGCGCGCATCGCCGCGAGATCCGCCTGCGCCGCGTCGAGCCGCGCCGTGATCGCCGCGGCGTGCTGCAGCAGCATGCTTCCCTCCTCCGTCAGCTCGAGCGGGCGCGTGCCGCGCATCCGGACGAAGAGTCGCGCGCCGATCAGCCGCTCGAGCGCGAGGATCTGGCCCGACACGGCCGGCTGCGTGTAGCCGAGCCGCGCCGCGGCCGCGCTGAACGAGCGCTCGGCCGCAACGGCCTGCAGTGCGATCAGATGACGAAGCTCGACGCCGTGCCAGTTGGACTCGGACCTGCCTGCCGCCGCCGAAGCGCCGCCGCTGCTGACGCGCTCCATTGCCCGCTACGACGCAGCCGCGGGCGGTCGGTCTGTGCGATCAACCGAGGAGGAAATCAGTTGCCGGGGACGTCGAGGAAGCGGAGCACCGCGTCCGACGTCTTCACGGCCTGCTCCGGCACGAGCCGGTAGAGCACGTAGTAGCCCTGGCGCCGGCTCTCGACGAGGCCGGCCTGGGTCAGCTGGCGCAGATGCTTCGACACGGCGCTGTCGCTGATCGAGAGGAGCTGCGCCAGCTCGCGCGTGGAGCGCGACCGCGCGGCGACGAGCCGGAGCATCGTCAGCCTCGTCGGGTCCGCGATCGCGGCGAGCCCTTGCACGAGGTTCAGCGTCGGCGAGACGACGCGGCCGTTCATCCCCGGCGGCGGCAGCACGAGCCCGAACATCTGCGGCGGGTTCCAGAGCGTGAACACGTGCGGCGCGGTGAACAGGCTGAGCACGAGCGGCAGCGACCCGTGATCCGGGAAGTCCGCCGCGAGCTCGGTCGGGAAGTTCGGCGTGATCGCAAGCCCCTGCTCGCCGAACCGCACGCGCGGCGAGCTGCGCGCGAGGAACGCGGGCAGCCCGCCGTTCGCGAGCTCGAGCTCCGCATCCGTGCGCGCGAGCAGCAGCTGCGGCTCGAGCGCCTGCCACTCGTCCTCGAAGTAGCTCCAGTAGTCCCACAGCAGCCGCACGAACCGCTGCGCGACTCCGCGCGGGTCGCGCTCGAGCTCCGCGAGCAGCTGCGTGCGCGCCGCCGCGCGCGTCGGCTGCTTCGGCACGCACGTCTCGGTCGCCACCTCGACGAGGCTCCACGCGAGCGCCGACTCGTCGCCCTCGAGCGCGCGGATCGCGCTCGGCGCGTCACCCTGCGCCGACGCCTCGGGGAACGTGAACGCGCCCGGCACCGGCGGCCCGAACAGCGCCCGCAACGCCGAGAACTCCGACCGGAACGCCGGCGGCAGCCGCCGCCGCATCCGCTGCACGAACGGCTGGTGCGGCACGTGATGGCCCGGCTCGCTGAGCACGTGCAGGCTGAGGTAGAGCTCGGTGAGCGGGTAGCTGGCGAGCGTCGCCGACGGCGGCCGCTCGCCGGGGAAGCGAATCCGGAGCGCCATCTCCACGGCAGTTCTACCTGCTGGCCCTGCCGCTCCGAAACCCCCGGAAGGGAGCCGCTGCGCCGATCCGAGCAGGCGGCTCCCTTCCCGAGGCCGCCGGGTCACACCGGGTTCAGGACTTCCACTTCCACTGCTCGATGTTCCATGCGAATCCGACATTCGACGGGTTGTTCTTCATCCCGAGGATCGAGGACTTGTAGATGAGCGGGTTCGGGCGCGAGTACATCGGGATCGACGGCACGTCCTTCGCCATCAGCGCGTCCGCCTGCTGGAAGTCGATTGCGCGCTTCGCGGGGTTCAGCTCCGACTGGCTCGCAGCGAGGAGCGCGGTCGCCTTCCGGTTGCAGTAGTTGAGGTAGTTCTGCAGGCCGCCGCAGCTCCACGTCGCGACGAAGCCGGCCGGGTCGGGCGCCGTCACCCACGCGAAGTCGGCGAGGTCGTAGTTGCCGGACGGGAACCCGGTCGGGCCGAACACGACGTTCGCCGGCAGCGAGGCGTCGTCGATCTCGATCCCGATCGACTTCAGCTCCTGCTTGATGATCGCCTCCTGCGTCGTCCGCGTCGCATTGCTCGCCGTCCACGAGAAGCGGAACTTCGCCGGCAGCCCGGCGCAGGTCCAGACCGACGAGTTGCTCTGCGAGACGGTCGCCGGCCCACCGGTGCAGTGCTTCTTCAGCAGCGCGAGCGCCTTCGCCGGGTTGAAGTTCCACTGCTGGAAGTCCGGCCTGTACGCCTCGTCGGACTCGTAGTAGAGGAGGCTGTCGAGGGGCTTCGTCCCGGCCGCGAGCGGCCCGTAGACGGTGTTGATGATCCCCTGCCGGTCGATCCCCATCATGATCGCCTGCCGCATCCACGGCGAGCGGAGGAGCGGCTGCCCCTTCGGGCCGAACTGGATGTCGATGTGCTCCTGGTAGAGGCCGGGGACGACGCTGAAGGTGACGCCGTTCTGCCCCTTCAGCGGCGACAGGTTCGAGCCGAAGGTCGGGTTGATCGCGTCGACCTCGCCGCCGCGCATCGCCTGCACCTCGGTGTTCGTGTCGGTGATGATCCGGAAGTCGACCTCCTTCAGGCCCGGCTTCCGGCCGTACCAGAACGGATTCGCCTTCAGGGTCAGCCCCTGGCCCCTCGTGTAGTTCGTGAGGATGAACGGGCCGTCGGAGACGGGCTTCCCGTCGCTCCCGCAGACGCAGTTCGCCCAGATCGTGTTGAAGTTCGTGCCGGCGAGAGCCGCCGACGGGTACACGAGGCCGAACAGGTCCTGCCAGTCCGCGTACGGCGTCTTCCACCGGAACGTGACCTGCTTCTGGCCCCTGTGCGTGAAGCCGGTGATCTGGTCGTAGCCGTTGCGCGAGATCAGGTCGTTGTTCGGATTGACGAACTGCTGCCACGTGTAGACGAAGTCCTTGTACGTGACCGGGAGCTTGCGCCCGCCCCAGTTCCAGTTCGCGTCGGGCCGGATGTTCAGCGTCAGCGACGTCTTCGTCGCCGTCGCGCTCGTGATCAGGTCGGTGACGTGCTGGAGCGTGTTCGTGATGTTGTAGGCGCCGCGGATCACCGGCGTGTTGCCGGTCGCGGCCGCCCAGAACTCGTTGCAGCAGGTCAGGTTGGTGTTGAAGCCGTCGATGTCCTGCTCCATTCCGAACACGAGCGTGTCCTTCGCCCTTCGCGCCGCCGCGGTCGCCGGCACGCGCGCCCACGACTCGGCGAACGGGGGGGCGGCGGGCGTCGTCGTCGCGGCCGAGCCGTGCGCAGCCGTCGCCGACGCTCCGAGGAGCAGTACCGTCGCCGCGGTTCCCGCGAGGAGCCACAAGCGTCTGTGCATCGATTCCTCCTCATCGGCCGCCCGTGGACCGCGCGGCCGCTCTGGTTGACTCGTCTTATGACGCGTCCGAGAAGGATTAGTTCAGCTTATAACAAAGGATCGTAGGGCTAGTGCCCGGCCGTATAGGCGACGTATAGCCGGTCGCGTTGAGGCAAGAGCCGGACCGCATTGCCGTGCGCGCTGCGCCGCATCTAGCGTCGGTCGGGCACGGCAATCAACCCTCCGTCGAGGCCGGCGCCCGAGCCGCAGCGGGCGCCGGCCTGGATGCCGGTTCGAGACCACGCATGCTCACCTTCATCACCCGTCGGCTCCTCTACAGCGTCCCCGTCCTCGTCGCGTCGACGTTCCTCAGCTTCACCTTCGTCTCGCTCGCGGGGAACCCGACGGCGAAGCTGCTCCAGAACCCGACGTACTCGCGCGTCACGCTCGCGCATCTGAAGCACCAGTACCACCTCGACCGGTCGATCCCGGTGCGGTACTGGTACTGGGTCGAGGACGTCTTCACGCACCGGCTCGGGAGCTCGCTGACGACGCTCCAGCCGATCTGGCCCGACATCACGCGGACGATCGGCCACACGGCGCAGGTGATCATCCTCTCCGAGGCCCTCGCGCTGACGATCGGGATCGCGGTCGGCGTGATCTCCGCGGTGCGGCAGTACACGTTCTTCGACTACGTCTCGACCGGCGTCAGCTTCGTAGGCTTCGCGATGCCGACGTTCTGGCTCGCGCTGCTCCTGCAGATCCTCTTCGTCGACGTGTACCTGCGCTGGCACGTGCGGATCTTCTACACGTCGGGGCTGAACAGCCCGCATCACGGCGCCTGGTCGATCGACCGGCTCCAGCACATCGCGCTGCCGGTGATCACGCTCTCGGTCATCAGCTTCGCGCTGTACAGCCGCTTCATGCGCGCGTCGATGCTCGACGTGATCAACAGCGACTACATCCGCACCGCGCGGTCGAAGGGAATGCCGGAGCGGCGCGTGATCGCGAGGCACGTGATGCGGAACGCGTTGATCCCGATCACGACCGTGGCAGCGCTGAACATCGGTGCGCTCCTCGGCGGCGCGATCGTCACGGAGACGGTCTTCTCGCTGGACGGGATCGGCTACTACTTCGTCCAGAAGCTCGGTCAGTCCGACGTGTACGCGGTGATGGCGTACCTGCTCGTGACGTCGGTGATCATCATCGTCTTCAACCTCGTGGCCGACATCCTGTACGGGTACCTCGACCCGCGGATGCGGGTCTCCTAGTCGGCCTTCACGTGATCCTCCGGCCGCGAAGGCGGCCGGCTTCAGGGATCTTCGCGCGTGGCGGAATCCGCGCGAGCGGATACCGCCACTTGCGCAAGCCGAGGCCCGTCCGGGGCTCGGCGTACCCTCGGGGAGGTGGCGAAGCCGCTCGAGGAGTGGACGGTGGAGGAGCTTCGGGCCGAGCTGGTGCGGCTCGGGGAGGAGCTCGCCCGGCGGGCGGTGACGCCGGCGCGGAAGCAGAAGGTCGACGTCGCGCGGGCCTGCGAGGGCTGGGTGCGCGGGTACGCGTGGGACGAGACGTTCACGCCCGCGATGGTCGAGGACGAGCTCGCGCTCCACGAGCGGAAGACGGGGCAGCGGCTGTCCGCGGCCGACCGTGAGCGGCTGCTCCAGCTCTGGCACGCGCTGCGGGCCGAGCGGTACCGCGACGCCGCTTAATAGAGGCTGGCGCGGACGGTGAGCGCGCCGCCCTCGGGGCGGACGCTCGTGACCCGCGCCGTGCGGCGGAGCAGCGCGAGCGCCGCGCGGTTCGAGCCGTCGATCGTGGCGGTGACGAACGCGATGCCCGCGGTGCGCGCGTCGTCGAGCAGCTCGCGGGCGAGCGTCGTCGCCACGCGCTTGCCGCTGTGCCGGTCGGAGACCGCGAAGACGATCTCCGCGCCGTCGCCGTCGCGCACGAGGCGCGCGAATCCGGCCGGCGTCCGCTCACCGTCCACCCAGGCGACGACGGTGTGATGGCGCGAGTCCTCGGACGCGAGCTGCGCCAGCTCCGACGGGCCGAGGCAGGGGAGCAGCGCCGCCATCGTCGCCGTGTCGCCGTTCTGCAGCGGCGCGAGGCGGAGCGTCGGCCCGAACAGCCCGGTCTTCACCACGTGTGCGTGCATCGCGACTCCTTCGATGCAGGTTGGAGATCCGAACTTACTATAGTCGGTTGGAAAAGTCAACCCACTTGTGCGAGAATCGCCACATGCGAGAGGCCAGCCCCCGGCCGTGCACCGTCGCGGCCGCCCTCGGCGTCGTCGGCGAGAAGTGGTCGCTGCTCGCGGTCCGCGAGCTCGCCTTCGGCGTCCACCGGTTCGACGCGATCGCCCGCAACACCGGCGCGCCCCGCGACATCCTCACGACCCGGCTGCGGCGGCTCGAGGAGGCGGGCGTCGTCGAGCGGCGGCAGTATCAGGAGCATCCGCCGCGCTCCGAGTACCACCTGACCCGGGCCGGCAAGGAGCTGCGCCCGATCCTGCTCGCGCTGAAGGAGTGGGGCGACCGGTGGGCCGCGGAGGGCCCGACGATGGCCTACGAGCACACGTGTGGCCACGAGCTCGAGCTCGTCCACACGTGCCGCGCCTGCGGCGGCGAGGTCACCGGCAGCGACCTGACGCCGACGTTTGCGCGCGGCTGGACCCGTCTCGGGCCCGAAGCGGCCTAGACGCGGTCGGCCGCGGTGTCGAGGAAGAGCTCGAGGAGCGTCTCCGCGCACTCGTCGCAGAGCGTGCGCTCCGCGTAGCGTGCGCGACCGCGGAAGACGACGAGCCTGAGGTCGCCCTCGGGGCCCGCGCCGCAGCGGTCACAGTTGTCCTCGGTTGGCGTGGCCAGCGCCGCCTCGTCGGATGTGGTGTCGCGTACGAGCATCCTCAAAGCCTAGTCGATGGGAAGGCCGTCGTCTCGCTCGCTAGAGGTATCGGTTGCGCTGGACATCGACGACGTCGTCCCCGGCGAGGTCGACGAGAACGGCGTGGTCACGTTCGCGGCGGAGGACGACGCGGTCGCATACGGCGTCGTCGACGAGATCGCCCGCCGGGTCCTGCTCACCGGCGGCCGGGTGCTCGCGGTCCGGCGGCCCGACCTCCCCGACGAGGGGCCGGTCGCCGCGATCCTCCGCTACCCGGTCTGAATCCGCGACTATCGTCGGGCACATGGTCCGCGTCCGCTTCGCGCCGAGCCCGACCGGCTCGCTCCATCTCGGCAGCGCGCTCAGCGCCGTCGCGAACCGCCGCTTCGCCGACGAGCGCGGCGGCTCGTTCCTGCTCCGGATCGACGACACGGACGCCGCACGCAACGTCGAGGGCGGTGCCGAGGCGATCGTCGCCGACCTCGACTGGCTCGGCATCGCCCGGGACGAGGGCCCGGCGCGTCAGAGCGAGCGCTTCGTCCGCCATCGCGAGGCGGCGCACCTGATCGGCGAGCCGGACGTCGAGGGTGCGCTCCGCTTCGGCCGCACGACGCTGCTTCGCCCCGACGGCTCCCCGACGTACCAGCTCGCGAGCGCCGTCGACGACCTCGACTTCGGGATCACACACGTGATCCGCGGCTCCGACCACCGCGCAAACGCCGAGCTGCAGGCCGAGCTGATCCGCGCGCTCGGCGGCGAGCCGCCGGAGTTCGTCCACCACGGGCTCCTGCTCGGCGAGGACGGGACGAAGCTGTCGAAGCGCCACGGCGCGTCGTCGCTCGCCGACCTGCGGGAGGCAGGGATCCCGCCCGAGGCGGTGCGCGCGTACCTCGACGAACTCGGCCTGCCGGCGCACGACGTCCATCTCGACCTCGCGCGCCTGCGCCGGCTGTCGACGGACGCGCTCGCCGCGCTCTCCGACGAGGAGCTCGCCGCCCGCGTCGGCGTGCCCGTGTCCGTCGCGCCCGTGCTGCGCGGCGCGCGCGACCTCGCCGAGGCGCGCGACTACGCGACGATCGTGCTCGAGCCGGAGCACGTCGACGTCGACGCGCCCGAGACGCTCGCACGCTTCCGCGAGCTCGTCGAGGCGGGGCTCGAACCGAAGAGCGTCGTCCGCGAGCTGAAGGCGGTCGGCGGCGACCTGCAGGCGGTTCGCCTCGCGCTGACGGGACGCGAGCGCGGCCCGGAGCTCGCCGCCGTCATCGCTGCGCTCCCGCGGGACGAGCTGCTCCGGCGCACCGTAGGCTAGAGGCGATGCGTCTCTACAACACGCTGATGCGGCGGCTCGACGAGCTGCCGGATCCGCCCGGCCCGGTGCGCATGTACTTCTGCGGCCCGACCGTCTACCAGCGCGCGCACATCGGCAACGCGCGGCCGTTCGTCGTCGGCATGTGGCTCCGCGCGTGGCTACGCGCGCGCGGGTACGACGCGACGCTCGTCCACAACATCACGGACGTGAACGACAGGATCTACGACGCCGCCCCCGGCGCGAGCGCGCAGCTCGCCGCCGACGCGACCGCGTGGTACCTCCGGGACACCGGCGACCTCGGGCTCGGGATGCCGGACGAGCTGCCCCGGGCGACCGAGTCGATCCCGGAGATCGTCCACTTCATCGCCCAGCTCGTCGACTCGGGCCACGCCTATCCGGTCGATGGCGACGTTTACTTCCGCGTTGCGCGCGACCCGGAGTACGGCCGGCTCTCCGGCCAGCGCCCCGACCAGGTGGAGGAGCAGGAGCCGAACCCGCTGAAGGAGGATCCGCGCGACTTCGCTCTCTGGAAGGCGAACAAGCCGGGCGAGGACACCGCCTGGGACTCGCCGTGGGGGCGCGGCCGGCCGGGCTGGCACATCGAGTGCTCGGCGATGGCCGAGGCGGCGTTCGGGCCGGCCTTCGAGATCCACGGCGGCGGGCTCGACCTCGTCTTCCCGCACCACGAGAACGAGCTGGCGCAGTCGCGCGCGCTCGGCCACGAGTTCGCGCGCCTCTGGATGCACAACGGGATGCTCGAGTTCTCCGGCGAGAAGATGTCGAAGTCGCTCGGCAACGACGTCACCATTCGCAACGTGCTCGACACGTGGGGGCGCGAGACGGCGCTGATGTTCTTCCTCTCGGCGCACTGGCGGAAGCCGGTCGACTTCACGGACGAGACGCTCGCGCAGGCGAAGGCGCGGGTCGAGACGTTTCGCAACTTCTTCCTCGACGGCGACGAGGGCGAGGAGGAAGGCGAGGCGATCCTCGCGGACGAGCTCGCCGCGGTGCTCGACGACGACTTCAACACGCCGGAGGCGCTCGCGCTCTTCCACGACTGGCAGACGCGCGAGGAGGCGGCGTCGCTGCGCTGGGGGCTCGGGCTGTTCGGGCTCGGCTCGGTCGCGGAGGCGGCGGCGGCGCCGGCGGAGCTCGTGGAGCTCGCGGAGCGGCGGCTGGAGGCGCGGGCGGGGAAGGACTTCGCCGAGGCCGACCGCCTGCGGGGCGAGCTCGCCGCGGCCGGCTGGGAGGTGCGGGACATCGCCGCGCCGCCGGGCTACCGGCTCGTCCCCCGCTCGTGAGCCGGGAGCAGGTCTACGGGAGGCGGCCCGTGCGCGAGGCCCTCCGCGGCGGCAACCGCGAGGTGCTCGAGCTGTGGGCCACCGAGCGGGCGGTGAAGGCCGAGCCCTGGCTGCGGGAGACCGAGAGGCCGCGCATCCAGGTCAAGCTCGACCGCGACCTGAGCGACGCCGCCGGCACGCGCGACCATCAAGGCGTGCTCGCGTGGTGCGAGCCGTATCGCTACGCGGACGGGTACGAGCTCGCCGCGACGGAGCGGCCGCTGCTCGCGTGTCTCGACCAGGTCAGCGACCCGCGCAACCTCGGCGCCGTCTGCCGCAGCGCCGAGGGCGCGGGTGCGACCGGCGTCGTCGTCCCTGCGCACGGCTCCGCGCGCGTGACGCCCGCCGTGTGCCGCGCCTCGGCGGGCGCGGTCGAGCACCTGCCAGTCGCGGTGGTGACGAACCTCGCGCGCTACCTCGCCGAGATCAAGGGCGACAACCTCTGGATCGCGGCCGCCGCCGGCGAGTCGGGGACGCCGATGTGGCAGGCCGACCTCTCCGGCGGGCTCGCATTCGTCTTCGGCGCGGAGGGGAAGGGGCTGCGCCCGCTCGTGCGGAGGACGTGCGACCTCGCCGTCTCGATCCCGCAGCTCGGCCGCGTCGAGTCGCTCAACGTCAGCGTCGCCGCCGCCGTGCTCCTCTACGAGGCGCGGAGGCAGCGCGGTGGCTGAGCCGACGCTCTACCTCTTCGACGGCTTCAACCTCCTCCACGCGGGGGACTTCGGCTCGCCGGAGGAGCTGCGCGACCTGCTCGCGAGCTGGGTCGCCGCGAAGGGGGTGCGCGGCATCGTCGTCTTCGACGGCCACGGTCCGGACGAGCAGCACGGCCCGCTCGAGGTCCGCTGGGCCGAGAACGCCGACACGCTGATCGAGCGGCTCGCGGCCGAGCACCGGGGAGCGGAGCAGGTGGCGGTCGTCTCCTCGGACGCGGCCGTCCGGGGCACGTCGGGGATCGAGGTGCGCAAGCTCGCGTCGAAGACGTTCCTGGCCGAGCTCGCCCGTCCGGCGCACGAGGAGCGGGCCCGCGGCGACCTCCGCGACCGGCTCGATCCGGCCACGCTGGCCGAGCTCGAGCGTCTGCGCCGCGGCGGCTGACCGAACATCCGTTCGTATCAAAATGGGTCCACTGCAAAGGGGGTTGTAAAAGCTTGGACCCATTGCTATCTTCTGCCTCAACTTCAGGGTGAGAGTTCCGTGAGAGCGAGGAGGAGCGCTCGTGGAATTCACCCGCAAATGACCGGGGGAAGCCCGTTGGCCGCTCGCACCGCGCCCGCGTACTCGCCGCAGAAGGCTCAACGAGAGCTTGAGGATCTTCAGCTCGTGCTCAAGGCGCGCAACGGCGACGGCACCGCGATGGACGCGCTGATGCGCCGCTATACCGGCTTCGTCCGTCTGAAGGCGAGCTCGTACTTCCTCGCCGGCGGCGACGGCGAGGACCTGATCCAGGAGGGCCTGATCGGGCTGTACAAGGCCGTCCGCGACTTCCGCCCGGACAAGGAGACCTCGTTCCGGAGCTTCGCCGAGCTGTGCGTCACCCGGCAGATCATCACCGCGATCAAGACCGCGACCCGCTTCAAGCACTCCCCGCTCAACACGTACGTCTCGTTCAGCCACACACCTGCCGGCCAGGAGTCCGAGGGCGAGTGCACGCTCGGCGACGCGCTCCCCGGCCCGTCGGTGCACGAGCCGTCGGTCTGCGTGATCTCGACCGAGGAGCTGCAGAGCCTCGTCTTCTGCCTCGGCACCGGCCTCTCCCCGCTCGAGGCGGACGCGCTCCGCCTCTACCTCGAGGGCTCGTCCTACGAGGAGATGGCCGACCGGCTCGGCTGCGACACGAAGACGATCGACAACGCCCTCCAGCGCGTGAAGCGGAAGATCATCACGCACCAGAAGGGGCGCGAGGTCCTGCAGTAGCCTCGTTCCACGGTACGCTGGTCGCCGTGCCGGAGTAGCTCAGCTGGTAGAGCACCTCACTTGTAATGAGGCGGCCGTGGGTTCGAGTCCCACCTCCGGCTTCAGCAGGTGCGCTTCGCGACGAGCGTCTTCGTCGTCGACGACTCGACGACGACCGCCTTGACCGCGACCGGCTGGTGCAGGCCCTTCGTCCTGATCGCCGCGACCCAGGGCGCCTTCGTCGCCTTCCACTTCAGGGCCCCGTTCGCATAGAAGGTGACGGAGCGGATCGCCGTCCCTCCGGGCGTGACGGTCGCGCGCAGCGTCCGGCCGGCGCCGCAGGTGACGGCGAGCTTCGGCGGCGCGGACACGGTCGTCTCCGTCGTCGTCTCCGTGCTCGTCGTCTGCGGCGCCGCGAGCTGGAGCGTCGCCCAGCTGCCGCCGTCCGGGACCAGGTCGTCCGCGCTCTGGTGCAGATTGCCGTTCGAATCGGTCGACCAGGCGCCGACGACGACGCCGATCTCCGGTGCGATGGGAAGCTGCGCGGCGCCGGTGAGGTCGGAGATGGGGAGGCGGACCGAGAAGCCGCCGGTGTACTCGGAGAGCTCCGGCAGCTGGCGGACGTCGACCCAGGCGCTCCCGTTCCAGTCGGCGAGGTAGCTCGGCACCCCGGTGGCCCAGATCGAGAGGTTCAGGTCGGCCTTCCCGTCGTCGTTCACGTCGACGAAGATCTGCACGGTCTCGCCCGGATGGAGCAGGTCGCGGTTTGCGAGCGTGCCCGCGAACGAGATCGTCTGGTCGGCGTAGCTCGTGACCGTCACGGACGAGAGATCCGCGCCGGCCGAGTCGCCGACCGGGTCCTGGGCCACGATCTGGTTGAGGATCCCGTTGTCGGAGACGACCGCGCGCGCGGCGACGGCGCCGGCCACGGCCGCGACGGTGAGGAGAGCGACGAGCACGAGGACGCGACGGAGTGCCTGCCTGCTTCGCACGCGGCGACTATCGTCCCGGCCGCGACAGTTGTCAATGACTCGTCGGGGCCGGATCAGAGCCCGAGCGCGAGCCCGACCCAGAGGAGGCCGATCGCGATCACGCCGCCGATCGCCGCCGCGAGGGCGGCGCGGCGACGGCGGTTCAGCGCGAACTGCCTCGGCAGGACGCGGAGCGCGAGCGCGGCGAGGAAGCCGAGCACGAGCGGCAGCAGCAGTGCGTTCACGACCTCGAC
>Ga0335076_10004772_pt1 | contig 13734 bp, 10 predicted proteins | sample Lox_Sample_25_FD_206717 | JGI IMG/M metagenome (GOLD analysis project Ga0335076, IMG submission 206717) | Soil microbial communities from Loxahatchee National Wildlife Refuge, Florida, United States - Lox_Sample_2.5 | ecosystem: Environmental > Terrestrial > Soil > Wetlands | place: USA... | reverse complement strand
GCAGGCTCCCGTGGCTGGCCGGGCAGACCTACCTGCGGCCGTTCCCCGACGCCCTGCGCCTGCGGCACAGCATCGAGCTGTACCGCTGATACCAGCTGCGATCAGGCCGGAGCCGACTGCGGCAACGGCTGACCCCCCTGGGCGGCGGTCCAGGGCCGGGTCAGGGTCCGCGCCTGTGAGTGCAGGAATCTCGTCCGCGGTAGCAGCGCAGTTGCTGGGAGTACGTTATTGCAACCTATTTGCAGCCTGTTCTACGCTGACGGCACGAAGCTCCCACTGGAAGGTGCCTCCAATGGCCGCAGTAGCAGCGCGCTTGACGCGCATCCGCAACGGCCTCACCCCGGCCGAGTGGGCCCGGTTCGGGGCGATGGTGGCGGTCATCATCGGGCTGAACGTGCTGGGCTGGCTGATGCTCGCCGCCGCGGTGGGCGGGCACTACCACATCACCAGCAAGGAGATCTTCGGCTTCGGCACCGGGATCCTGGCCTACACCCTGGGCATGCGGCACGCGTTCGACGCCGACCACATCGCCGCGATCGACAACACCACCCGCAAGCTGGTCCAGGACGGCAAGCGGCCGCTGTCGGTCGGGTTCTTCTTCTCCCTGGGCCACTCCACGATCGTGTTCATCATGGCGCTGCTGCTGAACTTCGGCATCCGCGCCCTCGACGACCAGGTCAAGAACGATTCCTCGGGGCTGCACAACATCACCGGCATCATCGGCACCACGGTCTCCGGCACCTTCCTGTACCTGATCGCGCTGCTGAACCTGGTCGTGCTGATCGGCATCATCCGGGTGTTCCGCGAGATGCGCACCGGCCGCTACAGCGACGAGGAACTCGAACGCCAGCTCGACAGCCGCGGGATGATGAACCGCGTCTTCGGCGGCTACGCCAAGCGGATCGACACGCCCTGGAAGATGTACCCCGTTGGCGTGCTGTTCGGGCTGGGCTTCGACACCGCCACCGAGGTCGCCCTGCTCGTGCTGGCCGGGTCCGCCGTGGTCTCCGGGCTGCCGTTTTATGCGATCTTGTCGCTGCCGATCCTGTTCGCCGCCGGGATGTGCCTGTTCGACACCGCCGACGGGTGCTTCATGAACTTCGCCTACGACTGGGCGTTCGCCCGCCCGGTCCGCAAGGTCTACTACAACCTGACCATCACCGGCCTGTCGATCTTCGTGGCGTTCTTCATCGGCACCATCGAGATCCTCGGCCTCATCGGCCAGGAATATAACCTGACCGGCGGGTTCTGGACCTTCATGGGCAACTTCGACATCAACAAGGCGGGCTTCGTCATCGTCGGCGTCTTCGTCCTCACCTGGGTCATCGCCCTGTTCATCTGGCGGTTCGGCAAGATCGAGCAAAGATGGGACCTAGCCGCCGCGAAAACCACCCGCGAGTGAGCCGACATGACTGCAGCCGAGGAGATCCGCCAGTTCTGGGACGAGGACGCAGCCGTCTACGACAACTCCCCGTCTCACCACCCGCAGCGCCCGCAGGAGCAGGCGGCCTGGGCCGCCGCGCTGCGGCGGCTCCTGCCTGATCCGCCGGCCCGCGTGCTGGACGCCGGGGCAGGGACAGGATTCCTGTCCCTGCTGCTCGCCGCGCAGGGCTACCAGGTGACCGCCCTGGACCTCTCCGCCGCGATGCTGGAGCGGCTGCGCGCCAAGGCCCACGACCGCGGGCTGGAGATACGCACCGTCCAGGCCGAGGCGACCAGCCCACCAGCTGGACCGTTCGACGCGGTCATCGAGCGCCATCTGATCTGGACCCTGCCCGACCCACCAGCCGCACTGGCCGCCTGGCGGGCCGCCGCCCCGGTCGGCCGGCTGGTTCTGGCCGAGGGCAGCTGGAGCCAGGCCAGCGGCATCGCCGGCCTGCAGGCCGCCGCCCGCGCCCTGGCCGGGCGGATCCGCCCCACCGAGCCCGGACACCACGGCCACTACAGCGGCCAGCTTGCCGCCAGCCTGCCCTACGGCCAGGGCCTGACCCCCGCCCAGGCCGTCGCCCTGGTCCAGGCCAGCCCCTGGGGACCAGCCCGGCTGACCCGCCTGCGCGACGTGGAATGGGCCATCCTCGACGGGCGCGATCTGCTTACCCAGATTCTTGGCACCCACCACCGGTGGGCCGTCACCGCCGGATCCTGACCAGCCGCGGCCGACGGCCGAGCCGGTTCCGCAGGCGTGCCGGGCACGCCACCGCTGTCGCTGCGCAGCGGGCGCCGGAGCTGGTTCCCCCACGCGTCGCGGCTGCCTGCAGGTAGCCGGGAGCCTGGAACCCTGCAGTTCTCTGCAAAGGGTCTGGCTGTCGCATATGAGTTGCAATGAGGCTCAGGCAGAGAACCCAGCGCTGCGCGAAGAGACCGTGATGGCCGTCTACACCCTGCCGGACCTGCCCTATGACTACGCCGGACTGGAGCCGGTGATCAGCGGCGAGATCCTCGAACGGCCGACAGGCCGCCGGTCCGTGGGCGTCCGTGGAAAACCGGCGGTTACACCGACCGTCCTGGAAGCCCTACGCCGTCCGCTATACGTCCGTGGACCCCGCCACACAGCGGTCCACAGCGCGACAAGGTGACACACCACGGGACAAAGAAGAACAGCCCGCATAGCCGAGAATTCGCAGCTAACGGGCTGTTTCCGCAGGTGGTGGCAGGTGTTGGGTTCGAACCAACGTAGACACCCCATGGCGCTTGGTTGTCAAGCGGCGTCGTCGAGCCGGTGCTGCCAGGCGGTTGCCTCGTTGTAGGTGGTGCCGGTTTTGAGGCAGCCGTGCAGGATGGCGACCAGGCGGCTGGCGAGCTGGCGCAGGGCGGCATGGTGGCTGGTGCCGCGGGCGCGGATCTGGTCGTAGTAGGCGCGGGCGCCTGGGGAGGCGGTCAGGGCGCAGAAGGCCTGCTGATGGAGCGCGTCGGCGAGGTGGCGGTTGCGCACGTACCGGGCCAGCACGGCTTTCTTCTTGCCCGACGCGCGGGTGATGGGGCTGGTACCGGCGTAATTCTTGCGTGCCCGGGCACCGGCATAGCGGTCCGGGTCGTCTCCGAACCCGGCGAGCACCCGGGCACCGAGGACCATCCCCAGGCCAGGCTGGGACACGATGATCTCAGCGTCCGGGTGCCGGCCAAAATGGGACTCCACCTGAGCCTCCATCACCGCGCCCTGTTCGTTCAGCACGCTGATCACCGCCACGGCGGCCCGCACCGTAGCGGCGTAGGCAGCCGCGACGACCTGGGGCTGGCCCAGCTGCTGGCCGCGCAGGACAGCCTGGATCTGCGCCGCCTTCTGCGCGGCGTTGCGGCGGCGGGCCCGCCTCAGCGCCGCGATGATCTGCGCGGTAGAAAGCCGTGCCGCGCTCGCCGGGTCCGCCGCCCGGGCCAGCAGCTCCAGGGCATCAGGAGCGGTCAGGTCATCGAAGGCCTCCAGGGCCGCGGGGAAGAACTCCCGCAGCGCCGAGCGCAGCCGCAGCACATGCCGGGTGCGTTCCCAGATCAGGGCCTGATGAGCGCGGGCCACCACCTTCACCGCCTGAGCCTCGCCGCTATCCCCGGCGACCGCCCGCAACTGGTGCGAGTCGGTGCGCACCATATCCGCCAGCATGTGCGCGTCCCCGGCGTCGCTCTTGGCTCCTGAGGTCGATTGCCGTTCCCGGTACCGGGCCGCCTGCCGCGGGTTGACCGCATACACCACGTAACCGGCGGCGATCAGCGCGGCGACCCACGGGCCCCGGTCAGTCTCGATCCCGATCACCACCTGATCCGGCCCGGCATCCGGATCAGCGAACCGGCCGATCAGCTCATGGAACCGGGTGACCCCCGCCACCCCCTCACCCAGCCGGGCCCGCCCCAGCACCCGGCCCGACGCGTCCTGCACCTCCACATCATGGTGATCTTCGGACCAGTCATCACCAGCGAACAGCACTGCCACCTCCCGCACCCCGGCACCTGGACGTCAGCGGCAGCACGGAGAAGGAACGCCAGCGGCCTAATGGATCAGTGCTCACGCCAGCCACCAGCGGGCACGCCACCCCATCAGCGGTCTTGTCCTCCTCGCGGCCAGCGGGGGCACAGTCTACGTTCAGGCATCGGCTGCCTGGCTAAGCAAGTGCTCACCCGCTGAGCGCTACCGGACCCGAGTCTGCCCCTGCAGGCCAACCCGGTAGCCCCCATTAGGCTAAGCCGACGGTTTTACAGGGAGCTCCCGGAAATAGCGACGCATAGGTCCTGACCTGCGAGAACATCGCACTACAGCCGAAACGCCTATGGGCTCAACCACTGCTCAACCGAATCGCAGTTCGGACTCCGGCCCTCCTGTATGCCATCAGGCGGCAGCACGTCCACCTGTCTCTATCTGTCCAGGTCACCGTCCCGCCGCGACCTTGCTAGGGTGCCTGCGTCCGGGCCTGTTGCGGTGCTCTGGTGCGGTAGTGATCCTCCTACGCCGACCTCGCTCCCAGCGGGCGACCGCATCCGGGACGGTGCCAATCATTTCACTGCGCCGGCGCTGAGGCCTGACTGCCAGAACCGCTGCAGTAGCAGGAACGCGGCGATGAGAGGGATGATCGAGAGCAGGGATCCGGTCACTACAACGGAGAACAGGGCCTGCGAGCCGCCGCCGTTGTTCGCTGTTGCATTCAACTGGGCGAGCCCGACTGTGATGGGGTACAGCTTCGGGTTGTTCAGCATTACCAATGGCAGGAAGTAGTTGTTCCATGTAGATACCAGCGAGAACAGGAACACGGTGATAAGCCCGGGCACCAGCATCCGCAAGCCGATCCGCAGAAAGATCCCGATGTCGCTGGCGCCGTCGAGCCGTCCGCTCTCGATCAGGCTATCGGGGATGGCGTCCCTGGCGTAGACGCTCATCAGGAAAACGCCGATGGGGTTGATCAACGAGGGCAGGATGATTGCCCACGGAGTATTGACAATTCCGATCTTGCTGAAGAGCAGGTAGGTCGGGATCGCCAGGGCGGTGGTGGGTACGGCGATGGCCCCGAGGACCACGCCCAGCAGCAGGCCTTTGGCCGGGAACTGGTACTTTGCGAATCCGTACCCGGCGGCCGTGGCCAGGAATGAGGCTCCGGCCGCGCTGACCAGTGCGTAGATCAGTGAGTTGAGCATCCAGCGCAGGAAGACGCCGTTGGAGTAGGCGAAGACGGCATGGATGTTGGTGAACAGGTTGAAATGATGGGAGAACCAGAATCCGAACGTGCTGAATAGGTCGGCATTGTTCTTAGTCGATGCGATGACCAGCCAGGCCAGCGGAATCATGAAGTACACGAAGAATGCGATCATGATGATAGTGGGCAGCCACCCACGTCCCCTGATGCTGCTGGGCGGCACCCGGCCGGCGAGATCCTCGCGTTCTTTCGTGCGGCGCGGCGTGGTGATCGTCATGTGCTTCTTCTCCGCAGGCGCCCCAGGATCAAAACGAGGTAGGTGGCGATCAGGATGATGAACCCGAGAAGGAAAGACACCGCGGCGGCGTAGTTGAGCCTCTGGTCAGTGAAGGCGAGGTTGTACGCGTACAGGTTAGGAGTCCAAGCGGGGGTGATGACCGAGCCGGCTGCCGGCTGCAGTACCTGCGGCTCGTTGAACAACTGGAAGGCACCGATCACGGAGAACAGCAGGATGACGCCGAGCGCGGGCCGCAGAAGTGGCAGCTTAATGCGCAGTGCCGTCTTGATGGGACCGGCGCCGTCGATCGATGCGGCCTCATATAGGTCTGGGGGAATAGTCAACAGCGCGGCATACAGGATGATCATGTTGTAGCCGGCGAATTCCCACGTCACGATGTTGGCGACGGAAGGAAGCAGATGGCCGCTGGTCAGGAATTGCGGCGGGGCCGTGCCGAGGTCATGCGCGATCTGCACAAAGGGGCCGAATTTGGCGCCGTAGAGGTATCCCCACATCAGCGCGGCCACGACGGCAGGCACGGCGTACGGGACGAAAAATGCGATGCGGAAGACCCTGGGCGCCCGCAGGCGGCCTGAGTCGAGTACCAGCGCGAAGAATGTCGCGAGGACGATCATGATGGGGACCTGGATGAGGAAGAACAGCGCGATCCGTTCGAGTCCGGACAGGAACTGCCTGTCTTGCAGGGCCTGCGTGTAGTTCTGGAGCCCGACGAAGACGGTGCCGCCAACGAGCCGACTGCTGTAGAGGCTGAGATAGGCCGCGTACGCGAGCGGGGCTATAAACATCGCGGCGAACACGATCATGAAGGGCGCCACGAACATGTAGCCAGCTGCGGCGTGCTTATTCTCCGGCCGCCCCCGCCTCGCCAGGATAGCCACGGGTGGCCTACTTGGTGACGGCGAAGCCCTGCTGCTTCGCATAGTTCGTCACGCTGGCCTGCCAGGTGTCCAGTGCCGCTGACAGCGGTTTCTTGGCGATGAGAGCGCCCCCGAAAATCTGGTTGTTGCTCGAGGTGACGTAGTCGTTGAACGGGCTCCACTGGAAGTTGGTCAGGACGGTCTTGGAGATTTCCGCGAACAAGGCGTTGACTTTCTGGCCTCCGTAGAAGGAGGGCTTCAGGCCGACGAAGGCCGGATCGGCGAGAGTCTGCTTCAGCGGCGGGAAGAGGAACTGCTTGCTCGCCATCAGCATCGACGAGGCCGGGTCGTGGTTAAGGAACATGGCCAGGGCCGCGGCTGCCTCGGGATTCTTAGTCTGGTTGGTGACCGCCGAGGTCGACCCGCCCCAGTTGCCGGAGACATCAGCGCCACTGGCCCACTGCGGCATGGGGGCGACCCGCCACTTGCCGGCGCTCTTCGCGGCGGAACTCTGCAGGAACACCGGCGCCCACGCGGCGGTCACCCAGGTGGCGTAGGTCCCGTTGGTGAGGGCGGCGTACCAGTCGGTGTCGAAGTCAGGATCGGTCGATACCGCACCTGAGTCCACCAGCGGACTCCAGAAGTTGGCCATCTTCTGCATGTCCGGACCGTTGATGTCAACCGTCAGGCCGGTTCCTTTGAGGGCGAACGGGCGGGCACCGGCCTGCCAGGCGTAACCGAATGTCTGCCCGGCGTCGTTGTTGGCGAAGTTGGTCATCGAGATGCTCGGGTTCTTCTGGTGCAGCTTCGTCCCTGCTGCCGCGAACTCTTCCCACGTGGCCGGGACGGTGACGCCGTAGCGGTCGAAGACGTCCTTCCGGTAGAGCATGCCAATCGGGCCGGTGTCCTGCGGGATGGCGTAGACCTTGTCACCCTTCGACACCTGACCCCAGGTCCAGGGTACGAAGTCATCTTTCAGGTCGTTCGCGCCGTAGGGTCCGAGGTCGATCAGGTTGTTGGTGAAGGTGAACGTCGGGACGTAGGAGTACTCGATCTGCACCACATCCGGCGCGCCCGTGCCGGCCTTGAGCGCCGTGCGCAGCTTGGTGTACTCGGCCAGGCCCTGCCCCGCGTTGACGACGTTGACCTTGATCTTCGGATACTTCTTCTCGAACAAGGCCACTTCGGAGGCGATATTTGGCACCCATGTCCAGAACGTGAGCTGGGTCGGCTTGGACAGCGCCCGCGCCATCGCCGACGGATTGACGGACTTCGCCACCTTGGGCGTCCCGCCTGAACTGCCGCCGCACGCGGCCAGCAGGCCCGCGGCGGCAACCGCCGAGCCCCCGGCAAGGAACTGGCGCCGCGACGGCGCTGCCGACGATCCTGGCTGACCTGTGTTCATGGGGATCTCCTTTGATTACCATCCGGCTCAGCGCTGGAGTCTCACCTGGGGGCGGCTGACGGTACGGGGGCGGTACTGATCCGCTCTTCACCATCCGCGGAGGCACCATCCGGCGCCCCAGGCGCTTGTTGACTACGTAGTCAGAGAGTTTCTACGAAGTAGGCCTGAACGTCAATAGCCTGTTACGGTCACGTGACACGTGAGGTCTATTTTTACATATTTAGATGGTTACGTCCGATTCATTCCGCCGTCTCATGATGCAGGGGTAGATCGCCCGTTGACACTGCGGAAAGCTCAGATAGAGTCTGCTTAGACTGCGTAGTCAGGCACCTGAGGAGGTCGCAATGCCTGGTCCGGCGGAGGCGCCGGCGCCCCTCGACGGGCGGGAGTGGCCACGACGGCGCCCCGGCGGCAGTGACGTCGCCCGACTGGCCGGTGTCTCGCAGAAGACCGTCTCTCGGGTGATGAACGATGAAGCGCACGTCAGGGAGGACGTGCGTCAGCGGGTCCTCGCCGCGGCCCGGGAACTCGGTTACCGCCGCAACAACCAGGCACGTGCTCTTAACTCGGGCCGGACCAACCGGATCGGCGTGGTGTCCCTGGGAACCGCCCTTTTCGGCCCATCGTCGCTCCTCGTCGCTTTGGAGCGGGCCGCACGCAGTACCGGCTTCACCCTGAGCGTGATCAACACGTTCGAGGGTGATGCGGGCGGTATCCCGGGCGCGATCGATTCGCTGCTGGAGGAGGGGGTCGACGGGATCATTATCTCCGAGCCCATCGACGAGGATTCGCTGCCCGTGGCCGTTGATGTCCCGGTGCTCACGCTCGACGGGTTTCCCGGGCTGACGGCACCCAGCGTAATTACGGGAGGAGATTCCGGCGATCGGGCCGGTTACGCGGCTACCCGCCACCTGATGAGCTTGGGTCATCGGCATATCCGGCATCTCGCAGGCCCGCAGCGCTGGTGGTCAGCGCGCGGCCGGGCGGAAGGCTGGGCCCGGGCGATGCGCGAGGTCGGGCTGGCCGCTGCGCCTTTTATAGAGGGCGACTGGTCGCCTGCGTCGGGGTATGTGGCGGGCCGGACGCTAGCCCTGGATCGGGAAATGACGGCGGTGTTCGCCGCGAACGATGACATGGCGATAGGGCTCATCCGGGCTCTGTCCGAATCCAGGCGGTCGGTCCCCCATGACGTGAGCGTGATAGGCGTGGACGACATCCCAAGCGCCGCGTACCTGAATCCCCCTCTGACCACTGTCGCGCAGGACTTTGACCGGATGGCCGTGGACGGGCTGAGAAAACTGGTGGCCAAGATCGAGCGCCCAGCCGCTGAGGACACCTGGCCGGAGGAGCCTGACGCCGTCCACCTGATCGTCCGCAATTCGACAGCGCCCATCATCTCCCGGACCGGACCCCGCGGCCCCTCCCGCAGTGCCAGCGCGGGACGCTCATGATTTTCCTGTCCAGCTGACCCCTCCCGCGCACTGGCCATGTCTCAGCTCGGACTGGGCCATCTCCATCCGAAGCGACGAAGGGATCTATGTGTTCGATCTGCCTGCTCGCGTACTCTTCGGCGCGGCTTATTACCACGAGTACCAGCCGCCGGACCGCCTCAAGACCGACCTAGACCTGATGGCCGAGGCGCATGTCACGGTGATCCGGGTGGGCGAATCGGTGTGGTCGACGTGGGAGCCAGAAGACGGCAGGTTCAACCTGGAGTGGCTGGAACCAGTGCTGAACGGGGCCCACGAGCGTGGTATCTCGGTCATCCTGGGCACTCCCACCTACGCCGTGCCACCATGGCTGGCGCGCCTGTACCCAGAGATCGCTGGCGAGCGGGCGACTGGTGTCCGGATCCCCTGGGGCGCACGCCAGGAGGCTGACTTCACCCACCCGGCCTTTAGATTTCACGCCGAGCGCGTTATCCGCCGGATTGTCGAGCGGTATGCCGGGCATCCTGCCGTTATCGGCTTTCAGGTCGACAACGAGCCGGGCCTGCATCTGTTCCATAATCATGGCGTATTCCAGCGCTTCGCTGATTCCCTGCGCCGGGCCTATGGCGATGTCGCAACCCTAAATTCGGAATGGGGCCTGGTTTACTGGTCGCACCGGCTTTCGACCTGGGCTGACCTATGGACGCCGGACGGGAACGTCCAGCCTCAGTACGATGTGGCATGGCGGCGGTTCCAGGCCGATCAAACCACGGAATTCATCGCATGGCAGGCCGCTATCGTGCGGGAACACGCGCGAGCCGGGCAGTTCGTCACAACCTGCATCTCCTACGGCCGGCAGGCCATCGACGACGACCGACTGACCGATGCCCTGGACATCACCAGCGGCAATCCGTATTACCGAATGCAAGACGCACTCGAACGACCCGGCCACCAGGGCGAGCCTCGCGCCGGCTTCTTCACTAGCGGTGTCTGGGCACTGTTTCTTTCCGCTGATCGCATGTTCTCCTCACGCCAGGAACCATTCCTGGTCACTGAGACGGATGCGACCGACATCGGCCCCTCATGGGACAACCGTCCAGCCTACGATGGGCAGCGTCGGCAGGCTGCCTGGGCGCTCATCTCCCGCGGCGCGACTATGATCGAGTACTGGCACTGGAACACGCTTCGTTTCGGCTTGGAGACTCACTGGGGTGGCGTCCTGCCGCACAGTAATGAGCCGGGCCGTACTTTCAGCGAACTTGCGGCGCTCGGCTCGGAAATCGGCACAGCCGGAGAACTTGTAGCGCAGCTAAACCCCGACGCCGACATCGCCATGCTCTACTCCACTCCCAGCAGGTGGCTGATGGAGAAATACCCGCTTCTCGCCGACGGCAATGACTCTCCCGACTCCAGTTCATATGCCGGATTCGTCAACCCCTTTTACCGCGGCGCCCTCGACGCTGGCCTCCAGATCCGGTTGTTCCACACCCGCCAACTCACGGGCGGCGCGGCCAGCGAGCAGCTACGCGACCTGTCGCACGTGGTTCGCGAGTACCCCGTCCTGGTGGCAGCCGGGCACTACATGGCCGACGATGCCACGCTCGACTGGCTGGTCGCCTACGCGGCCGCGGGCGGCCACCTGATTCTCGGCCCCCAGACCGGCTACGCCGACCACGAGGGACGAGCCCGGACAGAGAGGCAGCCCGCGCGGATCGCCGCAGCAGCCGGCGTCTGGTTCAACGAATTCAGCAACCTGTCCCAGGACCTGCCTGTGACGTCCGCTGCCGGCGCAGGGCTCGCGCTGCCACCGGAGGCCGCGGGAACCAGATGGCTCGATGGCCTTCAGCTATCCGGTGCTCAGGAACTGGCGCACTATCAGCACCCTCACTTCGGCCGGTGGCCGGCGGTCACGTCGGCAGCCTACGAGCGAGGCCGGATCACCTACGTAGGCACCATCCCGAATCCGGCGTTCGCACGTGCGGTCTTCGAATGGCTCGGCCCGGTGAACGGCCGGCCGGTCTGGAAAGCTCTGCCACCCAGCGCCACAGCCACCAGCGGCACCGGCCGGAGCGGCCGGCGAATTCATTTCCTCCACAACTGGTCTTGGACGGCCACCCAGGCCGCCGCGCCGTGCCCGCTGGACGACGTGCTCACAGGCGCGCGATTCGACACGGGTGAGCCGGTGGCGCTCCGATCATGGGATGTGCGGATCCTGGCTGAGGCCCAGCCGCCCGATGGGGAACGCGGCTGACAGCAGCCCAGATTTTCGTGTCCATCCCGTCACTGGGAGGACCGGATACAGATGGCCCGCCAGATGGGCCTTAACACAGTCGAGACCTACGTGGCCTGGAATGCTCATGCGCCCTGCAAGGGAGAGTTCCGCCTGACTGGCGAGCTGGACCTAGGCCGGTTCCTCGATCTCATTGCGGGTGAGGGGATGCATGCGATCGTCCGTCCCGGACCATACATCTGCGCCGAATGGGACAACGGCGGCCTGCCCGCCTGGGCTGTTCCAGGGCGGCACAACCGGAATCCGCTGTAACGAACCGGCCTGCATGGCTGCGGGTGAGCGCCTCCTTCCGGCATCTTGCGCCGACATCAGCCGACCGGACCGCTGAGGTGCTCAGAGTTCTGGGACGGATGGTTTGATGACTGGGGCGCCCGCCACCACGAAACCGGGTCTCGCGCCCTCGAACTCAACCGCTGCTCAACCACGCACGACAACGGCGCGCCGGGTACCGCCAGCCACTCCCTGCGCTTACAGCATCCTGACCAGCCCGAACAAGGACTGCAACCGAGACGTTCCGCACTGGGAGCGGTTACCGCGAACCGCTCCCGCAACGCACGAGACCCGGCCCACTGGACCGGGTCTGACCTGCGAGTTTGATGGTGGCAGGTGTTGGGTTCGAACCAACGTAGACACCCCATGGCGCTTGGTTGTCAAGCGGCGTCGTCGAGCCGGTGCTGCCAGGCGGTTGCCTCGTTGTAGGTGGTGCCGGTTTTGAGGCAGCCGTGCAGGATGGCGACCAGGCGGCTGGCGAGCTGGCGCAGGGCGGCATGGTGGCTGGTGCCGCGGGCGCGGATCTGGTCGTAGTAGGCGCGGGCGCCTGGGGAGGCGGTCAGGGCGCAGAAGGCCTGCTGATGGAGCGCGTCGGCGAGGTGGCGGTTGCGCACGTACCGGGCCAGCACGGCTTTCTTCTTGCCCGACGCGCGGGTGATGGGGCTGGTACCGGCGTAATTCTTGCGTGCCCGGGCACCGGCATAGCGGTCCGGGTCGTCTCCGAACCCGGCGAGCACCCGGGCACCGAGGACCATCCCCAGGCCAGGCTGGGACACGATGATCTCAGCGTCCGGGTGCCGGCCAAAATGGGACTCCACCTGAGCCTCCATCACCGCGCCCTGTTCGTTCAGCACGCTGATCACCGCCACGGCGGCCCGCACCGTAGCGGCGTAGGCAGCCGCGACGACCTGGGGCTGGCCCAGCTGCTGGCCGCGCAGGACAGCCTGGATCTGCGCCGCCTTCTGCGCGGCGTTGCGGCGGCGGGCCCGCCTCAGCGCCGCGATGATCTGCGCGGTAGAAAGCCGTGCCGCGCTCGCCGGGTCCGCCGCCCGGGCCAGCAGCTCCAGGGCATCAGGAGCGGTCAGGTCATCGAAGGCCTCCAGGGCCGCGGGGAAGAACTCCCGCAGCGCCGAGCGCAGCCGCAGCACATGCCGGGTGCGTTCCCAGATCAGGGCCTGATGAGCGCGGGCCACCACCTTCACCGCCTGAGCCTCGCCGCTATCCCCGGCGACCGCCCGCAACTGGTGCGAGTCGGTGCGCACCATATCCGCCAGCATGTGCGCGTCCCCGGCGTCGCTCTTGGCTCCTGAGGTCGATTGCCGTTCCCGGTACCGGGCCGCCTGCCGCGGGTTGACCGCATACACCACGTAACCGGCGGCGATCAGCGCGGCGACCCACGGGCCCCGGTCAGTCTCGATCCCGATCACCACCTGATCCGGCCCGGCATCCGGATCAGCGAACCGGCCGATCAGCTCATGGAACCGGGTGACCCCCGCCACCCCCTCACCCAGCCGGGCCCGCCCCAGCACCCGGCCCGACGCGTCCTGCACCTCCACATCATGGTGATCTTCGGACCAGTCATCACCAGCGAACAGCACTGCCACCTCCCGCACCCCGGCACCTGGACGTCAGCGGCAGCACGGAGAAGGAACGCCAGCGGCCTAATGGATCAGTGCTCACGCCAGCCACCAGCGGGCACGCCACCCCATCAGCGGTCTTGTCCTCCTCGCGGCCAGCGGGGGCACAGTCTACGTTCAGGCATCGGCTGCCTGGCTAAGCAAGTGCTCACCCGCTGAGCGCTACCGGACCCGAGTCTGCCCCTGCAGGCCAACCCGGTAGCCCCCATTAGGCTAAGCCGACGGTTTTACAGACCGTCGCTCCTGGTTGAGTTACCCCCTGCTGACCAGCGCGTACGCACTCCGAGGAGCCATTCCGGGCCGACGCCGTCCGCTATGCGCAAGGCCGGTCAGTTAAGCCCGTGGCCTGTGTGTCAAGGCGTGTCGATTGGTGCAAGAGCAGCGGGACTCCGGTAAGTGAGGTTTGTCCGCCAAGACACGCCTCGCACCAGGA
>Ga0335076_10004771_pt1 | contig 13735 bp, 5 predicted proteins | sample Lox_Sample_25_FD_206717 | JGI IMG/M metagenome (GOLD analysis project Ga0335076, IMG submission 206717) | Soil microbial communities from Loxahatchee National Wildlife Refuge, Florida, United States - Lox_Sample_2.5 | ecosystem: Environmental > Terrestrial > Soil > Wetlands | place: USA: Florida... | reverse complement strand
CCTTCTGCACGTTGAGGATCTTCCCGCGGATCGGCAGCAGCGCCTGGAACTCCGAGTCCCTGGCCAGCTTCGCGGTGCCGAGCGCGGAATCCCCCTCGACGATGAACAGCTCGCTCCGGTCGTCGGTAGACCGGCAGTCCACCAGCTTGGCCGGCAGCGACGAGCTGGCCAGCGCTGACTTGCGCCGCTGGTTGTCACGGTGCTCGCGGGCGGCGATGCGTGCCCTGGCCGCCGAGACCACTTTCTCGAGCGCCGCGCGGGCCTGCTGCTTGGCGCCCCGCGGCGGGGTCTCGAAGTAGGCACCGAGCTGAGCGGCCATGACCTGCGCGACGATCTTGGAAGCGGCCGGGGTGCCGAGCACCTCCTTGGTCTGACCCTCGAACTGGGGTTCGGGCAGCCGCACGGACACGATCGCGACCAGGCCCTCGAGCACGTCCTCCTTGGTCACCGCCTCGTCGCCGTTCTTCACCAGCCGGGCTGCCCTGAGCTGGTCGTTCAGCGTGCGGACCAGGGCCCGCTCGAAGCCGGCCACGTGGGTGCCGCCGTGCGGGGTGGCGATGACGTTCACGAACGAGCGGACCACGCCGTCGTAGCCGCCGCCCCACTGCAGCGCCACGTCGACCTGGAGCTCGCGCTCCACGTCGGTCGGCGTCATGTGGCCGCGGTCGTCGAGTACCGGGATGGTCTCGGTGAAGTTCCCCGAACCGGTCAGCCGCAGCACGTCGGTGACCGGCTCGCCGGAACCGAGGTGAGCGCAGAACTCGCTGATGCCGCCGTCGAAGCGGAACGCCGCCTGCTTGACCCGCTCCGGCTCGGCCTGGTCGCCGTTCGCCGCCGGCTCCTCGCGGATGCTGATGGTCAGGCCGGGCACCAGGTAGGCGGTCTGCCTGGCCCGCTCGGTGAGCGCCTCGAAGCTGAACCTGGCGTCCTTGGTGAACACCTGCCGGTCCGGCCAGAACCTGATCCGGGTCCCGGTGGCCCGCCGGGTGATCCTGCTGAGCTGGCGCAGCCCCGATTTCCTGGCGAAGTCGGCGTCCGGGCCCGGCCCGGCGAACTCGCCGGTGACGCCGCGGCGGAAGCTGGCCGCCCAGGTGCGCCCGTCCCGGTCCACCTCGATGTCCAGCCGCACGGCCAGCGCGTTGACGACCGAGGCGCCGACGCCATGCAGCCCGCCGGAGGCGGTGTACGAGCCGCCGCCGAACTTGCCGCCCGCATGCAGCCTGGTCATTACCAGCTCCACGCCGGTGAGCCTGGTCTTGCGCTCCACGTCGACCGGGATGCCGCGGCCGTTGTCCCTGACCTCGGCCGAACCGTCCGCGTGCAGGGTCACCTCGATCCCGGTGCAGTGCCCGGCCAGCGCCTCGTCCACGGCGTTGTCGAAGATCTCGCCCAGGCAGTGCTGCAGCCCGCGGCTGTCGGTCGACCCGATGTACATGCCGGGGCGCTTGCGCACCGCCTCGAGGCCCTCGAGGACCGACAGGTGCCTGGCGGTGTAGGCGTCGGCGGCGGCCGGAGCCGACGGCGTCCCTGTTGACCGAGTCTGGCCTGTTGACCGAGTCTGGCCTGTTGACCGAGTCTGGGCGGCGGCGGTGAGCGTGGGCACGAGCGGCCGGTCTCCTTCTCTGGCCCGCGCGGGCCTCATCGAACATAGTAGCGTTCCCGGTCGGCTGCCCGTGGCGTGCCACGCGGAGGGCGGGCCGATAATGCCGGACCGGCCGTGACGAATGCATCAACCCCCGGGAATCTGGGTAGGTGTCCAGTCAGAAAGACACGGTGCCTGTGTGCCGCTCTGGGGCGGTTCGCAGGCACCGTGGCGACTGGCGATAGTCGTTGACCGCGCTCCGCCGGCGGGTGGTTTCGCTTGTGGCGTACACCACCCGGAGTAGGGAACGACGACGCCTGGGTATGTGTTGTGCTGAGCAGTAAGGGCAGAAAATCAGGAGCCAGACGGATACGGATGCCGGAGGCACGACGCGAAGGAAGGCGACGTTGACTGGAGCACTAGCCCCCACCAAGCCGCTGACCGCGCTGGACGTCTGCGATCGTTGCGGCGCCCAGGCGTACGTTCGCGTGCTGCTCGCTAACTCAGGAGAGCTGCTTTTCTGTGCGCACCACGGCCGCGAGCACGCCGCCGCTCTGGCCAAGGTCGCCGTCGACATACAAGACGAGAGCAACCGCCTGTCTGAGCCGCAGCCGCAGTAAGCCAGCGGGAACAGCCAGACCGGCAAGGACGCCGGCGCCAGTGCGGTTATTGGCGTCGGCTTCTTTGTTGGCCCGGGTGCCGCAGATGGTCTGGGGTGGTCCGGGCGCCGCGAGCGGCGGGATGCCGCGAGGGGTCAGGGTTAGTCCAGGTAGTCGCGGAGAACCTGGGAACGGGACGGGTGGCGGAGCTTGGACATGGTCTTGGACTCGATCTGGCGGATGCGCTCGCGGGTCACGCCGTAGACCTTGCCGATCTCGTCCAGCGTCTTGGGCTGGCCGTCGGTCAGGCCGAACCGCATCGAGACGACGCCGGCCTCGCGTTCGGACAGCGTGTCGAGCACCGAGTGCAGTTGCTCCTGGAGCAGGGTGAAGCTGACCGCCTCGCCGGGCTGGATCGCCTCGGAATCCTCGATCAGGTCGCCGAACTCGCTGTCGCCGTCTTCGCCGAGCGGGGTGTGCAGCGAGATCGGCTCGCGGCCGTATTTCTGCACCTCGATGACCTTCTCCGGAGTCATGTCGAGCTCGACCGCCAGTTCCTCCGGGGTCGGCTCGCGGCCCAGGTCCTGGAGCATCTGGCGCTGCACCCGGGCGAGCTTGTTGATCACCTCGACCATGTGCACCGGGATGCGGATGGTGCGGGCCTGGTCGGCCATGGCCCGGGTGATCGCCTGCCGGATCCACCAGGTGGCGTACGTCGAGAACTTGTAACCCTTGGTGTAGTCGAACTTCTCCACGGCCCGGATCAGGCCCAGGTTGCCCTCCTGGATCAGGTCCAGGAACAGCATGCCGCGCCCGGTGTACCGCTTGGCCAGCGACACCACCAGACGCAGGTTGGCCTCGAGCAGGTGGTTCTTGGCCCGGGTACCGTCGTCGGCGATCCACTCCAGGTCGATCCGCCGGTCGGTGGACAGGTTAGCGCCGCCCTCGGCGAGCTTTTCCTCGGCGAACAGGCCCGCCTCGATGCGCTTGGCCAGCTCGACCTCTTGCTCGGCGTTGAGCAGCGGCACCTTGCCGATCTGCTTGAGATAGTCCTTGACCGGGTCCGCGGTGGCGCCCGCCACCGCGACCTGGGCGGCCGGAAGATCATCGTCGTCGTCGCCGAAGACCAGGATTTCCTCGTCCTCGCCGGGGCTGCCGTCCGGGGCCAGCTTGACGACCAGGGCACCCGCCGCCGCGGCGGCTTCTGCCGCCCCGGGGTCGGCCGCCGCGGACGGCTGGCCGGGCCCGGATCCTTCGTCCCCTTCGAGCTCGTCGGCGTCCTCGGGTCCTTCCGGCTCCTCGGTCCCGTCTTCCTCGTCGGCCAGGCTCACGTCGGCGACGTCGCCGATATCGTCGGCGTCCTCGAGGTCCTCGTCGGCGAGCGCGGCCTGGAGGTCCGCGTCGTCGGCCAGGTCAGCGTCGTCGGCCAGGTCAGCGTCGTCGGCCAGGTCGGCGTCGAGATCGTCGAAGTTCTCGAGCTCCTCGTTCTCGAGCTCCTCGTTCTCCAGATCCTCGTTCTCGAGCTCCTCGCCGGTGCCGGGATCTCCGTCGAGATCCACCGCGGTCAGGCCCGTGGGGTCCACCGGGGCGGAGGAGTCCGCATCGGCGCGCGGCCCGGAATCGTCCGAACCAGGACCGCCTGACGGCGGCGCCGCCTGATCCTCGACGGCCCGGGGCCCCTGGTCCGACGTCCTGAGGCGCTTCCTCGCTGCGGAGTTAGCAGCGCTCACGACCACGGTCACCCCTTCCTTCGCTGGGTAGATGCCACTGGGGACTGATTCAACCCGCCTGCCTCCCACTCATCACCATAGGCCGAGGCCGGGGGTGACTTGTACGCCTCCGCCCGGGCCACCTCATCGCGGACCGCCGGCCGGCACGTGCATGACCAGCACCGTGACGTCGTCGTCCTGCTCGTGACCAGCGAGCATACGTTCCACGAGGTACTCGAGGAGCCGTTCGGGACGGGCCAGCAGCTCGGCACCGGCCCGGGCCGCCACGGCGGCCAGCTCCTCCAGACCCGCGTCCAGACCACGATTCCTGTTCTCTACCAGACCGTCAGAATAAAAAACCGCAGTACTTCCGGGGCGCAGGTTGAACGCGTGCTGTTTCCTCGGGCTGGCCCAGCCCAGCGGCGTGCCCGCCTCCACTTGATCGAACCGCGGCGCGCAACCTGCCTCAAGAACAAGGGCCGGCAGGTGGCCCGCATTCCCGAGCACGCCATCTCCGGTCTCCGGGTCGATCACCAGATAGGCCAGCGTGGTGACCTGTTCTTCCTCTTCGGTCGCGTTGAACAGGCGGTCCAGGCCGCCGAGCACCGCCGCCGGGCGCGGGTCGGTCAGCGCCAGCGCGCGCAGCGCGTTGCGGACCCGGCCCATGCCGGCCGCCGCGGTCAGGCCCTTGCCCATCACGTCGCCGACGGCCACCGCGAGCCGCTGGTCGGCCAGCCGGAACGCGTCGTACCAGTCGCCGCCGATCTCCATGTTCTTGGTCACCGGCCGGTACATGGCCCCCAGCAGCAGCCCGGGCACGCTGGGCAGCTGATCCGGGAGCAGGCTGCGCTGCAGCGTCTCGGCCGTGGTGTGCTCCCGCTCGTACAGGCCGGCCCGCTCGACCGCGAGCGAGCACTGGCCGGCCAGCGCCTCCAGGAAGACCCGCTCCTCCTCGGTGATCTTCCGCGGCCGGCTGAAGGAGAACCGCAGCGCGCCCAGCGGCGCGCCCGCGGTCAGCAGCGCCAGGCCGACCCAGGAGCGCTCGTCGGACATCGCCACCCGCTCCGGGTCGATCTCCAGCTCGTCCTCGAACTGCCTGCGCAGATCCTCCGGGTCCTCGACCAGGATCGGCCGCCGGGTGGCAATGGCCTTGGTCATCACGCTCGGGGACGCCAGCGTCAGCTCGCCGCCCGCGGAGTCCGGGGCGTTGCGCAGGTCGTCGTTGACCACCCGCAGCCGCGCGCCGTCGGTGTCGAGCAGCGCAACCGCCGAGCGCAGCGCGCCGATCGCGGTCCGGCCCACCTCGGTGATGACCTCCACCACCTGCTCCACGGTGAGCGCCTCGGCCAGCATCGAGGTGGCCTGCTGCAGCCGGGCGGTGCGCAGCGCCGCCGCGGACAGCTGCTCGGTCAGCCGGCCGCGCATCTCCTCGGCCTCGCGCTGGCTGGTCACGTCGGTGCTGGCGCCGACCCACTCGACGATCCTGCCGTCCCGCTCGATCGGCACCGCGCGCACGTCGTAGTGGCGGTACGCGCCGGCCTTGGTCCGGATCCGGTAGCGGTCGTCGAAGATCTTGCCGGTGCGGACGCACTCGCGCCAGTCGCGCTCGACCCGCTCCCGGTCCTCCGGGTGGACCGACTCCAGCCAGCCGGCCCCGGTGAACTGCTCCACCGACTGCCCGGTGATCCAGCGCCACTCCGGCGAGTCTTCCTTCATCGCGCCGTCAGGACCGGCCACCCAGACCACCTGGGCGCCGCCCTGGACCAGGGACCGGTAGCGCTCCTCGCTGCGCTTGAGCTCGGCCGCGGCGGCCTCGACCACCTCGGCCGGCGGCCCGGCCATGTTGAGCATGATCAGGCCGACGCCGAAGATCCGCCCGGCCGCGTCGTGCACCGGGAACCAGGAGGCAGACGCCGCGGAGTCCGGGGCGCTGCCGTCAGGGGAGGGGCCGTCAGGGGAAGAGCCGGCCGGGGAAGAGCCGGCCGGGGAAGAGCCGGCCGGGGCGCTGCCGACCCGGGAAGGGCCGTCAGGGGAGGGGCCGGCCGGGGTGATCGCCGGATAGCCGGACTCGGTGAATGGGGTGCCGCCCGCCAGTACCTGGCGCAGCGCGGCCTCGGCCCGGGCCGCGAGATCCTCGGGCCAGACCTCGGACGGCAGCAGGCCCTGGTAGCCCGGCGGGGCGGCGGCATCGCCGAACCGCGTCAGGGCAGCGTTCACCCAGCGGAAACGCAGGTCGGACCCGAACAGGGCCAGACCGACCGGCGCCTCGGCTGCCAGCATGTCCACCAGAGCAGCAGCTGCGGCGTCTCGTTGCCCGGGCACAGAGGTATCCGTGCTCACAACGAACACCCGTGGACCGCGCCGGGGGCTGCCATGGGCGGCTCCTTCCCCGGGATCATCATTCCCGCTGCCAACCAATTAAGCGTGCCACAGTCCGGCAAGCGGTGCGGCCACGTGTGCGGAATCGCGGACCGCGAACGGCGGGTTACAGTACCAGGTCAATCCCGCCGGCGTGGCGCGTCGGTCCCGGGAGGCGGAATTACACCGGGCATGACAACGTAGCATAGCGTCCGCATGTCCAGATCTGAGAGGCTATCAGCGTGAGCCCGCAGAGCCGACGAAGCCAGCCCCCCGGCCAGTCCCCCGGCGGATCAGGGAGCGGCCAGCGGCGAGTCCCCGCCGGGCCGCCGCCGAACGCGCTCTTTGCCGAACTGCTGCGCGCGGCGCGCGAGCTGCTGGCCGTGCGCAGCCCGCTCGACGCGGAGCTCATGGTCAGCGAGCTGCTCGGCACCTGGTGGGGCCAGCGCGGCGGCGGCAGGCGCGCCGCCGCGGTCGAGCAACTGGTCGGCGAGGGCCTGGTGGACTACGCGGGCGAGCAGCGCAGCCCGGCGGCGCTGGCGCTGCTGTCCGGCATCGCCTGCCTGGGCACACCGCGGCAGGCGGCCAAGGCCGAGCGCGCGGCCCTGGAGCTGATCGAGGCCGGCGTGCCGTGCCCCGGCTGGGCCGAGCACCTGGGCGCGGTGACCTCGGCCGAGTGCTACGTCAACCCCGACGAGCTCGGCGACGCCGACGAGGTCATCTGCACCTTCAGCTACGCTGGCGAGGAGCCGCACGCGCTGGTCACCGTGGTGGACTACAACGCGGGCGGGATGATCAAGGACGGCTGGGTGACTTCCCGGGTCGGCAAGCTGCTCGACCACTGCCGCGAGGCGAGCAGCCAGCGCGGGGCCGCAGGCAAGTACGCGTTCCGCCAGGTGGACGCCAGCCAGGCCCGGCACATGCTGGAGACCGCGCTCACCGTGACCGACGCCGCGCATGAGCCCGCGGTCAGCGAGTCCTTCCCGTCCTACCACGCGTTCATCCGGGCCCGGATCAGGGCGCTGCCGCCGTACCGGGGCCGCTCGCTGTCGGTCACCGGGGAACGGAGGCGCGCCTGGAGCAGGGACCGCCGGGCGATGCTGGCCGCCGAGTTCCTCGCCTCCGACGAGGCGGAGGACCTGTCCGACCGCGGTTCGGCCAGCCACTGCGCGGACCGCATCATCGACTACGGCTGCGACAGGGACTTCGGGCGGCCGCTGCGGATGAGCCCGACCAAGGTGGAGACGTTCCTGCTCGGCTGGCTGCCGCGCAAGGTCATGCTGTCGTTCGCCGAACAGGACGCGATGCCGCACGTGCTGGCCGCGTGGGTGCGCTGGGCGGGCCGGCGCCGCGGCCTGTCCGAGGCCGCGATCAGCGAGTCGCTGGAGGCGGTGTTCAACTCGATCAGCCGGTTCGCCCAGGCGTACCGGGATCCGGCCGAGTTCGGCCTGGACTACGCGCTGGTCCGGCGGCTGCTGCCGGACGCCGACCTGGAGGCGCTGCCGCGGCGGGCGTTCGCCTTCCCGGTGCTCGAGGGCTGGCATTCCGGCACCGACCTGTCCATCATGGACCCGGCCGACCCGCGGGACCGGCGCGCGCTGATCGCCGCCGACCACGCCACCCCCGCCCCGGGCGGGGTGGGCCGGCACATCGAGCGGCACCTGGTGCTGGCCGACCGGCTGTGGCGCGGCGACCCGCCGGAGCTGTGGGAGGCCGCGCAGCGGCTGCTCGACGCCGGCCAGGACCGGCACCTGGTGCTACATGCGCTGATCGCCGTGCTCGACCACACCAGCGGCGACGAGGCGGCGCTGATCGCCGTCCTGCGCGAACTCGAGGCGGACGAGCCCTAAGAGGTACTCGCGGGGGGCTCGGGGGGGTCGGCCCCCCGGAGCTATCGGTCCCGGAGCTAGCAGGGCGCTCCGTAACCTCCGCCCCCGGGGGTCTCGATGACGAAGACATCGCCCGTTCGGACCTCAATCGAGTCGCAGCCCGCCATGGCTGTCACCGTGCCGTCGGGGTGCTCGATCCAGTGCCGGCCCAGCGCGCCCGGCTCGCCGCCGGCCAGGCCGAACGCGGGGATCCGCCGGTGGCCGGTCAGGGTCGTGACGGTCATCGGCGCGGTGAAGCGCAGCCGCCGCACTCCCCCGTTGCCGCCGTGCCAGCGGCCCCGGCCGCCGCTGCCCGGCCTGATCCGGTACGACTCGAGCAGCACCGGGTAGCGCCATTCGAGCACCTCGGGGTCGGTGAGCCGGGAGTTGGTCATCTTGGTCTGCACCACGTCGGTGCCGTCGAAGCCGTCGCCGGCCCCCGAGCCGCTGGCCACCGTCTCGTAGTACTGGTACCGCGCGTTGCCGAACGTCACGTTGTTCATCGTCCCCGAACCCTCCGCCATCACGCCAAGCGCCGCGTACAGCGCGCCGGTGACGACCTGGGAGGTCTCCACGTTGCCCGCGGCGACCGCGGCCGGGTACTGCGGGGACAGCATGGTCCCCGGCGGGATGATCACGTTCAGCGGGTGCAGGCACCCGGAGTTCAGCGGGATGTCGTCGTCGACCAGGGTGCGGAACACGTACAGCACGGCCGCCATGGCCACGCTGGACGGCGCGTTGAAGTTGTCGGCCAGCTGCGGCGAGGTCCCGGTGAAGTCGATCTCGGCGGTCCTGTGTTCGGTGTCGACGCGGACGGCGACCGTGACCGTGGCCCCGTTGTCCAGCTCGTATTCGTAGCCGCCGTCGTGCAGCGCAGTGATGACCCGCCGTACCGCGTCCGCGGCATTGCGCTGCACGTGGCTCATGTAGGCCCGCACCACGTCCAGGCCGAAATGCCGCACCATGGCGTGCAGCTCGGCGATGCCCTTCTCGTTGGCCGCGATCTGGGCGCGCAGGTCGGCGAGGTTGGTGGCCGGGTCGCGGGACGGGTACTCGGCGCTTTCCAGCAGGCTGACCGTCTCGGCCTCGCGCAGCCTGGCGCCGTCGACCAGCAGCCAGTTGTCGATCAGCACCCCCTCTTCTTCCACCCGCGTGCTGGCGGCCGGCATGGATCCCGGGGAGATGCCCCCGATTTCCGCGTGATGCCCCCTGCTGGCAACGTAGAACCAGGGCTCATCGCTCGCTGCGCAGGAGGTCGATGTGCCGTTGGTCCGGCTAGAACCGGACCGATGTGCCATCGACCCATCTGGCCGGAACACCGGCGTGACCACTGTTACGTCCGGGAGGTGGGTGCCGCCGTGGTAGGGGTCGTTGAGGACGTAGACCTGGCCGCGCTTGATCCGGCCCCGGTTGCGCGCGATCACCATCTTGATCGACTCGCCCATCGAGCCGAGGTGCACCGGCATGTGCGGAGCGTTCGCGATCAGGCCGCCGTCGGCGTCGAAGACCGCGCAGGAGAAGTCGAGGCGCTCCTTGATGTTGACCGAGTGCGCGGTGGCCTGCAGGCGCACGCCCATCTGTTCAGCCACCGACATGAACAGGTTGTTGAAGATCTCGAGCTTGACCGGGTCCACGTCGGTGCCCGCGGCTGCCCGCGCCGGGCGTGCCGCGACGCGGGACAGCAGCAGGTCGCCGCGGCCGGTCACCACCGCCTGCCAGCCCGGCTCGACCACCGTGGTGGCGAGGTCCTCGGTGAGGATGGCCGGGCCGGTGACGGTGTGTCCGGGCGGCAGCCCGGACCGCTGGTACAGGTCCACCTCGGCCCACGTCCCGCCGGTGAACATCCGGACCCGCTCGGGGTCCTTTCGAGCCGAACGGAGTGGGTTATCCGTGTCCTCGTACCGTTCCTGCGCCCCGGTGACCTCGACGGAGACGGCCTCCACCAGCACCGGCTTGCCGGGCATGAGGAAGGAGAAGCGGCGGGCGTATTCGGCCTCGAACGCCGCGGTCATCTCCTCCAGCGAGGCGACCGGGACGATGACCGCGGTGTCGGTACCCTGGTAGCGCAGGTGCGCCCGGTGCGTGGCGGTGATCCGTTCCGGCGGCACGCCCTCCTGGCTGACCTCGGCACGGGCGCCCTGTTCCAGGGGCTTGATGGTGTCGGGCAGGGTTTCGATGAGGTCAGGGGTCAGCGGCTCCTCGACGGCCCGCTCGCGCATGGCGATGATGTCGGCCAGCCCGATGCCGTACGCGGACAGCACGCCGGCCAGCGGGTGGATGAGCACCCGGGTCATGCCGAGCGCGTCGGCGACCGCGCAGGCGTGCTGGCCGCCGGCCCCGCCGAACACGTTCAGCACGTACTCGGTGACGTCGTAGCCGCGCTGCACCGAGATCTTCTTGATCGCGTTGGCCATGTTCGCCACGGCGATCTCGATGAAGCCCGCGGCCACCTGCTCGGGTCCGCGCGTGTCCCCGGTGGCCTGGGCGATCCGCTCGCTGAGTTCGGTAAATTTCGCTTTCGTAATATCCGCGTCCAGCGGCTGATCGCCGTTTTCGCCGAACACCCGCGGGAAGTGGTCCGGCTGGATGCGGCCGAGCAGCACGTTGGCGTCGGTGACGGTGAGCGGGCCGTCCTTGCGGTAGCACGCGGGCCCGGGGTCGGCGCCGGCCGAGTCGGGCCCGGCCCGGTACCGGCTGCCGTCGAAGTGCAGGATCGAGCCGCCGCCCGCGGCGACGGTGTGGATGGACAGCATCGGCGACCGCAGCCGCACCCCGGCGACCTGCGTCTCGTACTCGCGCTCGAACTCGCCGGCGAAGTGCGACACGTCGGTGGAGGTGCCGCCCATGTCGAAGCCGATCGTCTTCGTGAAACCCGCGCTGGCGGCCGTGCGGGCCATGCCGACGATGCCGCCGGCCGGGCCGGACAAGATGGAGTCCTTGCCGCGGAAGCCGGCCGCGTCGGTCAGCCCGCCGTTGGACTGCATGAACAGCAGCTTCGTGCCTTTGAGCTCGTGCGCTACCTCGGTGACGTAGCGCTGCAGGATCGGTGACAGGTAGGCGTCCACCACCGTGGTGTCGCCCCGCGAGACCAGCTTCATCAGCGGGCTGGTCCGGTGCGACTCCGACACCTGGGTGAAGCCGGCCGCCCGGGCCAGCTCGCCGATGCGCCGCTCGTGCCTGGGGTACCGGTAGCCGTGCATGCACACCACCGCGGCGGCCCGGAAGCCTGCGCTGACGGCGCCGTCGAGCTCTGCCGCCAGCGCGTCCTCGTCCAGCGGGGTCAGGACCTCGCCGTCCGCGGTCACCCGCTCGTCGGCCTCGATGACCGTCCGGTAGAGCACCTCGGGGAGCAGGATCCGGCGGTCGAAGATCCGCGGCCGGTTCTGGTAGGCGATGCGCAGCGCGTCGGCGAAGCCGCGGGTGATGACCAGGACGGTGGGCTCGCCCGTGCGCTCGAGCAGGGCGTTGGTCGCCACCGTGGTGCCGAGCCGGACCGAGCCGATCCGCCCGGGCGGGATCTCCTCGCCGGGTTCCAGCCCGAGCAGCTGGCGGATCCCGGCCACCGCGGCGTCCCGGTAGGCTCCCGGGTTCGCCGATAGCAGCTTGCGGGCGACCAGGCGGCCGTCCGGGCGCCGGGCCACGACGTCGGTGAACGTGCCGCCCCGGTCGATCCAGAATTCCCAGCGTCCGTCCACGTGGCTGACTGGCGCGCGTGCTGCTAGCCCTGCTCGGGCACGGGGATCGGGGCGCGCGGGCTGGCCGGCCTGCCGGGTGTCGTCGGGACCAGTTCGCGGTAGGCGGTGCGGACGTCCTCGGCGGTCACCGTGGTCAGGTCCGCCGCGGTCGCCTGCTCGCCCAGCCGGACCACCCGGACGTCCCGGCAGGCGCAGGCACGCTCGAACAGGGACCGGGCGAACCGGCCGTTGCCCAGCTCGCCGACCCGGCCCGACTCATAGGCGTCGGCGAAGATGTCGTCGAGCACGCCTTCGGCGGCCGGGTCGAACACGTCCCCTGCCTGGCCCGCGAGCTGCTTGGCGATCTCGGTCAGTTCGGCCGGGCGGTAGCTGGGGAAGGTGACGCGGGTGCTGAACCGGGAGGCCAGGCCGGGGTTGCTGCGCAGGAACCTGTCCATGTCGTCCGGGTACCCGGCGAGCACGATGACCAGCCGGTCGCGGTCGTCCTCGGCCCGCTTGAGCAGCGCCTGCACCGCCTCGGCGCCGAACGCGTCGCCGCCGGAGTAGCCCTCGTTGTGCAGCGAGTAGGCCTCGTCGATGAACAGCACGCCGCCGATGGCCGAGTCGATGAGCTTGTTGGTCTTGATCGCGGTCGAGCCGAGGTGCTCGCCCACCAGGTCGGCCCGGTGCGCCTCGACGACCTCCGGCCGGACCAGCAGCCCGTGCGCGGCGAAGATGCGGCTGATGATGCGGGCCACCGTGGTCTTGCCGGTGCCCGGCGGGCCGGTGAACACGAAGTGCCTGGTCGGCGGCTGGCTGGCCAGCCCGTGGATGTCCCGCATCTTGGCCACGCGCAGCTGCGCGGCGATCGCCCGCACCTGCTGCTTCACCGGCTCGAGGCCGATCAGGACGTTGAGCTCGGCGATGGCGCCCTCCACCGTGGGCGTGTTCTCGTAGCCGCGCAGCCTGCTGGTCAGCTCGGCGTAGGCCTGGTCAAGATCGCCGCCGCGGATCGTGACCAGGTCCCGGGGCGCGGGCTCGGCGCTGCCGGTCATCACCCGCACGTCGCGGGCCTGGCCCGCCTTCTCCAGCAGGCTGCGGACGAACCGGCCGTTGCCGAGCTCGTCGGCGATCCGGCGGCGGCCGACCTCCTCGAGCGTGCGCCACAGCACCGGGCGCGCGTCCGGGTCGAGCATCTCGCCGCGCCGCTCGAGCGCGGCGTCGGCCAGCGCCATCATCTCCGCCGGGGAGTAGCTCGGGAACTTCAGCCGGGTCGCGAACCGGGAGGCGAGGCCGGGGTTGGTGGACAGGAACGACTCCATCTGCTTCTCGTAGCCGGCCAGGATGATGATGAGGTTCTCCCGGTTGTCCTCGGCCCGCTTGAGCAGCGTCTGCACCGCCTCCTGGCCGAACCGGTCGGCCTGCCCGTCGCCCTCGTTGACCAGGCTGTACGCCTCGTCGATGAACAGCACCCCGCCCAGCGCCGAGTCGACGAGATCGTTGGTCTTGATCGCGGTCGCGCCGAGGTACTCGCCGACCAGGTCGGCCCGGTGCGCCTCGACGACCTGCGGCATCTGCAGCAGGCCGAACGCGTAGAAGATCTTGGCCAGCACCCGGGCCACGGTGGTCTTGCCGGTGCCGGGCGGGCCGAGGAACACGAAGTGCCGCATCGGCCGCTCGGTGGTGATGCCGGCCACCGTGCGCCGCCGCGCCGCCTCGATGGACGCGGCAATCGAGCGGACCTGCTCCTTGACCGGGGCCAGCCCGATCATCGCGTCGAGCTCGGCCATGGCGTCCTCGACCGAGATCTGCGGCCGCGGGCCGCCGCCCGGGTGATCGCGGGCGGCGTGCTCGGCGTAGGGCAGCGCGGCCCGGTCGCGGACGCCGTAACCCGGGGGGCCCCGATGACTCGTCGGCCGCGGGCCGGGCGGCGCGGCCGCGCCCG
>Ga0335076_10004770_pt1 | contig 13736 bp, 11 predicted proteins | sample Lox_Sample_25_FD_206717 | JGI IMG/M metagenome (GOLD analysis project Ga0335076, IMG submission 206717) | Soil microbial communities from Loxahatchee National Wildlife Refuge, Florida, United States - Lox_Sample_2.5 | ecosystem: Environmental > Terrestrial > Soil > Wetlands | place: USA... | reverse complement strand
CGTCAGTCGCTCGACGTCCGGGACGACGGCCCAGGGGCACAACGCCACCACCCGCCCCCCCCGGCGTCGAAGGAGAGACGAGATGTCACCCATGAAGAGTCTTCGAAGCATCCGGCCCGAGCACGCGATGAGAGAGAATCGGCCTTTCATGAACGAGGTTCGGGCGTGCCTCGGGGCGTCGGCCCTCCTGCTCCTCGTCGCGGCTGCCGCGACGGCGCAGGAGGACGCCGGCCCGGGCTTCGTGCTGCAGGGAGAGGGCGGGCTCGTCACGGCCTTCGCGCTCGACCCGAGCTCGCCCGCGACGCTGTACGCCGCCACCGCGCGCGGCCTGTACAAGACGACGGACGCGGGCGCCACGTGGCTGCGGACCGGCGCGGGCCTCCGGGACCACTCGGTGCTGGCGCTCGCGGTCGATCCGACGGAGCCCTCGCGCCTGTACGCGACGACCGACACGGCCGGCGTGTTCCGCAGCCTCGACGGCGGCCAGCACTGGGCCGAGGCGAACCGCGGCATCGCGGCGCGGTACGTCGGCGCGATCGCGATCGACTCCCACCAGCCGGGCGGCGTCTACGTGGGCGCCGAGGCCGGGCGGATCTTCCGGAGCGAGGACTCGGGCGAGAGCTGGCGCGAGCTCGCGTCGCCGACGAGCACCGTCTCGATCACCGTGATCATCGAGGATCCCGAGAAGCACGACCACCTGTTCGTCGGCACCAACAGCGAGGGGGTCTTCTGGAGCGTCGACGCCGGCGCGACGTGGGCGAGGCCCTCGGGCCGCCTGAGCCGCGGCACGGTCTGGAATCTCACGTTCGACACCGGCTCCGGTGAGATGTATGCGGGCACCCACGACGGGCTCTTCCGGAGCACGGACCGCGGCCGAACCTGGGTTCCGACCAACAATGGACTGCGGAGCTGGAACATCCTGACGCTCGTGACGCACCCCGCCACGCCCGAGACGCTGTACGCGGGAACGGCGGCGGCGATCTACCGGTCGTCGGATCGGGGACGCACGTGGCACGAGCTGAAGGAAGATCTCTACGTTACCGCGCTCGCGATCGATCCGCGCTCGCCCTCGACGCTGTACGCGGCCACGCACCTCGGCGTCCTGAAGAGCGAGACGGCGGGCGCGCAGTGGAAGGCGCTCCGCATGGCGCCGACGCTCGCCGATCCCACGGCGCCCGGCGATCCGAAACGCGGCTCCGAGAAGCCGGAGGCCGCCTCGGCCCTGCCCTTGCTTCCCTTGGGGAGCAAGGCGTCGAAGCCGGCCCAGCCTCTGCCGGCCCTGCCCGTTCGCCCCTCGCCTCCCTCGCCCGAAGGCGGCCGTCCTTAGGCTCCAGCCACCGCGTCCTTCCCGAAAAGCTGCGGAATCCCTGGTCAACCGCTATGACGCGGCGGCGCGGGAGAGCGAGTGTTCTCCGAACAGGGAGGCACGCCATGGCGCAACGACTCGGCCGGATCCTGGGAACCGCTCTCATCATCCTCGCGACGCTCCCGAAAGCCCGGCTCCTCGCGCAGACCGATTCGGGGAACGAGCCGGTGTGGACGACCGGATGGTCGAATTCCGGCGAGGCCACATCGCTCCTCCTCGATCCGTCGCGGCCTTCGCGTCTCTTCGCGGGAACCGAGCTCGGCCTCGCGACCAGCGAGGACGGCGGCCGGACATGGAGCCTCCAGTCCGGAACGCCTGGTTTCCTTCTCGCTCTCGCGCTCGATCCGTCGAACCCCTCGCGCCTCGTCGGGGGCTCGAACGACGGTGTGTTCACGTCGTCCGACGGAGGCGCCCACTTTACGCGGGCGAGCTCGAACGTGACGATGGCCATCGCGATGGATCCGGCACAGCCTCAGACGATGTACGCGGCCGGGGGCGGACCCGCCGTGCAGAAAACGACGGACGGGGGTGCGAGCTGGACCTCCAGCACGATAAATACCGCGCTGACGCAATCGATCGCGGCCCTCATCGTGGACCCGCGGAACCATGACGATGTCTTCGCGGGAGTGGGATCCTGGGAATTCGTCTACGCCGGCTACTACTACCCCAATCCCCCCCCGGCGTCGATCGTGGGCAGCGACGACGCCGGAAAGACATGGAAGCTCTTCCTCGACGACACCAGCGCCTCTCAATCCGTGCGCGCGCTCGCGTTCGATCCCCGGACGAGCCAGACCATTTACGCCGGCCGCGGCCCCTACGTCTACCGGTCTTCGAATGGCGGCGTTTCGTGGACGCCGGGCACGTTCTCCCTCGGTTCGATCGTGACGTCGCTCTCGGTCGACTCGCTGACTCCCGACACGATCTACGCGGGCACGGACCAGGGGGTCTACCGAAGCGCCGACGCGGGCCGCCACTGGGCGCCGCTCCCTCTACTGCCGAACATGGACGTGCGCGCCATCGCCCTCGATCCGGCGGCTCAGGTGCTTCACGCGGCGACGGCCACCGGTGTGTACGAGGCCGCGCTCAGCACGGAGGCGCCGTCCTTCCCCTGCGTGCCCACGGCCCAGGACCTCTGCCTGCTCGGCGGTCGCTTCCGGGCTCGCGCGCGCGCCTGGAACCCGGCCTCGGGCCGCTTCACGACGGGGAACGCCGTGCCGGAGACGGACGCCTTCGGATACTTCAGCCTTCCCGAGTTCACCGGAGACGCCTCTCTTCCGGAGGTGCTCCTGAAAATGGTCGACGCGGAGATTCCTCCCTGGAACGCCGACTGGGTCTTCCACGGCGGCCTCACCGGTCTCTGGTACGTGCTGACGGTGACCGACACGCTCACGGGAGAGGTCCGCGCCTACCAGAACGATCTCGCTCGGACGGGATGCGGCGGCGCCGACACCGCCGCCTTTCCTCCCCCTCCCTCTCCGGTTCCCGCTCGCGTCCCGCGGGCCCGGCCGCTCCAGTCCGATGGCGCCGCCCTGGCGCTCCTGTCGGGCCGCTTTCAGCTGACGCTCTCCGCCACCGATCCGAACACCGGTCGCACGATCTCCGGAAGCGCGATTCCGCGCGCGGATGCGTTCGGCTACTTCAGCCTTCCCGACCTCACGGGCGACGGCTCGCTGCCCGAGGTCTTCGTCAAGATGCTCGACGCGCGGCCGATCGGCGGCGGGTTCTGGCTCTTTCAGACGGGCCTCACGAACGTGGGCTACGTCCTGACGCTGACCGATTCGGTGTCCGGCGCCGTTCGCACCTATTCGCCGCCGGGTCCGTTCTGTGGAACGGCCGACACCCGGATTCCCGAAGGACCCTGACGGACGCTCCCGGCCTCACCCGACCAGGAACAGCGTGAGCGCGAAGCGGGCATCGGGATCGATCCACTGCGCGTGGCGGCGGAAGCCCCGCGCCTCGCCGAGCGCGGAGATCTCGGCCGCGTCGTACTTGTAGGAGCTCTCGGTCCAGATTCCCTCGCCGTCCCGGAAGGAGACCTCGATCCCCGCGCGCGGCACGCGCACCGTCTGGGCGCGGCGGGACACGAGGTGCATCTCCATGCGGCGTGCGTCCGCGTTCCAGACCGCGCGGTGGTCGAACGCCCGGAGATCGAAGTCGGCGAGGAGCTCCGTGTTCAGCCGCAGGAGCAGGTTCTTGTTGAAGGCCGCCGTCAGGCCGAGCGGGTCGTCATAGGCGAGCATCAGGTCGGACTCCGGCTTGACGAGGTCGGCGCCGAGAAGGAGCCCGTCGCCCGGCCGCAGCGAGGCGCGGATCCGGTCGAGGAAATCGCGCGCCGCGGGCGGGTCGAAGTTGCCGATGTTCGAGCCGAGGAAGAGCACGAGCATCGCCCCGCGCTCCGGACGCTGACGCGCCGCGTGGCGCAGGCCCTCCTCGTACGTCGCCCGATGGCCGACGACCGAGACGTGCTCGAGCGCGTTGAGCGTGCGCTCCGACAGCTCGAGCGCGGACGGCGAGATGTCGATCAGGTGGACGGCGACGGGCCGCCGTCGGACCCGCAGCGCCTCGGCGATCATCGCGAGCTTCTCGCCGCTCCCGCAGCCGAGCTCCGTCAGCGTCACGGGATCGCCGACGGGCGCGACGATCTCCGGCGCGAACCGCGCGAGCAAACGCCCCTCGGCCCGCGTGATGCGATACCACGGCAGGTGGCAGATCGCCTCGAACAGCGCCGACCCGAGGCCGTTGTAGAGGTACTTCGACTGGAGCTGCTTCGGCGTCGCGGCGAGGTCGCGGCGCACCTCCTCGGCGAGATCGCGGACGGCCTCCGCCGGCGGCGGCTGCGCGCTGGCCGGAATCGTCACGACGCGGCCGTCCGGAACTTCGCGTACACGTAGGGATAGGTTCCGCGGAACCAGTTGCGGAAGCTCGGGCGGATCAGCTCCTTCGCGGTCGCCGGCGAGGCGCCCTTGAGCACGTAGTGCTTGCCGTCGAAGAAGTCGGTCGAGTACGGCGGATACGAAGGCATCGGGCGGAAACCGTCGAAGGGAGCGAACACGGTCGACGTCCACTCCCACCCGTTGCCGACGAGGTCGTGCACGCCCCAGGCGCTCGCGCCGCGCGGGTGCGCGCCGACGGGCGCCGGGTCCCAGGCCGAGAAGTCGAAGCGGCCGCGCAGCGCGTCCGGCAACGCGTCGCCCCACGGGTAACGCCGCTCCTCGCCCTGCGGCGTCGCGAACGCGGCGCGGTGGTATTCGGCCTCGGTCATCAGGCGCCGACGGCGCCAGCGCGCGTACGCGGACGCCTCCGCCTGGGTCACGTAGACGGGCCACGCCATCGGGAGCGGAACCAGGTCCCACATCCCGCGCCAGAACCACTGTCCGCGATGAGGCTCCCAGAAGAGCGGATGGCGCACCCCATTCGCCTCCCGCCACGCGCCTCCCTCCTCGTCCCAACACGCGTCCGCCCCGTAGGCGCCGCTCTCGACGAACTCGAGGAAGTCGCGGTTGGTGACGCTGTAGACGTCGAGGGAGAACGCCGGGACTTCGACCTCGTGCCGCGGATACTCGTTGTCCCAGCCGAACGGACGGTCGGGCTCGGCGCCGAGCGTGGCGATGCCGGCCGGAATGCGCGCCTCGCGCCGGGCGGGCGGCTCGCCGCCGTCCCGCGGCGCCGCGAGACCCTCCGGACGGACTTTCCGGTCGTAGGGCAGGCGATGCCAGATGTAGCGGAGCGTCTCCTGGTGCATCGGCTCGTGCTCGAGCACGGTGTAGACGGCGAGGCCGCCGGCGAGGACCGGGTTGGACGGGTCGGCGACGTCGCGCCGCGCGAACGCGTCGAACATGGCGCGGTCGGCCGCGTCGGCATACGAGAGGATCTCGTCGCGCGAAGGCCAGCGCGAGGTCCCGGTGACGGCGGCCTCGTCCTCGGGATCGATGCCGCGCTCGAAGAGCGTCTCGTACGCGGAGTCGAGCGCCGCGTCCCCGAGCCCCCGCTTCAGGAGGGTGTTCACGGCAAACGCGGGCATGTGTCCCTCGTAGAAGCAGATCGGGTTGCGCAGCGGAATGGGACGCGTGGCGTACGCCGCGGGATGCACGCTGTCGAACAGCGTCTCGGAGCGCTCGCGATTGCGCGCGTACCAGGCCGCGAGGGACTCGCGATCGAGAGCCATTTCGGTGGAGACCTCCGGCGAGCCCACCATGCAAAGATAATGCTAGGCGGCTCCCGGGACCTGCTAGATTCGCCCGGTGAAGGCGGCCGTGATGGGGACGATCCTCTTCGCCGCGGCCGCGGGCCTGCGGTTCGCCCCGGACATTCCCGCCGAGCTCGCGAAGCTCCCGCGCACTCCCATCGAATACGACCGTTCCGTGCTCGACGCGCGGGAGGCCGGGGCGCTCGCCGAGCTGATCGAGGCGTCCCGGCCGATCGGGGAGATCTTCCTGCGGCAGGTCTCGCCGAAGAACCCGGAGCTCCGGCGGCGCCTGACGAGCGCGAGCGCGCACGGGACGCCGGGCGCGACCGACGCGCTCGCGTACTTCCGCATCAACGCCGGACCGTGGGACCGGCTGCGCGGAGACGCGCCGTTCATCGGGACGGCGCCGAAGCCGCCGGGCGCCGGCTTCTACCCGCCCGACCTGACGAAGGAGGACTTCGAGCGCTGGGTCTCGGAGCACCCCGCGGACCGCAGGGCGTTCGAGAGCCCGGTGACCGTCATCCGGCGGGACGGTCGAAATCTCGCCGCGGTGCCGTACTCGCACGAATACCGCAACTTCCTCGAGACGTCGGCGGCGCACCTGGAGCGTGCGGCCTCGCTGACGGGGAACGCGCCCCTGCGCCGCTACCTCGAGAAACGCGCCGCGGCGCTCCTCGACGACGACTTCGCGTCGGACCTCGCGTGGATGGACCTCGATGCCGACATCGACGTCGTGATCGGCCCCGAGGAGGTGTACGAGGACGGTCTCTTCCACTACAAGGCCGCGTACGAGTCGTTCGTGACCGTGCGCGATCGCGCCGCGAGCGACGCGCTCGCGGTCTACGCGAAGCACCTCCCGGAGATGGAGGCGGGCCTGCCCATCCCGGACGAGCACAAGAACACCAGCCGGAAATTCGAGTCGCCGATCCGCGTCGCGCAGGAGGTCTACACCGCGGGAGACGCGCGGACCGCGATCCAGACGACCGCCTTCAATCTCCCGAACGACGAACGCGTGCGGCAGGCGAAGGGATCGAAGAAGGTCCTCCTGAGGAACGTGATGGAGGCGAAGTTCCGCGTGTCGGGCCGGCCGATCGCCGACCGCGCGCTCGACCCGTCGCAGCGGGACCGCGTCACGTTCGAGGCGTACTTCGACCACACCCTTTTCCACGAGCTCGCGCACGGCATCGGCCCGGGCATCATCACGGCTCCCGACGGGCGGAAGGTCGAGGCGCGCCTCCTGCTCAAGGACCAGTACTCCACCATCGAGGAATGCAAGGCCGACGTCGTCGGGATGTGGACGCTGCTCCAGGCGATGGATGCGAAGTGGTTCGCGGCGTTCGACGCCGACACGCTCGCGATCACGGTCTCGGCGCTCCTCCTCCGCTCGATCCGCTTCGGCGTCGAGGAGGCGCACGGCGGCGGCGCGGCGGTCCAGTGGAACTGGTTCGCGGAGAAGGGCGTGCTGGTTCCGGCCGCCGGGGGGCGCATCCGCGTGGACCCGTCGAAGTTCCGCGAGGCCGTCCGGTCTCTCTCGGCCGAGCTCCTGATGATCGAGGCGACCGGCGACCCCGCTCGCGCCGAGCGGCTCTTCGCAAAATATGGAAAACTGACGCCGGAAATGGAACGCCTCTCGGACGCGTTGAAAGGCATCCCGGTCGACATCACCCCCGTCTACGTCGCGGCCGGAGAAAAATAGGAAACGAGGAAGATCATGGAAGACCAGGAAGGTCCCGGCACGGTCGTCGAAATCGCGCCCACGAAGCGCCGGAAAGCTCCGGTGCGCCGCTCGGGCGCCGCGCGGACGGCCGGAACGGCCCGCAAGCCCCGCAAGACCGCCGCGCGTCCGAAGGCGCCCGCGAAGCGCCGCCGCGCCGCGTCGTCGAGCGTCTCCATCGAGGGCCTCATCCACTCGATCGCGGGCGGCGTCTCGATCGCGAGGGCCGCGCTGGCCGAGGCGTCGGGCGACGGGGCGGTCGCAGTGCGCCGCGCCGCGGGGAACGCGACGCGCGCCTCGCGCCGGACGGTGACGAAGCTCGCCGAGGAGTGGCGCGCGCTCGAGCCGCGGCGCAAGGCACAGCTTCTCGCGGCGCTGCTCGGGGCCGCGGCCGCGGCGTCCGTGCCGCTCGTGCGCCGCTCGCTGAAGAAGTAGCGGGTGCGCGCCGGTCCCGGAACACGGCCCGTGGGGCGACGAGGCCGCGCCGCCCTCGCCGTCGCGGCGCTGGCTCTCTGCGTTCCCGCGACGCCCCGGGCCGAGGAGGCGGGCGGGCCGGCCGCCGTCTCCTATGCGCTCGCCCCGCCGACGACCGGCGGGCTCGAGACCGTGGATCGGATGCTCCGGCGCCTCGCCACGCATCGACGCCTGCTCGTCATCGGCGCGCACCCGGACGACGAGGACACGCAGCTGCTCGCGCTGGTGGCGCGCGGCATGGGCGGCGAGGCCGCGTACCTCTCGCTCTCGCGCGGCGAGGGGGGACAGAACCTGGTCGGCCCGGACCTCGGCGTCGGGCTCGGCCTCGTGCGCTCCCAGGAGCTCGGCGCGGCGCGGCGCCTCGACGGCGGCCGGCAGTTCTTCACGCGCGCGTTCGACTTCGGGTTCACCCGCTCGCTCGACGAGACCTTCCAGAAGTGGCCGCGCGAGGCGCTCCTCGAGGACGCCGTGCGGGTCGTGCGGCGCTTCCGCCCGCAGGTCGTCGTCAGCATCTTCTCGGGGACCGAGCGCGACGGCCACGGCCAGCATCAGGCCGCGGGCGTGACCGCGCGCGCCGCCTTCGACGCGGCCGGCGATCCGGCGCGATTCTCCGCGCTCTCGGCGGAGGGGCTGACCGCATGGCAGCCGCGCGCGATGTACCGCGAGACGCGGTGGTTCGACAAGGAGTCGACGACCGTGAAGCTCGAGACGGGCGCCGTCGAGCCGCTGAGCGGACGCTCGTATTTCCAGATCGCGATGGCGAGCCGCAGTCTCCATCGCTCCCAGGACATGGGACAGCTGCAGCCGGCGGGCCCCCAGGATACCGGCGTCGGCTGGGTATCGGGCGACGCGGGGAAGGGCGGTCACGAGCTCTTCTCGGGCGTCGACACGCGCCTCGCCGCGATCGCCGGCGAGGTCCCCGACGCGGGGCGCCGTGGGGAGATGACCAAGCATCTCGACCGGGCCGCGGCGCAGGCCGGCGAGGCGCTCCGGCGCCTGTCGACGCCCGACCTGGCGGGCGCCGCGGCGCCGATCGCGCAGGCCCTCGGCGAGCTCCGCGCGGCGCGCGCGCTCGTCCGCCCGGGCGACGGCGGCACCGGCATGCTCCTCGACGAGAAGATCGCGCTCGCGGAATCGGCGCTCGCCGCGTGCTCGGGAGTCACGCTCGACGTCCTCGCCGAGCGGGAGACCGCGGCGCCCGGCGAGAGCGTCGGCGTCGCGGTCAGCGTCTGGAACGCCGGCGCGGGAGCCATCTCGGTCGAGAGCGTCTCGCTGGTCAGCGCGGAGGGATGGCACACGGGCCCGCCCGGGGCGGCCCGACCGGTCGCGTCGGGAAGGCTCGAAGAGTGGAAGGCGACGGTCGCGCTGCCGTCCGATGCCCGGCCGACGCTCCCGTACTTCCTCTACCGCCCGCTCGTCGGCGACCTGTACGACTGGAGCGCGGCGCCGGCGGCGGTCCGCGGGGAGCCGTTCGCCCCCGCGCCGCTCACCGCCCGGGTCCGACTCACGATCGCGGGCGCCGAGGTCGTCCTCGAGCGCGACGCGGCCTTCCGCCTCCGCGACGAGGCGATCGGGGAGGTTCGGCGACCGTTCCGCGCGGTGCCGGTCCTCGACGTCGCGGTCGAGCCGCGGCTCGTCGTGTGGCCGCTGTCGCAGGACGGCAAGCGCCTCGAGGTCACGCTGACGTCGAACGTCGACGCGCCCCTCTCGGGCCGGCTCGAGGTCGCCGCTCCGCCGGGCTGGCCCGCGCCCCCGCCGCGCGACTTCGCGTTCTCGAAGCGGGGCGAGCGCGTCTTCCTCGACGCGCCGCTCTCCCCGCCGACGGGATTCCGGCCGGGCCGGTACCCGGTCGCGCTCGCCGCCGTGCTCGCCGACGGGCGACACCTCTCCCTCGGCATCCGTACGATCGACTATGGATACATCCCGCGCACGCCGCGGCCCGAGGAGGCGGACGTGGCGATCTCGGCCGCCGACATCCGCTTCCCTCCGCTCCGGCGCGTCGGCTACGTGCGGGGCGCGGCGGACCAGGTCCCCGAGGCGCTCGCCGCGGTCGGCGTTCCGCTCGAGATCCTCGGCGAGCGCGACCTCCAGGCCGGCGACCTCGCGCGCTACGACGCGATCCTCGTCGGCAGCCGCGCCTACGAGACCGACCCGGCGCTGGCCGAGGCGAACGGCCGGCTGCTCGACTACGCCCGCCGCGGCGGCCTCGTCATCGTGCAGTACCAGCAGTACGACTTCGTGCGCGGCGGCTATTCGCCCTTTCCCCTCGACATCGCGCGGCCGCACGACCGCGTCACCGACGAGACCGCGAAGGTCACGCCGCTCGATCCGAACGACCCCGTGTTCCACTCGCCGAACGCGATCGGCCCCTCCGACTGGGACGGCTGGGTGCAGGAGCGCGGCCTCTACTTCGCCCACACGTGGGCGCCCGAGTACCGGCCTCTCCTCTCGATGGCCGACCCCGGCGGGCCCGAGCAGAAGGGCGGCCTCCTCGTCGCGCGCGTCGGCAAGGGAACCTGGGTCTACACGGGGCTCGCGTTCTTCCGCCAGCTCCCCGCCGGAGTGCCGGGCGCGTTCCGATTCCTCGCGAACCTGCTCGCGCTACGATGAACCCGCTCGAGGGAAAGGAGCGTCGATCGTGAGAACCGCCGCATTCGCCCTGTGTCTCGCCGTCGCCGGAGCGCCGGCCGCCCTCGCCCAGTTCGAGGGCACGGCCGACTTCAAGGTCACGACGATCACGGGCAAGGGAGAGGTCGTCCCCGGCAGCGGGCGGATCTCCGCGAACAAGACCGGCTACCGCATGGAGTGGCAGACCGACATCTCGAAGATCGTCAAGGGCCGCGCCGTCCGCTCGGAGAACGGTCCCCAGCAGATCAGGATGACGATGATCGGCAAGGCGTCTTCCCCGGACAAGCTGTACCTCGTCGACGACGCGAACAAGACCTACTCGGTCTGGGACCTGAAGAAGGCGCGCGAGGGAGCCACCGAGTCGAACACCGCGTATACCGTCACGCGGCTCGGCCCCGACAAGGTCGCCGGCCTGACCTGCCAGAAGGCCGAGCTCGTCTCCTCGAAGGGAACGGTGATCGACGTCTGCGTCGCCGGCGAGCTCGGCGTCTCGCTCGACTGGCTCGCCGCGGTCGGGCGGCGGCAGAAGGAATCCACCTCCTGGATCACCGCGCTGCGCAACAACAGCCTCTCGGGGTTCCCCGTCCGCTACTCGATGCGCGAGAAGGACGCGGCCCAGCCCTTCGTCACGATGGAGATGACGAAGATCGACCGCGGCCCGGTCAACGACGCCCTCTTCGAGGTGCCCGCCGGCTACAAGGAGACCGATTTCGCGATCGGCGGCCTCTCGCCGGAGCAGCAGAGGGCGGTGTCGGACGCGCGCGCGAAGATGCGCGCGGCGCTCGACAAGATGACGCCCGAGCAGCGCAAGGCGTACGAGGACGCGATGCGCAAGGCGGCGCGTCCGACGCCCAACCCTCAATAGTCCGGACGCGGCGCCACCTCGCTCGTCTTCGCGCCAATCCCAGCGCCGCGTCCGCTCGCCCCTCCCCTCTCCCCCCCGACAGCGGGGGGAGAGGAAGGGAGAGGGGGGCGAGCCGCCGCCTTCACCAGATCGTCTTCAGCTCCCCGACGCCGCGGAGGCGCGCGTCCTTGCTGACCACCGCCGCGCCCGCCTCGAGCGCCGTCGCGGCAATCATCCGATCGGCGGGATCCGCGAGGGACGAGGCGCCGATCCGCGCCGCGGCGACCGCAACCTCCGGGGTCAGCGGAAGCAGCTCGACCCGCGGAAGCGCGAGGGCCTGGCGCAGGAACTCGAGCGTGTCCCGGTCCAGGCGCAGTCGGTCCTCCTCCACGAGCATCGCCACTTCCCAGCACGTGATCGCGCAGACGCCCAGCGCGTCCGCCTGGTCGATCGCGTGACGCGCGCGCGCCGAGAGATGGTCCGACTCGACCGCGAACCAGAGAAACGCGTGCGTGTCGAGGACGATCATTCCTCGGCGGCCCACTCGGCCCCGACCGGGGATACGAGGTCGCCCTCCCAGAGGACGCTCCCCCGGAGCGGCCGCGGCGGCTCGACCGGGACGAGCCGCGCCACCGGCTTGCCGCGCTTGGTCACCACGAGCTCCTCTCCCGTTTCCGCGACGCGGTCGAGGAGAGCGAGACAGCGGGCCTTGAACTCTCCCGCGGGCACGGTGGGCACCTTGTTGACCATGGTCATATGATTATAGTCGTTTCGAATCGCTGCTAACATCCGCGGCCCATGCGCCGCCCCCGGCTCCCCGCTCTCCTTCTTCTTGTCGCCGGTCTTCTTTGCTGCCGGAGGGACCGCCGCACGCCGCTCGTCCTCTACTCGCCGCACGGCCGCGACCTCCTCGGCCTGGTCGAGAAGGAATTCGAGGCCGCGCACCCGGAGATCGACGTGCGCTGGCTCGACATGGGCTCGCAGGAGGTCTACGACCGGCTCCGCTCCGAGAAGTCGAACCCGCAGGCCGACGTCTGGTACGGCGGTCCGGACACGATCTTCGCCCGCGGCGCGCGCGACGGCCTGCTCGCCCCCTACCGGCCGACGTGGGCCGAGCACGTCGCGCCCGAGAGCCGGCACCCCGGCGACCTCTACTTCGGGCTGTACCGGACGCCCGCGATGCCCGTCTACAACGACCGGCTCGTGAAGGCCGAGGACGCCCCGCGGGAGTGGGACGACCTCCTCGATCCCCGATGGAAGGGGAAGATTCTCATCCGCGATCCGCTCGCGTCCGGCACGATGCGCGCCGTGTGGAGCTTCGTCCTGTCGCGCTCCGTCCGCGAGACCGGCTCGGCCGACGCCGGGTTCGCCTGGCTCGCGCGCCTCGACGCCCAGACGAAGGAGTACGTCTTCAATCCCATCCTCATGTACGAGAAGCTCATCCGCGGCGAGGGCCTCGTGACGATCTGGGACCTGCCCGACACGCTCCTCGAACGGCAGCGCGGCTCGCCCCTCCAGTACGTCTTCCCGAAGAGCGGCACGCCCGTCATCGACGACGCGATCGGCCTCGTGGCCGGATCGCGGCACGCCGACGCCGCGCGGCTCTTCATCGAGTTCGTCGGCGACAAGCGCCTGCAGCGCCTCGCCGCGGAGAAGACGTTCCGCCTCCCGGCCCGGACCGACCTCGGCGACGAGCTGCCCGCGTGGGCGCGCGACGTCGAGCGCACGATGGTCCCGGCCCCGATGGACTGGGGGCTCGTCGACCGCGAGGGTTCGGCGTGGATGGCCACGTGGGACCGGACCATTCGAGGCAAGGGCCAGACGATGAAGTGACACCCCTCTCCCCGCGGGAGAGGGGGCAGGGGTGAGGGCGGCGTCCGCCATCAGAATGAAGCAGACCGTCTCGCGGCTCCTCTCGCATCACGCCATCCGCTCGCTCCTCTTCGAGCGGCTGCTCCTGGCCGCGTCGGCGCTGCTGGCGGCGGCGGCGCTCGTCTCGGGACGCGTGGCGCCGCGCGAGGTGCCGGGGCTCCTCGACTTCCGCCTCCTCGCGCTCTTCCTCGTCCTCACGATCGCGGTCGAGCTCGGCAAGACCTCCGACCTCTTCGACCGCCTCGTCGCGGCGGTCGCCGCCCGCGTGCGGACGGCGCGGGGACTCGCGTTCGGCATGGTCGCCGTGTCGGGAGCGCTCGCCGCCGTCCTGACGAACGACGTCGCGCTGTTCCTCGTCGTCCCGTTCACGATGCTGTTTCGCCGCGTCGCCGACGTCGCGCTCGCGCCCGTGGTCGTGCTCGAGGTCGCCGCCGCGAACGTCCTCGGGTGCGTCAGCCCGCTCGGCAACCCCCAGAACCTCTTCCTCTACGGCCGCGGCGGCTTCACCCCCGCCACCTTCTTCGGCGCGCAGCTGCCGTGGTGCGCCGCGGCGGCGCTGCTGCTCGCGGCGGGCGTGCCGCTGATCGTGCCCGCGAAGCCGCTCGCCGCGGCCCGCGTGGAGGCCTTCGACGTCGACCGCCTGCAGGCGGCG
>Ga0335076_10004769_pt1 | contig 13738 bp, 5 predicted proteins | sample Lox_Sample_25_FD_206717 | JGI IMG/M metagenome (GOLD analysis project Ga0335076, IMG submission 206717) | Soil microbial communities from Loxahatchee National Wildlife Refuge, Florida, United States - Lox_Sample_2.5 | ecosystem: Environmental > Terrestrial > Soil > Wetlands | place: USA: Florida... | reverse complement strand
TCAAATGGGCCTATTCCTCGCCCGTGAGCAACCATTCTGGCGACATGCGAAATTCTCGACCGACCGCGAGTAGGACTTCCGCCTCGACATCGTTGCGTCCGTGCTCAACGGTATTCGGACTTGGCAGCGCAGCAAGAGACAGTGGCGCAGGCCGCTTAGGTGGAGCGAGTAAGCAGGCCACGCGTCACGGGCAAGCATGCCAAGCAACTCTACGCAGTCCGCTCCGCGAGAAATGGACCACTAATTATGGCGTCCGGAACCATCACGTCAAAACTCCTGCGCGCAATTCAGACACTTAACCGATTGATGAGCCATCGACCAAAATCCGCCGCGATCCAGTATATGGACGCCCTGCTCCTACTGGCAGCGACTGCAGGAAACGGTCACAACGGTATAGGATTGTTCTAGCTGTGCTTGGGGCATAACCAACCTCCTGCTGACAGGATCTTGGTAGTCGGCGGCGATTCTGTCAACCGTATGGCTGTAAGTCTCGTTGTGAAAACCCGGTCACAGAAGATCGCAATAATTTAGGGACAATAATTTAGGGCTGCGGTATTCGGATTCAATTTCCTAATATTCGTGTCTAGTTGTGCGATGGATGGTGGGTGCGCTTGTTCTATTTCACTGACGGCGATAGTGGCGCGGCACTTCGCCGGGAGTGGGGCGCCTTTCGCGATACTTCATTCGGGTACAAGAAGGGAGAAACCTGGGATCGGTTGGTCCATCAGGGTGTGCTGCTCCAGCGCCTTGCCCAGGACAGCCGCATTCGTATTTCCCATCCGAATCCGCATCTGCTATGCGGACTGCTCCCAAGACCCTCAACCCGCAAGCCACTGTCGCCAATGCCCTTGTTCGTCCGTGTCTTATGTGTTCTACTCTCGAAACGGCACTTGACGGCACCAGAGCGCGGTTTCACTCAGGAACGTCAGGCAATTTCGACAGTCGCTCCGGGTAGAATTTAGCGAACTTGACCTCATCCTAGGCAGACAAGAACTTATGTCGGATGCAAACACGATAAAGGGAATCATTCTGGCAGGGGGCGCCGGAACTCGTCTTTACCCTGCGACGCGCAGCGTTTCGAAACAGCTTCTGCCGATCTATGACAAGCCGATGGTCTACTATCCCCTGAGCGTTCTTATGGTCGCGGGCATACGCGACATCTTGATTATCTCAACTCCCCAGGACACACCGCGATTTGAACAATTGTTGGGCGACGGGTCAGATTGGGGAATAAAGCTACGGTACGCTGTGCAGCCCGAGCCCCGCGGATTGGCCCAGGCGTTCGTGATTGGCCGGCAGTGTTTTGACGGTTCCCGCGCAGCGCTCGTCCTGGGCGACAATATATTCTACGGTCATGATTTGACGTTGGTCTTACGGTCGGCGAGCTCGCGTCATTCGGGTGCCACCATTTTTGTCTACGAAGTGAAAGATCCGGAACGATACGGGGTGGCTGAGTTTGACGCGAATGGACGAGTGATCAGCATCGAAGAGAAGCCTAAGCAGCCTCGGTCACGGTTTGCGGTGACCGGCCTCTATTTCTACGATGAGAGAGTTTGGGATCTCGCCGCAGACCTCGCTCCCTCCTCTCGCGGTGAATACGAGATCACGGACTTGAATCGCAGATACCTAGATGCCGAGACACTCCACGTGGAGATCATGGGCCGGGGATTCGCATGGCTGGATACCGGAACGCACGCCTCGATGCTCGAGGCATCAATGTTTATCCAAACGATTGAAAACCGGCAGGGACTGAAGATCGCTTGTCTGGAAGAGATCGCCTGGCGGATGGGCTACATCAGTTTGGCTCAGTTGGCGGAGCTGGCCAAGCGCAATGCCAAAAGTGACTATGGGAGTTACATCGAGCGTCTGGTAAACGAATCACAGACGCTGCACGGACAATCGCGAGAGAAAACTTCCTGATAACGCCTGCCTCGTCGGTAAATTCCGTGGTTGGGTTGTATTTGTCAGTTGGTTCTGTGCTCCGTGCGTTTCTTTTTGCTGTTCAGAGGTCCCAACATTCGAAAAAACTACATCAGCCGCATACGTACATGCTCAAGCACTCGCACTGCCGTTAGTACCTGTTACGAAGAACTCCCGGCACGGTGCGCATTTCTTTGCGCCTTCTACTGCAGTCGCGACCTGATGGCGCCGCGCAAGTTCGTGCGTGCGACGACAGATCTGTCGATCGAGGGGAATGCGCGGGATCTAGCTTGACGGGTGCAAAGAGTCCCACAATAGGTGTGGATGGATAGTGGGTGAAATCACAGAGGTCTGTGACGAATATGGTTTGCGGGCCGGTCCGCAAAGTGAAAGACTGCCTGCGAGGGATCGGCTTTGTGTCGGCGTCTTCTAAATTCGCGGCGCCCGAGGGTGGTTTTGTTTGCCCAACGTGCGGTGCTCGTCTCCTAGAGGGCGGGAATGTCTGCCCAAAATGTGGTACCGCCCTAGACGCCTCCAGTTCGCCTTCCCCCGCGGTTCCGGACAATTCGGTTACTCTCGACGAGCAACGCCCTAACTCCACACGATCCGCGTCGATTCGGATTCCAAACTTTGGCCCCCGCTACAGCGTAGAGGGGGTCTTGGGCGAGGGGGGGATGGGAACCGTTTACAAGGCCCGGGACTTGGAACTGGACCGCATGGTTGCCCTAAAGCTAGTTCGGCAGGATCTCACCTACGACCCCGCAATTCTGCAGCGATTCAAACAAGAACTGCTGCTCGCGAGCAAGATCTCTCACCGCAACATTCTTCGCATTCACGATTTGGGTGATGGTCCAGGCGTCACCAAGTTCATCTCCATGGCCTATGTAGAAGGTGAGGATCTTCACCGGCTGTTAAAGCGTGAAAAACACCTTCCCTTGCAGCGTGCATTGAACATTGCCCATCAGCTCTGTGCGGCTCTCGAAGCAGCCCATTCCGAAGGTGTAATTCACCGCGACCTGAAGCCGCAGAACATTCTCATTGACCACAACGACCATGTATATGTCTCTGACTTCGGGCTAGCGAAGTCACTCGAGGGCGATTTCAGTATGACGCGGACCGGGCAGTTTCTGGGCACGCCCAGGTATATGTCTCCCGAACAGGCAGATCTGAGCCACGTCGATGCCCGTAGCGATCTGTATGCATTTGGTCTGATTCTTTGCGAGTTGGCCACAGGTGCTCTGCCGTTTGATCGTGTGGATTCGACGATGCAAATGATGTACCAGAGAGTGCACGAGCCGCCGAAAGACCCAAAGAAGCTGAACCCGGAGTTGCCGGAGTACCTGGCAAAGATCATCCAGAAATGCCTCGAACGCGACCCGAAGCAGCGTTACCAGAGTGCGGAGGAAATTCTTGGCGATCTGGATGCGAGCCATGCTCCCATTCTGACGTATCACAGCCGGGTCGCCACTGTCGTAGCCCATGTCGTGGAGAAACCGAGTAACGCCTGGGTCGTCGCGGCTGCCGCGGTCCTGCTTCTTGCGGGAGTTCTCCTTCTACCGCCAGTCAGGCACGCGTTGTTTCCAGGCACCTCCAAAATAGGGAGCAAAGTGCAGGCTCCAATCAGTGTCCTGGTGGCCGACTTTACGAACCATACTGGGGACCCAGTCTTCGATGGCACGTTGGAGCCGATGTTCAATGTCGCCCTCGAAGGTGCCAGCTTCATCAACGCGTTCAGCCGAGGCGAGGCTCGTAGAGCGGCCCTAAAGCTCCCCAACCCCACCGATAAGCTCGATGAGCAAGCGGCGCGATTAGTGGCGATCAGCCAGGGCCTGGGAGCAGTGGTGACTGGATCGATCAGTCGTCGCGGCACTAGCTACAAGGTTTCCGTGGAAGCACTGGACGCGAGGACCGGCAATAGTCTTGCAACCGCTGACGTGACCGCCGCGAACAAAGAGGATGTTCTACGGGAAGTTCCCAAACTGGCTGCCCCGATCCGCAAGGCGCTCGGCGACAACACTCCCGAGTCGGTTCAACTCAGTGCCATCGGCGGAGTTTTTACCGCAGCGTCCCTAGAAGCGGTGCACCTGGATGCGCTCGGGGTGCAACAGCAGTTCGAGGGAAAGTTCGAAGAGGCGCTGCAGACCTATTCCAAAGCGACCGAAGCTGATCCCAACAACGGCTCCGCGTATGCGGCCATGGCAATCATCACTGAAAATCTGGGCAGACATAAAGATGCCGAGAGGTACATCAAGCTGGCGATGGAACATGAGGACCGGATGTCGAACCGCGAGCGGTACAGGCAGCGCGGCATGTTCTACTACATCAGCGGCGATTGGCAGAAATGCGTCGATGAGTACAGTCAATTGCTCGAACAGTATCCGGCCGACCGAATTAGCCCGCTCAATCTCTCCACCTGTTATGGGCAATTACGGAATGCGCCCAAAGCGATCGTGGCGGCACGTCAAGCGGTTGAGGCAGTTCCCAAGGGAGTTTTGCAGCGGGTCAATCTCTCCTTCTTCAGCTCATTTGGAGGAGATTTCCGCACTGGCGAACAAGAAGCACGCGCAGCACTACAGCTCAATCCGTCAGCAGAAATAGCTTATGTCTCCCTGGCCGAGGCCCTACTTGGTCAGGGAAAGTCGGTGCAAGCTGCGGAGACGTATGGTCATTTGGGGAAGGTGAGTCGCTTGGGTGCGTCCATGGCGGCGACAGGTTCTGCTGATCTGGCTTTATATGAAGGCCGATTCGACGATGCGGTAAAAATCCTGGAAGAAGGCGCAGCGGCGGACTTGGCGGCCAAAGATCCAGATTCCGCGGCAAATAAGTTCGCGGCTCTAGCACACTCGCAGTGGTGCATGCAAAGAAAACAACCGGCAAATATAGCCGCGGAAAAGGCATTGGCCAATAGCCGGGCTGTAAGCATTCGGTTTTTGGTGGGCCGAATCTTTGTGGAAACGGGAGAAACCCACAAGGCGCAGCAACTCGCCGCCAGTCTTGCCTCTGAGCTGCAAGCCGAGCCGCAGGCCTACGCCAAAATCATCGAGGGAAAGCTGGCGTTGAAGCGCGGTGACATGGCCGGTGCCATCAAGTCGATTACTGATGCGAATAACCTGCTGGATACGTGGATTGGCCGCCTGGAACTCGGGCGTGCCTACTTGCAGGCGGGAGCCTTTGTGGAAGCAGATTCGGAATTCGACCGCTGTATCAAACGGCGGGGAGAGGCCCTGGAGCTTTTCGAAGACGATGTACTTACCTACGGATACCTCCCGCCCGTTTATTACTACCAGGGACGAGTTCGCGAAGGAATGAAAAGCCCCGAGTTTGCGAATTCCTACCGTACGTACGTGGACATCCGTGGCAAAGCCGGCGAAGATCCGTGGCTCGCAGAAGTCCGTCAGCGGCTCGGTCAATGACCGCCGGCAATGCGCTTACCCGCAGCACCCAGCACCGGCACAGGCCCATGAATAAGCCAGTGCACGCCTGCCGCGGTTCCCGCTTATCGCAATCCGCTATCGCGCTGTGATCGTTAGCGAAGATGTGGATGTGCTTATCCCGTTCCCGTTAACCATCGTTGTAACCGTGATCGAATACATTCCAGGACACACCCCTGTTGGAATCATAAACGGGAACGAGACGCTCTTCGAGGTTTTCGCGGGCAAAGCAAACGGCGGGGTCGTATGGATGTCGGATTTCGTACTCCCGCACTTGTTCGGCTGCAACGGGCCGCTCAGCGAGAACTTGACCACCACGGTTTGCGGCGCCGTGGCACAAGAGATCACTTGTCCGGTCAGGGTTATCGTCCCACCCTGGCGCATCGTAGACGGAGATATGCTCAGCAGCACGCCGCAAACAATTTGCTCCAAGAGATTTGCAGTCGAGCTGTTATTGAAGTTTCTGTCTCCGCTGTAAGCGGCGTTCAGATTATGCGTTCCGGCCGCAAGCGATGACGCGGTTAACCTACCTGTTCCGCTCTGGATAGTCGAGGTCGCCAGCGAAGTGCTCCCGTCCTTGAATGTGACGGTGCCCGTTGGTGTCCCCGCGCCGGGCGCAACCGGCGCTACGGTCGCGACAAGTGAAACGGATTGTCCGAAATTCGCGGGATTCGGCGTCGCGGTCAACGCGGTCGTGGTGGATGCCTGATTGATGGTGAAGCCCACTTGGGCGCTGCTGCCGAGGTAGTTCGCATCACCCGCATACGACGCGCTGGCCATGGCAGTCCCCGCATTGGTATTGTTACTGTAGCTGACTGTCAACGTTTGAGACAAGCCGACCGGTCCAGTCGCCGTCGCGCTGCAAGGTGTCTGTGGCATCCCGGTGTAGGTAACGCCGCCCGCAGGGCAACTGATTGCCGTAATCGTGCTGGCCGGCTGCAGAGTGACTGTCCGGGTAGCACTGGTTACGGACTCGTAATTGAGATTGCCGGCCATCGTTGCCGTGACCACGCAGGACCCCGTGCCGCTGTTGGCTGTAAGTTGATTGAGGTTCGGTCCAGTGATGCTGCACGGCCCACTCAACACGTAATAAGTCTCGGACCCGTTGGTAGTGCCACCCGTGGTACTCAACGCTTCGCTGCTGCCGTAGGTAAGCGACGAAGTGGGGTTCAGGTGCAAGGCAGCCTGCTGTTGCTTGGCTGGCGTGCTTTCGCGCAACGTGCCTGCCGGGCCGATGTCTACCGTGGTTACCAAGTAAGTTACGCCCGGGCTCCAGCTCCCATCCGTGTAGCTATAGGTGATTGCATTCGCGTCGCCCGTCACCGGGTTTGAGCAATTTCCAGTCGGCGTGACGACGATACATGCAATCAACGTGGGAACGTTGTTGGTGACGGAGTAGATGTTGTATTGCTGAATTTTGCCGAAGCTGGCTGCGTACCAGGTAATCGTTCCACCTGACGCGGCGAGACCACGCGGAGAACGCGGATAAGAAGCTGCAGTTTCATACGTTATCTCGCCGAACTGGTTGCCGCCGCCGATACTAGTCGCACCGTGACCTCCGCCACCGATGCCGGTAGCACCATGGCCACCACCGCCGATGCCCGTGGCACCGTGACCTCCGCCGCCGATACCGGTGGCACCATGGCCACCACCGCCGATGCCCGTAGCACCGTGACCTCCGCCGCCGATGCCGGTAGCGCCATGACCTCCGCCATTTCCTAATAGAGAAGCAATGTCCACGTAGTCGGTCGCAAAAGCACCAACCTGCCGCGGGTCGATGGAGGCCCAATCACTGTAGCCGTCCAAAACGGAAATGAACGTATCGAAATTGATGTCTTGGGAACTGCCCACCTTCCAGTCAGGTATACCGTCCCACACCCACATGCGGCTCTCGGTGGAACCAACCGGGGTGCCGTCGCAATGGGTCGCGACTTGTGAATTCTTGGGATTCGAAGTCGGAGGTTGAGAATAAGAAAACCACTTTGTCTCTGTAGGGAACGCAGGTGCGATTAGGCCCGGCCATGGGCTGAGATTGCTCTCATCAAGGCTGCTCAAAGCTTGATCGGAATAATCGAGGTAGCCATAGAGATGGGTCGAGTCCGGAAGTCCTAGCAGGTCGAACTGGAACAAGTAATTCATCACGCTCTGGTAGTTCGGTTTGCAATTGGGCTCGTACACGGGCACGTTGCCATTCGGATAGTAACGGCCTCCGTGGGTCAACCCCAACGAGTGCCCCAGTTCGTGCATCAACGTTCCGGCTTGCACTTTGGCGAGCGGAGCTAACGTGGGATCAAACTTGCCGAGCGTGACTATCGAATCTCCTCCACCGACATCGGAATATCCTGAAGTACTGTCCGTCTGGCTCGAGTAGATCGCCAGTGCCGGCTCGGGAAGTCCGTTCGCTACCGGATAGGTATTTGGTGGCACGGGATATGCACTGGGGTTCGAGCTGGCGGTTTGAATCGTGAACGTGGTGGAGCTTGGACAAGCTGTTGTGGCTGGAGGCATGGGGAGCACGTCGTAAACCCCGTTTAGTTGGGGAGTAGCAAGTGCGCCGTCGATTGTCACTCGAGTCGGACACGGGATGTTTCCGTACGCGTCGGGAAGTCTGGCCGAGGTAGTGACTGTGGCCCAGCCACCCGATAGCACCTCGATAGTCGACAGTGTCCCGGCCTGAATGCTCCAACTCGGAATCGACACGGAATGGCCGAAGAGCACATAGTGATAACTGTCCTTCTTCCCCACTTGAAAGCGTGGTGTACAGTCTCCACCGGCATTGCATAGATCCGGGTAACGCGGTGAGGCCTTGATTTGTTCGAAGCCGCCCTTCCAACCAACGACTCCCGTTTCACCCGGCCAGACGCAGAACAGGTTTGTGGCGGGGTTGTCCGTAGTGCAGGTGTCCTCGGGAACGGCGTTTCCAACCATTAGGTGCAGGTTGATTCCGCGTGAAAGGAATGGCTGCTGTATCAGGGTAACGAAGACATTCTGCGTCATCACCGGCAGAATCATCGTCCAAGGCAAATGCGAATGACCGCCATTCGTCGTGTCGCAGGTAGGAGCACCGTTGCTGCCTGTGCTTACCACACCGCTGCACATGTAATCCATTTGAACGAAGAGGTCTTTCTGGCCATGCGTTGCCCCCGTCAGATCCACCCACGACGGGTCGCCCGGGCTACAGATGCCCTGGTTGACACCGGCATCGCAGTATCCCCCGGCCGTTTTCCACGCATCCAGCAATCCGTCGTTGTCGCTACTGTTGACAGGCACACTGAAGACCAAGGCGCTCCAGGCGCCAGTAGGTTCAGAGTCGGGGTATTGACTGCCGTTAGACGCTTGCAGTGTCTTTGCGCTGGAAGAATGGACCCAGCCGGATGGAGTGCTGTAAATCGAGGTCACGTTGGCTGACGCGGAGATGACTCCGTCGTAATAGCCCTGCACGGTCTGAGTCATCGCCTGAGAATTGCCAGGTAGCCATGCGCCATCGCTTATGATCACGGCTTTCAACGGATATTGCGCCGGCTGCGGGCCGCTCGGCCCACCCGGCAGCATCCGGTAGATCACGACCAGGCTGGCACCCTGCGCGGGTGCGGGCAACGTTACCGTGTGGGGACCACCAGGCTGGTATATTCCACTCGTGGCGCGAGGCAGTAAGGTGTAGACCTCGGCGCGGTACGAGCGCATGACCATGCCGCTTAATGGGCCCCAGGAGAGACCCATCAACGGAAGGTCCGTGCCCAATATATTGCCGGTAATGGAGTAGCCGTTAAAGACCGCCTGCCCTGATGGCGAAGTCGTCGGATTCTCTGCCGTCTGCCAGTAGAGGAAGGCATTGACAATATCCGCACCGGCAGGCGTTCCCGCTATGCTGATGGTTCCCGTGACCATGCCAGACATTGGCGTCACGGAATGCAGGTCCACACCGCCGGCGGAATAGTCGCCGGTGACGAAGTAATTGTCCATGAAATTCAGAACATTCTGATTCACGGTGAACGTGCCGTTCATGAGGGCCAGAGTGTAGTTCGAAGAAGCGAGAGCCAGCGTGTTCGACTGCACCACGATCGGGTAGCTGCCGGCGGGGGTGCTCGAGTTGATCGCAACCGATGTCGTCAGCAACGGTACACCGCCGACCACGCTACTGAGTGTGTCGCCATTCACGAGCCCGTAGTAGCTGTAGGTGAGCGGCGGGACTCCCAGGCTACCTACTCCCATCACCTGGTTGTTCGCTGCAAACGTCAACGTGGCGGGACTCACGTTGAAGTTGACGGTCATTGGAAGTGCTCCAGCCCAAGAGCCGTTTCCCGCCTGTGTGGCCTGAAGGGCGACCGTGCCTACCCCCGTGATGGTCAGAGTGCTGCCGTTCACTGTCGCCGGACCCGACACTACCGTGTAGCTGACCGGCAATCCGGAAGTCGCGACGGCCGTCAACGAGAACGGGCTGACTCCGTAGATTTGTGTTCCGGGATTTGGGAAAGTGATAGATTGTGGCTGTGGCGCACCCGTGCCATTCAACGGGATCTTGTCGACGGCAGACTGTGTGGCGTTCAGCCTGTTGCTTGTCAGTGCAATATTGTCGGATATGGGGCCACCGACAGAAGGCTCGAACTCGATTCCCAGGATGCAGCTAAACGACGGATTCAGGGTTTGACCGCTGGCATTGCAGGACGTGTCCGCACCTAGTAACGGAAATTCGGCGGGTGCATAGATCTGAGAAATATTCAATATGTCGTTCCCCACGTTTTCGATCCCCACGTCCTGTGCTGCGCTGGTCGAACCGACGTTCGTGCTCGGGAACGTAAGAGATGGAGGATCGGAAACATCCACTTTGCGGATGCGAGCAGTTGCATAGTCCACGACATAGAGATTGCCTGCGCCGTCTACCGTCAGGCTAAGGGGATCGTAGAGAAGTGCACTCGTGGCCGGGCCGCCATCGCCACAGACACCCGTAGTGGGAAAACACTGTGAACCGGTGCCCGCTACGGTCGTGATGATCCCATTCGCATCCACTTTGCGGACGCGATCGTTAAATTGATCGGCGATATACAGATTACCCCCAGAGTCGAATGCCACGCCTTCCGCAAAGTTGAGTTTCGCATTTACGGCGTTGCCAGAGTCTCCGCTATAACCCTGAACGCCGTTGCCTGCGACGGTGGTGATCAAGCCAGTGGCATCCACTTTGCGAATACGAAAGTCGTAGCTATCGGCGATGTAGAGATTGTTGGCATTGTCCAGAGCCAAGCCTCGCGGATTGTAGAACAACGCACTTGTAGCCGGACCTCCGTCTCCACAGGCGAGGGTAGTGCCTGGGCACTGAACTCCCGTGCCTGCCACTGTGGTAATCATGCCGTTGGTGTCAACTTTGCGAACCCGGTTGTTTTGCGAGTCAGCGAAGTAGATGTTGCCCGCACTGTCCACCACCAGGCTCCGGGGATCCGCAAGCTGGGCGTCGATGGCAGGGCCCCCGTCGCCACAAGCAAGTGTGGATGGATAGCAGGTGATGCCGTTGCCCGCCACGGTCGTAATAATTCCGTTGGCGTCCACTTTTCGTATGCGAGCACCATTATTCTGTCCCGAATCGCCGATGTAGATGTTTCCTGCACTATCGAGGGCCAAGCCGTACGGTATCAGTTTCGCACTCGTGGCCGAGATACCGTCCGCGGTGGAAGAACCGTTGCCCGCGATCGTGGTGATCGTGCCGTTGGTATCCACCTTGCGGACCGTTGCGCAAGAAGGGTCGCTGATAAAGAGGTTGCCCAAGGTGTCGAAGGCCACTATCCAAGGTGTACCCAGTTGCGCACCAGTTGCCGGACCGTTGTCCCCGGGGCAGGAAGGTCCGGTCCCGTTATATTCAGTCCCGTTGCCGGCTATCGTGGAGATAATGCCCGGAGTAAATGCTAGCGCCGGAGCGACGCCCGTGCCGTGGAGACCGAAGCTGTACTTTGTCGGAACACCGTCAGTCACCACGAACGACGCCCAACGTGGGCCAGGGTGTGCAGGCGTAAACGTCACAAGCCACGTGCACATGGTTGGGGGCGCTCCACTCGGATCGCACGTGCCTTGCAGCACAGGAGAGTATTCGCTACTGGTGACCTGTGCATTCGTCAACATCGTGGAAGTATTGAAGGAGAGGCGTACGAGTTGCGAGTTGCTGCCGCCGACTGGCACGTTGGAGAACGGCACTGGGCCGTTGACAACCATTCGAATGCGAGCATTCTCGTAATCCGCAATCAACAAGCCTCCTCCGACGTCGATGGCTACGTCGTAAGGTCCCCAGACTTCTGCCGACGCTGCAGGACCACCGTCCCCGTAGAATGCGCCATTGCCATCGCCCACGACGGTAGATATGTAGCCGTTCGGATCGACCTTGCGCACACGGTTGTTCAGGTAGTCTGCGATATATACATTGCCCGCAGTGTCAACTGTCGCGCGGTAAGGGGAGTTGAGTGCGGATTGAGTCGCTTTAACGCCGTCCGTTCCAGCCCCTGCCGTCCCCGTCCCCGCTATGGCCGCAATGTAGCCGGGCTGAATGGTCACGCCTGCCACGGTGATCGGGACAGCTTGCATGTTTACGACACGAACTCGGTTGTCAGCATAGTCCGCCAGATACAGATCTCCTTGGCCGCCCAAGGATATTCCAGTGACAAAGTTGAAGTAAGCGCTGGTTGCTAGGCAGTCATCTCCCATGCCATCCGCGGGACTAGCGCAAATAGTGCCTCCACCAACGATGGTGCTAATGGTGTGCGTTTGGGCATCGACTTTGCGAACGACGCGATTGGCACTGTCCGCAATGAACAAATTACCCGCATGGTCCACCGCAAGGGCAAAGGGTAGGTTAAGTTGTGCGGCCGTGGCCAGATTGCCGTCTCCGGCATAACCTGCATTGCCGTTTCCGGCTACCGTCGTGATTGTGCCATTGACGTCCACTCTGCGAATACGTTGGCTCATTGGGACTGCAATGTAGATGTTACCGGCCCCGTCTAGCGCGACATCAGAAGCCTCACCTAGCGGCGTGCTCGTGGCTGCGACAGTATCCTGCACGAATTGATCGCCTCCATTTCCTGCCACGGTCGCAATGGTGCCCGGCTGGATCGTAACGCCGGCGACGGTGATTGGAACCGTCTGCATGTTCACAACACGAATGCGGTTACCAGGACTATATTCCGCGATGTAGAGATTGCCCGCCCGATCCACCGTCACGGCATCGGCATCTAAGAGGCCGGCGCTTGTGGCTGGGAGCCCGTTGACAAGGGTGTTGCCCAAAGGGTTGCCTGCAATTGTGGTGATGTAGGGAACCGGCGTCACGTTCTGCGCGTCGAGCTCACTTGGCACGCACAGGCCCAACGTGGCGATGGCGAGTAGAAGAACTAGACACCAACCCTGGAGATTAGAGAGTTGGAATCGGCTTGCGCGAGAAAGTGAAATTGACATGACCGCCTCCAAAGACTGCACCAACTCACAGGTGGGCTACAAATTGGCCGGGTAGCTAAGGCGCTTTCGCCACTGGCAGTGGGTATCGTCCCGCAATCCACAGGCGAAGGCTCACTTCGCGCCAGGTTGGGGACTCTATTCTGCGGAATACGGTACTGCCGGTTGTATCCCGGGTGGGTCGAATAACCAACACGCACCGTCGACGAATTCATTCACGCTCTCGATCTCTCATAAACTGGAACAGCCGAGTTTCCACGGGTGACTGGCGCAACCACCTGCGGCAACTCGGCTGTCTCTGATTCCACTGATGGTCCCGTCGAACTGAATAGAGACCCGTGGCTTTCCGTCCTCTGCTCACGCAGAGTTTGGCTTTGAAACTGTCATCTTGGGGGCAATCTGTGGAGCCTGGAGAATGCGCCAGGACACAAGTTCATTCGGTGATTACTCCGATGGGCAACCTGGCGTCAAGATGCCTCATCACACGTCCTCGTGACAGGCGGGCCACTCGTTCACGGACTGGTCTGAGACGAGCGGTCTGACAATCTGCAAATCGAAGACACTCCGCAACCTGCGAGTTGCAAAAACCTCCCCGAACTCAAGGGATGTTCAGGCGATAATCGGCTCCAAGAAGAAGACTTGACTGAGTTCGCTTTGTAATTTTCGGTCCTTCTGAGAAGAAAAGGTGCGACACCAAAGAATTGGCTCTCGTGTGTCCAAAGAGCCGGCGATCGAAAACGCCGCAGCTCGCAATCTCTAAAATCTCGGGCTGTACGCTATTCCAGCGTGCCCGCATGTCAAGTCCAAAAAAGTTCCTGCTGGAAGAGGCCTGCCAGATCGAACTCTTTTACCGCGGCTGAGGATTTTGAGTGAGAACCTCTTGTTTGAGTTAGCTGGCGAGCAGACGAACCAGCCCACGGAGGATCACTACGTCATGGCTATCGTGGCCGTGAAGAAGCCTC
>Ga0335076_10004767_pt1 | contig 13740 bp, 14 predicted proteins | sample Lox_Sample_25_FD_206717 | JGI IMG/M metagenome (GOLD analysis project Ga0335076, IMG submission 206717) | Soil microbial communities from Loxahatchee National Wildlife Refuge, Florida, United States - Lox_Sample_2.5 | ecosystem: Environmental > Terrestrial > Soil > Wetlands | place: USA... | reverse complement strand
ACCCTGGTCATCCTCAAGCTCGTCACCGGCGTGGTGTCGGGATCCGTCAGCATCGTCTCCGAGGCGATCCACTCGGCGATCGACCTCGTGGCCGCGCTGATTGCGTTCGCGTCCACCCGGGTGGCGGACCGCCCTTCGGACGAGGAGCATCCATTCGGGTACGGAAAAGCCGAGGGCGTCTCGGGCTCGGTGGAGGCAGCGCTGATCCTGCTCGCGGGGCTCTGGATCGCGATCGAGGCGGTGCGCAGGCTGTTTCAAGGGGGCGAAGTCGAGCACCTCGGCCTCGGTGCTGCGGTCATGGGCCTGTCGGCCGTCGTCAACATCGGCGTGTCGCTCTACCTCTTCCGCGTCGCGAAGCAGGAGGACTCGCTGGCCCTCGAGGCCGATGCCCACCACCTCTCGACCGACGTCTACACCTCCGCCGGCGTCGGCGTCGGGCTGCTGGTGGTCTGGTTGACGGGCTGGCACGTCGTGGACCCACTCGTCGCGATCGCCGTGGCGGCCCTGATCGCGAGCATCGGCTGGCGGCTGACAGCGGCGGCCACCGGGCGTCCTCGGCTTCCACCGGCTGCGCACGCGCAAGTCCGGCAGCGACCGGTTCGTGGACGTGCACGTCGTCCTGCCCGTGGCCATGAGCCTCGGCGAGGCGCACGAGATCGCCCATGGTCTCGAGCTGGCGATCGAGCGGCTCCACCCGCGCACGCACGTCCTCGTCCACGTGGACCCCGACAGCGTCGTCCCGCCGGCGAAGGGAACCCGCTGAGCTGTCCGCGGCGACTACGAGTGGCGAGCCGCGGCTACTCGGCCTTCTTCCACTTCGTGCGCATGCTCGCGACGAGCGTGCGCTTGCGCAGCCGGATCGCCGACGGCGTCACCTCGACGAGCTCGTCCTGCTCGATGAACTCGAGCGCCTGCTCGAGGTTGAGCTGGCGGTGCGGCGTCAGCCGGATCGCCTCGTCGGCCGTCGAGGCGCGCATGTTGGTGAGCTTCTTCTGCTTGGTGACGTTCACGTCCATGTCGTCGGGGCGCGCGTTTTCGCCGACCAGCATGCCCTCGTAGACGGCGACGCCCGGCCCGACCAGGAGCTCGCCGCGGTCCTCCATGTGGGAGAGCGCGTAGGCCGTGGTGTCGCCCGCGCGATCGGCCACCAGCACTCCCGTCTGGCGGCGCGGGATCTCGCCCTGCCAGGGCGCCCATCCCTCGAGGATGCTGTTCATCACCGCGGTGCCGCGCGTATCGGTCAGGAGCTCGGTGCGCACGCCGATGAGCCCGCGCGTCGGCACCTGGAACTCGAGCCTCACGCGGCCCGAGCCGTGGTTGACCATCTTCGCCATCTTGCCCTTGCGCAGCGCCATCTTCTCGAGGATCACGCCCATGTAGGCCTCGGGCAGGTCGACGCTGAAGAGCTCCTGCGGCTCCTTGCGCTCGCCGTCCTCGGTCTTCGTCAGCACCTCGGGGTTCGAGATCGCGAGCTCGAAGCCCTCCCGGCGCATGGTCTCGATCAGGATCGCGAGCTGCAGCTCGCCGCGCCCGAGCACCTTGAAGGAGTCGGCCGAGCCCGTGGGCTCGACGCGGATCGAGACGTTCGTGAGCAGCTCCTTCTCGAGCCGGTCCTTGATGTTGCGCGAGGTGACGAAGCGGCCTTCCTTGCCCGCGAAGGGCGAGGTGTTCACGGAGAACACCATCGAGATCGTGGGCTCGTCGATGTGGAGCGGCGGCAGCGGCGACGGCTCGCTCGCGGAGGTGACGGTCTCGCCGATCTGGATCCCCTCGAAGCCGGCGAGCGCCACGATCTCGCCGCACTCGGCCGTGTCCGCGTCCACGCGCTTCAGGCCGTCGAACGCGAAGAGCTTGGTGACGCGCGTCGTCTCGAGCCGGCCGTCGCGCTTCGAGACCGCCACGGTGTCCCCGACCGTGACCTTGCCGGAGAAGACGCGGCCGATCGCGAGCCGTCCCAGGTAGTCGCTGTAGTCGAGGTTGGCGATCAGCAGCTGCAGCACGGCGTCGGCCGAGCCGGGAGGAGCGGGGATCGCCTTGACGAGAGCGTCGAACAGCGCGCGCAGGTCGTCGCCCGGCCCGTCGGGCGTGAGCCGCGCGAAGCCCTCCTTGGCGTTCGTGTAGAGCACCGGGAAGTCGAGCTGGTCCTCGCTCGCGTCGAGGTCGATGAAGAGGTCGTAGACCTCGTTCAGCACCTCCCTGGGCCGCGCGTCGGCGCGGTCGATCTTGTTGATCACCACGACCGGCGGCAGCCGCGCCTCGAGCGCCTTCCGGAGCACGTAGCGCGTCTGCGGCAGCGGGCCCTCGGAGGCGTCGACCAGCAGCAGCACGCCGTCCACCATCTTCAGCGCGCGCTCGACCTCGCCCCCGAAGTCGGCGTGACCCGGCGTGTCGACGATGTTGATCTTGAAGTCGCCGTAGTGGACCGCCGTGTTCTTGGCCAGGATCGTGATCCCGCGCTCGCGCTCGAGGTCGTTCGAGTCCATCACCCGCTCGCGCACCTCCTGGTTGGCGCGGAAGACGCCGCTCTGGCGCAGCAGCGCGTCGACGAGGGTGGTCTTGCCGTGGTCGACGTGGGCGATGATCGCGACGTTACGCAGTGAGGCCATCCGGACATCCTAACGCGGCGCGTCGACCGCGGTCCAACCGCGGACGCGCATCGGCCGCTCAGGAGCGGGGCCTGGCGTGCTTCGCTTCGAGCGCGCGGCGCGCGGCCGAGAGCGCCTCGGGCGTGTCGAGGTCGACGAGGCAGTCGGGGCCCGCGGCGACGTGCACCACCCAGTCCGGGTGCGCCGCGAGGACGCTCCTGGCGCCCGCCTCGGCCGCTGCTGCGCGCAGCGCCGGCCAGGACTCGCGGGCAAAGCCGGCCGGGTGGCCGCGGCGGCCGGCGTGGCTGGGGACCGCGATGCGCGCGCCGGCTTCGAGCGCCGCCAGCACGGCGCCGACGGTCTCGGCCGACACGAGCGGATTGTCGACGGGATGGACGAGGACCGCCTCGGCCCCGAGCGCTTCTGCGGCGTCGAGCCCGGCGTGAACGGAGCTGAGCATGCCCTGGGCAAAGCGGGCGTTCACGGCTACCGCCACGTCGCCCGGAATGCCCGCCTCGGCCGCGACGCGCTCGGCGTGGGCGCCGATCACGACGATGCGTGCCGCGACGTCGGAGCGCGCGAAGGCGCGGAGCGCGGAGGCGGCCAAGGTCTCGCCCGCGAGCCGCACGAGTGCCTTCGGCTGACCCATCCTCCGCCCTTCGCCTGCCGCGAGAACGACGGCCGCCACGCGCATGCGCGCTTGAATTATGATGCCTGGGATCAGAGGCGCGCTCGCTGCGCGCCGGAACGCCATGGCCCAGAAACACTTCCTCTCGCTCAAAGACTGGTCGCGCGACGAGATCGAGCTGCTGTTCGAGCAGGCGGCCGCGATCAAGGCCAGCCCCGACACCTACACGACCGCGCTCCAGGGCCGGTCGCTCGCGATGATCTTCCAGAAACACTCGACGCGCACGCGCGTCTCGTTCGAGGTCGGGATGTACGAGCTCGGCGGCCGCGCCCTGTTCCTGGGCCAGGACGACATCCAGCTCACGCGCGGGGAGTCGATCGCCGACACCGCGCGCGTGCTGTCGCGCTACGTGCACGGGATCGTGGCGCGGGTGTTCGCGCACCAGGACGTGCTGGACCTGGCGCGCCACGGCTCGGTGCCCGTGATCAACGGGCTCTCGGACCTGCTCCACCCGTGCCAGGCGCTCGCCGACTACTTCACGCTGCGCGAGCGGCGCGGTGCGCTCGCGGGCCTGAAGATGGCCTACGTCGGCGACGGCAACAACGTCGCGAACGAGCTGATGTTCGGCGCCGTGAAGCTCGGGATGCGGTGCAGCGTCGGCTGCCCTAAGGGCTACGAGCCGAACCCGCTGATCTTCAAGAGCGCGGTGCGCGAGGCGCAGAAGGTCGGCTCGCCGGTCCCCGAGGTGACGGCGGATCCCTACCAGGCGGTCGCCGACGCCGACGTCGTCTACACCGACGTGTGGACCTCGATGGGGCAGGAAGCGGAAGCGGAGCTGCGCAAGGCCGCCTTCAAGGGCTACGGCGTCACGCCCCAGCTGATGGCGGCCGCGGGCCCCGAAGCGCTCTTCATGCACTGCCTTCCCGCGCACCGGGGCGAAGAGGTGGCGGCCGAGGTGATCGACGGCCCGCAGTCGGTCGTGTTCGACGAGGCGGAGAACCGGCTGCACGTCCAGAAGGCCGTGCTCGTCACCCTGATGGGCGAGGTCGACCAGGGCTGACCCGGCGCTGCCGCTCGAGGGCGGCCGCGAAGATCCCGGCGACGAAGAGAGGGTGGCCGGGCGCGCGGAAGGTGAACGGCTGCGCCTCCTCGCCGAGCACGCCTCGCACGCGCAGGTTGGCGCCGAGATACACCCAGTTGTCCGTGAGCCCTCCAAGCGTGAAGGGCTGCCGCCGGGTCGCGAGCGACACGCCTGCCGGCACGAGGGCCGCGCCGAAGAGCAGCAGTGCAGCGAGCCGCAGCGACGACGGCCGTCCTCCGCTGCGCTCCACTTCAGCCTCGCGAGTCGGCTGGCCAGCGCGTGAGCGCGCGCAGCGCCTGGCGGACCTCAGATCGCTCGACGTCGTGGCGGACCTCGACGCGGCCGATCGCGGTCGGGAGCACGAACGGCACGCGCCCGGCGCGCGCCTTCTTGTCGTGCGAGATCGCCTCGAGCAGGTCGGCCGTCGCGAGGTCCGACATCCGCGGCCGCGGGCCCAGGCGGTCGACGGCGGTCGCGATCTGGTCGAACGCTTCCTCGGCCAGGGTGCCGCGGTGGCGCGCGATCCAGGCCACGCCGATCAGGCCCCAGCCGACCGCCTCGCCGTGCGTGAAGCGGCGGTAGCGGGTCACTGCCTCGAGCGCATGGCCGATCGTGTGGCCGAGGTTCAGCACGTGGCGCAAGGCGCCCTCGCGCTCGTCGCGCTCGACGACCTCGGCCTTGATGCGGCACGCGGTGGCGATCGCGTTGTCGAGCTCGGGGCGCTCCCAGCCGACCAGGCCCTGCGGCGCCTGCTGGAGCGACGCGAAGAGCGCGCTGTCGCCGAGGATCGCGCACTTCAGGATCTCGTAGGCCCCCGAGCGCAGCTCGCGCGGCGGCAGCGTCCCCAGGAAGGCCGGGTCGATCACGACGGCGCGCGGCTGGTGAAAGGCCCCGACCATGTTCTTGGCCTGCGCGTGGTTCACGCCGACCTTGCCGCCGATCGAGCTGTCCACCATCGAGAGCAGCGTCGTCGGCACGCCGACCCAGTCGACGCCACGCATCCAGGTGGCCGCCGCGAAGCCGCCCAGATCGCCCACGACGCCGCCGCCGATCGCCAGCACGAGCCCGTCGCGCCCCAGCCGCGCGTTCAAGAACGCGTCGTAGATCTGGTCGAGCGTGCGCCGGCTCTTGAACCGCTCGCCGTCCGGGACCAGGCACAGCTCGAGCGGCCCGAGCGCGCGCAGCGGGCGCTCGAGGCGCTTGCGGTGGAGCCTCCAGACGTCGCGGCTCGCGACCACCGCCGTCCGGCGCGGGCCCAGGGGGCGAAGCACGTCGGGCAGGAACCGGGACAGGCCGTGGCCGACCGAGATCACGTAGCGGCGTGCGCCGAGCTCGACAGGAATCTCCAACATCGCGGCGCGAGCATAGCAAAAGCCTGGAGCCGCCTCAGCGCAGCCATCCGGGCAGCGCGCCCTCGCGCCGGGCACGCTCCTCGAAGTCCTCCTGCACGCGCCGCGCGCGCAGCTCCACCGCCGCGAGCGAGGCCTCGAGGGACGTCACGCTCGTCGACCCGCCCGAGGCCGTGCCGCGCCGTCCGTAGACCACGGGCCGGCTCGCGCGCTCGGCGATCTTCGCGCGGAGCTCGGCCGCCCGCTCCTCGAGCGCGCGCAGCCGCTCCCGCACCCGGGCGGCTTCGGCGCGCCAGTGTGTCTCGCCTCGGCTCTGGCGCCGAGGCTCGGCGGCTCGCTCGGGTCGGCCGTCGAGCGCGGATGCGGCCGGGACCGAGGCCACGCCCGTCTCGGCGGATTGCGGGTGGACGCGCTCGAGGTCGGCGTTCGTGTAGACGCGCGCGGGCGGCCGCGGCGTCGGGGTTGCGGCAGGAGTCTCGGCCGTCGTGGTCGCGGCCGGCAGGGACAGGACGAGCGACAGGCCCGCGGCCCGCGCCCGGTACGTCATCCGGAGTGTCATGGGTAAGGCGCCTTTCCGGGAGAGGAGATGGAAAGGCGGCCCGCGAGGCCGGAAGCGACGCTATCAACGGCCGGTGCCGCGAGTCAAGGGCCGTCCGGGCCGGCGGCCGCGGGCCATCTGGTATGATGCGAGACTTTGGTCATCACGAGCGAGAGCGCACGTTGAAGGCGATTCGTGCGGCCTGGGCCGCGGCGGCCGTGGGCGCCGAGGGAACCACCTCGGCCGCCGCAGCGCTCTGGACCTTCCCGGCCATCCTGCTGTCCGCGTTCCTGATCGCCTGGGGCGCCGAGGCGGCGCAGTTCTTCATGAGCCAGGGCCTCGCGCTCGCGATCCTGGCCTGGCTGCAGACGCTGCCCGAGTTCGCGGTCGAGGCCGACATCGCCTGGCGCGGCGACGTCTCGAACATGACCGCGAACTTCACGGGCAGCCTGCGGCTCCTGGTCGGGCTCGGCTGGCCGATGGTGTTCTTCGTGGCGTCGCTCGTGGAGCGCCGGCGGACCGGGAAGTGGCTGCGCGAGGTGGTGCTCGAGGACGAGGAAGCCGTGGGCGTCGTCGGGCTGGTCGTGCCGATCGCCTACTTCGTCTTCATCTGGTGGAAGGCGACGCTCACGCTCTGGGACAGCCTGGTGCTCGTGCTGATGTACGGCGCCTACCTCTGGATCCTGAGCCACATGCCCGCGAGCGACGAGGAGTCGGTGGACGAGCTCGACCCCGTCCCGCGGGCGGTGATGGGCCTCCAGCCGGGTCTCCGCGGAGCCGCCATCGCGGGCCTCTTCCTGGGCGGCGGCCTGCTCCTGTTCGTGGCGGCTCACGCCTTCGTGGGAAGCCTCGAGGCGCTCGCGTTCTCGGTCGGGATCAGCCAGTTCGTCTTCATCCAGTGGGTGGCGCCCTTCCTGTCGGAGTTCCCCGAGTTCTTCTCCGCCTTCCGCTGGGCGAAGAGTGTTCGCAAGGCCCCGATGGCGCTCATGAACCTCGTGTCCTCGAACATCAACCAGTGGACGATGCTGGTGGCGATGATCCCGCTCGCCTACGCGATCGGGCAGGGGCAGGTGAAGACGATCCCCTTCGACGCGATGCACCGGACCGAGATCCTGCTCACGATCCTGCAGTCGCTGCTCGGCGTGGTGCTGCTGCTCAACATGCGTTTCACGGCTCTCGAGGCGGCGACCGTCCTCGCGCTGTGGGTCGTGCAGTTTGCGGTTCCGAAGTCGCGCGAGGCGCTGCTCTACGTGTACGGCGCGCTCGTGGTCCTCGGCGCCGCACGGATCGTCCTGGATCGTCGCCGCGCCGAAGCGCTGCCCGCCTTCGCGCGGCAGTGGCGGCGCCACGCCGCGCCGCGTCCGAGCGCGGCATAGGGATGGGAAACATGGAAGAACGCGTCTCCAAGGAGATCACGCCGAAGTCGAAGGACTACTCGCAGTGGTACCTCGACGTCGTGCTCAAGGCCGACCTCGCCGACTACGGCCCGGTCAAGGGCTGCATGATCATCAAGCCCTACGGCTACGCCGTCTGGGAGAACATGCAGCGCGACATGGACCGGCGCATCAAGGAGACCGGCCACGTCAACGCCTACTTCCCGCTGTTCGTCCCGAAGAGCCTGCTGGAGCGCGAGAAGGAGCACGTCGCGGGCTTCTCGCCCGAGTGCGCGTGGGTGACGATCGGCGGGGGAGCCGAGCTCGAGGAGCCGCTCGCGATCCGGCCGACCTCCGAGGCGATCATCTGTTCGACCTACGCGAAGTGGGTGGGCTCCTGGCGCGACCTTCCGGTGCTGATCAACCAGTGGGCGAACGTGGTCCGCTGGGAGAAGGTCACGCGCCCGTTCCTGCGCACGACCGAGTTCCTCTGGCAGGAGGGCCACACGCTCCACGAGAACGAGGCGGAGGCCGAGGAAGAGACGCTGCGCATGCTCGACGTCTACCGCGCCTTCTCCGAGGAGCAGCTCGCGATGCCGGTGCTCGTCGGGCGCAAGACCGAGAGCGAGAAGTTCGCGGGCGCTCTGCGCACCTACGCGATCGAGGCTTTGATGGGGGACGGCCGCGCGCTCCAGGCCGGGACCAGCCACAACCTCGGCCAGCACTTCGCCGATGCCTACGGGATCGAGTACCTCGACCGCTCGCAGCAGCGGGCGAAGCCGTGGTCGACGTCGTGGGGGACCTCGACGCGCATGATCGGCGGGCTGATCATGAGCCACGGCGACGACCTGGGCCTGGTCCTGCCGCCGCGCGTGGCCACCTACCAGGTCGTGATCGTGCCGATCCCGCCGAAGAAGGGCGACGTCGCCGAGACCGTGCTGCCGAAGGCGCGCGAGGTGCTGGCGATGCTGAAGGGCGCGGGCGTGCGCGCGCACCTCGACGCGCGCGACCAGTTCCAGCCCGGCTACAAGTACGCCGACTGGGAGATGCGCGGCGTGCCGGTGCGGCTCGAGCTCGGACCGAAGGACATCGAGAAGGACCAGTGCGTGCTCGTGCGCCGCGACAACCGCGCGAAGGAGTTCGTGCCGCTCGCCGGCACGGCGGCGCGCCTTCAGGCGCTGCTCGAGACGATGCAGGCCGAGCTCCTCGAGCGGGCGCGCGCGTTCGTCGCCGCGAACACCACGCGCGTGAAGAGCTACGACGAGTTCAAGCAGGTGATGGCCGAGAAGCGCGGCTTCATCGTCGCCGGCTGGAACGGCGACCCGAAGGTCGAGGCGAAGGTCAAGGAAGAGACGAAGGCCACGATCCGAGTGATCCCGATGGGCGAGCCGGTCGAAGCTCCGTGCGTCGTGACGGGAGAAAGAGGCCGCGAAGTCGTGTTTGCGCAGGCCTACTAGCCGGGCGCCATCGCTTCGAGGCCCCGTCGAATCGCCTTACACAGGGGCCAACAGCGTCCGAACTGGTTGAATCCAGTACAACTATCGGTCATCGAGAGCGGGGGGCTCTTCGATGCTGTCGATGGATCTTACGCATTCGGAGAGAATGGATCCCGGCGCAGTAGACGCGGGAGCCCGGTATAAGTCGTTGACTGATTTGACCTTGATTCGACGGATTGGACTCCGGCACTTGTCTTGCTAGGCAGGGCCACATGAAGAAAGCCACGCTGTTGCTCGCGCTGTCGCTGGTGGGCTCCACGGCCTCGGCCGTCCCGGTCACGCTCCAGTTCACGAACGCCGACCTCGACCTGGGACTGGGCTCAGTCCTTCCGGTGACAACCGAGTACTCGGCCACCTGGGGCATCACGTTCAGCAACGCCTATCGCTACATCGACGGGCGTGACGTCTTCTCGGATGCTCCCAACGACGTGGCTGCCCCGTGTCCCAATCCGAACGGCGATGGCCGCTGCAACTTCGGTATCACCAATCTCCTCGGCGAAGGCACACCGGGCGTGCTGCTCTTCGACACGCCGACGCCCTTCGTCACCTTCGACTGGGAAGCCTTGGCGGGAATCACGGGGACCTGGACGACCTTCTCGACCCTGGGCGTGGTCCTGGATACGTTCAGCTCGGACTCCTATGGGACCGAGACGGTATTCGGAGACATCGGCCGGATCGAATTCAGCGGCAAGGCCGGCTTCGCGTTCATTCCGAACATCACCTACGACCTTCCTTCCGCGGCCGTGCCCGAACCGACCACCCTACTCCTCACCGGAACCGGACTTCTCGCGCTCGCCCGCCGTCGGCGCTCGAGCTAGGGCTCAGGCGCCGCATCACGGCCCGCGAGGAGCCGAGTGCTGCCGCCTCTCGCAGGACTGGACGGAGGGCCCGAGCAGTAGGCCCACCGCCGTTTGACCGGCCGGGCTCACGGCGCTCGCTGTGAGTGGCTGCGGCCGCGCGCGCGGCGCGGGTGGATCCCATGACCACGCTGCGTTCCGAGCAGCGCTGCCCCGGGAGAGCCGTTCGCGATAACATCGTCGGGCACACCCAACACTCGAGGTGGTTCCCGCGATGAAACGAGGCCTTGCCGCTGCTCTGGCGTTCAGCTTCGCCGCGCTCGCGCTCGCCGAGCCTGCCCGGGCGGCGCTCCCCAAGCCGGACCAGGACGACGGCGCCATCAAGCTGCCGCCGGGCTTCCGCGCGCTCGTGGTGGCCGACGACCTCGGCCCGCTGCGCTTCATGACGGTCGCCGCGAACGGCGACATCTACGTGAAGATGCGGACGGTCGGCATCATCGCCCTGCGCGACCAGGACGGCGACGGCCGCGCCGAGACCCGCGCGGCCTTCGGAGAGGGCGGCGGCACCGGGATCGCGCTCCGCGACGGCTGGCTCTACCACTCGACGACGACCGCGGTCTATCGCTACAAGCTGCCGCCGGGCCAGCTCGTGCCGAAGGGCGATCCGGAGCTCGTCGTCTCGGGCCTGCCCGACGAGCGGCAGCACAACTCGAAGTCCTTCGCGTTCGACGAGGCCGGGCTGCTCTACGTCGAGGTCGGATCGCCTTCGAACTCCTTCGGCAATCCCGACCGCGCGCAGGGTGCCAAGGGCGGCGACCCGACCGAGTTCCTGAAGACGCACGGCGGCTTCTGGCGCTTCGACCCCAACAAGCTCGGCCAGAAGCAGGCGGACGGCTACCACTTCTCGACCGGCCACCGGCACATCCTGGCGGTCGCGCGCAACCACGTGTCGAAGTCCTTCTTCATCGTGATGATGGGCCGCGACCAGCTCAACACCGTGGCGCCCGCCTACTACACGGACGACGACAACGCCGAGGCGCCGGCCGAGGAGATGCACGTCCTGCGCGAGGGCGGCAGCTTCGGCTGGCCCTTCACCTACTTCGACCCGCGCAAGATGGCGCGCATGGTCGCGCCCGAGTACGGCGGCGACAACCAGAAGCGCGCCGAGCCCGGGAAGTACCCGGACCCGCTCGTCGCCTTCCCGGCGCACTGGGCGCCGCTCCAGATGGCCTTCTACGAGGGGTCGCAGTTCCCTGCGCGCTACCGCGGCGGCGCCTTCATCGCCTTCCACGGCTCCTGGAACCGCGCGCCGAAGCCGCAGAAGGGCTACAACGTCGCCTTCGTGCCGTTCGACGACAAGGGCATGCCGAGGGGCGGCTACGAGGTGTTCGCGGACGGCTTCTCCGGCCGCCAGGAGTTCGTGGCGACGAACGAGGCGCGCTTCCGTCCGTGCGGCCTCGCGGTCGGACCCGACGGCTCGCTCTACGTGGCCGACTCGGAGAAGGGGCGCATCTGGCGGATCATCTACACCGGCGAGACGCCCGAGCCGCCGGGATCGTCGGCCACGGCGGGCGCCGTCGCCCCCGCGGCTCCGGCCGCAGCGGCGGCCGCGGCGACGCCGCCCGGCCAGGGGCCGGGCGCCAAGGTCTATTCCGACCTCTGCGCGAAGTGCCACATGCCCGACGGCAGCGGCGTGCCGTACATGCAGCCCGCGCTCACCGGCAGCGCGGTCCTGTCGGGCGACCCGACGACGCTCGTGCGCCTCCTGCTCTACGGCGCGGACGCGGTGCTGCCGGCCAACCGCCCGAAGTTCGAGAACCCGATGCCTCCGCTCGCCGCGCTCGGCGACGACCAGATCGCCGACGTGCTGAACTACGCACGGCAGATGTTCGGCAAGACCGCGGGCAAGGTCACGGCCAAGGACGTGGCGGCGCAGCGCGCCAAACCGTAGGGGGATCGGCCGGCGCACGCTCATGCTCCTCGCACGCCGGCTCCTGGCCTTGACGGCACTCGCTTGCAGCACGGCCCCGGACAGCGAAGATGGGGACCTTGCCCGAGTGCGCGCAGAGATGGTCGCGTCGCAGATCGCCGCCCGCGGCGTCAAGGACGAGGCGACGCTCGCGGCGCTGCGCAAGGTGCCTCGCCACCTCTTCGTCCCGCCCGAAGAGCGCGCGCAGGCCTACGAGGACCATCCGCTGCCGATCGGCCACGGCCAGACGATCTCGCAGCCCTACATCGTCGCTTTCATGACCGAGGCGGCAGGGCTGCGCGGCGGCGAGACCGTGCTGGAGATCGGCACGGGCTCCGGCTATCAGTCCGCCGTGCTCGCGGAGATCGCCGCGCGCGTCTTCACGATCGAGATCGTCGCGCCGCTCGCCGCCGCCTCGGCGGCGCTCCTGAAGCAGCTCGGCTACGCGAACGTCTCCGTGCGCTCCGGCGACGGCTACCTGGGCTGGCCCGAGGCGGCGCCCTTCGACGCGATCCTGGTCACCGCGGCGGCGCCGCGCATCCCCGAGCCACTCGAGCGCCAGCTCAAGGACGGCGGGCGGCTCGTCGTGCCGGTGGGCGAGGACTGGCAGGAGCTCGTGGTCGTGACGCGCCGGGGCGAGCGCTTCGAGGAGAAGAAGCTGCTGCCGGTGCGCTTCGTCCCGATGACGGGACAGGTCCGGCACTAGGCGGCGCAGCGGCGGGCGGGTGGTAGGATCGGGAGCATGAAGCTCCCGCGCGCGCTCCTGGCCGCGGCCGTGCTCGCGCTGGCGAGCGGCGCCGCCGCCGGCCCCGCGGTCATCCCGCTCACGCTGCCCTCGGGCACCGTGCTGCAGGTCGAGGTCATGGTGAAGGACGAGGACCGCGCGATGGGGCTGATGTTCCGGCCGTCGCTGCCGAAGGACCGCGGCATGCTGTTCCTCTTCGAGCGCCCCGACTTCCACGGGATCTGGATGAAGAACTGCAAGTTCCCGATCGACATCGTCTGGCTCGACGAGGAGCGCAAGGTCGTGCACGTGGCCGAGTCGGTGCCGCCGTGCAAGGCCGAGCCGTGCGCGGTCTACACGCCGCTCCGGCGCTCGTCGTACGTGGTCGAGCTCAACGCGGGCCAGGCACGCAAGGAGAAAGCGGTCCTCGGCGCGACCATCGCCTTCACGCTGCCGGACGCGGTCCCCGCCCCCTAGATCTCGGGTGGCTCCATGCCCATGCCGGCCCAGTCCTCGTGGGCCGGTCCGTAGACTCCCGGGACCCTGAGCCCGGCCTGCCGCATCAGCACGGTCATCTGTCCGCGGTGATGGGCCTGGTGCGAGATCAGCGCCACGAGCGTCAGCCCGCGCTTCCATTGCTCGCCGTACATGTCGTCCGCCTGCTGCAGCGTCTCGTCGGTCCACCCGCTCTGGATGGCCTCGAGCAGCGACTTCGCGGCCGCCTCGTAGCCCGCGGCGATCGCGGCGGCGCTCTTCGGCAGCGGGTCGTGCTCTCCGGGGCCAGCGAGCTTCAGGCCGGTGCGGCCCATCATCTCCGGCAGCGTGGTCGTGAGGTGCCAGGCGATCCGGCCGAGCGTGCGCTCGCCGTGCGCCACGGCCTGGGACAACGAGTCGTCCGTGAGCGCGCGCAGCACCCTGAGCGTGCCTTCGCTCTCGCGTCCCCAGGCGCGCTCGAAATGCTTCACTTTCGTGAACATGTGACCTCCGCGGGGCGAAGCGTAGCACGCGCCTCTAGGCGTATCCTCTGAGCGGAGGACGCCATGGACGCACGGCTCGAGGACCTGAAATTCGCCTTGCGAATGCTCGCCAAGGACCGGAGCGTCACACTCGTCGCGGTGCTGACGCTGGCGCTGGCGATCGGCGCGAACACGGCGCTCTTCAGCGTGGTGAAGGCCGTGCTGCTGAACGCGCTGCCGTACC
>Ga0335076_10004766_pt1 | contig 13743 bp, 8 predicted proteins | sample Lox_Sample_25_FD_206717 | JGI IMG/M metagenome (GOLD analysis project Ga0335076, IMG submission 206717) | Soil microbial communities from Loxahatchee National Wildlife Refuge, Florida, United States - Lox_Sample_2.5 | ecosystem: Environmental > Terrestrial > Soil > Wetlands | place: USA: Florida... | reverse complement strand
AGCGACACGGGGCGCGCGCTCAGCAGCTTGCCCTCGCGCTGAACGTCGCGCGCCGAAGCCGGTCCCGCGAGCGCGCTGCCCGTCTCGAACTGCTCCTTGAGCCGCGCGTAGAGCTCGAGCACGCGCGGCACGTAGCTGCGCGTCTCGGCGGCGAGCGCGTTCACGTCGGCCCGGTAGTAGCCGGCGTTGAGCGGCCCGCCGTTGAACTCGGCGAGCACCATGTGCGGGTCGTTGTAGGCCGCGAACAGGATGTCGAGGTAGAGCGCCGCGCACTCGGTGTTCTTGACCGGGTCGTAGAGCGTCGCCTCGTCGTAGTTCCAGCCGAGCGAGCGCGCGAGCAGCCGCCCGGTCGAGGGCCAGATCTGGTAGAGCCCGCGCGCGTCCGCGCGGCTCCTGGCCTGGGGGTCGAAGCCGCTCTCGACGGTGCCGATCGCCACCAGCAGCAGCGGGTCGACCGCGGGGTATTTCTCGCTCGCTTCGAGCGCGAGCCGCGCGTAGAGGAAGGCGTCGGCGAGCGACACGCGCGGGTTCACCTTCAGGATGTGGTCGCGCATGCCGAGCAGCAGCTGGCGGCGGCTGGCGTCGAAGCTGAGGCTCGCCTCGAGCTGCTGGATCTTGCGCTCGGCGCGCGCCACCGCGGCGGCGGCCTGCTGGTCCTGGGCGTCGAGCCCGCGCAGCACGTACTGGCCGAGCAGGACGACCGCGATCAGCAACAGGCAGAGGAACAGGAACGCGAGCGACTGCCAGCCGCTTCCCTGCCGGATCACGATCGTGCGGGGCTCCGGGTCGGAGTGGTGCGCGAGCGAAAGGCGCAGGCGGCGGTCCGCATAGTCCTCCGACCGGCTGAGCGGCTCGTTCTTGCCCATGTATGGCCCTTTCTCGGCTGCTGGCCTTGGCCGAGTTCAACCGGCGCCTGAGCGCCGCGTTGCCGGAAGGACCTGAGAGGGCCGCTCTCGGAAAAGCCGTGCGCCGTGGGGCGCGCACGCGAGCCCTGCCGCTACTCCATCCCGGGGGTGGCTATGCGAGCGACGCTACTGCGAGGCGAAGCGGAGAGTCAAGGATGAAGATGGGGCGCTGCGGCCTGTGAGCATGCGCACAGAATTCGTCGACTCGATCACGAGGCGCGGAGTCTGCGTCAGTTCGCCGGTGCGACTTCGATCTGCACCTTGATCACCGAGGCCGTGTCGCCCGCGCGCTCGAGCGCGCGGGCCGCCGCCTGGAGCGGGAAGACCTCGCTCACGAGCTCGGCGAGCTTCACGGTGCCGTGTGCCGCGAGCGCGATCGCGTCGTCGAAGACGTCGCCGTAGCGGAACGAGCCCACGAGCTGGACTTCGCGGTTCATGAGCTGGTTCGCGGGCAGCGGCACGTCCTCGCTCCCGAGCGTCCCGACCTGCACGATCGTGCCGCCCGGCCGGACCAGCTCGAAGGCGCGCCGCAGCGACGCCGGCGCGCCCGCCGCCTCGATCACGACGTCGAAGCCGTCGCCCGCGAGCTCGCGCACGCGGCCCGCGAGATCCGGAGCGGCCGGGTCGAGAGCGGCATCGGCTCTCAGCCGGAGCGCCTGCTCGCGCCTCGCCGCCGCCATGTCGCTCGAGACGACGCGGGCCGCGCCGAGCGCGCGCGCGGTCATCGCGGCGAGGAGGCCGATCGTGCCCGCACCCGCGACCAGCACGCTCCTTCCCGCGAGCGCTCCAGCGCGCCGCACGGCGTGGAGCGCCACCGCGAGCGGCTCGATCATCGCGCCCGCGCCGTCGTCGAGCGCGTCGGGCAGCGCGTGGCACTGGTCGGCGCGCACCGCCACGAGCTCGGCGAAGGCGCCGTCCGTGGGCGGGCGCGTGCTCGCGCTGCCGAGCATGATCGTGCGCGGGCACAGATTGCGCCGGCCGCCGCGGCAGGCGTCGCACGCGCCGCAGGCGCGAGCCGGGTTCACCGCGACGCGTCGGCCGACCGCGAGCCCGCCCATGTCGCCCGCCACGGCCGCGACCTCGCCCGAGAGCTCATGCCCCAGCACGAACGGCCGCGTCGGGACGAAGCCCGCGCAGTAGCCGTGCCGGAAGTAGTGGAGGTCCGAGCCGCACATGCCGACGCGGCGCACGCGGACGAGCGCCTGTCCGGGCCCGAGCTCGGGCCGCGGATGAGGCTCGACCCGGACGTCGCGGGCGCCGTGCAGAACGGCCGCGGTCATCGACTCGCTCATGCCTCTCCCCGCCGGCCGTCGAGGCCGTAGATGCGAGCGGCGTTCCAGCCGAGGATGCCGCTGCGGTCGGCCGCGGACAGGCGAGCCGTCCAGTCCACCACGACGCCCATCGTCCGAGCATAGTCGCCGGCGAGCGTGCAGACCGGCCAGTCGGACCCGATCATGAGGCGGTTCGCGCCGAAGGCCTCGAGCACCGCGTCGAGATACGGCTGGAGATCCTCGGGCCGCCACGCTTCCCAGCGCGCCTCCGTGACCATGCCCGACAGCTTGCAGGAGACGTTGGGGAAGGCGGCGAGCCGCCGCAGGTCTTCCCGCCACGGCGAGAAGAGCCCGTCGCGGATCCCCGGCTTGGCGATGTGGTCGAGCACGAACGGCTGGTCGGGAAGCTCCTCGACGACGCGCAGCGCGCGCGTCAGGTGCTTCGGGAAGAGCAGCAGGTCGTAGACGAGCCCGTGCTCGCGAAGCCGCGCGAGCCCGCGCCGGAAGTCCGGCCGCAGCAGGAAGTCGTCGTCGGGCTCGTCGTGGACGATGTGGCGCACGCCGACGAGCTTCGGCCGGCGCCCGAGCCGCACGAGCTCGGCGGCGACGTCGTTCGAGCGCAGGTCCGCCCAGCCCACGACGCCGCGAATGAACGCGTGCCGGTCGGCGAGCTCGAGCAGCCAGTCCGTCTCGGCCCGGGCCTGCTGCGCCTGCACCGCGACGGTGCCGTCGATACCGCTCGCTGCGAGGAGCGGCTCGAGGTCGTGCGGCAGGTAGTCGCGCTTCAGCACGCCCATGCGCTCGCCGATCCACGGGTAGCGGGCCGGCTCGTAACGCCAGAAGTGCTGGTGCGAGTCGATGCGCATCGCGGCCTGAGGTTAGCAGCAGGCGGCTCCAGGTAGGATGCCCGCCTCGTGTTCATCGGCGCGAGCGTCGATCCGGCGATCCGCGCCTTCGACTCGGCGACCGGCGCTCTCCTCTGGAAAGGGGCGCTGCCCGCGAGTGCACGCTCGGTGCCCGCGACTTTTCTCGGGCCGAGCGGCAAGCAGTACCTCGTGATCGCTGCCGGAGGCCACGACAAGGCCTTCGGTCCGCTCGACAACGCGGTGGTGGCCTTCCGCCTCCCCTGACCCGGCGCGCCTTCGAAGCGGCGCTTGACCTCTAGGCGAACAAAAAGCGAAACTGAATCCCATGATCCGGCCCGGCGTCCCGGCGCCGAACCTCGCCCCGCGGCTGGGCCGGGAGGTCGTGCGGGCGCGCGGCGGGGTCGAGTACCGCGAGCTCCAGGCGAGCTCGCTCGTGAACCGTTGCGACTCGCCGCGCGTGCCCTTCGAGTGGACGGTGAACCCCTACCGCGGCTGCGCCATGGGCTGCCGCTACTGCTACGCGGCCTACACCCACGAATACCTCGGGCTCGAGGCCGCCGGTTCGTTCCACTCGACGATCTACGCCAAGTCCTTCGCTCCCGACGAGACGCTGCGGCGGCTCGCCGCCACCGCCAGGCGCGGCGAGCGAGTGGCGCTCGGCACCGCCACCGACCCCTACCAGCCCGGCGAGAGCGAGCTCGGCGTCACCCGGCGCTTCCTCGAGTGCGCCGCGCAGCTGCGTGGCCTGCGGCTCGGGATCACGACCAAGGGCGCGATCGTCCTGCGCGACCTCGACCTGCTCGCACGCATCCACCGCCGCTCTCGGCTCTCGGTGCAGGTCTCGCTCAACTCGACGGACGCCGAGCTTCTGCGCCGGATCGAGCCTTGGGCGCCGCCTCCCGAGGTGCGGATCGAGGTGCTGCGCCGGCTTGCCGAAGCCGGCCTCGACGTCGGCCTGTCGCTCTCCCCGATCCTCCCCGGCATCACCGACCAGGAGGCCGGGCTCGACGCGCTCATCGAGCGCGCAGCGGCCGCGGGCGTCCGGCGCATGTGGGGGTCGCTGCTGTTCCTGCGTTCGCCGACGCGCGAGAAGTACTTCGCCTTCATCGAGCGCGAGTTCCCGCGCTACCTCGAGGCGTACCGCCGGGCCTACGCCGGCGCGAGCCATCTCTCGGGCCGCTACCGCGAGCGCGTCGAAGCGCTGGTGCGGCGCCTGAGGGAGAAGCACGGCGTCAGGAGCGAGGACGCCGCGGCATCGGGCGCGTACGTCGCCGGCCCCGAGCAGCTCGGCCTCTTCACCGAGGCCCGCGACCCGCGCCGGCGCGCGAGCTTCGGCTATCGACTGATGTCCTGAGCGCGCAGGAAGTCGTGGACCGTGGCCGCGGCGAGCGCGTTGCCGGCGTCGTTCCAGTGGAAGCGGCCGTCGTAGTAGAGCTGCTCGCTCGTCCGGGTCGAGTCCCGCGCCGGCGCCGCCGCGCGAAACGCGGGCAAGAGCGAGACGAACGGGATCCCGGCCTCGGCGCAGAGCGCGCGGAGCCGCGCGTCTGGGTGCCCGCGGGCGACAGGCGTCCCCGCCCCGCTCGCGCGGTGCGCGAGATCGGCCCAGAGGTCGTCGTAGACCTGGGCCGCCGTCGCCGCCTCGACGACCACGAACGATCGGCCGCTCGCTCGCGTCTCGTCGCGGAAAGCGCGCAGCAGCGCGCCGGTGATCGCCCACGCCCGCGCCACCGGCGGCGACTCGGGCTCGGCGAACACGAGCTCGACGGTTTCGAGCGCGCCCTTCGCCGTCGACAGCCGGTAGCGCGCCTGGCGGACCGCGGTCTTCTGCCACACGTAGAGCCGGCTCCAGCGGTCGAGCCACTCGGCGACACCGGACGCCCGGAACGCGAGCGGCAGCTGCCGCAGGCGGCCTTCGGCGTCGAGGTCGAAGTAGAGACGCGGCGCGCGCGTCAGCTCGTAGCTGTTGTCGGCGAGGTCGTTGCCGACCCAGAACACCAGCACGACCAGGTCCGGCGCGTAGCGGTCGAGCACGGCACGGTAGAGCGCGAGCTCGCTGCCGGTGCTCGAGCTCGAGACGCCGCTGTTCATCACCTCCCAGTTCGACTCCGGACGCGAGGCTCCGAGCAGCTGCTCGAGCCGGCGCGCGAGCGTGCGCTCCTCGGCCGTCGCCATCGCCGCGACCATCGAGTCGCCGACGAGCGCGACGCGCTTCGTGCCGGCCGGCTTGGCGTACGGGCGGTCCGGCCCGCGCAAGCCCTCGCGGTCGAAGCGCACGTCCACGTCGCAGTTGCACTCCGCGACGTAGACGCGCCCGGCGAACCCGGGGAGGAAGCGCTTGCCGACCACCGGGTCGGTGACGATGAGCGCCGGCGGCGTGCGCGTCAGCAGACGGACTCCCACCTCGCCCACGAGGAGCGAGAAGAGGATCGCCGCGCACGACAGCGCCAGGTTCGGCCCGAGGCCGCGCACGCTCAGCGCCAGCTCACGACCTGCGCCCGCGCCAGGAGCTCGAAGTACTGCGTGAGATCGCTGAGCGGGACCGGCTCGTAGCGGCCGGCGAGCTCGTCGCGGATCTCCCTCACGCTGCGGCGCCCGTCGACCAGGTTAAGCGCCTCGTAGGCGAGCACGTCGCCGCGCGGCCGGCCGAAGAGAGCGGCCTCGGGGCGCGAGCCGAGCGTCTCCGCGAGGTGGTCGTAGTAGTAGACGTCGAGCGGACCGCGCACGCCGGGCGAGCGCTGCGGCACGCGCGCGTCGCGGGCGTCGCTCGCGGCCGGCCGCGCTTGCGCGCTCCGCGCGCCGAGCCGGCGCGCGGCGGCGTCCGCCGGTCCCTTGACGCTGGGCCAGAGCGCGCCCACGGAATCGAGCAGCGCCGCGCCCATGGCCGCCGCCTCGCGCGGGAAGAGAAGAGCGTCGGGATCGTCGGGCGCGAGCTCCGCCCGCAGCTCCGCTGCGCGCAGCCGCTCGTCGGCAGCGGCCCGCGCCACGGCCAGCAGCCGTGAGGCCTCCACATCGGGCAGCGCCGCGAGCGTCCACGCGATGCCCGCGGCGAGATACGCCACGCGCCCGAGCTTGGTGGCGTCGAGGTTCTCGGGCTGGTCCTTGTTGGTGTGGATCGTCACGTCGGGCCAGTCGTGGAAGTAGGCCATCGGCACGCCGAAGCTCGCTTCCTCGAACACCTCGTGGTCGCTGCCGAGCTCGAGGTCGCGCACGTCGCCCAGGAAGGGCTCGCGCGACCCCGGGAGCCAGACGAGGCTTGCGCGCGGGTCGCCGCCGCGCTCGGCGTATCCCGTCGAGACGCGGACGACGTCGTCGAAGAACGCCTGGGCCACGACGTCCACCACCTGGGGCCGGCTCGCGGCCGTGCGCGAGAGGTGGAAGGTGCTTTTCGTGGTCGCGAGCAGGCCGCCGACCATGTCCATGTGGACTCCGCCTACGAGCCGCTTCGCCAGCTCGGGATGGCGCACGAGCCAGGCCTCCGAGCCCGCGATCTCGGGCAGCCAGAGGAAGCGGATCCCGCGGCGCGGCCGCGGCAGCCTGCCGCGGGTGATCGCGGCCTGGAGCGCGCGGCCGACCTCCAGGATCGCGGCGCTGCCGGAGGCGTTGTCGTTGGCGCCGGCGGACTCGTGGCACAGGTGCGCCGTCAGCACGACCTCGCCGGCCGCGGCGTCGCTGCCCGGCAGCACGGCGCTCACCACGTCGTAGCTCGCCGGCTGCATGCGCGCGCGGACGCGCGCGCGCACCACGATCGTCTCGCCTGCCTGGAGCCGGTCGCGGAGCGCCTGCGACTGGCGCTTCGACAGCATGAAGGCGAAATGGTTCTTGCGCTCGTAGGGCGAGAGATGTCCCCAGCGCACGAGGTCGCGGTCGTCGCCTGAGAACGCGGTCGTCTGGTTCGGGTAGTCCGACAGCACGCCGAGCGCGCCGCGCTCCAGGCACGCCAGGCGCTGCGTGAGCGCGGGGTCGCCGCTCGCGATCACGATCCGGCCGGAGATCTCCTTGCCGGCGTAGTCCTCCGCGCTCGCGCCGAGACCGACGTCCACGAGCTCGGCCGTGACGTCGGCGTCCTGGCTGTAGTCCGCGAGCGCCGTCGGCTGGTCGGGGAAGCGCGCGAGCACGCGCGGCGTCGGCCGCAGCTCCTCGAGCTGCGCCTGCTCCGCGGTCCAGCCCAGGTAGCTGCGGAAGTGCGCGTAGCGGGTCTCGCCGTCGGCGGGCAGGTGCTCGACGCTCGCCTCCGCGAGGCCCGCGGCCGCAGCGCGGGCGCGCATGAGCTCGGCCGCCGCGGCGAAGCCCGGCGAGCCCTGCACGCGGTGGAAGCGGGAGAGCGCGCGCACGGTCTCGAGCGGCGCGAGGCCGTCCACCTCGGCCGCGATCGCCTGCGGCACCTCGTCGGGCCAGAACGGGATCCGGCGCGGCGGCGCGGCCGAGACGGCGCTCGCGGACGTCGCGAGCAGGAGCAGTGGAAGGAAGCGGATCTTCACGGGTCCTCCGGTGGTGAGCGGCCGATTCTACTCGCCGTGCCGCCGCGAGCGCGTCTCCCGCCTGCGCGCCCGCGGGCGCGGCAGCGGCGCGCGCGCTCCGCTCGGTGGGTGGGGGGTCGGGGAGTCGTTAGAATCCAGGCGTGATCCTGCTGCTGGCCCTGGGCGCGCTGGCCGCGTCGGGCTCCTACTACACGACGCGGCCCGACGACGCGAAGGCCGTCTACCTGACCCGCGAGCGCTTCGGGGCGGTGGCCGACGGCGCCGCCGACGACGCGCCTGCGATCCAGAAGGCCATCGACGCGGTGCATGAGGCGACCGGCGAAGGCATCGTGTTCGTTCCCGAAGGCCGCTACCGGATCGCGTCGACGCTCTACGTCTGGCCCGGCATCCGCGTGATCGGCTACGGCGCGCGCCGGCCCGCGCTCGTGCTCGGCGCCGGCACGCCCGGCTACCAGGACAAGGAGAGGCCGCGCCCGATGGTCTTCTTCGCAGGCCGGCGGCCGCAGGACGGCGCCGAGCCGCCCGACGCGAACCCGGGCACGTTCTACTCCGCGCTCAGCAACGTGGACCTCGAGATCGGCGCCGCGAACCCCGGCGCGGTCGGCGTGCGCGCGCGCTACGCGCAGCACTGCTTCACGTCACACGTGGAGTTCCGGATCGGCTCCGGCCTCGCGGGGGTGCGCGAGGGCGGCAACGTCGCCGAGGACGTGCGCTTCGTGGGCGGCGATTACGGCATCTGGACCGGGACGCCGTCCCCCGGCTGGCAGTACACGCTCCTCGACGCGAGCTTCGAAGGCCAGCGCAAGGCCGGGATCCGCGAGGCGGCCGCCGGCCTCACGCTGATCCGCCCGAGCTTCAAGGACCTGCCGAGCGCGATCGAGATCGAAGCGGGCCGGCCCGACGATCTCTTCGTGAAGGACGCGCGCTTCGAGAACGTGAGCGGACCGGCCGTGATCGTGAGCCTCGAGGACAGCCCGCGCACCGAGATCAACCTCGAGAACGTCGCTTGCCGCGCCGTCCCGACGTTCGCGCTCTTTCGCGAGAGCGGCAAGCGGCTCGCGGCGCCCGGGCCGAGCTACCTCGTGAAGGCCTTCTCCCACGGCCTGCGCTACCCGGACCTCGGCGCGGCCGGCGCGATCGGGACGGTTTTCGACGCCGCCGCCGTAGCCGCACTGCCTCCGGCTGTCCCGTCCGACCTCGCCCCTCTGCCGCCGGCCGCAAGCTGGGCGAACGCGATCGCCAAAGGCGCCCGCGGCGATGGGACGACAGACGACACGGCCGCGCTCCAGGCCGCGATCGACGCGAACCGCGCGCTCTACCTGCCGATCGGCAAGTACATCGTGAGCGACACGCTGCACCTCGGGCCGGACAGCGTGCTCGTCGGCCTGCACCCGAGCGCCACGCAGCTCGTGCTCGAGGACCGCACGCCGGCCTTCCAGGGCGCGGGCCCGCCGAAGCCCCTCCTCGAAGCGCCGAAGGGCGGGACCACGATCGTGACCGGCGTCGGCCTCTACACGAACGGCATCAACCCGCGCGCGGTCGCGGCGAAGTGGATGGCCGGACCGCGCTCGATGATGAACGACGTGCGCTTCCTGGGCGGCCACGGCACGACCGGCCTCGACGGCAAGCGCGAGAACCCCTACAACAACGCGCACTCCGCGGATCCCGACCTGGCGCGCCGCTGGGACAGCCAGTATCCGAGCCTGTGGGTCACCGACGGCGGCGGCGGCACGTTCTTCGACATCTGGACGCCCAGCACCTTCGCGCAGGCGGGCCTGCTGGTGTCGAACACCGAGACGCCCGGGCGCGTCTACCAGATCTCGAGCGAGCACCACGTGCGCTACGAGGTCCAGCTCCACGGCGTCGCGAACTGGGAGCTCCACGCGCTCCAGACCGAGGCCGAGCGCGGCGAGAGCGGACACGCTCTCCAGCTCGAGCTCGAGGACTCGCGGAACGTCACCTTCTCGAACTTGCACATCTACCGCGTGATCAGCAGCGACCAGCCGTTCCCGCGGGCGATCGAGCTCGCCGGCTCGAGCGACATCCGCTTCCGGAACGTCCACTGCTACAGCAACAGCAAGGTCGCCTACGACGCGACGGTCGCGGACCGGGCGCTCGCCCTCGAGCTGCGTCAGCGCGAGTTCGCGTGGCTCGACGTGTCGGGCCGCGCGGCGGCGCCCGCTCCGCCTCTGCCCTCGCGCGTCGTCGAGCCGGGAGCGCTCGTCGAGCGGCTCGCGTCCGGCTTCCACAACATCTCCGGCGGGGCTACGGCGCCGAACGGCGACTTCTACTTCGTCGACGCGCGCTATCAGCGGATCCACCGCTGGTCGGCGCTCGGGCACAGGCTCGAGACCGTCGCCGACGCGCCGCTCCAGCCCGTCAACCTGGCGTTCGACGGCGACGGCAACCTGCTCGTGGTCTCGTACGCCGGGAACGGCGTGCTCTACGCGCTCCGGCGCGGAGCGGTCGGCAGCGAAGCGACCTTCCTGGCGCCCACGCCGGCGACCGCGCGGCCCGGCTCCCTCGTGATCCTCCCGGTCGGCGACTGGCGGCTGCAGCGGGACGAGGGCGGCGCGCTGCTGCCCCGCACCCGCCAGTACCTGGCTCCCGACGCGCGCAGCTTCGTCTCGGCGACGCAGGGCTTCGTGGACGGCGCCACCAGTTGGGGCGTCAAGAGCAGCGACCTGGTGCGCGCCTTCGGGCTGCAGCGCGCGCGGCCGGGAGAGCGCGTCTACCTCACGAGCGAGGCCGAGATCGCGACCTCCTCGGCGCTCGTCGCCGAGGACGGCTCTCTCTCCGACCTGCGGCTCTTCGCCCACCAGGGCGGCGAGGGCGTCGCGGAGGATGCGGAGGGCCATGTGTACCTCGCGGCCGGCGACGTGCTCGTGTACGACAGGTCGGGGGCGTTCGTCGAGACGATCCCGGTGCCGGCCCGGCCGACTCAGGTGGTCTTCGGCGGCGCGGACGGCCGCATGCTGTTCCTGCCGGCGCGCGACGCGCTCTACGCCGTCCGCATGCGCGTGGCCGGGAAGAAGAACTAGCCCGACCACGATCTATGATTCAGGACCGAATCCAGGAGGTCATGCCATGACACGTCGCCTGACGCTGCTCGCTCTCGCGCTCGCCGCCAGCACCTACGCGCAGGACAAGGCCGCCGCCAAGGCTGCGCCCGCCGAACCGCAGCCCCCCAAGATGACCGCCGAGGGCAAGAAGTTCATCGAAGGATGGCTCGGCGCGTGGACCGCGACCGACACCGTGTACGCGATGGGCGACCAGAAGATGAAGGGGACGCTCAAGATGAACTGCGAGAGCGTCTCTTCGGGCTGGGGCGCTCTCTGCAAGGGCACCTTCACCACGCCCCCGAACCCGCCCTCGGAGGGCACGTTCATGATGGGCTGGGACATCGCCACGGGCCAGGCTCACATGTTCGAGGTCGTCGACACCGGCGAGGTGCACGACCACGCAGGCCGCTGGATCAACGCCAAGAGCGTCTCGCTCGTGCGCACGGGCAAGTCGCTCGACGGCAAGATCGAGAAGGACTCCTGCACCGCGACCTGGCTCTCGGCGAACGAGCTCAAGTTCGACTGCACCGGCACGCAGGCCGGCGCCACGGTCTGGACCTTCAGCTCCACCAGCAAGAAGTAAAGGTGGCCCCGCGCTCGCGTCGCGGCGTCGTCGCACGCGTCGGCGTGTTCGCCGCGTGGACGGCCTGGGCCGCGCCGGCCGCGGCCCAGGCGCCCGCGCCCTCGCCCACACCCCCGCCCTCGCCGACGGCCGGAGCTCCGGCGACCGACATCTTCCTGCTCGACCTCCGCGTGCAGTCCGGCGCGCTGCACCTCGGCCGGCCGCAGCAGGTCACACATCATCCCGGCTACGACAACCAGCCGGCGTTCTCGGCCGACGGCCGCGCGCTCTACTACACCGCCGAGAGCGGCGGCCAGACCGACATCCAGCGCTACGACCTCGCCACGCACGAGACGCGGCCGTGGGCCGAGACGAAGGAGAGCGAGTTCTCGCCGACACCCGCGCCGGGCGGCGGCCTGTCGGTGGTTCGGGTCGAAGCGGACGGGACGCAGCGGCTCTGGCGCCTTCCGGAGAACGGGGCGCCCGAGCTGCTGCTTCCCGACGTGAAGCCCGTCGGCTACCACGCCTGGGCCGACGCCGACACGCTCGTGCTCTTCGTGCTCGGGGAGCCGCCCACGCTGCAGATCGCCGATCGACGCACCGGCAAAGCCGACGTCGTCGCCCAGGACGTGGGCCGCTGCCTGCGGAAGGCGCCGGGCCTCGGTGGCGTGAGCTTCGTGCGCAAGGTCGGCAAGGGCGAGTGGTGGCTCGAGACGCTCGACCCGAAGACGCGGAAGACGACGCGCGTCGCGCGCCTGCCCGAGGGCGTCGAGGACTACGCCTGGCTGCCCGACGGCCGGCTCCTCGTCGGCCAGGGGGCGCGGCTGCTCGAGCTCCTGCCGGGCGCCGCCGAGTTCCGCGAGCTCGTTCGCTACTCCGAGCCGGAGCTGCAGAACCTGACCCGGCTCGCCGTGAGCCCGAGCGGAGACCGGCTCGCGCTCGTCGCGGACGAGGCGAAGCCGTTCCCGCTCACCGTCGACAGCATCATGCGCGGACCCGCGCTCGTCGGCTACCCGCCGTCCGAGCTGCGCTTCTCCGGCGACTCGAAGCGGCTCTACTTCGAGTGGCGCCAGCCGGGCGACGACGAGGCCGCGACCTACGTCGTGCTGCGCGACGGCGGCGAGCCGCGCCGGCTGTCCGACGACGAGCGCAGGCAGGCCCCGCCCCCGGGCTGCGAGTGGGACCAGGCTCGCCGCCGCTGCCTGGCAGCGCAGGCCGGGGGGGTGGCGCTCATCGACACGGCGGCGGGCACCCGGCGCGTGCTGGCCGGCTCCACCGCGGCCGAGTCGAGCCCGCGCTTCGCCGCGCACGAGAACGCCGCGACGTTCGTGCGCGACAACAACCTGTTCCGGGTCGCGCTCGGCGGCGACGGCGACGTCCTGGTCCAGCTCACGGACGTGGGTCCGAAGAAGAAGGACCCGAAGCTCACCGACAGCCAGCAGTTCCTGAAGGACGAGGAGCGCAAGCTGCTGAAGCAGGTCGAGGAAGCGGCGGCGCGCAAGAAGCGCAAGGAGGACGAGAAGGAGAGGCAGGCGCCGCCGAAGCTCGAGATCGCGGAGGGCCAGTCGGTCCGCGAGGGAGAGCTGTCCGGCGACGGCCGCTTCGCCTTCCTGCTCGTGACGCAGAAGGCCGACGGCGCCAAGACCGCGGAAGTGCCGGCGTACGTCACGGAGTCGGCCTACACGGAGACGATCCCGGCGCGCGGCAACGTCGGCGACAAGCAGGAGGGCCAGCGGCTGGCCGTCCTCGATCTCGCCGCGCGCAAGAGCGTGTGGGCCTACGTGGACGGCGTGACGCCGCCCGAGCCGGAGAAGAAGCCCGATGCCGAGGGCGGGAAGCAGCCGGATGCGGTCGCGAAGCCCGCGGCCGAAACCGCCGCGGACGAGGCGAAGAAGGAGGACGCGAAGAAGCCGGCGGTCCGCGACGTCCGCTGGACGCTGCCGCTCGTCTCGCCGGACGGAACCCGCGCCGTGAGCGTGGTACGCGCCGCGGACAACAAGGACCGCTGGCTCGTGCTCGTGGACCCGGCGACCGGCAAGGGCCGGGTCCTCGACCACCAGCACGACGAGGCCTGGGTACGCGAGTTCTTCCGCGCGAGCTTCGGCTGGGTGGACGACCGCACGCTGTGGTTCCTCTCCGAGGCCACGGGCTTCGCGCACCTCTACACGCTCGACGCCGCGGCCGAGACGCCCGCCGCCAAGGCCGTCACCGCGGGCCGCTTCGAAGTGGACGACGTCGCGCTCTCCCTGAAGCGCGATCTCTTCTACCTGACGACGAACGAGGCGAACCCGGGCGAGCGCCACCTCTACTCGGTCCCTGTCGGCGGGGGGTCTGTCACCCGGCTCACCACGCGGCGCGGGTCCCACCTCGTGGCGGTCTCGCCCGACGGGACGACCTTCGCGGATCTCTACTCGAACGCCAATACGCCGCCCGAGATCTACTTCTCACCGGCACGTGCGGATGCGCCCACGCGTCAGGCCACTACCTCGACCCGGCCGGCCTTCCGCAGCTACGCCTGGACCGAGCCGCCGGTCGTGAGCTTCCAGGCGAGGGACGGCTCGCTCGTCCCGGCGCGGCTGTTCACGCCCGAGAGCGTCGG
>Ga0335076_10004765_pt1 | contig 13743 bp, 7 predicted proteins | sample Lox_Sample_25_FD_206717 | JGI IMG/M metagenome (GOLD analysis project Ga0335076, IMG submission 206717) | Soil microbial communities from Loxahatchee National Wildlife Refuge, Florida, United States - Lox_Sample_2.5 | ecosystem: Environmental > Terrestrial > Soil > Wetlands | place: USA: Florida... | reverse complement strand
GCATCGGCTACACCTTCTTCAGCTACGGCAACGTCTCTGGAATCGCCAACAGCGCCAGCTACGGTTATCTCACTCTCAACGGAATCGACGGAATCTTCCACAAGTACGGAACCACTATCGATCCCGGACAGCCTGCGATCGCCGGAGCACTGCCGGGAGTCGCAAATCTTCCAGCCACGTGCGCTGGCGGCGCCGGTAGTTTCCCCTGCGCGGAAGGCAAAATCTGGAGCGGCAATTTGTCGTTCCCGAACCTCCGCAACGGATCCTACCGCGCGTGGTCTCTCCTGCGCGTGGTTAGCAACGGGACAGCATTGTCGGCCGCCAACCTGTTGGTCTCCGGTTCCCAGACTTATGCCGTGAACTCCACGCCAGACTTCGTGCCGGGAGTACAGGTGGGGTCTGCGGACGTCGGCCTTACGCTCCTGCGCTCGCACTACACACAACTCGGTATCGCCCCCGTCAATGTCGCCACAACCGGCGACCGCGGCGGTGATGCAGGCGGATGCATTCTGTTCAGCACGCGTATCGCTGCTAGCTCCGACACAACCACCAAGCTTGCACAGGTGGGCCCGGGCAGTTCCTGCGTCCAGGTACCGTAAGCATTCCAACCGAGGGCGAGTGTGCACTTCACATCTCGCCCTCGCATGCGTAAGTACGATGTTGGGCGGCGAACCACCGAAAACTCGGAGTTCGCCCCCACTTTTTAGGCGTAACCGGTTATAGCACTCAATAGGAAATGTGCAGCACTAGTTCGCGATCAGTTCCCATGAAAACGTTGGTTTTTAAAATCTCAATTCTGCTTCTCACATCCCAAATCTTTCTCGCGCAGCGCAGCGCGGCTCAATTTATCCCCGCCTCACCACCAATCGCCGATCCTGCGGATCAGCGATTCCGCGACGTTAAGGAGGATTGGACTACTCCGTCTCTTTCCACCAGTTCTCTTCACCCCGTTGATCCTCTCTTCGGTTACATCAACGACCACGAAGCCTACACGGTTGACTTCCTGCAGTTGCAGTGGAGATTTGGCGATCCTCTTGACCTGTACGTAATCAAGCCAAAAGGCGAGAAGAAGCCGCCCGTCATTCTCTATCTCTACGGATATCCCACCGGCACCGACCGCTTCGTGGATCCGGCATTTCAAGAGAAAGTCACCCAGGATGGATTTGCGGCTGTCGGCTTCGTGTCGGCGTTAACGGGGCACCGTTATCACGATCGCCCCATGCGCGAATGGTTCCTCAGTGAACTGCAGGAGACGCTCTCCACCTCCGCCCACGACGTACAGATGATTTTGAATTACCTGGAGACTCGCGGTGATCTCGATATGTCGCGCATCGGAATGTACGCGCAAGGCTCGGGAGCGAGCATCGCCATATTAGCTTCAGCTGTCGATCCGCGCATCAAGGTGCTCGATGCGACAGACCCGTGGGGCGATTGGCCGGTTTGGTTTGCCCATTCAACATTTCCGCCGGAAGACGAGCGTGCAGGCTATCTCACTCCAGAGTTTCTGAAAAAAGCAGCTTTGCTCGATCCCATTGATTGGCTGCCGAAAATGCAGACGAGAAACTTTCGTCTTCAGGACGCAACTTTCGAGACCACAACCCCGAAGGCCGCCAAAGAAAAATTACGGGGGGCTGTTCGTGCTGGCTCGACCGTCGTGGTCTACAAGACCCCAGAGGATTTTAACGCCGTAGTTCGTAGCAAATCGGAACTGACCTGGATCGAGCAGCAACTCCGTTCATTACCTGACATGAGTCGGGCTCGTGCCAGTCTCGGCCAAAAGAGTCTCGCGAAGTGAGCACAGCAGATATGCAGGCAGAGTTGTGAAACCAACTCGGAGGCAGATATGAAACAGGTCATCAGAATAACGTCAGTCTTGCTGCTGACCATTATGGGTCGCGGCCTGGCGCAGAGCCCATCTCATTCAGCATTGCCTTTTTTATATGACGTCGCGCAGGAGACAGTGCTGACCGGAACTGTAACGGGAGAGTTCCCCAAGCCTGCTCCCGGGATGCTCCCCGGCGCCCACCTCACTCTCACCACACCAGGCGGTTCAGTCGACGTCAGTCTCGGCGTATTCGCCTTCACGGGCAAGGGGTCGCTCACTGTCTCTGGAGGTCAGCAGATCGAAGTGACCGGCATCATGAAAACACTTCCGGCGAAGTCCGTCTTCCTCGCTCGGCTCGTCAAAGTTGGCGACACCACCTACACCGTCCGAAATGCCCATGGACTGCCAGTGCCTCCGAATTCGCATGAACGCGCAAATCAAGACGCTCAGAACGGGGAGGATCGATGAACAGATCCTGGAGACTGTTGCTGGCTGTCAGCCTGGGCTTTCTCACGAGCTGTACGACAGGAATTCGTCAAATTGGCCAAACACCCATGCAGGTGTCGATCATACCTGTCAGCGGCTCGAACCAAAGCCATGCGGTGAAAGGCATGTTTGCTGAGGCGCTCGTGGCGACGGTAAGCATGAACGGAATTCCGACGAGCGGCATCGTCGTCAAGTTTGTCGCTCCATCTTTTGGACCCAGCGCCACCTTCTCCAACACCTCTTCAATCACTGCAACAGCCACATCAGATGAATTCGGAACCGTAACATCGCCCTCATTCGTTGCGAATGGCAAGGTAGGGACCTATACGATCACGGCTACAACCGACGCAATTGACACTCCCGGCGCTTTCAGTCTGACCAACACTGCCGGCGGACCAGCCTCGATCGTTGCCGCTAGTGGATCCCCGCAAACGACATCGATCGGCGCTGCATTTCCCTCCCCACTCGTAGCGCAGGTTTTGGACGCGGGTGGCAACCCGGTGAAAAGCGCCGTCGTCACCTTCACCGCTCCCGTCTCGGGAGCCAGTGGCACATTCGCAGGTAACGTGCTGACGGAAACCCATACCACGAACGCCAGCGGTCTGGCGACTTCAACCACATTTACCTCGAATCTCACTTCGGGCGCTGATGTCGTAACCGCCACTGTTGTCGGAGTAACCGATCCCGCGAACTTTAATCTGACGAATGGCGCCGGTGCGCCTGCTAATATCGTCGCCAGCCAAGGCACTCCTCAAAGCGCCGGCATTGGCACCGCGTTTTCGGTGCCTCTCGGTGCTTCTGTCCTTGATGCTGAATCGAATCCGGTCGCCGGAATTCCCGTCACGTTTACGGCTCCAAATTCTGGGGCCACGGGCACGTTCGTGGGTGGGAAAAGTGTCGTCACAACCGTGACCGATGCGACGGGTCTGGCTACCACTCCTACATTCACAGCGAACGGAACACTCGGCTCCTACACAGTAACGGCGACAAGTTCCGCCGTATCCGCCACAGCCACGTTCTCTTTGACCAATCGTCAGCCCGGCAACACCTACGTGTTCTATCTCAGCGGCCAGGACGCCTATGGCCCCGACTTCTACGCGCTCGCAGGATCAGTGATCATCGATCCAAGCGGAAATATCCTGGCTGGCGAACAGGACTATAACTCTCCTAGTGTCGGCATCGTTTCGCCCCAGCCTTCCGGAGACACAATTACCGGCGGAACAATGGTCGTGAATGGCACCACTGGACAAGGAACTCTCACACTCGTCACCAACAACACCAGCCTCGGCGTAAATGGAGTGGAAACTCTGGGCGTGCAGTTTGTGAACACAAACCACGCGCAGATTATCGAGTTCGATGGCACAGCTACGTCGAGTGGAAGTCTGGACACACAAACTCAAGGCACGTTAAGCGGTGGGTTCTCATTTGCGCTTGGTGGACTCGACAATATTCTCGGCCCGGTTTCGTTCGGCGGAGTCTTTTCAATCGCCGGAACCACAATTCAGAGCGGAACAGTTGACGAAAACGACGACGGCACACTCGCTACAGGCACTTCCCTCAGCGGCACGATTTCTGCACCGGATTCACTGGGCCGCGGAACTCTGACTACAAATCTGAATTACCTCGTACAGCCGCTTGGTTCACCGATTGCGCTGAACTACTACATCGTCGGTCCGGAAGTGATCCGGATCATCGGCGTCGACCCCTCTGATTCACCGATGGGTTCTGCCTTCGGCCAAGGATCATCGGCAGGTTCTTTCACCAACGATTCCCTCAAGAACTCCGTCTTCGGATTGCAAGGAAGCCCATTCCTCATCAACTACGGCACTGCGGGATCCATCGCTCCATCATCGGGTAGCTTCACCGGCGTAGCTGACAATAGCGAAACCTTCTACGGCGCGCAGTCGATCGCAACGTCGATCTTCGGCACTTACTCGATTGCCGGCAGTGGATACGGTAACCTGATCATCGGCCAGGACGGTGTCCCGATCCTGAATGACGTCAACATCCTTGGGATCTATATGACGGATCCCAAGCTGAACCTCAGCGATCCCAACAACACCAGCGCCGGATTGGGCGGAGCTCTGCTGATCGATATGGACGGCGCACTGCCCGGCGGAAGTGGCGTGGTGATTCCACAGACGGACACTTCCACCGCGTCGTTCACGGGCAACTACAGCTTCGGAGCGCAATCCTTCTATGCAGGTCTGGGCTTCGATTTCGTCGGACAAGGATCGGTTACCGGTGGCACTCTGAACGGCTCAGGCCTGTTGAGTGACATCTTCGAGGTATTCAACTCAACCACGACAGACTCCGGCGTAACATTCGCCGGCACACCGCTCGCCGACACTGGGAATCCCGGCCGCTACACGTTCTCTTCCAGCAATCCCAGTCCGAATCCGCTCAACATGACGGTGAATGGCAACGCCACTCCCTTCGACGTCGCGCTCTATCAGGCAAGCGGCGGACAACTCTTGTGGATGAATGAAGATCCAACTTTCACCTCGGTTTTCTTCGGATCGATGCAGCAGCAGGGATCGCTCGCAGGAATTCCCGGCTCGACCAGCGGCTCTTCCGAAACCATCTCCGCGACCAGCGGTACTCCGCAGAGCGCAAATGTGAATACCGCATTCGCCCTGCCCCTCGTTGCAACCGTGACAACCGGAGGTATACCGCAGAACGGTGTGACAGTCACATTCTCCGCTCCATCCTCTGGCGCCAGTGGTACCTTCACCGGCGGCTTGACAACCGCAACCGCGACAACGAACTCCAGCGGCATCGCCACTTCGCCGACATTCACTGCAAACGCTTCCGCCGGACCGTACACCGTCACCGCGACCGCCACAGGTGCGAGCGCAGCCGCAGACTTCAGCCTGACGAATACATCGTCCGCACAAGAAGTCATTACCGCGACCGGCGGAACTCCGCAGAGCGCCGCCATCAATACCGCCTTCGCGTCACCGCTCGTCGCTACCGTCACAACCGGCGGAGTGGGTACCAGCGGCGTCGTGGTGACCTTCACCGCGCCCGGTTCCGGCGCCAGCGGAACATTCACTGGGGGAGTAACTACCGTCGATGTCACGACCGACACCAACGGCAACGCTACCGCCCCAACCTTAACCGCAAATGCCAGCACAGGCTCTTATACGGTCACGGCGACTGCTCCGGGAATCTCCACGCCCGCCGGTTTCAGCCTGACCAATACTTCATCAGCGTCGGAAGTGATCACCGCAACCGGAGGCACGCCGCAAAGCGCAACCGTCAACACGGCCTTCGCTTTACCACTTGACGCAACTGTCACCACGAACGGCAACCCGACCAGCGGTGTGCTTGTCACCTTCACCGCACCATCATCGGGAGCTAGCGGCACCTTCACAGGTGGATCCACCACCGCCCAAGCTACAACCAACGCAAGTGGGATAGCCACATCGCCAACCTTCACAGCCAACGCAACCGTCGGCTCCTACACAGTCACGGCTACCGCAACTGGCGCCACAGGTCCAGCCAACTTCAGTCTGACCAACAACTCCGTCTCAAACACCAAGACGTACGTCTTCTCGCTCAGCGGTCTCGACACTCTGGGTCCGGACTTCTATGCGTTAGTCGGAGCCGTTACCTTCGACTCGAGTGGCAACGTGCTTGGCGGCGAGCAGGATTATAATGCCGCCCCCTACGGTCTAATGTCGCCTCAACCATCCGGCGACACGATCACTAGTGGAACGCTGACCGTGAATTCCACCACGGGACAGGGCACGCTTGTGCTACACACCAACAACATCAATCTGGGAGTGGGCGGCGTCGAGACCCTCGGCATCCAGTTCGTGAACAGCAATCACGCGCAGGTGATTGAGTTCGACGGAATCGCTACTTCCAGCGGCACCATGGATCTCCAGGTTCTGCCTTCGGAGTTGAGCGGCGGCTACGCCTTCATCATGGACGGCGTCGATAACAACGACTACCCAACCAATCTTGGGGGCGTCTTCTCGATCTCCGGCGGCACGACGCTGCAGGATGGATTCGTCGACATGAATGACGGCGGCACCGTAACCACCGGCACCGCACTTTCCGGAACCGTGGCCAGTTTCGACTCTTATGGCCGTGGCTCGATCACCAGCACTCTGAACTATGCCGGCTCTCCGATCACGTTGAACTACTACGTCATCGGCCCTGAAGCTGTGCGACTCATCGATGTCGATATCACCGACTCCGCCGCAGGATCCGCTTTCGGCCAAGGCACAAACGCCACCGCCGCCAGCAACTCATCTCTGGGCACTTCGGTCTTCACCCTGAACGGCAGTCCCTATCCTCAAATCTACGATGCGGCGGGCATGTTCTCCACCAATACAACGACAGATCCCGCAACTATCTCAGGCATCCTCGACGACAACGAAGTGATCTACGGCATCCTCGTCCAGGCAGATCTAATCACCGGCACCTACTCAATCGCGAGCAACGGCTACGGAAGTCTGACGATCGACACCAGCGGCCTCGGCGACATCGCGCAACTTGGCATCTACATGACGGATCCGAACCTGAACCTCCTCGATCCGAACAACACTTCCTCGGGACTCGGTGGCGGGCTCTTCTCGGATATGGACAGCCCGCTCCCCGGAGGCACTGGAATCGTCGTTCCCCAAACTGACACTTCAAAAACCAGTTTCACCGGCAAGTACACACTGGGAGCACAAGGCCTATTCGCTGGATTTGCCGAATTCGACCTCATCGGCGTAGGAACAGTAAACAGTGGCGCTTTAAGTGCCACGGGGCTGATCAGCGATCCATACTCCTACTTCGGATCGAGCAGCACCCTATCGAGCGTGCCCCTCACCGGAACACCGTTGGCCGACACTGGCAATCCCGGGCGCTACACCATGTCCGCAACGAATTCAACGCCGAATCCTCTGAAGATCAAAGTGGGGAGCACAAACTTCCCGTTCGAACTCGCCATCTACCAGGCAAGCGGCGGACTACTCTTCTGGCTCGACGAAGATGCCGCCGACAACTGGAATGGAAGCTTGCAGCAACTCGGCTCCCTCTCTGGAATTCCCGGAGCCAAGAAGAACGGTGTAATAATAATGAAGAAGCCGGATAACGCGGCTAGCAAGAATGCAACGCCCGCCAAAGGAGTGGCGCTCGTTCGCGAAAACAAGGCCCGCTGATCCAAGCGGGCTTTGCAGATACTCGACGCGCCCTCCGAGCGAATTGATTACTCGCCGCCTCGACCCGATTTGCTTTCCATAGCGCTGCTGCTTGGAAGCAGTCTGCTGGTTTCTACATCCTCTTTCACCGGAAAACCCAGCCAGAGTGGATACGAACGCCCGAAAAACATTGCCCGACGAGTACTCCGCGCAACGCTCATCTATCTACCAGCGCTGTTCGCCCTTTTGATGTTCACGCAATCGTAGGAACCGGCGGAGCCTTGACGTATAGGAAATTCAAAAAACTGATTTCGATAGGTTGGGAACTCTACAGTAAAGCGCCAAATTCATTTGGAATGACGAAAGGGCGTAATGCTAGCAGATGTCCGAAGCTGGTACCTAGACAAACCTCTTGCAGTTCGGCGGCGGACCATACATTTGAGTGTAATTTAGGATGTTTCGCCAATCATCTCATCGGAACTTGTGCATAACGGTCCTCGGCTGTCACGTTTTTATTCCTTGAGAGGCGCCGGCTGTTTGGGTCCAGGCGCGGTGCGGCATGTTGTGAACTTCGATAGAAATCTTGATGTTCTCTCGATCAGCGGACGCTCCTCCTCTGCGTAGCGTACGTATATCGATCCCCATTCCTTAAATCTCTCTGCGAAGGACTGCACGACTCGCTGATAAGTGGCATCGTCGGCGGCAAGATGCTGCGGAAACACGGCATCTACGTTTGAACTGTTGGTGAGGTAAAGGAGGATGTTTGCATCATTGGCTTGATCCTGCAGACTGTTATGCTGCCTGTACTCGGGGCTAAGCACAAAGCGGGCGGCAGCGAGGAACAGTGTGTGCGGGTACTCATGGAATCGTGGGATCTGAGGAATGACATACCGATCTTGTTTCTTGAGAACCTCGAGTGCAACGACTTCCGCCATTGGACAGCGAATCATGCCAGTTCCCGGGCAGTCCCAATTTGCGGAAGCCTGGTCAAGCATTCCGGCGACATACTCGTGGGCTGCCTCAGTTTTCGGGTTTTTCAGGATGTTCAACCACGCTCCGAATACCCCGGGAGGTACGTAGGGTTTGTCTTGCGTAGTCTTCTCTTGCGACGCGGCGACCTGCGTCGTCAGCGAGACAAGCAGGCTCGCTGTTTCGACGTCTTTGCAGGGAAAGTTGAGAATGACCGCGTCGTTTTGTTTAGGGTCACCATCGCGAATGATAGCCGCTCGCAAAACCGCCAATGCTCGGTTCACCTGAAACGGCCATGGAGACTGCTTGAGTTCTTCATCTGTGAGGGGAAAGTCGATCCATTTCTCCGGGACCAGGAAAGGATGGCCGAGAATAGTTCTTTTTATCCCTGTGCCGACGCGGTCCCGTGGAAGCCCAAAGTATTGGGGTGCCTCGCTAAGCGGATATCTTTGAACCCCAAACTCATGGAGATGCTTTTCTTTTGAAGCTCGTTTTGAGCTGCCAAGAGCTTCGGAATCCACGTGGCAGGAATCACTTTTCCGGCCCTTGAAGCGGCGGTCAATCGTTCGAAATACCCCACATCTGGAGAGGTTATGAAGTCCCACAACGCAAAGGGGGATTTTAGTGCGGCCTGCACAATCTGCATATCCGCCCCGCAAGTCGCCTTTTCGCTCGGTTGGCAGGCAGGATTCTTCATACCTAAGTAAAGGCGGTCACGATCACGACTCTGTGCTTCGACTGACAACGCGAGAGTTAGCAGAGAAGTTACGATCGATATGCAGCCGCGCATTCTCACTTTCCTCATCGAACTGATCCTCTCATTTTCTTCATGAACTGGTGTTGCGGTTCTGAATGTCCTGGGCCACAAGAGCAGCTTCCGCGATTGACATGTGCGAGAGGGGCAGAAGGACATACAGCCGAATCCTAAAGACGCGCATACTATCATTTGGACAGCAAGCACTCGGCCATAGAGTAAGTAAACCTGTCATTGCAACTTCGCGTACTCGGCTTTGGCTTGCTTCAGGATGGGGATGTCGAGATCGGCGTCTTTCCAAATCGCGAAGAACACGTGATAGGCGGCGAGGGCTTTGGCGGTGTTTCCTTCCATGGCTTTAGCACGTGCCAGGCCCAGTCTGGCGAGCGCACCCCAGGGGAAGTTTCCAACGAGTCCTCGGTAATCAATGAACTTCTGAAACTCCGCTGCGGCCGCTCTGCCGTCGTGCAGCATGAGGTAAGCCTCCCCGCGCAAATAAACGGATAATAGTTCCTCTGTGAGAACCGTCGGTGCGCTGAGATCTAACGGGCTCGCTTCGTTCAGAAGTTCGATCGCCTTCTTCGGGTCTTTCCGTTCGAGGGCGATCCCGGCGCGGATGCAGGGCAGCCAATACCTCTGCACAAGAGTGGCCAACGGGTAGGACTTGTCGAGTTCGCCAGCCAACTTCTCGGCGTCTGCTGTATCACCTGCCCGCGCTAAGGCCACCGCTACCATCGCCTGCACATCGCGGTCGGGAGCGAGCTTCAAGGCCGCTCTCGCATCTGCACGTGTCCGCTCGAAATTTCCTGACTCCACCTCGCGCAGAGCTGCTTCCGCTTGATAGGCGGCAGCGGTTTCCTTGGCGTCGTTATGCAGGGCAGAATTCACTGCCCGGATGGTCAGTTCCTGCGCGTTCTTGAGCCTACCGTGCCAACCTTCGGTGTCCGCCTGACTAGCCAGTAAAAGGTCCTCCGTGCCCGGCTTGCCGACGGCCGCTGAGGCCAACTGCGCCATCCGCTCGTCATCGTCCCTCAGAAAGGCCAGCATGTAGTGGAAAAAGATCGGCGTCCCGTTTTCGACCAGGTTCTTTTCCGCCTGCTCGAACACCACCTCCGCTTCATCCAATCGGTTGAGATTGACGTAGGCTATCCCAAGGTCGCTATAGAGGTATGCGCTTTGTTCCAGGCGCACTGCCTGTCGGCTTTGCTCCAACGCCTCTTCGTAGTTTCCAAACTGCATTGATATAACGGCAAGGCGCTCGTAGGCCATGGCGTCTCTCGGGTATGTTTTTTGCCACAACCCAGCGGCCTGTGCCGCCTTTTCCAGTTCTCCGGTTCCGGTCCAGTAATAGAGCGCCTCGATCATCAGCCGCTCCCGTTCGCTTAGCTTGTCCCGTAGATCATAAGCTTTGCGCGCGTTTTCCGCCGATAGCCGGAACTCGCACAGGTCGAAGTAGACGTGGGACAGGACCGCGTAGGCTGCAGCGAAGTTGGAATCGAGTTTCACCGCCCGTTTGAGAAAGGGCAGCGCGTCCGCATCCCCTTTCCAACTGAGAGCCTCTACCCCCAGACTGTAGGCTTTAAGGGCCTCCAGCGAAGGTGTCGTCGCTGCTTCGACCGGTGTGGCGTATCTTTGCACGGAACTGAGCGACTCGCCCAACTTGCTCCGCAGGCCGACTGCAGCAGCGTCTAATGCTTTAAGTACCGCTTCCTTGCCCGCGGCCTGCTGCTGCGCTTGGGCCAACACATCGCCCGCTTCGCAGGTCACTGCCTTCAGGCCAATCACGTATTGGCTTCCCAACGTCGCGATTGAGCCCGTCACCATCGCCTTGCCGCCCGTGCGCTGGCAGACCTCGCGAGTCACGTCCGCTGTTAAGCGGTCGGCAGCCGAACGGCCCATCAGCTTCAAGGTCTCGTTCACCTTGCGGTCGGACACCAGGGCGAGAAAGGGTGACTGCTCCAACTGGATTGCCAGCGCCTGTTTGAGCGTGTCATCGAAGACCGCATCGCCGGTCTTGTTATCGAGGTCGGCGAGCACGATGGTGTCTTTGTCGCTCAGAGGCCTGGCGCTGATGGTGTGCCTGAAGTAATAAATACTTCCGACGATCAGCGTCGCGACTATCAGTGTCGTGGGCGCAGCGATCTTCCAGAAACTGTTCTTTGTGCCGCCTAGGGCCGGGGGCTGGGGCGCTTCTTCGAAGGTAACGTTGAGCCGATAGCCATATCTTGGCAAAGTCTCGATATAGCGAGGCTGGTCCGCCTCATCCCCCAGTGCCCTCCGGAGCTTCCCGATAGCGGTGTTGATGCAATGGTCAAAGTCAACGAAAGTGTCGGCAGGCCAGAGCTGTTGCCGCAGTTCGTCCCGGGTCACCCACTTTCCAGGATGGTTGACCAGAATGGTGAGAATTTGAAACGGAAGGGCTTGAAGACGGACCGTGTTCGCACCGTTGCGTAATTCCCGCGAAGCAAGGTCGAGAGTGAACGGCCCAAACCGCGCTTGCTGGCGCTCGTTGGCGGCCACGGGCATAGTCTCATGTACCCAAGCCTGAGGAACATAACAGCCTAAGTCGTTGCCTAGGCACCGTCAAGCTGAGAATAGAGGCCAGATTACCTGCAGTTGACTCTTAGATTATTCGCCGTGTATTGAAGTTTATTTCCACCCGCCATACTGTGCGACCTGCCGGCCGTGAACGCGAGAGGCCGCAGGGCCTTAGACGCCGGATGCTTTTGGAACGCAGTCATTGGACCCAATCAGATCAAGTATTCAAACATTTCAAACCGAACTTTCTGTCATGGAGGCGACCATGAGACGTATCAGCATTTTGCTGTTGGTCTTTTGCACGTGTCTTGCCGTGGCGGCGTGGCCGCAGGCAGGGCCACAATGGGGAAACAGAATCATCACCTTCAACGCCCCGGACGCAGGCACTACTCCCGGTTCGGGCTTAGGCACTCAGGCTGAGGACATCAACGCGGCGGGGGAGATCACGGGACTTTACGCAGACGCGAACAATGTGATGCACGGCTTCCTGCGAACCCGGGAAGGTAGACTCATCACCTTCGATGTTCCAGGTGCCGGTACTGTACCAGGCCTCTCCTTTAAGGCGACTCCCGCCGGGACTTATGGTGGCCAAGGCACGTATGCCATGTCGATTAACTTAGAGGGGGCGATCACGGGATCGTACTTTGATGAGAACAACCTGGGCCACAGCTTCGTGCGCGCTCTCAACGGCACGTTCACGTCGTTCGATAATCCGGCGGCGGGAACAAGCGCTTACCTGGGTACCTTCGCGTGGAACATCAACCCATCGTGGGTGATCGCGGGGAACTATTGGGACTCGAACTCTGTCCGTCACGGTTTCGTGCGCACTCCCGATGGTGAATTTACCAATTTCGACCCTTCCGGAAGCGTCTCGACCTTTGTTTGTTTGGCCTCGTGCATCAACCATGCCGGGACGGTCACCGGCTACTTCTTTGACGCAAACAGTCTTACTCATGGTTTCGTGCGCAAGCCTGACGGAACCATCACTGAGTTCGACGTTCCGGGCGCAGGCACAGACGGGAGCCAAGGCCAGGGTACCTACGCCACGAGTATCAATGCAGAGGGCATGGTGACAGGAGGTTATGTAACCGGAGACGATGTGACTCACGGTTACCTACGCGTCCCGGACGGTCGCATCCTAAAGTTCGACGTTCCAGGCGCGGGCACCGACGGGAGCCAGGCTCAGGGCACGTACGCCGAGGCCATCAGTGATAGGGGAGAGGTCACGGGCTCATACATCGATTCGAATGATGTTCAACACGGTTTCGTGCGTGCTCCGGACGGCCGCATCAGTAAGTTCGATGCGCCGGGCGCGGGCACAGTGGCGGGCAGCTACGAAGGTACTGTTCCGCTGGCGATTAATGCAGCAGGGGAAATAACGGGCGCGTACTTCGACAATAACTATGTGTTGCACGCGTTCCTGCGGCTTGCAGGTCCGTCGTGGTTTTGATTACACGCAGCAGTTCTTCTTGCTTAAGTTGAGCCTCCGCATGGCTGCCACCTCACGCGCAGCCTGCAGAGTTTTGAGCCGCGCCAAGAGTTGCGAGCGTGAGTTGGGGAGGAGCTTATGTCAACCAAGCGGAAACCTCCGCATAGAGGGGTCATCTGGCCAGCCGGAGCGATCTTGGCCATCCTGGTTGCTATTCCCGCGAAAGCCCAGGAAAACAGGAGTGATTACCTGTTCTTTGTCGGCTCCGGATTTCTTTGCCACACGAATGACTCTTCGGCCTGCCCGGCGGTGACGAAGTCGTCTGACGACTCGACCTATGAACTGAGCGGTGCCGGCACATTCAATACGAAAGGCAAGGCAATCACTGCGGCAGGCACGTTCATGCACACGTCTCCCAATGGAAGTTTCCTGGAAAGCGGCATCTGGACCGCGAATGAACTGGTCAGCTTCGAGTCTTACGCCATTGCTACTAGTGAACTCCTGCGTGAGGGCATGGCGTTAGGCTCCCCCGAACTCGTGCCGCGGCGCACGCCCATGCTTTACGGTTCGATGCCGTCAGGAGGTCTGGCGGTAATCCGCATCC
>Ga0335076_10004764_pt1 | contig 13746 bp, 10 predicted proteins | sample Lox_Sample_25_FD_206717 | JGI IMG/M metagenome (GOLD analysis project Ga0335076, IMG submission 206717) | Soil microbial communities from Loxahatchee National Wildlife Refuge, Florida, United States - Lox_Sample_2.5 | ecosystem: Environmental > Terrestrial > Soil > Wetlands | place: USA... | reverse complement strand
CCTGCTGCGCGGGCAGCTCGCGTTCGCCTCCGGCCTGGGCAGCGACGCTCCGCCGCTGCTGCTGAAGGCGGCCGCGCGGCTTGAGCCTCTCGATCTGGACCTGGCGCGCAAGACCTACCTGGATGCGTGGATCGCCGCGATGTTTGCCGGGAGTCTGGCGGGCGCTGGTGACCTGACCGCGATCTCCCGCGCCGCCCGGGCGCTGCCCCCGCCGCCAGATCCGCCGCCGCTCGCCGACCTGCTGCTGGGTGGCCTTGCGCAGCTGGTCACCGACAGCCGGGCCGCTGCGGCACCGGCGCTGCGCCAGATCGTAAGCGCCTTCACCAGCGCAGACGTCTCCGCAGAAGAAGGCCGTCGGTGGGGCTGGCTGGCCCAGTCGGCCGCGATCGTTCTTTGGGACGAGGACGCTTGGCACGCGATCGCCGTCCGGCAGGCTCAGCTCGCCCGAGACGCGGGCGCCCTGGATCAGCTGCCGATCGACTTGGCCTCCGCGGCCGTGACTGTCATACGCGGTGGCGACTTCGCGACGGCGGCGTCACTGATCGCTGAAGCCGATGTCGTCTCCGAAGCCACCAGAATCCGCTACCCGCCCTTCGCCGTCTTGTGGCTCACGTGCCTGTCCGGCAACGAGACCGAAGCCGCGCCGTTGATCGAGGCCACCGTCGCCGAAGGCACAGCCGGAGGCCAGGGACACGCAGTGAGCTTCGCGCAGTGCATGACCGCAATTCTCAACAACGGCCTCGGCCGCTACGCCGCCGCGCAGGCCGCCGCGGCGCAAGCCCGCCACGACCCCCTTTATGTCTCGATGTGGGCGCTGCCCGAGCTGATCGAGGCCGCCGTGCGCAACGGAGATACCCGAACCGCCAGGGATGCGCTGGAACGGCTGGCGGAAACCACCCAAGCGGGCGGCACGGACTACGGCCTGGGCCTGGAGGCCCGCTCGCGCGCGCTGCTGAGCGACGGTGAAGCCGCCGACGGCCTTTACCGCCAGGCAATCGACCGGCTGAGCCGTACCCGGCTCCGCCCGGAACTCGCCCGCGCCCATCTGCTCTACGGCGAATGGCTGCGCCGCGAGGGCCGCCGCGCAGACGCCCGCACGCAGCTCCGGACCGCGTACCAGATATTGGCCCCGATGGGTGCCGCGGCCTTCGCCGAGCGCGCCCGGCGCGAACTGCTAGCCGCCGGCGAGACCGCGCACAGCCGCGCTGCGCAGAACCGCACCGAGCTCACCGCCCAGGAAGCGTCGATCGCCCGGCTCGCGCGAGACGGCCAGACCAACACCGAGATCGGAGCCCAGCTGTTTCTCAGCGCCCGCACGGTCGAATGGCACCTGGGCAACGTGTTCACCAAACTCGGAATCAGCTCGCGCCGCGAGCTACGCCGGGTGCTGGCACACCTCGCACAGGCGGCCCCCCCGACGTAGCGGCAGGTCATCCGGTGATCTGGCCCGCATATCCACAAGGTCGATCCTGGATAGAGACTCAATCCTGGATAGAGATATGCGCTGCTGTCGCTCACAATGACCCGGCAGGCACACAGGTTAAGACGGGACTGTAAAGCGCGAGCACATCGGCCACCATGCTTAGCCCGGACGCAGATCAGCACGTTCTGCGCTCCATAGCGGATAGTTGCTGAGGAGGCTGCAGTAGTGCAGAACGGCGGCTACTTGCGCGGGCACATGACAAGTCAAGTTACTTTCCGTAACTAATTTCGCGTATGACCCTGTTCTCCCGGTCAGCCCGGCCCGCGGCTGCCACCGCCTGGTTGCCGCGGCGGCGCACTACGCTCGCTGCTGTGACGAGGTTCTGCGATGGCCGCTGATGCCGCAGTCGAGCGGCATGACGGCACGCCGCCAGGCGAAGACCAGATCACAGCCCGGATGCGTGCCGGGGGCCTGAGCCCGCACGGGTGGGGTAACGGCCCCGGCGATACCTATGGCTGGCATTAGCACGGCTACGAGAAGGTGCTGTACTGCGTGCGCGGCCGGATCGTGTTCCACACCGCCACCGGCGACATCGAGCTTGGCCCGGGCTACAAGATGGTCCTCCCGCCGCACACCGCGCACGCGGCAACGGTCGGCGCGGAGGGCGTGCGCTGCATCGAAGCGCCCCGCCAAGACTAGAGCCCGTCAGACGGGATCCACCATGCGGTCTACACACTCGATGACCTGTCGTTGGTCCGGGCGTCCCTCATCGCGGCAGAAGCGGATGGGCCGCGTTTCCGCGGAAGCGCCTTGTGAAATCTCGCACAAGCCGCTTCCGCGGAAACGTGATGGACGCGGCTGCCAGTGCCATGACGATCCGGGCTGACAGCCCTGTCCGCGGCGTGACCAGATGCGTTCGGTGAAGGAAGTGACGTAGCCGCGGGCGCGAACCTGTCAGGTTCCACCGCACGAGGCTAGACAGCAAGATGTTCCTACAATCGTGGGTGAGATGTAGCATGAACGTATGACTGCGAAGCGGCGGCTCTCGGCATCGGTAGACGCCGAGCTGCTGGCGGTGGCACAGGAGGCTGTCACCGGAGGCCACGCCGAGAGCATAAGCGCCTGGGTCAACGACGCCCTCCGGCTGAAAGCCGATCATGACCGGCGGCTGCAGGCCCTGGATGAATTCCTGGCCGCCTACGAGGCCGAGCACGGGGAAATCACCGACGATGAGATGCGGGACGCCGCCCGGCGGGCACGCGAACGAGCCATCGTAGTCAGGGGCAACCCGGAACAGCGCTCAGCCGGGCCGGCGCAGCACGGCCGGGGCGCTGCCTGATGCTCGTGCTGGACGCAGGAGCATTCGTCGCAGTCGAACGCGGCAGCCGTGACGTCGTCGCGCTGGTCAAGCGCGAGCGTCTCGCCGGACGCCCGCCGGTCACCAGCGGCGGTGTGGTCGCCCAGGTCTGGCGCGGCGGCAGCGGACGGCAGGTGCCCATAGCCCGGCTGCTGGCAGGCACCGACGTCGCCCCCGTCGACGACAGGCTGGGCCGGCGAGCCGGGATGCTGCTGGCCCGCAGCGGCCAGTCCGATGCCATCGATGCCACTGTGATATGCCTCGCAGCCGACGGCGACGACATCCTTACCTCTGATCCCGGTGACCTGCGGGCACTTGCGGAAGCAGCCGAGATCCACGTAGAGCTAGTCCCGGTTTAACCGCCGCTTCGTCTCTCTTCGCGCACCATCTGCGCCAGATCGGGCGGTTACGCACGGATGCGTGCAGCCTTCGATCTGCACATGGCCTCCATACGTTCTCCATACGTTCTCCACATCTCTGGCGTTCCTATTTTCTTACTTAACTTGCCGGTCCGCATACGCCTGAGCAATGCCTGCTGACCACACAGCTAAGGACGATCTGCTTTCTCGTCCTAATGCTCATGAAACTCGTGACAGGCCATTGTTGGGCTCGCAGTTGATCGTTCAAGAACTGAAGGTTGAGCCCGCGCGTACGCTTTGGGGGGAGCTATGCCTGGTTATTTCTCTCCGGTCTGAACGTGCCGGGACGACCATCAGCAGGATGTCGTAGCCGGGTTCGCAGGATCGAATCTCGACTGGATTGGGGACAGCATGCCTACCGTTCATACGCGTTACGTGACTTACAACCGGATGGGCGGACGCCGGCTTCATGCCGGGACCGCCACAGATGATATTGTTGCCCCGCTCGCGACCGCCACGCCGGACGGCGGGACTTACCAGGCGTGGGCCCCGCCGTCCATCTCCTGGACCGATTCGCACGTCATGCACTCCGCCAGTTTTGCCTTCTGGTCGGTGGTCGGCGCTTCGGATGGCGCGTCGGTAATCACCGGCCAGAGCCTGAGCTGCACAGTGGATGGCTCGGACGTGCAAGCCGTCGCTTGGTACCTGCCAGCGGGTGGCCCAGGTGGCCCAGGTGGTGGCCCGGCCGTGTATATCGATGCGTTCGATGTTAACCAAGGGCGCTTTTTCGATGAGGATTTCGTTACAGTCACTCCCGATGCGGCCCTGAGCGCGAACGCGAACGAGACGGGCGTGGTGCCCACCGCCTCGGCGGAAGATATTCACGCGGTCAGCTCAATTGAGACTGTCCCCTTCCTGGACTGGACGGAGTTCGTGCAGCCCGCGCCCCAGGTGATCAGCGACGAAAACCTGCATGCCGACGCGAACAGCACTGCGGTTGCGTTCGCCTTCTACCAGACGGTGGTGGTCTCACACCGCCGCCCCCCGCGGGAAGAGCTTGGCACCTGGGTGTCGTACGGGGTAATGGTCGACGCCGGCGGGCCGACTGGCCACGGGCCGGTGCCTCCCTGGAGTCCGCTCCTTCGCCAGTTCGCCGCCGGCCTCGCGCTCGCGGATGCCGCGTCCCTGGTCGCTGCCGAGTTTCAGGGTGCCGTGAGAAAACTCGCCGCAGACCAGGTGACACTCGCCTCGCGTCAGATCGCCGACCAGATTGCCGGCGGCGGGCGCCTGAAGGAATAGCTGCGCAACGAGCCAACGGGGGAGGTGCCGCCAGTGGTTGTCTTCGACGGACGCGAGATCCCGCCCACCTGGCAGGTCGGCGAGTTTGAGCTTGAGATCGCGGAGCTCACCGACGGCCGGCTGGACGAGGCGGCCGGCGTCCTGCGCGGCGTCGCCGGCCAGGCCTGGTTGCGCCTGCCGTGCGCTCGGCCGCCCATTTACACCGCCGGGACACTCGAGCACCCCGGCGTGTCACGCTTCACGCACGCGCTGGAGGTCGTCGCCGAGGTAATCCGCCCCCAGACCGAGATCAGCCTCGCCGAGGCGCAGCAGCTGCGGCCCGGTGCGGCCGTTGGCGATACCATCTCCGTCGCCTTGGCCGTCGACCGCGCCAGCCTCCGGGAGATCGTGGCCCTCGGTCGCGGCGTGCCCGACTGGCTCGGCTCAGGCCCGCGCGGCGCCCGCTTCCTCGTCGAGTTCAGCGACCTGACGGTCAGCCTGGCGGAGGCCGAACGGGACCTGGGCCGTGTTGTCGACGGGGCGGTCACCTACCCGGTCGCCGGCCCGTTCCGCGGCCCGATCGAGATCGTCATCGGCGGCTTCGTGGTCGTCATCTCCTCGCTCGAGCTGTCGCCCCGCCGGTCGGCCGCGGTTGCCGAGGTGCGGCTGCCCGGCGGGATCACAGACGTCGGCTCCTGCCAGCCGGCCACGATCGACCTCGGGCTGATCGCCATGTCGCCCGTGTGCGCCTTCTACGTCGACGCGCCGGACCAGGCCTACGGCCCCTGGCTCCTCGGCGACACCGGCATGGTCATCGAAGGCACGGGCTACGTGCTTGACCTGAGCACGGCGACGAGCCCCGCACCCTGGCCCCCGGCATGGCGCGGGCTGGCGCTCGGCGCGGGCACGGCGACGGGCGAGCGCTACGTGCCGGACCCGTGCAACACCGGCTACCTGCGCGGCCATTACGTCTACAGCGATGCCATCGTCATCAGCACCGGGTTCTTCGGGAGCTTGTCCCTGGCGGAGCCGGTCAGTTTCGGGGCCATCAACCCGCTCGGGCAGACGTTCACGTTCGACGACGGCGCGATGGACGTCTGGTACAGCCAGATCGTGCGCGGCGAACTGAGGAACGGGTGGACGGACCTCCCGGCCGACGCCGTGTGCGAGGGTGCGCCGGGCCGCCGGGTGCGGACGCCGATCAGCGTCGTCTCGATCCAGCCTGACCTCGACCTGGCCGGCGCGCTCGACCACGGCAACCGGGAGATCAGCTGGGGCGAGCTGACCCGCCATGGCGACGAGGTGGTGGCGTGGACCGGGAACTTCGGCCCCGGCTATCTCTACCTCCCCGCGGGTCCGGACGAGTCTTTCTCGCCGGTCGCCACCGGCACGTTCTCGGGCCCCGCTATCGACTCGATCCCCGACGCGAGCCTGGCCGAGCTCGAGGCCCGCCACGTGGCCGGCGTCTCGTTCCCGTGGCTGTCCGGTGCCCTGGTGTTCTCGCCCGACCGGCCCGGCGGCCGGGCCAACCCGATCAAGCTCCAGCGATTGCGGGGCTGGATCCGGGTCGGCATCGCCGGGGTGGACGGCGCGCTGTCCACGTACACCCAGTCGCAACCCGAGGACCTCGGGGACCCCAGCAGCACCGGCTACGCCGGCCACGTCCCGTTCCGTTCGACGCTGTTCGTCAACGACAAGGAGAGCCTGCTGGCCGAGTTCGCCGCGAGCGCGAGCTTCGACTCGGACGTCGCCGGACGGTTCGCGATCCCCGCGCCGTGCAGTATCCCGCGGCTCGACTTCACGCAGATGAAGTTCACCTCCACGGCGTGCCTCGTCGGCGGGGAGGTGGCGCTGCCCAGCGCGGGGGTGCCGCTCGATTACTGGAAGCTCCCGCTCGTGCCGACCGGGCCGCCCGGCCAATCCGGGGTGGTCAGCGTCCGGACCGGACGGCTGCTGCTCACCGCGGCCGGCATCGCCGAGCCGCTCCACTTCGCGAGGCCATTCGGGCTCACGTGGGGCGAGATGCTGGCGGACGGGAACCTCGGCCAGCTCTACCTTGACTTCAACAACTGGGGCCAGCGGTTCGACGGGCTCGTCTTCAACCCGCACGAGCTCACGCTCTCGGCCTACGACCCCCACGTGCTGGACCCGTACCTCGGCGTGTCGGGACCGGTCTGCTTCCCGTTCTTCGGGCTGCACCAGGTGAACATCCGCGACGCGCTGGCCCCCGGCCCCACCCGGCACGTCACCGTGCCGAAGACGCCCATCACGCCGCACGCGGCACCGACCGAGCTTGCGCTCTCCGGCACGTGGCACGACGTCAACTCAAGCGACCTGGCGGTGTTCGACTGCCTCGAGGTGGACGTCGACTACAACGTCGCCAGCCAGGACGGGTTCCTCGGCACGGGCACCACCGAGCTCTCTTTCCTGCACTCAGACCCGCTCGATATCACGGTCGAGATCCACGGCGGCGCCACCGACATCCACATCAGCTCGACGGACACCCACGACATCGACCTCGGCCTCCCGCGCCGGCTCGGCGGGATCGCCCAGATCGCCGGCTGCGCCCGCATCGAGGGCCCCACGCTCGCCCGCATCACCCTCTACGGGACTCTGGAGCAGAGCGCGGCCGCCGGATCGATCTTCGGCCCGAAGGCGGGCTACGAGACCGAGATCGACATCGCGGTCACCCCAACCACGTTCGACTTCTACGCGTCGGGCGACATGCTGCTGTCCGTCGCACTTGTCGACCTCGAGGCCTCAGCGACCGCGCACCTCCTGTTCGACTTCGCGATGCTATCTGCCGAGGGCGAGCTGTACGGCCGCATCAACTGTGACGCGGCGGTCGCCGGGCTGTCCGGCGAAGGCCAGCTCACGTGGTACCTCAGCCCGGCCATGCAGTACCTGCAGGGCCGGCTGAAGGTCGGCGTGATCTCGCCAATCGTCAGCGGCGGCCTTGAGGGCGGTTTCTTCATCGGCAACAACGCGCCCAAGGCGCTCGCCTGGGTCCTCAACCCGTCGGACACCCACTTCGGCATGTCGGGGAACATCCTCCCCGCGACGCTCACGGGCGTCTACGGCTACGGCCAGGTATCGATCAGCGTCAACTACTCCGTGCTGGGCGGCGGGGTCGACATCTTCGCGGGCGCCGGCGCCTTCAGCGCACCCCTCGCGGCCGGCGGGCCGGTCGCACCGTTCGCCGGCAACCCGCTGCTCCCCTACGTCGTGGGAGCGTGCGGCATCCACGTGCACGGCGAGATCCTCGGCGGGCTCGTCAGCGCATCGGCGTGGGCCAACCTCAGCCTGCGCGGCCCGGTGCCGACCTACTTCGAAGGCGCCTTCAGCCTCCAGGGCTGCGTGGCCTGGGTGCTCTGCGCGTCGACGAGCGTCACCGCCGGCATCAACAGCTCCGGCTTCTACCTCAGCTAAGGAGGCGACATGGCAGACGACGGAGCGCTCCTGCAAGCCACATCGGCAGGGATCGCGCCCGACGGCAGCACATACGTCGTGCTGCGGTGGGAGGCGGTCGAGGGCGTCGCGGGCTACAACCTGTACCGGCAGGTCGCGGGCTCACCGGAGCGCCCGGCGGGGCCGATCAACGGCAGCAAGCCGATCACCGCTCCGTCGTCGGCGCGATCCCTCCGGGCCGTGGTCCCGCAGGGATCACCCGAGTGGGAGGCGCTCGCCCGGGGCTTCACGGCAGCCGCGGGCGGCACGGGCCTCGAGCTCGCGAACCCCGCGGCCAGCTTCGAGCGCGGCCTCACGGAGCGCGAACTGTCCCTCGTGCGGGCCGCGGCGCAGGCCAGCCTGGCCATGGGCCAGGCCGCCGGTCTCGCCTATACCGACCGGGACGTGACGGCCGACGAGCACTACCTCTACGAGCTCCGCGGCGTGCTGGCCGACGGCGGGGAAACCCGGCTGGCGATCGACGTCCCCGTGTGGGCCGGGCACTTCCGCCTCCCCGACCCGCCATCGGGGGTGACCACCCAGCCAGGCGACCGGCGCGCGCTCGTGCTGTGGAACCGCAACCCCTACGCCGCCACGTTCGTCGTGCAGCGGGCCACGAGCCCTGGCGGCCCGTTCCAGCAGGTGAACCCCAAGCCCGTCGCGTACGACATGGACTCCGGCCTCGACGGGCAGCCGCTGCCGGCCCCACAGCCCGGGTTCCTCGACATCGGAGCCTGGGACGCCGACGGGAACCCCGCAAGCCACCAGGTGCAGGGTGCCGACGTCTACGGGCCCGACAACGGGACCACCTACTGGTACCGGGTCGCGTCGCGGGACACGCTCGACCGGGCGGGTCCGTGGTCCGCGACCGTCGCGGCCACGCCCGTCCGCAGCCTCCCGCCGATGGCCCCCGACGACCTCCAGGTGTCGCCCACCACCGCGGCCGACGGGCTGGTCGTCACGTGGCGCAAGGTGACGCGCAACGTCGAGAACCACCTGCTGCCCGACACCTCGCAGACGAGCTACGTGTACCGGGCGGACACCCGCGAGGCGCTCGAGGACCTCGCCTCACTGCCCTCTCACCTGGTGGCCACGGCCTGGGCCGACCCGCAGGACCCCACGACGCCGCTCGTGTCATGGACGGACCTCGACCCCGTCCTCGTCCCGCCCTACGGCACCAAGCCGTTCTTCTACCGCATCCGGGTGGCCGACCCGTACGGCAACCTGAGCGCGCCGTCAGCCGTCATTACCGCCGCCGTGCCGGACACGATCCCGCCCGGGCCCACCGCCCTCGTCGCCGCCATCGGGGCCGCGGACCACATCCGCGTCGAGTGGCAGCCGAACGCTGAGCCCGACCTCGCCGGCTACCAGGTCTACCGCGGCGTCTGCGATCGCGGCATCATCTACCGGCCGGGCATCACGCACGAGAAGGACAAGGAGGGCAGGGTCGTCACGAAAGGCGAGAGCCGCTACCCGTGCGACATGACGCTCGTCGGCGACGTGCCGCTGGGCGACGCGAACGCGATGTACGCCACCGACGGCTTCATCTGGTTCGACGACTTCAGCGTTCCCGAAGGCTCACCTCTCTGCTACGGCTACTGGGTCCGCGCCTACGACCAGGTCGGCAACCTCTACCCCGGGAACAATGGCTGCCCCGCCCGCCCGGAGGAGTACCGCTGCGCGCGGCTGCGCGAGAAGACGCCGCCGCCCGCGCCGGTGATGACCGGCCTGCGGGCCCGCAACCGCGGTGTCCTGGTCGAGTGGATCTCCTCCCCGGTGCAGGACCTGCGCGCCTTCCACGTCTACCGCTCAGATACCGAGTTCGGCCCGCCGCAGTTCCTCGCGTGCGTCTTCACCGACGGCGCCGTCCGCGCCACGCCGTGGAAGGGGCTGTCCCCTGCGTGCGACGACGTGCCGGCCGTGCCCGACCCGCTGGCCGCCCGGGGGTCCTACCTCGACGCCACCGCCGAGCCGCACCGCGTCTACTGGTACCGCGTCTCGGCCCTCGATTGGCTGGGCAACGAGAGCGACGGCTCGCACCTCACGGACATCCCGTCCAGCAGCACGTTCACGTACACCAGCGACCTGCCGATCGCGCCCTCGGTGCTTCCCCCGGCCCCATCCGCAGGCGCCGGCTGCGGCCTGGAGGTCAGCTGGACCCCGCCGTTCGATTCCGCGGCGATCCAGGGCTTCGTCGTGTCCCGGGCCGCGTCCGGCGGCCCGTACCGGCAGGTATCCGGGATCCTCGACATCAACAGCTTCACCGACCCCTCCGCGCGGCGCGGCGTCGATTATCTCTACTGCGTCCAGTCGATCGACCACACCGGCCTCCTGTCCCCACCCTCGCCGCCGGTCCTGCACCGGTACTGACCCCCCGCAAGGCGGACGCCATGGGCATCCTCGACGAGTTCGACCCCAAACGCGACGGCTGGTCGTTCGTGAACTGGGGCGAGGCCAACGACTTCACCTGGGACCTGTACCGGCGTACTTATCTCGCCATCAACCCGACCAACGATCCGATCGAATCCCCGCTCGACGTCGCGTTCTTCCAGATCTTCAAGGGCTGCGCCGCCAACGGCAACTGCGGCGGCATGTCGATGCTCGCGCTCGCGCTGTTCAAGTACGGCGGGTACATGGGGTTCTGCTCGCCCCCGGACTTCTATGCCCCGGCCAACAACACCGACCACGAGCAGCCGGCCCGGGCGGACCTGCACGAGGCCGTCAACATCATGCAGGCCCGGCAGTTCAGCGCCGCCGGCATCCGCAACTTCCTCGACGTCGTGAAGGCCGGGCAGCTGAACGACGGCGTCGCGGCGTGGAACCGCATCCGCAGCGGCCTCGGCAGCGGGGACTACTGCATGCTCTCGCTGTCCAACGGCCTCTTCGGCGACGCCGCCCACACGGTCATCCCCTACCGCGCCGACATGAGCGGCAGCGCGTACGTGCTGCACGTGTGGGACCCGAACCGGCCCTACGCCTGGTTCCCCCAGCACTACGATGGGGACCACAACAAGATCGTCATCACGGGGCCGACGTCGTGGACCTATGACCAGAATGCGGGCGGCCTCTACAGCGGCGGCACCCTCTACGACGGATCCATGAACGGCTGGTGCTTCGCCATCCCGACGTCGCTCGAGATCCACAAGGGTCGGCAGCCGATCAGCGCGGGATTCGTCCTCACCGGGCTCACCACGCTGTTCGTGAGCGGCGTGGGCGCAGCCGTCACCCAGATCGAGGACGACCAGGGCCGGCGCCTCTACACGAGTGACCGCGTGCACCGCAGCCGCGGCGACCTCGAGACGTCACCCAGCCAGGCTCTGCCCGGCGTCGCGCCGTGGCCGTGGCCCGGCGGCCTCGCCGGCGACCTGCCCGGAGAGCTGTTCTTCCTCCAGCGGCCGCCCGGGAACTCCCCGTTGCACGTCTCGGTGCGGGGCGGCGAGTACCACCTTATGCACCTGTCGTCCGGCCACCTCACCGAGCTCACAGCCGGGCACGCCGCGGCGAACGCGAAAGACCGGGTGCGCCTTGAGGGCTCACCCGATGACGACCAGTCGATAGTGGTGAGCAGCAGCGCGCCGCGCCGCCGCTTCGACATCCACCACCTGCGCTACGACACGCCGGGTGCCTGGCGGAGCGTCAGGGTCAAGAACGCGCTCGTCACCAGCGACCGGCTGCGGGTGTCCGCGCCCGCCACGTTCGACGCCGTCGAGATATCGGGGACGACGGCGCGGCGCGACGTCGACGTCGAGCTCCGCCGCTACGACGGCGTCAAGGCGGCGACCCGGAACCTGGCCCAGCAGCGCGTCCCCGCCGGGCGGGCCCTGCGCATGGCCCCCGCCGACTGGGAGCGCCTCTCCCGGTCAAAGATCGAGCAGGTGCTGGCCTGACCCCCTCAAAGGCCAGCTCGACTTGGAACGCCATGGCGGCCGCCGAGTCCTGGACGGTCCTGGCCGACCCGGAGGGAAACGAGTTCTGCGTCGTCCGCCCGAAGGAAACGCTCATCAGTTGAAGCTCAGCACCAAAGACCGTAGACAGGCCCTGTCCGCCAGAGGGCGTTCGGGTCGCGGCTCTCTTGATTGCCCGACGTCCGTGCATGCGAAGGGCCATGACCGATCACGATGAGTTCCTAGCCTGGGTCAGGACAGCGCTGTACCAGGCGGAGCTGGCGCTGCACAACGGCGACGCTGCTCCTCGCCGGGCGCTGTGGTCCCGCAACGAGCCCGTGAGCGTCCTGGGTGCCATGCGCAGCGCCTATGGCCAGCAGGAGATCGACGCGCTGTTCACCGCCCTGGGCAGCAGCTTCTCCGACTGCACGTCCTACGCCTTCGACCTGCAGGCCTGCGACGTAGCGGGCGACATGGCATACACGGCCGGCCTGGAGCACGTCTCGGTCTCGGTTGACGGCCAGCCACGTACCTACACGCTGCGGGCCACCCAGGTATACCGCCGCGAATCGGGCCAGTGGCGGGTTGCCCACCGTCATGGCGACACGGTAACCGGATGACGGTCCCCGGCCCGGCCATGATCGCGCTCCGCTGCATGAGCGGTCACATGTCGCAAGGCGCGGCGGTAGCACTGTGCGCCTCGTGGTGGCGAGAGACTCAGAGTGAGCAGGCTCACCGCGATGGAGACTGCCTCGCCGAAGTACCCCCGGGTGTCTAAGAACGTCCGGCACGGGCTCGAGGTCGTCTTGACAATCATCTGGCTCGGCGGGACAAGCTTCCTCCTGGAAGTAATCCACACCGGGTGGTGGGGGACCCATCGTCCTGCTCGTCGTGGTGGTGCTGGTCGAAGTCGCGTTCGTGGCCTGGAGCGAAGGTCATTTGCTGGGGGCCAAGAAGGCCGCCGCTGGCGCCCGGGCAGGCGGGATCAGGCCGCGGATGGAACGGCACGTCCCGGGCTGGAACGTCTTCAGGGTGGACGGGGAAGGAACCCGGCATCCAGGAGAGGGAAGCAGTGAACATGTGCGCGCGGGACCGGTCAGCGCCGGGGAAACCGGAGGGGGCCCGGTGACGTCCGTATCGCGGGGGCGGGCCGAGCTGCGGCAGTCGGCTGCGAACCTGCTCCAGCTCCCGATCCTGATCGCGGTGGCCGTGATCGCCATGGTCATCAGACAGCTATTCGTGCACCCGCCGAGCATCATCGTCCTCGGCGTCTGCGCCGAGCTGGCGGCCCTGGACATCGTCTTGGCCGTGTACCTGCTGCGCAACATGGGATCGGCCCTGGTCGTCACCGCGGACGACATCACCTTCACCCGACGGCCCCGGCGGGGCCAGGGCCCGCCCCCTGCGCAGGTCATCCGGCGTGCCGCGGGTAGCACGCTCAGCTTCCGGATGGCCGGCAACGGCCCCGTGGGCTCGGAGTACACCGGCTACGCGCTCAAGCTGCGCGACACTGCCACCGGCCAGGAGGTGTATGCGGGGGCGTTCGGCCGCCGCAAGGTCGGTCCAGCAGGCCTGCGAGTCGCAAGGATGGTCGTTCTCCTGACCAGGCCCAAGCCGCCCGGCTCAGCCCGGCACCCCAGCCATGCGCACCGGATCATCAAGGGCATGGCCTCCTCGCGCAGGCACCTGCGCGCCCAGCCGGGGGCGCGGTACGGCCCGGCGGGAACCTGCGCAGCGTCCAGCGGCAGGTCCGCCAGAATCTGACCGAAGACCTGCCCGAGCCCGGGCTCACCAGGCACCGCCGGCCGCCGTCGGGTGAACCGGGCCGCCAGGACAAACCGCAACCGCGGTCCCCGCAGCCCTATGGCTGCTCCGGCGGCCCGGAGCAGTCAGCGATCTTGGCCCGCAAGCGGAAGTCTCCGCGGAACGCGAGAGCGATAGGTTCCGCCCGGTCTGGCCGAGTAGGCCGGGCGCATTGCTGCGCCCGGCCCCCCTAGG
>Ga0335076_10004762_pt1 | contig 13748 bp, 12 predicted proteins | sample Lox_Sample_25_FD_206717 | JGI IMG/M metagenome (GOLD analysis project Ga0335076, IMG submission 206717) | Soil microbial communities from Loxahatchee National Wildlife Refuge, Florida, United States - Lox_Sample_2.5 | ecosystem: Environmental > Terrestrial > Soil > Wetlands | place: USA... | reverse complement strand
GGCGGCGCAGGCCCGCCACAGGCGCTCGACTCCCGCCCGGTGCCGCGGGTCGCTGCTCGTGCGGATCAGGTCATCGACCGATAGGCTCAGCGGCTCCGCCAGGCCCGTGAACGCGGCAGCGCTCGCGTCGACGAACTCCTGCACGCCAACCCCGGCGGCCTCCGCGGCGATCACGTTCTTGAGCGAGTTCTCGTCGGTCCCGGCCTGGAACCTGACCTGCTCGCCGATGCTCCTGCGGTAACGGGCGAGCACGTCGGCCTGCACGAGCTCCAGTGCGAAGCCCAGGTGCGGGCGCGCGTTGACGTACGGGATCGTCGTGGTGATGTAGGTACTAGTCATCGGAACCTCCGGGTAGACGGGGGCTCCGATCGCGCAAATGAATCGAGGCCCCGTGAGCAGGGCCTCGGAAACGAACGTCCGTGCAGCGTCAGCAGCCCCGCGAGCGGGGCATCATCTGAGACTGGCTGAACGGGTTCATGAGAATACGATAGCCGCACAGCCCCGGCAAGCCGAATCATTAGATGGCGCGAGTCGCGTGGTAGCGGCATGCGGTGCGCCCGAGGTACGCCCGAGCATGTCAAGTTCGGGTACCCGGGCCAGTTGAGTTCCGGTAGCTAGCTGACATTCCCGATGGCTGAGTTCTTGCGGCGGGACGTCCTTTGGGGTTGTCGCGGCCTGCCGCGGCCATGCTCGCTACCAGCCGCTTGACGTCCCACTCGAACGGGCCGGGCAGCGTCTCGTCGAAGTCGTTGAGATCGAAGACCAGCCGCCGTTCGGGTGAGGCGAAGGCGCCGAAGTTCAGCAGATGAGCGTCACCGCACAACTGCACCCGCAGCCCGGAGGACCTCATGCCGGCCAGGTCGGCGGCCATCGGCAGCGCGGCACCCCGGTAGTACGTGAACGGCGACACCAGCATCCGCCCGTGGCGCACCGGAACCAGCTCAGGTACGCGGGACTCGGCCTGGCCGAGGAGCAGCCCTATCGGGTCCCTGGACGCCGCGGGGAAGAAGTCCCGGTGGGATGCCAGCGGCGCTAGCTGGCGGGCCGCCTTGCCGGCTGCGACGCTTTGCTCCCGAGTCGGATGTGGACCGCGCTCGGGTACCTCGTGGCCGCCCGTCTCGGCTGGGGCGGTTGTCTTTGCCACCATGGTTCGGACATCAGCGTCTGAGCCCGCTGGCGGCGGTCAGCTGGTGACCTGGAGCTCATCGCGAACGTCGATGACCCCCAGGGCCATCCACGCGGCGCCGACCACCGCGTCGTGCTCGGCCCAGGTGCGGACGTGGCCGGTCAGCGTGATGACGCCATCCTTGGTGTCCGACGTCACGTCGCTATCGTCGGGGACCATCGCGGAGCGGTCCAGCGCCTGCTGGACGTGCAGGTCGACGTCGACCGGGTCGATGGCGTAGCTGATGTCGATGTCGTTCCTGACGTTGCGGACCCCGGTCACGCTGGAAACGGCTGCTTCGGCGGCAGCCCGCTCGGTGAGGTAGGACACGGTCCCGGTCAGGGTGATGTCGCCGTCAAACGCGGTCGCCTCTACCCCGTCCGGCACGGTGACGTTCTGGGTGAGCGCGTTGTTCGCCGCGGTGATCAGCTGTATGTCGTCGCGGTAGTCGCTGTCCGGGAGCCGCACCATCAGGTTGTTGTGCACGCCGGTGACCCCGTCGACGCGCCGGGCGGCGGCGGCCGCCTCCAGGTACTGGGGGTAGCTCGGCACCGTGCCGGCGAGTGTCACGTCTCCGCCGAGGTTCACGACTTTGATATCCGCGGCGTTGACCAGCGGGTCGAAGCCGAGCTCGGCCTCGACGGCCGCGCGGACGTCCTTGGTCTTGCCCATCTGCCTGAATCCTTTCCGTGAGCGGGGATCGCCGTTCGCCGCCTGCTGCGGCGGACGGCCAGCCGGCGATCTTGAGTTCGCCGGTGAGTCCATGACACCGTGCCCGGCCATGCCGTCCGGCTACGGCGTCATGTCGTCGGTACGGTCCATGATGAGAAGGCAAAGCCGTCAGCTCTAGGGTCGAAGGTCCCACCAGAGCCACGCTCCCGCCGCGAGACGCTCCCCGCCCGTTCGGGATCAATAGGCATTTCCCGAACGGGCGGGTGGCGCCTCTTCGCGCCCCCAGTTGCTCGGCTAGCCGGCGGACCAGCGGCTACGGGAACTTCGCCTCTTGTCAGTTGTCGAAGACGTAGGTGCCCGGCGCCGCGGCGAGCGGCTGTAGCCCGCCGCCGCCGAGCTCTGCCGGTGCCGGCTTGTCCGCACCGCACCGGTCCCCGAGCCACGCCAGCATGTCAGGCCACCAGCTGCCCTGCCCGGATTGCGCGGTCTTCAGCCAGTCCGCCGGCCTGGCCGGGTCGGCCTTGCTGGTCTGGTAGGTGGCCTTGGGGTTGCCGGGCGGGTTGACGAGCGCGGCGATGTGACCGCTGGTCGACAGGATGAACCGGCTTTCGCCGCCGAGCAGCTGCGTGCTGCGGTAGCAGTTCTGCCATGGGGTAATGTGGTCGGCGATCCCGGCGACGATGTAGGAATCGACTGTGACCTGGGACAGGTCGATCGGGGTGCCGAGCACCGTCAGCTTCCCGGGCGTGACGAGCTTGTTGTCCATTGCCAGGTCCACGAAGTCGGCATGCAGCCTGGCGCTCATCCGGGTGGTGTCGGCGTTCCAGAACAAGATGTCGAACGCTGGCGGCTTGTTGCCGAGCAGGTAGTTGTTCACCCAGTAGTTCCACACCAGGTCACCGGGGCGCAGCCAGGCGAACGCCTCGGCCAGGGCACGGCCGTCGAGGTAGCCGCGGCGCGCCGATATCGCCTTCGCCGCCGCTGCCAGCCGCTGGTCGGTCAGCGCGGCGACGGTTCCGGCGTCCGTGTTGTCGAGCACGGTGACCAGCGGGCTGAAGCAGGCGAGCCGGTCCTGCTGGCCGATGGCGGCCAGGTGCGCGGCCGTGACGCTGGCGATGATGCCGCCGGCGCAGACGCCCGTCACCGCCGTGCGGGGGGTACCGCAGATCCGCTCGACCGCGTCGAGCGCGTCGAGCACCGCCGTGACGTAGGTGTCCAGGCCCCAGCCGGCGTGACGAGCGTCTGGGTTGCGCCAGGAGATCACGAACACCTGCTGCCCGTTTTGCACCAGGTACTCCGCCATGCTGCGGCCGGGGGCTAGGTCCAGGGCGTAGAACTTGTTGATCGTGGGCGGCACGATCAGCACCGGGACCTCCCGGACCTGCTCGGTCTGCGGGCGGTACTGGATCAGCTCGAGCACCTCGGTGCGCAGCACCACCTCTCCCGGCGTGACCGCGATGTTCCGGCCTACCTCGAACGCTGACCTGTCCACCATCTCCGGTATCCGCGGCGCGCTGGCCATGTCGCGCAGCAGGGTCCGGCTGCCGCGCAGCAGGCTGCGGCCACCGGTGTCAATGGCGGCCTTGGCCGAGGAGGGGTTCAGCAGCGGCACGTTGCTCGGCGCCAGCGCCTCGATGAGGTTCTCGGCACCGAACCGGATCCGTTTCTCATCGCGCGGGCTAAGCCCGGCGTCGTCTACGAGCTGGCCGGTGGTCTGCGCCGCCGCCAGGTAGGACTGCACGATCCGGCGCAGGAGGGCGTTGTCTGTCCAGGCCGGGTCGGTGAAACGACGGTCACGCCGGGCGGGCGCCAGCGTGGAGGTGCCAGCCCCGATCCGTACCAGTTCGGCGGCGAGGCTGCCCAGCCTCCGGCCGGTGACCTGCGGTCTTCGGGCCAGGCCGGCCGCGAACTTGGCGGCCGACGCGTCCGGGCTGAACCGGCGGAAGGTGCCGAGCGCGGCGTCGGCCAGCAGCGCGTCCAGCGGAGCCGCCTGGTCGGCGGTGTCGGGTGGTGTTGTCTGAGTAGTCATTGAGTTCCCTGCTTAGCTAGTGAGAGCGATTGCCAGGTAGGCGATGGCGAGGGCGAGGTCGATCAGGGCCGGTGCCATTTCCTTCCCGCTGTCCCCGGCGCGCCGGTGGGTGATCAGCGCGCCGGTGAGCAGCAAGATCATGCCGGCCGCGGCGGCGATGCCGAGTGGGTGCCACCACAGGCCGGCCAGGATGCCCGCGGCGGCGGCCAGTTCAGCGACTCCGATGAGCCGGTAGCGGGGCCAGAGGATGCCGAAATGCTCGGCGGACTGCCGCATCTTGGGGTGGCCGAGCAGCTTGCCTGCCGCCGGGAGGAGGCAGGCCGCGGCCAGCAGCAGCGAGATGGTGAGAAACATGGGATGGTCCTAACTGGCGGCCGGCAGCGGGCCGGCGGGGTCGGGGCAGCCCGGCGGGGGAGCGGCGGCCGGGCTGGTAGTCCCGGCGGTGGCCGGGGTATACCAGGGCAGGTGCGGCTGCCGGTGCCGGGGTTCTGCCGCCGCGATGACGCGATCGGGGCGGACGATGATGGTCAGCGCCGGGTCGGCCGTCAGGGCCCGCATCCCGGCGGGCGGTGCGTCGTCGGCGAGACGGACCTCGATCCACTCGGCGTCCTCCTGGGTTCCGGGTTCGCCGGGGGTGCGGGTTCCGGGTGCGCTGATCCGGACGAGGGCGAGGCCATGGTGGCGGCAGAACTCCAGGAGCCCGGGGCCGGGGCGCCGTGCGGTGAGCACGGCGGCGCGTCCGGCCAGGATCGTGTCCAGCCGGGCCGGCGGCTCGTCGCCGACGGACACCAGGGGGTTGGGGATCAGGCCGCCGGGGCGCAGCGCGGCGGGGATGCCGGACGGCAGCAGGCGCGGGGCGGGCTGCAGGGCGCCGGCCGTCAGCGGGGGGGTCGCGGTGGAGGCGATGGCCTGGCGGACGTGTTCGCTGCGGACGGCGGCGGCCAGGGCGATGCGGCGGACGGCGGCGGCCCGGTCCTGGCCGCCGGTCATCGCCCAGCCGATCCGGACGGCCTTCTTGATCATGGCCTTGGCGTGCGGGCGGCGTTCGGTGTCGTAGCTGGCGAGCAGGTCCGGGTCAGCTCTGCCGGTGAGCACGTGCGCGAGTTTCCAGGTGAGGTTGTCGGCGTCGCGCAGCCCGGCGGCCAGGCCCTGGCCGATGAACGGCGGGGTGAGGTGGGCAGCGTCGCCGAGCAGGAAGACACGCCCGTCGGTGAAGCGGTCCGCCAGCCGGGCCCGGAAGGTGTAGCTGGCGCTGCGCACGAGCTCCAGGCCGGCCAGGTCGCCGCGGCCGGTCCAGGGGCGCAGCAGCGCGCCGAGAGCCTGGGGGGTGGTCAGGCAGGCTTCGTCCTCGCCGTCGCGCAGCCGGAACTCCCAGCGGTACCGGTCGCCGGTGACCTGCATGAAGGTGGCGGCCCGCGCGGGGTCGCAGATCTGCTCCACGCCGTCCCAGGTGTCCAGGGCGCCCTCGGCGCGGATGTCGACCACGAGCCAGCGCTCGGTGAACCCCAGGTCCTCCATGGGGATTCCGGTCAGCTCCCTGATGGTGCTCTTGGCGCCGTCGCAGCCCAGCACGACCGTGCCGGTGAAGGTCTGCGGCTCCTCGTTGACGAGAGTGCGTACCCGGACGGGAGGCCCGGTGAGCGGGCTCGCGGTGCCCTCGAGCCCGACGACCTCCGCCCCGCGGCGCAAGTCGATCAGCGGGTGCTTCGCGACCCGGGCGAGCAGCAGCTCTTCCAGGTCAGGCTGGTGGAACATGTTCGCCTGCGGGAAGCCGTGCACGCCCGCCTTATAGTCGCGGCTGAACTCGGCCATCACGCGGTGCCTGGCGTCGAGCAGGCGCAGCCCGCTGCCGGGCCTGGACCGGGCCAGGAATCCCTCGCTGACACCGAGCCGGTCCAGGATCCGGGCGACCTCGTCGTCCAGGTGCACCGCGCGGGGCAGCGGATGCGGCTGGGCGTGGCGTTCGAGCAGGGTGACGGGGATGCCGGAGTCGGCGAGCAGGAGGGCCACGGTGCAGCCGACCGGGCCGGCGCCGATGACGATGACGGGCTGGCGGGTCGGGGGATAGTGGTTGTTCATGGTCGTGCTTCTCTCTTCGGATCACTTCGCGGCGGTCTGGGTGGAAGGCGAGGGCCCGCAGCGGACGGTGAGGGCGAATCCGGCGACCGCGTCGCGGACCCGGGCGGGGTCGGCGCCGGTCACGGTGACGACCAGCCGGCCGTCCTCGTGCGCCGCCGTGGCGCGGGCGTCCGGCAGGCCCGCCGCGGCCAGCGCCTCGGTGACGGTGCGGACGGCGGCGTCGGCGGCCAGCGCGGGCTTGAACGGCTTGCCCACCGTGGTGACCGGGATCACGTCGACCGCGTAGATGTATTTCGGCCGGGCGGCGGGCTCGTCGATGGCGGTGGCGGCCCAGGCCAGCAGTTCGGCCTCGTCGAGCCCGCCGGGGCCGGCCGGGACGACGTAGGCCACCGGGACCTCGCCGGAGTGCCGGTCGGGGCGGCCGACGGCCGCGGCCGAAGCGACGGCGGGATGGGTCAGCAGGGCGTCTTCGATCACCTTCGGGTCGATGTTGTGGCCGCCGCGGATGATCAGGTCCTTGGCCCGGCCGGTGAGGTAAACGAAGCCGTCGGCGTCGGCGCGGCCGAGGTCCCCGGTGTCCAGCCAGCCGTCGCGGACGAGGCCGCGTGTGCTCAGCCGGGGGCCGCCGCGGCCGGGATCGGTGACGTACCCCGCGAACACCGCGGGGCCGCTGATCGCCAGCACGCCGGTCTGGCCGGGGGCGCAGTCCGACCAGGACCCGTCCTCGCCGATCCGGACGGCCTTGACCTGCTGCCCGGGCAGGGCGCGGCCGACCGAGCCCGGGCGTTCCTCGCCGGGTCTGGTCCAGGTGGTGGCGCAGGTCGCCTCGGTGAGCCCGTAGCCCTCGAGCAGCCGCCGCCCGGTGCGGGCGGCGAAGGCTTCGCGTACCGATGCGGGCAGCGGGGCCGCACCGGCGATCGGGATGCGCAGCGAGCTGATGTCGGCGTCGACCGGGATCTGTGCCAGGGTGCCGTAGACGGTGGGGACGGCGGACATCGCCGCGACCTGGTAATGCTCGATGAGCTGCCAGAACCGGGCGTACAGCGCCTTGTCCCGGTAGCCGGCCGGCCCCGGCCACACCACCCGGGCGCCACTGAACATCGGGGCGATGCCGGTGACGATCAGGGCGTTGACGTGGAACAGCGGCAGCCCGCCCAGCATCCCTTCCCCGGGAGCCAGGCCGGCGCACTGGGCGATCCCCCGGCCGCAGGCGAGCTGGTTGGCGTGGGTGTGCGCGGCGACCTTCGGGGCGCCGGTGGTCCCGCCGGTGTGCACGAACGCCGCGAGATCGGCTGCTTCCGGCAGGTCCGCGCCGGCCAGGCGGTCGGCTGGCTGCCCGGCGATCATCTCGTTCAGGTAGGCGACGACTGGGCTGTGGCCGTCCGGGTCGCCGGTCTCGCCCAGGGGGGGCGGTACGCCGTGCGCGTCGTCGGGCCGCAGCGCCAGGACCGCGGTCATGCCCGCCTCATGGGCAACCTCGAGCAGCCGCTGCCACAGCTGCGGGTCCAGTTCCGGTCCGGCCGCGATCAGGACCCGCGATCCGGTCCTGCGGATCAGCTCGGCGATCCGCTCGGCGGAGAGCGCCGGGTTGACCGGGGCGGCGATCCCGGCGGCCTGCGCGGCCAGGGTCGCGGCGTACAACATGGAGGTGTTGACGCTGCTGAGCGTCACCGCGTCCGCGCGCCGCACGCCCAGGGAGGTCAGCGCGTTAGCGATCCGGGTCACCGTGCCCGCCAGCTCGGCATAGGTCCAGGACAGGCAGCGGGTGTAATCGGCCGGGTCCGGAATCCACTGGGTGGCGATGCCGTCCGGCCAGGCGGCGGCCGCGTCCAGCAGCAGCTGGTAGGTCGATGACGGCCGCGGCAGTATTCTTGTCTCTCTTGTTCTCATGGTGTCTTCCCGATAACGGTGTTGCGTTGCGTGCCGAGGTCGAGGTCCCCGCCGGGCGAGGCGATCGTCGCGGTGATGACGTCGCCGTCGCGCAGGTAGCGGGGGTTGGCCGCCTCTCGCTTGAAGAACAGCTTCCACCGGGTGGCGGGCGGCAGCAGCCCGGCCAGCGTCCCAGCGACCTTGCCCGGTGCCTTGAGTGCGGTGCCGCCGGGGGTGCCGGTCAGCAGCAGGTCGCCGGGGGCCATCGGCTGGAACCGGGACAGCAGGGTCAGGGCCCGGGCGGGCCGGACGATCATGTCGGCCGCGGTGCTGTCCTGGCGCACCTGCCCGTTCACCGACAGGGTCAGCCGCAGCGACGGCAGCCGGGCTAGGTCGGCGGCGTCCACCAGGGTCAGCCACGGCCCTACCGGGGTGAAGGTGGGGTAGGACTTGGCCTCGTAGAACTGGGTCTTGGTGAGCTGGACCTGCCGGGCGCTGACGTCATCGGCGATCACCAGCGCGGCGACGTACCGGGCCAGGTCTGCTTCGGTCACCGTGGTACCCACCGGCAGGTCGGTGCCGATGACCAGGCCGAGTTCGGCCTCGTAGTCGAGAAACCCGACCCCATCGGGGCGGATGATGTCCCCGGTCGGCCCGGTGATGGAGTGCGAGGCCTTGCGGAAGAAGGCCGGCGGGACCGCGTCCGGGTCGAACCCGGAGTCGGTCGCGTGCGAGCGGTAGTTCACCATCTGCGCGACCACCCGGGCAGGGGCGGTCACCGGGCTGAGCAGGTCCAGGGATTCCGCGGGCACCGCGTCCTGCGGCGCCGTGATCGCGGCGGCCTGCGCGGCCTGGATGGCGGCCTCCAGGGCCGCCCGGTCGGCGAGCAGCCGGGCGGTCGTCCCGGCGGGCAGGCCGAGCCGGACGAGCCCGGCCGGCGTCACCAGCCACCAGCCGTCGGCGGTGCGGGCTAGGCGGGCGCTCATGAGCTCATCGCCTTGATCAGGCCGCGCAGCGCGGCCAGGTCTATCTCGTTGCCCTTCTCACGCAGCGCCTTGATGGCGGCGACGGCCACGCTCGGGTCGCGGGTGCCGGTGAACTCCGCGGTCGCCTTCGGTCCCCACTGGGCCAGGCCGCTGACCGACAGCGGGCCCCAGCCGGGCTCGGCCGAGGAGTCGAACACGTCGCCGTCGGTGTAGTGCTCGAACATCAGCTTGTCCGGGTCACGCCAGTAGTCGAAGATCTGGCTGCCCAGGATGTGCCTGCCCAGGCCCCAGGCGTGCCGGTAGCCGTGCTCGCGCAGGTACTCCCCGCTGGCGGCGACCTCGTCCAGGTCGGTGAGCTGGTAGGCCGAGTGGACGTACTCGGTGCGCGGCTGCAGGACCATGGCCAGGGTGTGATGGTCGGCGGGGACGCTGCCCAGGTCGCAGCGGATGAAGGCCATGGCCGGGCCGCGATCGCGCTGCCCGTCCAGGTACAGGAAGTCGCTGACGATCAGCCCGAGGGTGTCCAGGTACCAGTCCAGCGCCGCCTGGAACCGGGTGGTGCCCAGGACCACGTGGCCCAGCCGCTGGATCTCAGCCGGGTGCCGCGCCGGCCGCTGCGTGGCGTTCGCCCGCACCGGCCCGGATCCGAAGTTCAGCGGCAGCGGGCCGCGTTCGGGCAGCGCCGGAAGTTCGGGCACGCCGTGCACCACCCGCACCGCGAACCCGCTCGGGTCCCGCAGCAGGACCCCATGGCCGCCCCCGTGCGCCGTGACCGTGCCCCCGGTGCCGCGGGCCAGCCGGTCCAGGTCCTCCCGGGCGGCGGCGGAGAAGGTGGCCCCGGCGAAACGCGGACGCGGGCCGCGGCGCACGACCAGGCATGCGGTGGACGCCCGCCGGCCGCGCAGCAGCAGCGTGTCCGGGGTCCGGTCGGCCACGGTGAAGCCGAAGTCGGCGCCGAACCGCTCCGCGCGGTCCAGGTCGGGCTTCTCGAACTCCAGCCAGGACAGGCCGGCCACCTTGATCAGCGGATTACGCGACCGCCCGGGATGCTCCCCCGGCAGGCCCCCTGCCTCGCTGTGCAGCGACCGGTGCGGGTCTTGTCCAGTCTCCTGGTGAGACGTAGCCACGGCCGGGCTCTGCTGTCTCGTCATGATCGGCTCCTTCGTGTTCCATGCAACTTGTCGTAAGAATTCATCAGTCTTGTCATATACTATCAACTATGATGAACCATGATGTCAAGCCCGGGTCCCCGAGAACCGGCCGCGGCGGCCGGCCCGGCCAGCAGTCGCGGCCGGCCGCCGGGAAGGTAAAGCACGACCCGTTATCGAGCGGGCGAGGGCCGGTTAGCGCACGGTGCTGCTGGCGAAGGCTCGGACGCGGGACGGCGGCCACGGCGATCGACAGGGCGACGGCGGTGCAGATCAGCCATTGCGAGACGTCGAGCGTTGTGGTCCGCATCACCGTATGGAAATGCCCAGGACGGTTGACAGGAGCAGCAGGAGCAAGAACAGCCCGGTCGTGCGAACGAACATCTTGTCGGAGAAGGTGCTGAAGGAGAACGCCGACTCGATCGCGCAGGTCTGCGCGTAGAACGTCGGTACCGAACCGAACGGTTGCCCATGCTTCCCGGCGAGTGCGGGCAACCGGAGGTAGTCGCGGATGAAGACTCCTATGTGCGAGCCCCCGGATTGCCGTCGATGCGGACACGGCCGAAGGGCGCGTCGGCGAAGTGGATGCCGTATCCGATCGTGTCGGGTTTGGCGAGCTCCGTGAGGAGGCTGGTGGACTGCTGGTGGTCGAAGTCGAAGGTGTTTTCCCAGAGCGGGTGGGTGATCTGGCGGGGCGAGTGGAAGGCGTCGCCGAAGGCGATCACCCGCTGCCCGCCCGCGTCGATGACGTAGGCGGCATGCCCTGCGCTGTGGCCCGGGGCGAGCCTGACGTGGACGCCGGGGAAGATCTACTCGCCCTCGGCCACGTGCGCACCTGCGGCGCCAGGGCCTTGATCATGTCGCCCATGCTCTGCGCTTCGGGGTGGTGACGCTGGGTCCACTCGGATTCGGTGACCAGGCAGTCGGCGGTTCAGCGGCGACTGCCGGATCGTTCCTGAGATGTGCCGTCATCGGCCGGTTCCAGGCCCTTCAGATGTTGATAGAAAAATCACTATTGTCATACTCAATCAGTTATGATTAAGATGAGGCTAAAGCTGGTCCTGCCGGAGATCAAGGAGTCCGGGTCCAGGACAACCAACAAGTGAAAGGAACGCCGTCATGTTCAAGTCGCTGAGTACGTCCCTGATCGTGCGGGGCATCCTGGCCGTCGCGGTCGGGATCATCGCGCTGGCCTGGCCCCAGGTCACGGTGCTGGCGCTGGTCATCATGTTCGCCGTCTACGCGTTCATCGCCGCCGGCCTGGAGGCGGTGCGCGCGTTCAGCAGCGCCAAGGCCGGACCGGTGTTCGGGCACCTGCTGCTGGGGCTTGTCGACCTGGCTGCCGGAGTAGTCGCGCTGGCCTGGCCAGGGCCGACCGCGCTGGTACTGGTCCTGGTCGTGGGCATCTGGGCGGTCATCGCCGGCGTCGTCGAGATCGCCGCCGCCTTCCAGGCCGGCGAGCAGGCCGGGACCCGGGCCATGTTCGTCCTGGGAGGCCTGGTCACTATCGCGTTCGGCGTGGTGCTGTGCGCCCGCCCCGGCATCGGCGCGATCACCCTGGCGCTGCTGTTCGGCCTGTTCAACCTGATCTACGGCACCTGGGCGCTGGTGCAGGGTATCGAGCTGCGTCGCACCAGCAAGGCCGTGCACTCCGCCGTCGAGGGGACCGCCCCGGCCGACCCCCAGCCCAGCACGGTGCACAACCCGTTCCGGCGGCCGGCTCACCGTTGAAACCGGCTGAGAATGGAATCAGGCATCGCGTGAAGGAGGAGATGCAGATGGGGAGGACCTGGCGGTGGCTGCTGGCCGCGGCGCTGCCGCTGGTCCTCGCCGCGTGCACGAGCTCAGGCAGCACGAGCCCAGGAAGCGGGGCCGGAGCCGGTGACAGGGGGACCGGGTCCGGTCTCGCGGCGGTTGCCCCCCTCAGGGCGATCAGGCACGTGTGGGTCATCGAGCTCGAGAACAGGGGGTACACGCAGACCTTCGGCAACCCGTCCGCCGACCCGTACCTGGCCCGCACCCTGCCGCGGATGGGCGCCCTGCTGGAGAACTACTACGCGATCGGCCACAGCAGCGCGGCCAACTACGTCGCCCAGGTCTCCGGGCAGGCCCCGGACCTGGGCACGCAGGCCGACTGCCCGCTCTGGACACCGTTCCCCGGCGACGTGGTGGCAGGGCCGTACCACCAGGTCCTCGGCGAGGGCTGCGCCTACCCGGCGGCGGTGCCCACGCTGGGCAACCAGCTGTCGGGTGCCGGGCTAGGCTGGGCGGCCTACCTGCAGGACATGGGCAACGACCCGGTCCGCGACCATACAGTCGCCACGGCCCGCGGCCCGGCGTGCGGCCGCCCGGGCAACTGGGCCGTCGACCCCACTCACCGCGCCGCGAAGGACGACCAGTACGCGGTCCGCCACGACGGTTTCGCGTTCTTCCGTGCGGTCACGGGGAACCAGGCGTTCTGCGCCGCGCACATCCTGTCGTTCCGGCCGTTGCCGGGCGACCTGGCGCGGGCCGGCACGACCCCCGCGTTCTCCTTCATCGTGCCGAACTTGTGCAACGACGACCACGACTCGCCGTGCATCACCGGCGCCCCGGGCGGGCTAGTCCAGGCCGACGCGTTTCTGGCGCGGTGGGTCCCGAAGATCATGGCCACGACGGCCTACCGGCACGGCGGCCTCATCGTGGTCACCTTCGACGAGGGCAGCGACGCGGCAGCCTGCTGCGGCGAGACGTCGGGATTGAGTCCCGACCACCCGAACGTGCCCGATCCGGGCAAGAACGGGCCCGGCGGCGGCCGCGTCGGCGCGGTTCTGCTGTCCCCGCTGATCAGGCCCGGTACCGTCAGCACCGCGGAGTACAACCATTATTCGCTGCTGCGCACCGTGGAGGACATCTTCGGCCTGCCGCACCTCGGCGACGCGGCGCAGCCGGCGGTCAGGTCCTTCGGCCTGGACGTATTCGGCTAGCAGGCGCCCCCTGTGGCGAGCAGCGCCCGCCGGGCCGCGACGAGCGAGGGAACGAGCGGCCGGAGAAGCCCCTCGAGCGTAACTCCGCGGTCGGTCTGGCACGCCACGAAGGCGCCGTCGATGGCGGCCAGCGCGAACCGCGCGAGCTGGTCGGTGGCCGGGCTTTGCGGGTCGTCGCCGAACGCGTCCGTGATCTGTGCCCGCAGGAGCTCGAGCGCGTGGTCGCGGACCCGGCGGACGACGGCCTGTATTTCCCCGTCGCCCGCGGTCGGCGGCTGCGCGGCGAAGACGATCAGCATGCGGAGGAAGTCCGGGTGGCGCTCGAGCGTGCCAACAGCGCCCGACACCACCCTGGCCAGGTGCTGCGCCGGACGCCCGGGCCGGCGGCTCAGGTCGGGCAGGTCGGCGAAGAAGCGGTCGGCGCCGCGCTCCATGACGGCGAGCAGGATTCTGTCCTTGGACCCGAAGTAGTGGTAGACGGAGCTCATCGGGATACCCGATTCCTCCACGACCCGGGCGAGGGTCGCCGCCTCGAAGCCACGGGTGGCCATGATCCGCTCGGCGGCGTCGAGGACGCGCTCACGTGATTTCACTCCGCGGCGGTTCGGTCTCACTTCGGCAGGCGCTGACATGGGTCCCAGCGTACCTCAAGTTTTAGAGTTGACACTCCAATTATTGTATTGTAGTGTGCACTCCAATTCTACAAACGGGAGGGACTGCGATGGAGCAGACAACGGGTATCGACGAGGAAGTTCCGGTTCTTATCGTGGGCGGCGGCGGCGCGGGCCTGACCGCTTCCATGCTGCTGGCGCGTCAGGGGGTGGAGCACCTGCT
>Ga0335076_10004761_pt1 | contig 13749 bp, 10 predicted proteins | sample Lox_Sample_25_FD_206717 | JGI IMG/M metagenome (GOLD analysis project Ga0335076, IMG submission 206717) | Soil microbial communities from Loxahatchee National Wildlife Refuge, Florida, United States - Lox_Sample_2.5 | ecosystem: Environmental > Terrestrial > Soil > Wetlands | place: USA... | reverse complement strand
CCCCCGACCGGCCCCGCGGTCAGGAGGGAGCGGCGATGCCGTCACGTACCGGACGCTGCCCGCGGTGGTGCGCCCGCAACCATTCCGCGGACACGAGCGGGGCCGCGTTCTATCACGCCAGCGAGACGCTGTCGGTTGCCGTCTCCCGGGTGGCCGACCCCGTCCTGCCGGACCGCCTTGACGTCCAGGCCGCTCAGTACCTGCCGGACGACCCCGCCGAGCCGGCCTGGCCGCCCGCCATCGAGATCGCGGTGCACGCGGCCGGCCGGTACCGGCTGATCGGGCTCACCCCGTCGCAAGCCCGCGAGCTCGCTCGGGCCCTGGCGCGGGCGGCCGACATGCTCACCGCCCTCGCCCTGGGAACGGGCGAGGAGCAAGACGAGCCGACCACGGCGTGGTCCAGCCGGTTAGCCTGCCGGCCGACCCGGAAAACGCGTCACGATGCCTGGTGGGAACGCCAGATCCGCGTCGCCCCGGGCGCGTCCCCGCCCTCGATCGCGCGCAGCGCACGGCTGTGCGCGCCGGCATCGGTGCACTCCGAGGTGACCATGTGGCCCAGCGCGGTGATCAGGCTCTCCGCCAGCCTGGCGCCTGAGCAGCCGATGAGCCGGCGATGGAACCCGCCGTCAGACACCGGCACGCCGATCGAGGGCTCCTGTCCCGTCTGGCGGCACTGCTCGGCGAGCGAGTGAACCGCGGCGAGTTCGGCGCCCGCCACGAGCGCCGCCGCCTCGGTGGCATCCGTCCCCCAGAGCTTGACGGCGTTGCGCATCTTGGCCGCCACCGTCCGGTGGTCGGGCCGTATCACCCAGATGCCTCCCCGGGACCCGCGGCGAACGCTGATGAGGCCGTCCGATTCCAGAATCCGTATCGCTTCCCTGACGGGGGGACGCGACGCCCCGAAGCTTGTCATGATCGCCGTCTCGGACGGGAGGCTGTCACCCGCCCGTAGCCGTCCGGCCGCGATGTCGCCCTGGATCTGCTCCGCGATCAGCTCGGCGATCTTCGGGACACGTATGTCGGTGTTTACGCTCATACGCCTAGCCTGCCCGGTGCTGATGACGTCCAGGTTTCCGCGAGGTATATAGTCTATTTATTTAAACGAATATGTCGTAGGCTTCACCCGAGCTGCTGGCGCGTGAACGAGGAGGCGAAGGCGCTGACTGAGGCGATCAGGTCCTGGCGGACGTCGGCTCGCAGTGCGGCCGGGCAGCCGACGGCGCGGATGACGTATTCCGCCATCATCGCGGGCCACCGCGGGCTGCCAGGCGCCGCGGTGCGGACCGCGGACGGCAAATGCGGCTGGCCGGAACTGCTCGGGCGCACCACCTCCGCGGTGCGGTGGCTGGAAGAGATCGGCGCGGACCCCGGCAAGCCCGTCGCGGCGCTGGTCACCACCAGTCGTGATGTGATCGCGCTGACGCTCGCCGCCGCGGCGGCGGGCAAGCCGCTCGCCCCGCTTGGCCCGCGGCTGACCGAACGTGAGCTGGTGCCGTGCGTGCGCGGCATCGGCGCCACAGTGCTCGTCGCCGAGCCGGCGTATGCCGACCTCGGGGAGCGGGTCGCGGCCGGGTCGGGCGCGCGTCTGGTCGTGCTGCCCGAGTTCCCCGCGGCCGCCGCCATCGAGCTGCCGGAACCGGGGATGGAAGACATCGCGGTCATCCTGCACACGTCAGGAACGACGGGCCTGCCAAAGCCGGTGCCGATGACCCAGCGGATGCTGGCGCAGCGGGCCGTGGTGAACTCGGTGCTGCTCCGGCTCGACACCGCGAGCTCGTACGCGACGGCTTCGCCGTTCCACCACATCGGCGGCTGGGGAAACGTGGCGGTGGCGCTTGGCGCGGGCGCGACGATCGTGCCCGCGCCGCGGTTCAGCGTCGAGGAGTGGCAGCGGCTGGGGTCGCTTGGCGTGACCCACGCGCTGCTCGTGCCCACCATGGTCTACATGCTGCTGGAGCGGGACGCGCTCCGGCTCGGCACGCTGCGGGTGCTGCAGTACGGCTCCGCGCCGATGCCCCCGGACACCCTGCGGCGCGCGGTGGCCGCGCTGACGGGCGTCTCCCTCGCCAGCATCTACGGGCAGACCGAAGGCAGCCCGATCAGCTGCCTCACGCATGACGACCACTTGCGCGCTGCCGCGGGTGATGAATACCTGCTGGCGTCGGTCGGCCGGGCGGTGCCCGGCGTCGAGCTGCGGATCGCGGACCCCGACGGCGATGGTGTCGGGGAGCTGCTGGCCCGCGGCCCGCACCTGTTCCGGTACGCCGACGACGGGTGGCAGCACACCGGGGATCTCGGCTGGCTGGACGACGAGGGCTTCCTGTACCTGGTCGGCAGGAAAGGCGACATGATCATCCGCGGCGGCGAGAACGTCTATCCCCTCGAGGTCGAGAACGTCCTGACCGAGCATCCCGCCGTGGCGGACGCGGTCGTGGTGGGCGTGCCTGACCAGCGGCTCGGGGAGACGGTCAAGGCGTACGTCGTGCCGGTCAACGGCGCTGCGCCGCCGGACGCCGGCGCGCTCCGGGCATTCGCCAGGGAGCGGCTGGCAGGCTTCAAGGTGCCCGCCGTCTGGGAATTCACCGACTCGCTGCCGCGCAACGCCAACGGGAAGGTGCTGCGCGCCCAGCTCGTCGCGCGGGGAAAGGAGGAGCACGGTCATGCGCCGGCTCACTGACACCGACGGCCTCAGCGACGTGCAGCGGGACATCCTGCGCACCGTGCGCGACTTCGTCGATGACGAGGTGCTGCCCGTCGCCACCGAGCTCGACCGCACCGACACCTACCCCGACAAGATCGTGGGACGGCTGAAGGAACTCGGCGTCTTCGGGCTGACGATCAGCGAGCGGTACGGCGGGCTGGGCGAGTCCCTGCTCACCTACGCCCTGGTCGTGGAAGAACTGTCCCGCGGGTGGATGAGCATCTCCGGCATCATCAACACCCACTTCATGGTCGCCTACCTCATCGCCACCCACGGCACGGACGAGCAGCGGGAGTACTTCCTGCCCCGGATGGCCACCGGAGACGTGCGCGGCGCGCTGTCGATGTCCGAGCCCGGGCTCGGCGCGGACGTGGCCGCCGTCCGCACCGCGGCGCGCCCCGACGGGGACGGCTACCTGATCTCCGGCCAGAAGATGTGGCTGACCAACGGGTCGAGCGCCAGCCTCGTGGTGCTGCTCGCGCGGACCGGCGACGGCGCGGGGCGACCGCACCGCGGCCTGACAGCGTTCCTGGTGGAGAAGGATCCGGGGTTCGGCGAGACCCGGCCGGGCCTGACCGTGCCCGGCAAGATCCGCAAGATGGGCTACAAGGGAGTGGACACCACCGAGCTGATCCTCGACGAGTGCCGCGTTCCGGCCAGCTGGGTGCTCGGCGGCGACGACAACGCGGGCCGCGGTTTCTACCAGCTGATGGACGGCATCGAGGTAGGCCGGGTCAACGTGGCGGCGCGCCGGAAGGACGAGGGCGGCCAGACGGACGTCGAGGCCGGCATGGCCAAGTACCTGGCCGCCGAGTACTGCAAGGAAGTCGTCGAGGACGCCTTCAGGATCCACGGCGGGTACGCCTACTCCACCGAGTACGAGATCGAGCGGCTCTACCGGGACGCGCCGATGCTGCTGATCGGGGAGGGCACCTCGGAGGTGCAGAAGATGATCATCGGCCAGCGCATCGTCAGCTCGTACTGATCGCGGAGGTAACAGCGATGGATGACACCCTGTTCGACCTCAGCGGCCAGGTCGCCCTAGTGACGGGCGGGAACTCGGGAATCGGGCTCGGGATGGCCACGGGGCTGGCCCGGGCGGGCAGCGCGGTCTGCATCTGGGGCACCAACGCCGGCAAGAACGCCGCCGCGCTGGAAACCCTGCGCTCGACGGGGACGGACGTCATGGCGATGATCGTCGACGTCAGCGAGGAGCGGGCGGTCGAGGACGGGATGAACACCGTCGTGTCGCGATATGGCCGGCTGGACTCGTGCTTCGCCAACGCGGCCGTGACCGGCAAGTGGGGCAACCCGCGGTTCGTGGACTCGACGCTCGAGGCCTGGCGCGCGGAGATGGCCGTCAATCTGGACGGCACGTACCTGACCCTGCGCGCGGCCGCCCGGCAGATGATCGCGCAGGGCACCGGGGGCAGCCTGGTCGGCACGTCCAGCCTGGCCGCGGAGTTCGGGGCGCCGCGGGAGGCAGGCTATGCCGCCGCGAAGGCCGCGATCCTGGCGCTGATGCGGACCCTGGCCGTCGAGCTCGGCAAGTACAACATCAGGGCGAACGCCCTGCTGCCGGGCTGGACGCGGTCCTCGCAGTTCGCCGCCTGGCTGGAGAAGCCCGGCGTCGGCGACCGGATCATGCCCCGGATACCGCTGCGCCGGTGGGGCGAGCCGGAGGACTGGGCCGGGATCGCGGTCTACCTCGCCAGCAAGGCGTCGGGCTTTCACACCGGCGACGCGTTCCGCATCGACGGGGGATACGGCGTCTTCTTACGCGGCCTTCCGTTACGAGAGGCGCTCGCGCTTGAGCACCATCCCCGCGGCCTCCCGGTCCCACGCCCCGGCCGCCCCCTGCTGGCGCAGGACGTCTTTGCGCACCTTGCCGCTGGGCGTCATGGCGAGTTCGGCGACCACCCGGATATAGCGGGGGACCATGAAGTACGGCAGCCGCCCGGTCAAGTGCTCGGCCAGCTGCCGCGGATCGATCTGTGCCCCGGCGGCCGGCTCGACGGCGAGCAGGATTTCTTCCTCCGCGTACTCGCTGGGCACGCCGACGGCGCCGGCCCGGGCCACCTCGGGACGCGTAAGCGCCTCCGCCTCGACCTCTACCGATGAGACGTTCTCGCCGCGGCGGCGGATCGCGTCCTTCAGCCGGTCGACGAACACGTAATCGCCGTCTGCGGTACGCCGGAAGGCGTCCCCGGTGTGGAACCAGCCATTTCGCCAGGCCGCCACGGTCGCCTCCGGCATCCGGTGATACCCGGAGGTCATGGTCCAGGGGTCATCGGTCCGCACGATCAGCTCGCCGGCCTCGCCGTCCGGGAGCTCGCGGTCGAATTCGTCGACGATGCGGACCTGCACGCCAGGACGGGGCCGTCCGCAGATGCCCGGCACGGCGGCGAAGCCCGGATGCGCTACCAGCGGCGTCGACATCTCGGTGCTGTTGTACGCCGTGTAGACCTCGACGCCGAACCGCTCGGCGAAGGCGATGCCGTCCTTGTTGAACGGGGCGATGCACACGCGCCGCAACCCGTGCCCGCCACGCTTGGGGCCATCCGCTCGCACGAGAAACGGCGCCATCGGGCCCATCAGCGTGCAGGAGTTCACGCCGGTCGTTTCGATCACGCGCCAGAAGTCGGTGGTGCTGAACCCGCGGACGATCGCGACCGAGCCGCCCACCTTCAGCATGGATATCACCGGCAGCGTCGCGCCCCCGTGGAACAGCGGGCTGTTGATCAGGTACTTGTCGTCCGGTGCGGCGGGCACGACGCCGCAGGCGCTGCTGTGCTGCCGGTAGGAGACCAGCACGCCCTTTGACGGCCCGGTCGTGCCCGACGTGTACATGATCGCCTGCAGGTCCCACGGCTCGAGCGGGCGCTCGGGTCCTGGCCAGTCGCGGCCGTCGGTGCCGAGCAGCGTCGTCGCCTCGTCGAGCGCGCGCAGGCCGGACGGGACGGGCACGTCCTCGGACCGCGTGCCGACTACCACGACGTCGGCGAGCGCCCCGTTGTCGATGCCGTTCAGCCGCTCGAGCAGCGCGTGGTGCGCGACGAGGACCCGTGCCCCCGAGTCGCATACGACCCGTTCGAGCAGGCTGCCGCGGTAGGCCGTATTGACCGGGACGTAGACCGCTCCCCGCAGGTTGATCCCGAACCAGGTGCGCAGCAGCTCCGGCCCGTTCGGCAGCCAGCACAGGACCGGGTCGCCGAGTCCCACTCCGAGCCGTTGCAGGCTGGCGGCGACGCGCCGCGCTTCATCCAGTGTCTGCGCGTAGGTCCAGCACGTCCCGTCCTCGAACCGGGCGAAGACCTTGTCGGGCTGCAGCCGCGCCTGGCGCCGCAGCATCGCGTCGAGGACGAACGACTCGCGGTCCTGATCTGTTGGCGCGTGGGTCATCACATCACCCATCCTGGTCGCGGACTGTCGTTGTAACTAGCTAAATTATATATTTAGTTATCGTTGAGAGGCGGGGAGCGAGATGATCCTGGACGAGGAGTGCGCGGCGATCGCCGCGACGGTCCGGGCGCGTGCCTGGGAGCGACTTCAGCCGCATGCCGCCGAGATCGACAGGACACAGGCCTTCTCGAAGCCGGTATGGGAAGAACTGCGGTCGATGGGGATCTTCGGCCTCCCGTTCGCGCCGGAAGCGGGCGGTGCCGGAGCATCGGCGCTGGCGTACATCGTCGCCCTCGAGCAAGTGGCCTACTGCTGCGCGGTGGCCGCCCTCTACCCGGGAACGACCGTCCAGGTGGCGCAGGCGCTGCTCGCGCACGCGCCCGGGCCGGTCGTGGCCCGCTGGGTTCCCCGCCTGGTCGGCGGCGAGGTCCCGGCCGCGTGGGCGTTCACGGAGCCGCAGACCGGATCGGATCCCCGGCAGCTCACCACCCGGGCCCGCCGGGACGGTGACGGCTGGGTCCTCGACGGCCAGAAGATGTTCATCTCGTACGCGGCCGAGGCGGCGGTCGCCCTGGTGTTCGCGGTCACCGAGGAGCAGCAGGTCTGCGCGTTCGTCGTCGACACCGCACAGCCGGGCTGGACGGTGGGGCCCGCGGCCGAGGTCATGGCCTACGGCGGCACCGGGGCGCGCCCCGTCTACCTCGAATCGGTCCGCGCCGGCGCGGAGGACCTTATCGGCGGCGTCGGCGGCGGGTTCTACGTGATGCTGGCCGGCGAGGCAGTGGGCAAGCTGCGGGTGTCCGCCATCAACGTCGGCGTGGCCCAGCGGGCGCTGCACGAGGCCACCGCGTACGCGCTGCAGCGGACCCACCGCGGCGCCGCGATCGGGACCAAGTTCGCGGGCATCCAGTCGCTGCTCGCCGACATGCGGGCCGCGGTCCTCGCCGCCCGGGCCCTGCTGTACGAGACGGCGCGGCTGCACGACGACGGCGCCGACATCAGCGCCCGGGCCGCGGCGCTGCGGCTGGTCACCGGGCCGGCTGCCCGGCAGGTCGCCAGTGACGCGATGCAGATCTGCGGCGCGTACGGCATGACCAGGGACCTGCCGGTCGAGCGGCTGTACCGCGAGGCGAAGTTCTACGAGGTCGCCCAGGGGTCACTGGAGCTGCAGCGGGTCATCGTCGCCAAGGACGTGCTCCGCTCCTACCTGCCGGATACGCACTCACACTGGAGGCTTGGACAATGACGGATCAGCCGGTGACCTACGCCGTCAGCGACGGGGTAGCGGTCATCACGCTCAGCCGGCCGCAGGCCCGCAACGCGATCGACTCCACGTTGGCGGCGGCCCTCATCGACGCCTTCGCCCGGGCCGAGTCTGATCCGGAGGTCCGCGCGATCGTCGTCACCGGTGTCGACCCGGCCTTCTGCGGGGGCCTTGACCTCAAGGAGTTCACCCGGCTGCAGCGTCCCCCCGCCCGGGCCTCTGAGGTCATCGTGATGGCGGGTCAGCTGACCAAGCCCGCGCTCGGGGCGATCAACGGCCCGGTCATGACCGGCGGCCTTGAACTCGCGCTCGGCCTGGACGTGCTGATCGCCTCGGAACGGGCACGGTTCGCCGACACGCACGCGGCGGTCGGGATCCTGCCGGGCGGCGGGATGACCGCCCGGCTGCCGCGGGCGGTGGGCGCCCGGATGGCCATGGAGATGTCGTACACGGGCCGGGTGATCGACGCCGCCGAGGCGAAGCGGATCGGGCTGGTGAACCACGTGGTCGCGCACGAGGAACTGCTTCCGGCCACGCTCGCGATGGCCGCCACCATCGCCTCGCGAGACCCGGCGGTCCTGCGCCAGCTGAAGAAGCTGTACCGGGTCAGCACTACGGTGACCATGGGCGCTGCGATGGCCCACGAGCTGCAAGAACGTGACCGCCGCCGCGCGTCGGGCCAGGCCCTGACGCCCCGCTGACGATGAGGAACGACGATGAATGCGGCTGACGACCAGTGGGGATACATCCCCGAGGAGCTGAGGATCCGCTATGACGAGGAGTTCACCAGCATCCCGGACGCGGTGCGCGCGGCGGCGCGGCGGTTCCCGGACGCGGAGGCCCTGGTCGACGGGGACGAACGCTGGTCGTTCGCCGGTCTCGACGCGGCCATGCGCGCGTCGGTCCGGTCGGTGCTCGCCTTGGGCGTGCGCCCCGGCGACCGGGTCGCGCTCTGGGCGCCGAACAGCGCGCGCTGGATCATCGCTGCCCTGGGCATCCTCGGCGCCGGCGGGATCCTGGTCCCGGTCAACACCAGGTTCAAGGGCCAGGAGGCCGCCTACGTCCTGGAGAAAAGCGGAGCCACCGCCCTGTTTGTCGTGACTGACTTCCTGGACACCGACTACGTGGGCATGCTGCGGGCCGCCGATCCCGGCTCGCCCGTGCTGCGGCCCGGCCGTACGGTCGTCCTGTCCGGCCCGGCCGCGCCGACGCTCGTGCCGTGGGCGGAATTCCTCGCTGCCGGAAGCGCGGTTCCCGTCGCGGACGCGGGCGCGGCGATCGACGCGGTGCGCGGCGAGACCGTGTCGGACCTCATGTTCACGTCCGGCACGACCGGCCACCCCAAGGGCGTGCGCCTCACCCACGCCCAGTCGCTGCGGGCACACGGCTGGTACGCGAAGCTGATGGACTTCCGCGCGGGCGACCGGTATCTCATCATCCCGCCGTTCTTCCACACGTTCGGCTACAAGGCCGGCTGGATGGCGTGCATCGTGCACGGCGTGACGATCCTTCCGCAGGCCGTGTTCGACGTGGAGGACGTCATGCGCACGATCGAGACCGAGCGCGTCTCGATCCTGCTCGGGCCGCCGACCGTCTTCCAGGCGGTTCTCGACGCCCCGCGAGGCCACGACTTCTCGTCCCTGCGAGTCGTGATGGCCTCGTCGACGGTCACGCCGCCGGAACTGCTGCGCCGCGTGCGCGACGAGCTCAAGCCCGATGTGATCGCCAACGGCTACGGGCTGACCGAGGCCACCTCCCTGGTCACCGCGGCGGCGCCGTCGATCGACGATTTCGAGCACATCGTCACCACGGTGGGCAGGCCCGCCTGGGATGTGGAAGTGCGGCTGGTGGATGAGGCCGGTCACGACGTTCCGGCCGGAACGCCGGGGGAGCTGCTGGTCCGCGGCTACGGCGTCATGGCCGGGTACTGGGAGGACCCGGAGAAAACCGCGGAGGTCATCGACCCGGGCGGCTGGCTGCACACTGGCGATATCGCGACAAGGGACGCCGACGGCTACGTGACGATTACCGACCGCAAGAAAGACATGGTCCTGGTGGGCGGCTTCAACGTGTACCCGGCCGAGGTGGAACGGATCCTGGGGAAGCATCGGGACGTGGCAGCCATCGCCGTGGTCGGGGCGGCCGACGTGCGGCTCGGCGAGGTGCCGGTCGCCTTCATTGTGCCGGTCCCGGGCGCGGGCCTGACCGAGCAGGAGTTCCTCTCGTGGGCCGCGGAGCGGATAGCGAACTTCAAGCTGCCGCGCCGCGCCTTCCTGGTGGAGGAGCTGCCCCGCAACGCCAGCATGAAAGTCATCAAGGGCGAGCTGCGAGCCCGCCTCCCGGCCCTGATGACGTGACGGGGCTGGGCCTAGTCGGCGTCGCCAGCGGCCATGATCGCGCTGACGATGGCCGACGGGCTCATCGGCTGGCCGCCATAGCGCCACTTTCCCGTCGCGGACCGTGAATATGCCGGCGGAGTCCCCGCACTGACCGCTCCGCGCGCATGCTACCGGTAATCACGGAAGAACCGGCGCACCTCGCCGACGTAGACATCAGGCACCTGCATGGCGGCGAAGTGGCCGCCGCGGGGCATGGTCTGCCAGGACACGATGTTGAACCGGTCTCGCGCGAAAGCGCGCGGCATCTTGAAGTGCTCCCCGGGGAACTCCGCGTACCCGCATGGCACGTCGGTGACTGGGAAGGGCTGCGCCCGGCCCGGGCCGGTGTTCTCGAAATAGAACCGCGCAGAGGAGTTCGCGGTCTTCGTGAACCAGTAAATCGAGATGTTGGTCAGGAGCTGATCCCTGCTGAACGCGGACTCGACATCGCCGCCGCAGTCGGTCCAGGCCCGGAACTTCTCCACGATCCACGCCGCCTGCGCCGCCGGCGAATCGGTGAGGCCGTACGTGACCGTCTGGGGACGGGTCTCCTGGATCCGCCAGTAGCCGGCGTCCTCGGCGAGGAAGCCGAACGTCCGCTGCGCGGTCGCCAGATCCTCGCCTTCGAGGCCAGCGAAGGGGGCCGTCGGGTCGGCCGGGCCAACCGGAAGCAAGTTGAGATGGAAAGCGGGCACCGATCCGGGATCACGCTCAGCGAGCAGCGCCGCGAGCAGCGCGCCGATGTCGCCGCCCTGTGCCACGTAGCGGTCGTATCCGAGATCGGCCATCAGCTGTCCGAGCGCCGCGGCCATGACCCGTCCGGTCACGCCCCGGCGGCCGGTTGGCCCCGAGAAACCGAAGCCGGGCAGGGAAGGGACGACGAGGTGGAAGGCGTCGGCCGGATCGCCGCCGTACGACCGGGGATCGGTCAGGAGCCCGATCACGTCGAGGAACTCGCTCACCGAGCCGGGCCAGCCGTGCATCACGATCATCGGCAGCGCGTCCGGCTCGGGCGAGCGCACGTGCATGAAGTGCAGGCGCATGCCGTCGATGGTCGTGATGGCCTGCGGCCAGGCATTGAGGCGCTTCTCGGCCGCCCGCCAGTCATAATCGCTGGCCCACCAGTCGCATAGCTCACGCAGATAGGTCACCGGCGTGCCGTAGTCCCACCCGGTGCCCGCAAGCTCGTCGCTCCATCGCGTGCGCGCCAGCCGCGTCCTGAGGTCGTCCAGCTCTTTATCAGGGACGGCTGCGGTAAACGATTCCATCGCCGGTCACACTCCGATCGCCGCGTAGGTGTCGTGGTCGAGCATGGCCATGCCGAACCTGGCGAACGTCGCCGCGTTGACGTCCGGCGGCTGCCAGATGTCGGGGTTGCACAGCCAGCACAGGAAACCGTAGACGGTGGCCCGGCGGTACTCCTCCCAGGCTTCGTCGAGGTGCGGCACCGGGACACCGTGGGAACCCAGCGTCTTCAGGTAGCCGCCGAGCAGGTCGCGCTCGTGTGCCCGGCGGTCGGGAAGGTCGAGCGCGGAGACGATGAAGTAGTTGACGTCGTGGTACCAGTTCCCGATCGCGATGACCTGCCAGTCGACGAAGCCGACGGTTCCGTCGCGTTCGGTGTACGCGTTCCCGACGTGCGGATCGCCGTGGACGAGGCACTTCGGCTCGCGCTGGACGGCGGTCCGGTAGGCCCTGACCGCCGCTCGCAGGCGCTCCGGATCGTGCAGGGCGACCGGCGCGGCGAACGCGCGGGGCGCGGCGAACATCTGGGGGAGCTCCGCGAACCAGGCATCCCAGATCAGGTCCGATGACCTGGCCATGAGGAGCGGCGGGGCGCCGGGTCCCGGCTTATACCGTCCCCAGGTCTCGCCGTGCAGCTGGGCGAGCGTGCCGAGTCCGGCCGCTACCTGCTCCGGCGTCATCGGCCGCGTCGCCCGCGCGAACGTGACGTCACGGGCGCGGAGGTCCTCGAGGGCGACGATGCCCTGTACGGGATCGTCCTGCGCGAGGGCGAAGTAGCTTCGCGGGTGGTGCAGCCTGTACGCCGGAGCGATGTCGGCGAAGAACAGCACCTCCGAGCGGTAGACGCCGAGATTGCCGGTGAACTCGCGGTGGTCGCCGAAGCCGCCCTTGATCCACATGCGCTCAGGCAGGCCGTCGGCGTCGCCGTCGTATCGCAGGGCGAGGAGCACCTTCGTCGCAGTACCCTCGATCACCTCGAGTCGGTCGGCGGCGGCGACCGTCACTCCGGGATAGCGCGTGCGCAGCGCCGCGGACAGCCATGCCGCGGTGACGCCGTCCGCCGTCAGCGGCAGCGGGCAGGCGTCCGCCTCGTCAGCCGAGCCACTCATGCAAGACCTCCTGGTGGTGATGGTCCCTTGCGTCGTCGCTGGCCATGATCGCGGTGACGATGGCCGACGGGCTCATCGGCTGGCTGGCGAGGTGGACGCCGAGCGGGGCGAGAGCGTCGTTGATCGCGTTGGCAAGCGCAGCGGGAGAGGCGATCGCGCCGCCTTCGCCCATGCCCTTGGCGCCGCCGGGCAGCCGGGACGCCGTCTCGACGTGCCCGTACTCGATCACCGGGGCCTCGGCGGCCGTGGGGAGCAGGTAGTCGAGGAACGTGCTGGTCAGCGGGTTACCGTCGGCGTCGTAGACCATGTGCTCGTACAGCACGCCGCCGATGCCCTGCACCACGCCCCCGGCGATCTGCCCCTCGACCACCATGGGGTTGATCATGACGCCGCAGTCCTCGCTGACCACGTACCGCAAGATGCTGACGTGACCCGTTACCGAGTCGACCTCCACGGTCGCCGCGTGGCAGGCATTGGAGAACGTGAACGGCGGCGCCTTGAACCGCTCGGTCACCTCTAGCGTGGTGGGCGCCCCGTCCGGCAGCGTCGCGTGCTCGAAGTAGGCGAGCGCCGCGAGCTTGGCGAACGGCATGGCGGACGCCGGGTCGCCGCGGACGGCGACCGCCGAGTCGGCCACCTCGAGGTCACTGGGGGCCACCTCGAGCACGGCGGCGGCGAGCGCGACGATCCGCTCCCGCAGGCCGAGGGCCGCGCCGCGGGCCGCGCCCGCCGACACGACCGCGCTGCGGCTGCCACCGGTGCCCGCCCCGTAGGGCACGAAGGCCGTGTCGCCCTGCACGAAGGTGATGTCAGCGATGTCGCAGCCCAGGTTCTCGGCCACCACCTGGGCCATCGTCGTCTCCAGGCTCTGCCCGTGGCTGGCCGTGCCCATGATCAGCGCGACCCGTCCGTCGGGCTCGAGGCGCACCGTCGCGCCTTCGGTGCCGAGCGGGCCGAACGATTGTGACGGCTCGATGTAGAGCGCGAGCCCGATGCCGAGCAGCCGGCCCTGCTCGCGCGCCGCTTCCTGTTCCTTGCGGAACGCGTCGTAGCCGATCAGCGCGGCCGCCTGCTCCAGGGTCTCAGCGGGGCTTACGGTGTCGTAGACCATGCCGGTGGCGGTGGTGAACGGCAGCTCCGCCGGGCTGATCACGTTCCGCCTGCGCAGCTCGAGCGGGTCGATGCCGAGGCGCCGGGCGACCACGTCGACCATCTGCTCGCGGGCGACCGTCTCCATCATCCACGGACCGCGGTACGCGCACCGGCCGCAGGTTGTGGTGTAGACGGCCTTGGCGTCGTAGGACAGCGCCGGGATCCGGTAGGGACCGGGGAAGATCAGGCATCCGGCCCCGGCGGTGCTGCCGTTACCGGGGAATGGGTAGGCGCCGACGTTCTCCACTTGCTCGGCCCGCACCCCGGTGAAGTGGCCGGCGTCGTCGGTGGCCACCGACACGGTCATCTGCTCCTCGCGGGCGTGCCCGCCGCTGAGCAGGTTCTCGTTGCGGTCCTCGATCCACTTCACCGGCCGGCCGAGGTGGCGCGCGGCGAGCACGACCGCGATGTCTTCCCGCATCGGGAACATCTTCTGCCCGAACCCGCCGCCCACGTCGCCCATGATGACCCGGATGTGCGCCTCGGGCAGGCCGAGGA
>Ga0335076_10004759_pt1 | contig 13750 bp, 14 predicted proteins | sample Lox_Sample_25_FD_206717 | JGI IMG/M metagenome (GOLD analysis project Ga0335076, IMG submission 206717) | Soil microbial communities from Loxahatchee National Wildlife Refuge, Florida, United States - Lox_Sample_2.5 | ecosystem: Environmental > Terrestrial > Soil > Wetlands | place: USA... | reverse complement strand
CCTCCCTCATATCCTTCGGTGGCTCGCTCAATCGGTCTCCCGCATACATCACCAGCAGTGACGCTACGTAGGCCCAAAATCCGTAACGCCCCACCTGATCCCTCGCGCGTGTACTTCGAAAATACAGCCACACACCCAACAGAAATAATGGCACCTCAACTATCAGCGTACCGGGAATTGAGTTCCACAACGAAGCTCCATACCTTGCTCCATTCGGATACAGCGGCATATCTGGCCGGTGCGTCACCCAGTCCAGCACCCAATGACTTACCACTCCAATTCCGACGGCCAGCGCTCCCGCCCGATAACCACGAAATACTCGATACACCAGTCCCAATGTGATCGCCCACAGTAAGATGAACAACAAGCTATGTGACCACGGGTAGTCATAAAGATCGAGTGGCGTCCACCGGGTGTCTCCGACAGAAACCCTCGCGTGCTCCCACCCTAGCAGCAGAAAAACCGTCCACAAAATATCCGCCCAGATTGCCGACCCGATCAGCAGCGCCACCGACGTTTGCGGAGCCCACCGTTTCAGTCCGAATCCCACCCCAAAATGCCCGATGAACATTCCCCCACCTCTGCCGGTTCCTGAAAAGCCCCGTGCTGCCGTTCTGTGCGCCCACTCTGAACCGCGGGAACACGCCGGGAATCGCTGCTCAATCTTCGACGGCAGCCCACCTTGCCACGTTTCAGCTATTCCTTTGAAAGACGTCTATGGATCCGTTGCGTCCGCGTAGGGGACGACGTCCATGTCCGCAAGTTCGGTCAGTCTTTTCATTTTGGGTTGCATGCGCAAGCGCAGCAGACGGGATGCGCGTCGCATCTACTGCTTCAGTGGCTGATCTCTACTCGGTACGCGACCACCGTCCCCGATTCATCTCGAATCGGCTCAATTTTCCCGATGGCAAATCTTCCGTCCCGCAGTGCAGGACTTGCGTTCTGCAGCGCGTTGTGCAGGTCATTCTGCAATGCCGGTGTCCGCTCCGGCGGTGCTAATATCCGCGCGTCCACCTTATACACTTCGTGCTCACCCATTTTCGAAATCAGTTCTACTTGCGTGGGATTCAGCGGCGGCCCTATTTGCGGCTGGTCGTGAAACCACCGCGTCGGCGTCAGCAACACGAACACCAGTATCAACCCTACAGCGACGTCATATTGCCACGTGCCTCGCTCGTAGGACCAGAAAAAGATCCGCTTGAGGATATGGCCGGGACCGGGCATCTTCGTCAATCCGCGGGTACGCCGTCGACAATCACTCCGTCTCTCATATGCACGACCCGGTCGAAGTACACCGTCGCTTCCGGGTTATGCGTAATCATCACAATCGTTTGTCCCAGGTCCTTATTCAGCCGCCTCAGCATCTCCAGCACTATTTCGGAATTCTGCGTATCCAGATTTCCAGTGGGCTCATCTGCCAACAGAATTTTAGGCTCGTTGATAATCGCCCGAGCTATGGCTACGCGTTGCTGTTCTCCCCCAGACATTTCCGAAGGACGGTGGTGCAGCCTGCCTTCCAGCCCCAGCATCTTTGTCACCACGTCAAACCGGTGTGGATCGAACCCGTCCCCGTGAATGTATTGCGCGATCGCGATGTTTCCTTTCGCGGAAAGCGCCGGCAGCAGATTAAACCGCTGAAACACGAATCCGATCTTATGCCGGCGCAGCTTCGTCCGGTCTGCGTCCGTCATCGTTGACAGATCGTTTCCGTCCACCAGCACTTTTCCACGAGACGCCTGGGCCAGCCCACCGATCACATACAGCAACGTCGATTTCCCGCATCCCGACGGCCCCATCACCGCTACCGATTCTCCCGGCAGCACCTCGAAATTTACTCCCCTCAACGCGGGCACTTCCACTTTCCCCGCGTGGTACAGCTTCCACAGGTTCTCGGTTTTCAGAATCGGCTCTAGGGTCATTAGCTGAGGGTCGCCCGAATGGTTCGCCTGCGACTGTATTCTAAACGTGATTGACATAGGTGGCTAGGCTGCGAAACTCCTTTCAATCATACGAAAGTGCTTGAACGGCGTCCTTACGGCTGGCCAGCCATGCCGGATAACTCGCTCCAAACAGAGCTCCGGCAAGCGCGATCAGGCCTGCCCGCAAAATCCATCCTGGGGTAATCAATATCGAAAGGGTCGGAAATATCGCGAGAAACCCTGCGCGGACAAGGTAACTCAGTCCTACGCCCGCAGCAATACCCAGAAAGCAAAGTAGCGCCGTCTCCGTTAGCAGCGCCCGCACGATCAGCAGTTTGCTCGCCCCCAATGACTTTAGCACCCCAATATCCCTCGTGCGCTCCAATACTGTCGTGTACATCGTTAAAAAAATCACCAGTAGCCCAATCGCTACCGCCAGCGCGATCATCGCGTTGATGAACGTCTGCAGTCCAGGGATGTTCGTCGACGTCATCAAGCTTGTGAAATCCTTCAGCGGCCGTACCGGATGATTCGGCAGCAGTTGTTCTATCTCTTGAATCACATCGTCGGTATGCTCAGGCCTTGTGCATTTCACCAGGAAAATGGACGCCTTATCCCGCGCTCCCACCAGATCTTGCAATGTGGCGATTGGTACGAACAGTCGCGCGCCCTTCCCATGCTCCACAATTCCCGCCACATTCCACTCGTGATTGAATAACTTGAAAGTCTCGCCGACCTTGATGTGTTTCGCCTTCGCCTGCCAGTCATCCACTAGCAAATCGTCTGGCCCCTCCATGTCGTGTCCGGCCAGGAAGACAAACCCTCCGGATACCGCCCGAAATGATTCCGGATCGATTCCGTACACTACCTCCACCCCTCCAGAGGAATTGAATTGCAGCAGCACCGGCGCCACCATTTGCACGTATTTCAAATCCTGAATCTTGTCCGCGATCTTAATCGGCATTGGCGAGCCACTGAACCCGATTAAGATCTGCGCCGCGGGCGCCTGCACCATGATATCGGCCCCGATCCCTTCAATCCTCTTCGCCGTCTCCTGCAGCATCCCGGAGGTTAATCCCACGATTACCACCACCAGCATAATTTCCACCGCAATCGCCAGAACTCCAATGAAGGTTCGCACCGGCCGGTGGAACAAGTTGCGCCATATAAACTGCCCCATCATGGCTGCTTGTCCTCATCGATCAGATGCACGACCTCCGCGCCCTGCGGAGGCTGCAGCACGAATCGGTCAGGCGCCATCACTTCATTGATGACAATCTTTGTCATCGCCATTTCCAACCTGTATTCGTCGTGCGGCCGGTCAATCCGAATCGAACGCGGATACTCCGCAAGCGCAGGTGTAGGATTATCCGGAGCTTGCCAGTTTGCGTATCGCACATCAGAGAGCAGAATTCCCTTGGGCCCATACGTTTCCAGCCGCACAAATTTCAGGTCGCTTCGATCAAACCAGATTTTCCGCAGAATTTCGGTTGTGTACCCCCCTCGCAATACCGTAATCACGTAATACCGCCCACTTTCGTCGTTCAACTCTTCGAAAAGCGTCACTTCTTCCTTGTGTATTTCAGGCCATAACAGCGCATTGACCAGATGTTGCGGACGCAGGTTCTCAATCGGCTTTGCACTCGATCGATTCAGCGATACCGGTCCAATCAGAAATTTTCCCCGAGGTGGTATTGACACTTCAAACTGCTTCCCATCGCTGGCCATATCGAAAACCGTTCTGCCTGCAATGGGAACCTGTCCAATCATTCGTATGTTGTACGGCCGCGACGCTAGAATGAACGTCTTCACCTCGTGATACTCGCTAATCACTCCCGCGTACGCCGACCCTGCGTACGGTTTCAGTTCCACCGTTGCGTCAACCGATTGCAGCTCTTGCACCATCTGGTTATAGCGTTCCAGCAGTTGCTCCTTACTCGCTTCCAGCACCACCGGCCGCGCCGTCGGGGGCACCGTGGTCGTTTTCGTGACACCCGTCTGCCGTCCACAACCGCAAGCTACGGCCGACAACGTCAGAAAAACCATACAGTTCCGCGCACGATTCATCGAAAAATCAGGGTCGTTGACTCGGTATCTGCAAATACACGGCCGTAGGAACGCGCCAACCGGCGCAACTTAGAGCCTTTATGTCGCGATTCGGGCGAGAGACGCGCGTTTAATGCGCAACCGCGCTCGCAGGGTCTATTCTGCGCATCTCGATCCGGCACCCCCTTAGGCTCTCCACTCACTATTTTAGCGTATTTTCTCGCTCTCGCGAATTTACTGCGGACGCGCGATGTATACATCAAACGGCTGAACCGCCGGCCTGATCCGCCGGATGATTTCCGTCGGCCACAGCGTTTCGCTCAACATCGTTACCCATCCGTCGCTCGGCTCGCAGATCGCGCAACAGGTGTATCGCCCGTAAGCGGGCTGGTACGCATCCAACCCCTTCTTCGAAAGCTCTCCTTCCAGTTCGCTATCTTCGTCTCCCGCCGCCGGACCCACTCGCATTCCAAACGTCTCCCCTTCGAACCGCTGCACAAGCTGTCGCAGCAGTTCCGCCGATGGTTGCGGAATCACCAGACACCGCGATGCCGCCTCGCGAAATGCAATTCCACGTGAACCGCAGAATTCCCGCACTCGATCCAGATGGCTGAAGAAATCCAAGACGTATGGTTCTTTCAACGCCAATGCTGAAAGCGCCTGTGACCAGATCGCCGCAGCCTCCGCTCCTCTCAGCGGTTCCCGGCTCTCCGTTTCAATCAGTTCCAGCCCGACCGCCTTTACTCCCGGACCGAGGTCCATCGCTTGCACATCCAGCGAGTACTGTGGCAAATCAGGCGCAGGGTTTTCGGCGTGCATATTTACACTTCTTCGGAGTCCAGTTCAATGTCTCCGAATTTCTGGCGAAAATCTGGCGACGCTTTCCGCACTTCCAACCAGTCAAAAAACGCTTCCGGTGTTTCCAGCCAGATACGGAACCATTCCGCAATTTCTTTTTTTTCTTCTCGTTTGGAAGCTTCTACTTTTCGGTTATGCGAAATCATTTCGGCGCGCCGCTTCCCCAGCCTCGCGATCTCCAGCACGCGTTCCACCGCGGCTTTTTCCCCGTGCGTCTGAAAACGCCGGTATAGTTCATCCAGTCGCGTCAGGCTCACTTCCGCATCTTGCAGCGTCTTGAAGTGCAAAATGTCTTCAAACTCTTCCTCGAACCGCTCTTCCGCTTCCTCGCGCTCGCTGACTTGCACCTTCCAGCCCATCGACTCCAGCACTTCCGAAATATAGTCGTTTGTAGATTTCCCTGCCTCTCCGTGAGCCGCGATCAGCTTTCGTCTCAGTTGATCGATTTCCGCAGTGCTCCACCGTTGCAACCCCAATTCCCGGGCTGCTTCTATGATCATTGTTTTTTTTGTTTGCGGCCCTTCGGTCATCGTTTACCTTTAGGAGCCGAGCCGGCGGTCTGAGTATCCCGCGTCTCAGGAACCGGGGGATCGGCGGGTACGCCGTTGAGCAGTCGGTGATATTTGGCCACATTTTGGTTATGTTCTGCCAGTGTCGCTGCGAAAAAGTGGCCACCTTGCGTGTTGGCGACAAAATACAAATAATCCGTGGTCGCTGGCGCCAACGCTGCCCGGATCGAACTTTCACCCGGGTTTCCGATCGGGCTGGGGGGCAATCCTGTGTGCACGTATGTGTTGTACGGAGAATCGTAGCTCAGGTCTTTCAGCAGCAGCGGCGGCTTGTATCTATCGACCTGTTTCAGCGCGTAGATCACTGTGGGATCGCATTGTAACAACATGTTCAGTCGCAATCGATTCGTGTAGACACCTGCAACCAGCGGCCGCTCCTCCGGCTTCGGTGTCTCCGATTCCACGATCGATGCCAGTGTGATCACCCGCAACAGCGGCGTCCCCGGCGTTTGCGGATCGAGGCGTTCCGGCGCGATCTGTTGCACCGCCTCCCGGAATTTGTGCACCATCATCGTGGTCAGGTCCTCGCCCGACGCGTGTCGTGGCAGATTGTAAGTCGCCGGGTATAGAAATCCCTCCAGCGTCCTCGCGCCGGGCGCTATGTCCTGGATTTGTGTAGCGTCTCGCGCCGCCTTCAGAAACTCTTCAGCACTGACGTACTTAACTGCTTCTAAGCTGTGCGCAATATCATATATCGTGTCGCCTTCTTTTACTGTAAAGGGCTGCTCGTAAATCTCGCCATTCGCCAGTTTCCAATACACTTGCTTTCCGCTCAGCGGCTGGTCAAACCAATATGCCCCGGCCTCCAACGAACGCCTGGGATGCCGTCGTGCATACAACTCAAACGCGATCGCACTCCGGACCACTCCCTTGCTTTTTAGTAAACGTGACACTGCTCGCTGCGACGCTCCGTGCGGCACGTCAACGAACACTCCACCCGCCGGAATTACACCATACGGCTTTTCCAGCGCATACCAGATATAGCCCGCAGCCGCTATAGCCCCCACGAGGAGCAGAACCACGATTGTCCAAAGCGCCTTCACGCTAACCCGCCTCCTGCTTGCTCACGCTGCGTGCCAGATACTCTCGCAGAATCACCATCGCCGCCACTGCGTCCACCGTGTACTTGGCATCCACATCACGCTTTGCCTTTTTCCGGCCACCGTCTCTGCTCTCCACGTGTGTGATGCGCCGCCCTAGCTCCTCTTCTAATATCCTCTCTGCTTCCCAACTCGTCAGCCGCTCGTCCACCAGTTCCACCGGCAATCCCAATTGTTTACGAATCCGCTCTCCGAACCTCGTAGCTTCCTGCGCCATTTCTCCCGCTGTTCCATCCAGCCTCAGCGGGTGGCCCACCACAATTTGTTTCACCTGATGTTCGCGCGCGAATTCCCGCAATCGCCGCATATCCTCGTTGCGATTGATTCGCTCCATCGTCGTCCAAGGCTCCGCAACCCGCGTCCGGCAATCCGCCATCGCGAATCCCATCTTTTTTCGTCCATAGTCGATTGCCAGGATTTTTGTGCGTTCCACCGTGGGCGCAGGAGCACCGCCAGAAGGAACTTTGCGAGTTTGCGTCACACTCTCAGTATAGCTCCAAGCAATATCCAGATTACTCATTGGTGGCCCAATTCAAAACCGACAACTCCAGGTCTGGTATCTGCGCCACTCCCGGTTGTGTTCTTGGCCTTTACGGTTTTCTCCCTCGCACTCCAGACTGGAAATCCTTCCACATATCCAGGCTCTGCAACTCCTTGTCTAGCCCTGTTTCCTTCATCAACTCCACCAGTTCGGCGCGCGTTTGCCGCTTGCCTATCGGCTCCGCTCGATCCGCAATCCCCCAAGCCGTCACCGCCGCCAGCACGGTGTTCAGCTTCAGCTCGCGGATATCTACTTTATCGAACGTATCTGACGCAGCGTGATAATTCTCCAAATAGTTCGCCACTTCCTGGTTAGCAACCAGCGTTGGCACTCCCTCCAGCAAAAAATCTAGATGGTCTGTCCCGGTCGTCGCGTCCAGCGTCTGTCTATCCACTCCCCATCCAGCAAACGGCTTCAGGATTTCTTTAATCGCCGCCTCGATGTCATGCCGTCCCCCCAAGGAATAGCCGGTCACTCGTCCAATACCAGAATCAAAAATTACTACCCCACGGTACTTGTCCATTTCTCCGCGATGCGCCCGCACGTACGCCCAAGAGCCCAGCAATCCTTCTTCTTCCCCCGAAAAAAGAATGAACCGAATCGTTCGCCGCGGTAGTAGTCCGCTTGCCTTCAACGCTCTTGCTGCCTCAATCACCAGCGCCGCGTTGCAGCCGTTGTCCAACGCTCCTGTCCCCAGTTCCCAAGAATCCAAGTGCGCTCCCAGCACCACCACTTCATCCGGCTTTTCGTACCCATGAATCTCTCCAACCACATTTTGCTGTTCCGTAGGGCCGCCGATTTTATTCGGCATCGTTAGCCTCACTCGCACCTTCCCCGGATAAGCGGTTGCGGTTCTTTCCACCCGCAACCCGTCCTCCCTCGCCAGAATCGCCTGCGGCAGCGTCTCCAATCTTCCATCCGGAGAATTGGTATGCCGGTACAGTAGCTTCCGTTCCCGCTCGCCCGTCCACAGAATCGCGGCCACACCCGCCTTTACTGCGCGCTCAATGATCGGCGGCGGAATGTCGTACTCGCGAAAAAGATCTTCCCAAGTGCGGCTGACTTCCGTATGCACCAGCAAAACCGCACCTTTCAGCGAACCTCCCGCCCGCACAAAATCCGCTTCTGTTCCATTCCCAATAAAGATCAGCGGCGCTTCAATCCCGCCTGCGGGAGTCGCTGGCGACAGTCCCACCGATACCAAAGAAACCGGGGAGCTCACCGGCCCGAGCACCTCCAAACGCGTTTCGCCCTCGTTCCACGTATGCGGCAATGTGTACGACTCCGTGTGTACATCCACACCCCCCGCACGGAATGCCGCAATGGCCCACTCCACTGCCTTCGCCATCTCAGGCGATCCCGTCACTCGCCCACCAATATCATCTGTGAGGCGCCGCAAGTTGTCTTCCAGCGGCGATTCCCCCATCAGAATCGGTGTCACTTTCGCCGCAGCCTGCGCGCAGGACGACGCTTCCGTAGCTGAACACGCCCCCGCCCCTTGTTGCACACCCACCGCCACCGGATTCGTATTCACCGGGGGCAGTTGAGCCAATACGGTCACAGCCGGGCACAGCGTGCACAGCAAGCCAAAAATCAGGCGCATTCGCATCATGGAGTTCCTGACAGAACCAACAAACCTTTGATTGCCCACGCAGTATAGCGCACGCCCGAATCACATTGAAATTCCTCTGATTCGGGATATATTTGCGGCACACCGCAGATTCAGGGAGCACCTCATGGTCGGAACAGAGCAAGTTCGGCCCAGTTCCTCATATTACTTGCTGGCCTTCCTGTTCTTTGCAGCCGGTATCGGACTCACGATCTTCTTTTTCTTCACCGATATCCGGCAGATTCGCGATTCCATGGAGCGGACCGACCTTCCCGGCGAGTTCAACTTGGAATTGAAGCACCGCGAAACGTACACCGTCTTCGTCGAATACCCTAGTCTGCAGTCAGGTGCGCTGGTTTCTGCCCAGCAGGCGCAACCCTCACTCGTGAACTGCCAGGTTCGCGCTCTTCCAATGTTGGAACCCGTTTCGGTAAAAGACAGCACCGGTAGATCCACCTACACCTACGGAACCCGCAAGGCCGCCTCAGTTATCGAGTTTGATGTTCCGAAAGATGGCTCATACAACGTGCAATGCCAGGGGCCTTCCGAGATCTCAGGACAAAAAATACAAGTCGCCATTGGCGGCGGCGCGTCCAAGGCTCTCACCGCCGTGATGGGAAGAAGCTTTCTTGTGCTCACCGGCGGTATCGTGATCGGTGCATTGATCTTCATGCGCGTGGCCATGCTGCGCCTGGCATCGCGCAAAGATATTCGCGAACGGGGCCTCCGTCCGATTTAACGCACTAGGCTCATGCGCCCAACACCGCGTCTGTCACCCGCGCTACCTGCGCCATCTCTCGCACATCATGCACTCGCACAATGTGCGCTCCGTTGATGATGCTCGCGCCTACCGTGGCTGCTGTTCCCCACACTCGCTGCCTTGCCGGCAACGCCTTTCCATTGTGTGCCAGCGTCCGACCGATGAATCCCTTGCGGGAACTTCCCACTAGCACGGGGTACCCCAATGCGGCCAGTGCCGCGAGTCTGCGAATCAGTTCGTAATTTTGTGGAAATGACTTTCCGAACCCGATCCCCGGATCTACAATGATTTGCGATTTCGCTACGCCCGCGCGCCTCGCAATCGCGATCGACCGGCGCAGGCCCGTGATTACATCTCCGATCACGTTTTTCGCAAACGGCCGTTTCTGCATCGTTCGCGGCGTTCCGCGCATATGCATCAACACGATTGGCACATCATAAACCGCCGCGATTTCTGCTAGCCGCCTATCACGCTTCAACCCGCAAATATCGTTCAACATCTCCGCCCCCGCGCCAATCGCAATTTCCGCCACGGTCGACTTTTGCGTGTCCACCGAGATCGGGATCTTCAATCGTCCGCGCAACGCCTCCAGCACCGGCATCAGTCTCGCCAATTCCTCCGTTGCCGAGATCCCCTCCGAACCCGGCCGCGTCGACTCCGCTCCTACATCCAGAATGTCGGCGCCGTCCTGCTCCATCCGCAGCGCGGCCTCCACCGCTGTCTTCACTGTGAAATATTTCCCACCATCCGAGAAACTATCCGGCGTGACATTAAGCACACCCATAATCAACGTGCGCTGGCCTAACACCAGCGTCCGCGATCTCAGCTTTATTTTGAAGATTTTCCGGGATCTCATCTGCCGAGCAGTGTACCCCGCTCAGCGCCCTTGACAATATGTCCAACCTGTTCCGCTTAATCCAAATCGAAATCTCGTATCGGCTTACCTGCCGGTGCATCTTTTGCCTTCTTCATCGCCTCTTCGAATTTCTTCGCCAGAATGTCTTCCTTGTGCGTCTCCTGGAAAAACGAATCCGCAAATTTATCCTCGCGCTGTTTCTTCTGGTTCTCCAGAATGTCCGAAGCCTTGGTCAAGTCCACATCCGGTCCCGGCCTGACCGGAGCCGTGTGCGACAGCACAGAGCCAAATACAGGATCAATCACCAGCTTCGCCTGGCAGCAGGGGCAAGTCACATTCAAGTTTTCGCCGTCTTTCAGTCCCATACTCTTATCTTACTCCTTCGCTGGAAAAACCGGTTTCCCCTGATTACCGATATACTCGAACCCCGAGTCGGTTCGTCCCTCTACACGCTCAGGCTCGCGCATTCTAACACTTCATGAGCACATCAGCGCTACGTCAGGGCCTAAAAACAAAAGGGGCCCGCAAACGCGAGCCCGGTTCAGCAAACTAAATTCGAAAACTCAAAAACCTCCTATGCCTTAGCCGGCGAATCTCCTCGTGTGAACCCCGGTGCCGGCCGTAATTCCGGTCGCACCACCTTCGGGTCCGCGCTGGGTGCTGCCTGCGGCGGTGGATTCGGAGGCGTGCGCGGCTTTTCCGGCAGCGTCTTCCCTTCCATCAACATTTTCACTTCATTTGCGTCAAGTACTTCGCGTTCCAGCAGCGCCAACGCAATGCTCTCCAGCGTAGTACGGTTCGCTTCCACGATGTTCCGTGCCTTGTCGTAAGCCTCGCTCACGATGCGCTTCACTTCCTTATCAATCTGCAGCGCCGTATCTTCGCTGAAGTCACGATGTTGCGCAATTTCGCGGCCCAGGAAAATGGCCTCTTCTTTCTTCCCGTACGCCAGCGGGCCCATGTTGCTCATGCCCCACTCACAGACCATGTTTCGCGCGATGTCCGTGGCGCGCTCAATGTCATTCCCGGCTCCCGTCGTGATGTGTCCCAGGAAAATCTCTTCGGCAGTCCGGCCGCCCATCAGCACCGCCAGCATTCCTTCCAAATATTCCTTTGTGTACGTGTGCTTGTCAGCCTCGGGTAACTGCATCGTCAAACCCAGCGCCATCCCCCGGGGAATTATCGTCACCTTATGCACAGGGTCCGCGCCTGGCGTCATCGCCGCAATTAACGCGTGACCTGCTTCGTGATACGCGGTATTTTTCTTCTCTTCGTCCGTTAGGATCATGCTCTTGCGCTCAACGCCCATCAGCACTTTATCCTTGGACATTTCGAAATCCGCCATAGTGACGAATTTTCGGTTCTGTCGAGCCGCCCACAAAGCCGCCTCGTTTACCAGGTTTGCCAGGTCCGCGCCCGAGAATCCCGGTGTGCCGCGCGAAATAATTGACAGGTCCACGTCATCCGACAACGGCACTTTCCTCGTGTGTACTCGCAAAATCTCTTCGCGACCCTTTACGTCCGGACGCGCTACAACCACGCGCCGGTCGAATCGCCCGGGCCGCAATAACGCTGGGTCTAGCACGTCCGGCCGGTTTGTCGCCGCAATCAGGATCACTCCTTCATTCGACTCGAACCCGTCCATCTCTACCAGCAACGCATTCAGCGTCTGCTCGCGTTCGTCGTGTCCCCCGCCTAAACCGGCTCCGCGATGCCGTCCCACAGCATCAATTTCGTCAATGAAGATAATGCACGGGGCATTTTTCTTACCTTGCTCAAACAAATCGCGCACGCGGCTCGCGCCCACGCCCACAAACATTTCCACAAAGTCCGAACCCGAAATCGAGAAGAACGGCACGTTCGCTTCACCGGCAATTGCTCGCGCCAGCAAGGTCTTCCCTGTTCCCGGAGGCCCAACCAGCAGCACGCCCTTGGGAATACGTCCGCCCAGTTTTTGAAACTTCTGGGGATCCTTCAGAAATTCGATAATTTCCTGCAGCTCTTCCTTCGCTTCGTCGCTTCCCGCCACGTCTTTGAAGGTCGCCTTCTTTTGCTGCGCCGAAAGCAGCCGTGCCCGCGACTTGCCGAAGCTCAGCGCCTTGTTTCCTCCGGCCTGCATTTGGCGCATCAGAAAGAATACGAATCCAGCCAGGAGCAGCAACGGAAGCGCGTTCAGCAGAATCAGCACCCAATCTCCGCTGCGCACTTCTTTCACGTTCAACTGCACTGCCTTGTCTCGCAGCGCTTTCGTAATCTCCGGCGCGTTCTCCTTCGGAATCGTCACATGGAACTTGCGGTTGGGGGGGTGGTTGTATTCGCCCTGCATTTCGTAGCTGTTCGGTGAGAGGTACATCGTGACTTCCTTCACGTCTCCCTCGTCGACCTTGGCGATAAACTCGCTGTAGCTCGGGCTGTCTTCCCTCGCTGTCTGGCCGTTACTCGATACTAGCTTCCAGAGCATCACCCCCAGAAACACAATCGATATCCAGAACAGAATCGTTTTTGCCGTAGAACTAGAATTCACGTTTACCTCTCAAAATTACCCGTACAACCAATGTCTTTGCGCTCTTCAGCGCCGAGCGTTCTTTTTCTGTTTCGACGTTGCGGATTTGCCCGTGTCGTTCGCCGAGGAACCTGCCACCAAGTACCCCCGGTTTCGCCCTGTTCCGTTAGATGCCGCTAGACCGTACCCAGTCCACAATACGTTAGATGCAATTCGAAAGCCAAAGTAATCTGGCTCCAGTGCTACTCTTCTTCTCGACGTTTTGTCCAAGAGCACCGCCAGCCGCAACGATCGAGGTTTGCCTTCACCCAGTCTCCGCAACAGGAAATCCTGTGTCACTCCGCTGTCCAAAATCGAATCTACCAGCACCACGTCTCGTCCCTTTAATTCGCTTGATTCCTTTGACGTTGTTGTGCCTGCGCGGCTCCCAAAGAACACTTCCCGCCGCTTTTTCCCGCCCAATTCCACGTCCCGCACATCCGCGCCCACAAAATGCACGACCACTGGACTCTCGATCGCCCGGATTAGATCAGCGGCAAACATAAACGATCGGTCCATCGTCACCACAATGTCCAGCCTGCGACCTCGCGCGTCCTTCGAAATCTGCCGTCCCAATGCCTTCACGCGCTTTGCAATCTGCACGGCGGACACTCTGGTAACCTTCGCCATCGCTAGAAAACCCGCACCTCGGTAATCACAATTACCTTTCTTGTTTCGGTGTCCGCTGCAAACTCAGCCGATGTCGCCAGACCTCGCGTCCATGCGATCTGGTCGCCACAGGCCAACACTGGCCAGCCGCTCTTTTCCCACCTGCTCACTCCTAGTTCATTCAACAGTCGCGATAAACGGTGCCGTTTTTGATGACCCACCGGTTGCATCGAATCACCTGGCCGCCAATTCCGCACCACAAGGGGTACACGTACCCTTTCGCGGTCTAAAACCGCCCCTGTCTTCTTAGTTTCTCGCCCTTCCGCAGGCCAGTCAATCAC
>Ga0335076_10004758_pt1 | contig 13751 bp, 14 predicted proteins | sample Lox_Sample_25_FD_206717 | JGI IMG/M metagenome (GOLD analysis project Ga0335076, IMG submission 206717) | Soil microbial communities from Loxahatchee National Wildlife Refuge, Florida, United States - Lox_Sample_2.5 | ecosystem: Environmental > Terrestrial > Soil > Wetlands | place: USA... | reverse complement strand
GGTCAGCTCCGCTCCCGGCCAGGGCACCGTCGTTACCGCGCACCTCCCGCTGCGCTCCGCCAGCGAGGCGGCCGAGCCCGTCACGGTGTAGCACCCGAGCCGGACCCGCCGGGCTACCCGCGAACCCCTTCCCCGGTGATGGCCGTGAGCACCAGGTCGACGTCCGCGTCGGCCGGCGCGTCCGGTTCGGCCCGCGGCGAGCGGCGGAAGATCTCGGCCGCGGCCTGGTGGAACCCGTCGGGCAGGCCGTCCGCGGCCATGCTGGCGGCGATCTCCTCCATCTCGGCCACCCACCGCCAGCCCTTCGTGGCCGCCGACCTGGCCGCGCCCTGGGACCGGCCGGCCAGCGACGGCTGCGACAGCGTCCACTCGGCCAGCAGCACGTCCTCGACGCCCTCGGCCCGGGCCAGCGCCCGCGCCGCCAGCAGCAGCGCCGCCGTGCCCTTGGTCCACGCCGCGTAGGCCATCTTGACCGCGGACGCCGACCAGGTGCCGGTGAGGATCACCCGGGCGTCCAGCGGGGTGCCGTCGAACAGCCCGCGCACGTCGCCGGCCGGCGGGCCGGACAGGTACAGGCGGGTGGTGCCGGCCGCGGCCGGCGGCGCTCCGATGATCCCGCCGTCGATGTAGGTGGCCCCGCCCTCCTCCACCATCAGCGCGACCTCGCGGGCGGTGGCCGGGGAGATCGCGTTCGCGTCCACGTACAGCCCGCCGAAGCCCTGCACCGCCCAGGCCACGTCGAGCGCCGCGTGCGGCGGGCAGATCGAGAAGATGACGTCGGCCCGGTCGGCTACCTCCGCGACCGTGCCCGCGTCGTCGAGCCCGGCCGCCCGCGCCCGGGCCGCCGTCTGCGGCCCGCGGCCGTCGGAGGCCCACAGCACGGAATAGCCCGCGCCGGTCAGGCACCGCCCCACGGCCGCGCCCATCTCGCCCGGATGAAGCAGCCCGATCAGTGGTCCGCGTGGCATGTCCATGGCTGAGTCTGACACGGACGCCGCCCGCCACCGTCGCCGGACCACGGGCGAACCCCGGCGCTACCAGGCCGACATGATGCCGACGTCCGACGCGCTGGGCAGCGGCGTGAAGCGGCCGTCGGCCAGGACGCCCACCGTGCGCGCATTGCTGACGATCAGCGTGCTGCCGCTGGCGTTCGTCCAGAGCACGTCAGTGCCCTGCGAGTAGCTGTCGCTCACCACCCGGGCGGTGTTGGCGTCGAACTCGGTGACGCCGCCCACCGTGGCTCCCGGTCGCCCAGCATCACGTAGGCCAGCCGGACCAGCCCAAGCGCGTGCGCCTCGCACAGGGCGGTCACGGCAGCCTCCGCGGCGGCCCCGTCCCGGCCGCCCGGCGTCCGGGACGCCACGGCGGCAGCCGAGCCCTGAAATTGCGTGCCCATGACACAGAGACGCATATCGCGTCGTTTCGCTGCCTCGCAAGCCCGGCGGATGCGGCGACCGGTGCTCGGCGGAGGCCGCCGCTGACGTGGCCGGGCTCGCCAGTTTGGTCCTGGCCGGCCGCAAGTCCCCGGCGGTCTCCGCTGCTCGGTAGAGTCCAAAGAGAGGGCCGTGATGGCCGCAGAACACTTTCGCCGACAGCGCCCACGCTCACCGTGTCCGGGCTGGCGGCACCACGAGGAGTGCGTTCAGTGCCGAAGCTTGTCTATGACTTCACCGAGGGCAACAAGGATCTGAGGGATCTGCTGGGCGGCAAGGGCGCCAACCTGGCCGAGATGACCAACCTGGGCCTGCCGGTACCGCCGGGCTTCATCATCACCACCGATGCCTGCCGCTACTACCTCGCCGAGGGCACGGTGCCCCAAGGCCTCGCCGCCGAGGTCGGCGAGCACCTGGCCCAGCTGGAGGCCAAGATCGGCCGCCGCCTGGGCGATCACGCCGACCCGCTGCTGGTGAGCGTCCGGTCGGGAGCCAAGTTTTCCATGCCGGGGATGATGGAGACCGTGCTGAACATCGGCCTGTCCGATGAGTCGGTGCACGGCCTGGCCAAGCAGGCCGGCAGCGAGCGGTTCGCCTGGGACTCCTACCGCCGGCTGATCCAGATGTTCGGCAAGACGGTGCTGGGCATCGAGGGCGAGGAGTTTGAGCACGCGATCGACGCGGCCAAGAAGGCCAACGGCACGGCCAACGACCTGGACCTGGACGCCGACGACCTGCGCGCGCTGGTGGAGACGTTCAAGGGGATCGTCCGGGACAACACCGGCCGCGACTTCCCGCAGCAGCCGCGGGAGCAGATGGACCTGGCGGTCAAGGCGGTCTTCGATTCCTGGAACGCCCCCCGGGCGATCCTGTACCGGCGCCAGGAGCGGATCCCGGCCGACCTCGGCACGGCGGTCAACATCGTGGCGATGGTGTTCGGCAACCTGGGCATGGACTCCGGCACCGGCGTGGCGTTCACCCGCGACCCGGGCACCGGCCAGCAGGGCGTCTACGGCGACTACCTGCAGAACGCGCAGGGCGAGGACGTGGTCGCCGGGATCAGGAACACGGTCCCGCTGCAGGACCTCGAGCGCATCGACCCTAAGTCCTACGCCGAGCTGATGCAGATCATGCAGACCCTGGAGAACCACTACCGGGACCTGTGCGACATCGAGTTCACGATCGAGCGCGGCAAGCTGTGGATGCTGCAGACCCGCGTCGGCAAGCGCACCGCGGCCGCGGCGTTCCGGATCGCGATCCAGCTCGTCGACCAGGGCCTGATCGACATGGACGAGGCGCTCACCCGGGTCACCGGCGATCAGCTCGCCCAGCTGATGTTCCCCCGGTTCGACGTGCGCGGCGACGTCCGGCAGATCACCAAGGGCGTGAGCGCCTCGCCGGGCGCCGCGGTCGGCCAGGCGGTGTTCGACTCGGCGCGGGCCGTGGAGCAGGCCGCGGCGGGGCAGGACGTCATCCTGGTCCGGCGGGAGACCAACCCCGACGACCTGCACGGCATGATCGCCTCCCGGGGCATCCTGACCAGCCGCGGCGGCAAGACCAGCCACGCGGCCGTGGTCGCCCGCGGGATGGGCAAGACCTGCGTCTGCGGCGCCGAGGAACTCGACGTCGACCTGGCCGGCCGGAAGTTCACCACGCCGGGCGGGATCACGGTCGCCGAGGGCGACGTGATCTCCATCGACGGCACGTCCGGCGCCGTCTACCTCGGCGAGGTGCCGGTCATGGCCTCGCCGGTGGTGGAGTACTTCGAGGGCAAGCTCGGCCCGGAGGCGGACGAGCTCGTCGGCGCGGTCAGCCGGATCATGGCGCACGCGGACGCGAGCCGCCGCCTCGGCGTGCACGCCAACGCCGACACCGGCCCCGACTGCGCCCGGGCCCGGCGGTTCGGCGCCGAGGGCGTCGGGCTGGTGCGCACCGAGCACATGTTCCTGGGCGAGCGCCGCCAGCTGATCGAGCGGCTGATCCTGGCCGACGACGACGCGACCCGGCAGTCCGCGCTCGACGCGCTCGAGCCGCTGCAGCGCGGCGACTTCGTGGAGATCCTGGAGGCGATGGACGGCCTGCCGGTCACGATCCGGCTGATCGACCCGCCGCTGCACGAGTTCCTGCCCGACCTCACCGAGCTGTCGGTCAAGGTGGCCCTGGCCGGGGACCAGGCCTCCGAGCAGGACCGCAAGCTGCTCGACGCGGTGCGCCGCCTGCACGAGCAGAACCCCATGCTCGGGCTGCGCGGCGTCCGGCTGGCCCTGGTCATTCCCGGGCTGGCCAGCATGCAGGTCCGGGCGATCGCGCACGCGGCGGCCGAGCGCAAGCAGGCCGGCGGTGACCCGAGGCCGGAGATCATGATCCCGCTGACCGCGTCGGTGCAGGAGATGGAGATCGCCCGCGAGGACACCGAGAAGGTGCTCGCCGAGGTGGCGGAGGAGACCGGCATCAGCGTGCACACGCTGATCGGCACCATGATCGAGGTGCCGCGGGCCGCGCTGATCTCCGGGGAGATCGCGCAGTCCGCCGAGTTCTTCTCGTTCGGCACCAACGACCTCACGCAGATGACCTGGGGCTTCTCCCGGGACGACGTGGAGGGCGCGTTCTTCAGCCGGTACATCGACCTGGGCGTCTTCGGCGTCTCGCCGTTCGAGAGCATCGACCGCGACGGCGTCGGGCGCCTGGTCCGGATCTCGGTGGAGGAGGGCCGGGCGGCCCGGCCCGACCTGCACCTCGGGGTCTGCGGCGAGCACGGCGGCGACCCGGACTCGGTGCACTTCTTCCACGAGGTCGGCCTGGACTACGTCTCCTGCTCGCCGTTCCGGGTGCCCGTCGCCCGGCTGGAGGCCGGGCGCGCCGTGGTGGCGGAAAAGGCTGGGGGCAGCGACAGCCGGTGACGGACAGGGGCGGCTACGACGCTCACGCGACGGCCCGGTGGGTAGCTGAGCCGCCCAAGAGCGCGCGCAACCCCGGGCGCGGCCCGTTCGAGCGGGACCGCGCCCGGGTGCTGCACAGCGCGGCGCTGCGCAGGCTGGCGGCCAAGACGCAGGTGGTCGAGGTCGGCTCGGGCGACTTCCCGCGGACCAGGCTGACCCACTCCCTGGAATGCGCGCAGATCGGGCGCGAGTTCGGCGCCGTGCTCGGGTGCGATCCCGACCTGGTCGACGCCGCGTGCCTGGCCCATGACCTCGGGCATCCCCCGTTCGGCCACAACGGAGAGTCGGCCCTGGCCGAGTTCGCCGCGGGCTGCGGCGGGTTCGAGGGCAACGCGCAGAGCCTGCGGCTGCTGACCCGGCTGGAGGCGAAGGTGCCCGGCGCCGGCCTGAACCTGACCCGGGCCACCCTCGACGCCACGCTGAAATACCCCTGGCCCGCCCGGGCCGGGGAGGTCAAGTTCGGCGTGTACGCCGATGACGCCGAGGTGTTCGACTGGATCCGCCGCGGCGCGCCGCCCGCCCAGCCGTGCCTGGAAGCCCAGGTCATGGACTGGTCCGACGACGTCGCCTACTCGGTGCACGACCTGGAAGACGGCCTGCAGGCCGGCCTGATCACGCTGGGCGCGCTGCGGGACGCCGCCGAGCAGAAGGCGGTGGCGGCGCTCACCGCGGCCGAGTACTGCGCCCCGGGGTCGGTCACCGTCGACGAGCTGCGCGAGGTCTTCGCCGGCCTGCTGGCGCTGCCGTGCTGGCCGTCGGCCTACGACGGCGGGCTCGAGTCGCTGGCCGCGCTGAAGAACCTGACCAGCGAGCTGATCGGCCGGTTCTGCCGCGCGGCGCAGCAGGCGACCCTGGCGGCCGCGTCCGCCCCGGCCACACCCGTCCCGGCCGCCGGGCCGGCCCGGCTGACCAGGTACGCCGCGGATCTCGTCGTGCCGGTACAGCAGCGGCTCGAGTGCGCGCTGCTGAAAGGGGTCACCGCGCAGTACGTGATGAGCCGGGCCGGGGCCGCGGAAAACCAGGCCCGAGAGCGGGAGCTGATCGCCGAGCTCGCGGCCGCGGTGCGGGCGGGCGCGCCCGCCACGCTGGATCCGGTGTTTCGGCCCGCCTACGCCGCGGCAGTATCTGATCAGGAGAGGCTGCGCGTCGTGGTGGACCAGATCGCCTTGCTCACCGATACCTCGGCCACCGCGTGGCACCGCCGGCTAGGGGAACGGAAAGCCTGACCACCTGGCGTCGAGCGGCCTGACGATGGTCCCGGCGCCTGCGCTAACCTATGCGGCGCCCGGCCGGTCATCGCCGGGCGGCCTGCCACCGGAAGGAGCCCTCAGATGCCTGCCGAACCCGCCTTTGTGATCGTCGGAGCGAGCCTGGCCGGCGCCAAGGCCGCGGAAACCCTCCGCGAGGAGGGGTTCGAGGGCGCGGTCATGCTCATCGGCACCGAAGACCAGTACCCCTACGAGCGGCCGCCGCTGTCCAAGGGATACCTGCTCGGCAAGGACGCCCGGGAATCGATATTCCCGCTCCCCGACGGGTGGTACGCCGAGCACCAGGTGGACCTGCGGCTCAGCCAGACCGTGACGTCGATCGACCGGGCCGGCCGCCGGGTCACCCTGGCGGACGGCCAGTCCGTGCCCTACGACCGGCTGCTGATCACCACCGGCGCGTCGCCGCGCCGGCTGAACATCCCCGGGGCCGGGCTTGACGGCGTGCGGTACCTGCGCACGGTGGGGGACTCGGAGCGGCTGGCCGCGGCGCTGCGCGGCGGCGGCCAGGTGGTCATCGCCGGCGGCGGCTGGATCGGCCTGGAGACCGCGGCCGCCGCGCGCGAGTACGGCTGCGAGGTCACGGTCGTGGAGCCGGAGTCCGGGGTGCTGCGGCGCGCGCTGGGCCCCGAGCTCGGGGAGGTGTTCGCGGACCTGCACCGCAGCCACGGCGTGACGTTCCGGTTCGGCGAGGGCCTCAGCGAGGTGACCGGATCGGCGGGCGTGGCGACCGGCGCGGTCACGTCCTCCGGCGCGGAGCTGCCCGCCGACACCGTGATCATCGCGGTCGGCGTCACGCCGAATGCCGGGCTGGCCGCCGACGCCGGGCTGGAGGTCGACAACGGCATCGTGGTCGACGAGGCGCTGCGCACCTCGGACCCGGACATCTTCGCGGCCGGCGACGTCGCGAACGCGTTCAACACCCTGCTCGGCCGCCGGATCCGGGTCGAGCACTGGGCGAACGCGCTGACCGGCGGCCCGATCGCGGCGCGGTCGATGCTGGGCCAGGACGTCAGCTACGACTGGGTGCCCTACTTCTTCAGCGACCAGTACGACCTCGGCATGGAGACCGCCGGGCTGCCCGACCCGGGTACCTACGACGAGATCGTCTACCGGGGGGACAAGGAATCGCTGGAGTTCATCTCGTTCTGGCTGGCCGACCGGGTCGTCGTGGCCGGGATGAACGTCAACGTCTGGGACGTCAACGAGGACATCCAGGCCCTGATCCGGTCCGGGCATACGGTCGACCCGGACCGCCTGGCTGACCCCGACATCCCCCTGACCGACCTCTGACGGCGGTTACGCCCGGGCCGGGCCGAGGACCGCGGCCACCACCTGGCCGGTGTCGGCCAGGTCGGGCAGGACCGCGTGCGCCCCGGAGGCGGCGAGCTCCGCCGCCGTGAACTGCCCGGTAGCCACGGCGACCGCGCGGGCGCCGGTGGCCAGCGCCGCCGCGACGTCGAGCGGCGTGTCGCCGACCAGCACCGTGGCCCGGCCGCCGAAATCACGGCCGTAGGCGCGGGCGGCCCGGCTCCGCGCCAGCGGCACGAGCTCGGCCCGGACCTCGTGCGCGTCGCCGTAGGCGCCCACGTCCAGGTCGAGGTGCTCGGTCAGGCCCAGCGGGCCGAGCTTGATTTCCGCCAGCGGCCGGATGTTGCCGGTCAGCAGCGACTGGACCACGCCGGCCCCGTCGCCGCCCGGCCCGGGCCCGGCGAGCGCGGCCACGGCTTCGGCGGCGCCGGGCAGCACCTGGCTGCGCTGCCGCACCAGATCGGCCAGGCCGGCCGCGTGCGCCGCCATCCGCCCGTGGAACGCGCCCACCACTTGCTGCGGCTCAGCCACCCCGGCCAGGCCGAGCACCTCGATCGCGATGGCCCGGTCGGTCCGGCCGGACATGGACCCGGGCTGCGGCATCGCGCGGCCGAACATCTCCCGGAACGCGATCCCGTACAGTTCCCGGCCGACCCCGTCCGAGTCGACCAGCGTGTAGTCGACGTCCCACAGGACCAGCAGCCGGCGCACGCGGCGACGGTATCAGCCGGCCAGCCTACGGCGCGCTGACGGTGCCGGGGACTAGACTCGCGGCGTTAACAGCCGAGGGCCAGGGCGAGCAGCGGAGGGCAGGACGTGACAGGCCGGATCCGCGACGAGGACATCGCGCTGATCCGCGAGCGCTCCGCGGTCGACGAGGTCATCGGGGAGTACCTGCAGCTCCGCAGCTCCGGCGGCGACTCGCTCAAGGGGCTGTGCCCGTTCCACGACGAGAAGACGCCGTCGTTCAACGTGACCCCGTCCCGCGGGCTGTGGTACTGCTTCTCCTGCGCCGAGGGCGGCGACGTCATCAAGTTCGTGCAGCGGATCGACAACCTGAGCTTCACCGAGGCGGTGGAGCGGCTGGCGGCCCGGGCCGGGATCGAGCTGCGGTACGAGCAGGGCGGGCACGTGCCCGGCCGGGAGCACTCGCAGCGCCGGAGGCTGATCGAGGCGCACCGCGCTGCGGCCGAGTTCTATTCACAACGGATGGCCGCCGGTGAGGCCGGGCCCGCCCGCGCGCTCTTGTCCGCGCGAGGATTCGAGGAGGCCGACTGGGCCCGGTTCGGAGTCGGCTACGCCCCGGCCGAGTGGGACGCCCTGACCCGGCATCTGCGCGGCCGCGGGTTCACCGACGAGGAACTGCTCCGCGGCGGGCTGGCCCGGCAGGGCAGGCGCGGCCCCGTGGACGTGTTCCGCAACCGGCTGATCTGGCCCATCCGGGACCTGACGGGAGACGTGATCGCGTTCGGCGCCCGCAAGCTCGCCGAGGACGAGACCGGCCCCAAGTACCTGAACACCGGGGATACGCCGCTGTTCACCAAGAGCGCGGTGCTCTACGGCGTCGACCTGGCCAAGCGGGACATATCGCAGCGCCGCCAGGCGGTGATCGTGGAGGGCTACACCGACGTCATGGCCTGCCACCTGTCCGGGATCACGACGGCCGTGGCGACCAGCGGGACCTCGTTCGGCACCGGCCACATCAAGATCCTGCGACGGCTGCTGATGGACACCGACAAGTTCCGCGGGGAGGTCATCTTCACCTTCGACGGCGACGCGGCCGGGCAGAAGGCCGTCGAGAAGGCGTTCAACCGCGAGGATGACTTCGTCACGCAGACGATGTTCACCTTGCAGCCCGACGGTCTGGACCCGTGCGACCTGCGGCTGAAGCACGGCGACGCGGCCGTCCGGGACCTGATCGCCCAGCGCGTCCCGGTCTACGAGTTCGCCATCCGTCTCGAGCTCCGTAAGCACAACCTCGACACCAACGAGGGCCGCCTGGCCGCGCTCGACGCCGCCGCCAAGATCATCGGCCGGATCAAGGATTACGGCCTGCGGGACCGCTACGCGGTCAGCCTGGACCGGTGGCTCGGCCTGATGGACGAGGACTTCGTGCTGGCCAGGGTGCGCGCGCAGGCCCCGGCCGGGCCCGGGTCGCGGCGGCCGGGACGCGCCGCGGTCGGCGAGAGCGGTCACCGCCGGGGCCCGGGCAGCCCGCTGCCGCGCGACGCCGGGCCGCCCGGCCAGGGCGACAGCGCCCCCCGGGAGCCCGGTTCCGGCCAGCGCGCCCCGGAGTTCCGCTACGACATGAACGATCCCGTGATCGCGCTCGAGCGCGAGGTGCTGAAGCTCGCGGTCCAGCGGCCGGCGCTGTGCGGCCCGGCTTTCGACTCGCTCGGGGCCGGGTCCTTTACCGCGCCCGTGCACGCGTCGGTGTTCGGCCTCATCGCCGGGTGCGGCGGGACGGGGAGCGCGGCCTCGGCCCGGGAGTGGGCCGAGCAGCTGCTCGTCGCGGCCCCCGACGACCGCGCCCGCGGGTTCGTGACCCGGCTGGCCGTCGAGCCGCTGCGGGTGCCGCGCCCGGACGGGGAGGCGGATGCCCGGTACGCCGACGCGGTCCTGGCCCGGGTCGAGGAGCTGTCCGTGAGCCGGGAGATCGCTGCGATCAAATCGCGGCTGCAGCGCCTGAGCCCGGTGGACGAGACGGCCGGATATAACCGGATGTTCGGTGATCTGGTTTCCCTGGAACAGCGACGAAAGGGACTTTCCGAGCGGGCGGCCGGCGCGCTGTAGCCGGGCATGCACAAATGATGCCCACCGCGTTACTAGCGGCAAGGTGACAATATTAAATCGGCGCAACCCCTGTTTCCTGACGCACACTGTCTCCATGAGCCTTACGGTTCTGCCTTCCGTCGATCAGGTAGCCGATCTAGTTTCTCGGGCCAGGGAACGCGGGACCGTGGCGATGGCCGACCTCACCGCCGCGTTTGACCGCTACGACCTGCCCGCGGACGCGGTCGAGAACGTTCTGCGGGTGCTGGCGGACGAGGGCGTCGAGATCATCGAGGCTCCCCAGGATGATCCGGATGACCTGCGGCGCGGCGCCCAGGCGGACACGGCTCGGCGGGCGGTCACCGGGGACCTGGTCCGGATCTACCTGCGCGAGATCGGCCGGGTGCCGCTGCTCACCGCTCAGGATGAGGTCGACCTGGCCAAGGCGATCGAGGCCGGCCTGTTCGCCGAGGAGAAACTGCAGGGCAGCCTGACGTCGGCGGAATGCCGCGGTGCCGAGCTCGCCGAACTCGCCCTGCTGGCCGCCGAGGGAATGCGGGCCAAACAGCGGCTGATCGAGGCCAACCTGCGGCTGGTGGTGTCGATAGCCAAGCGGTATATCGGGCGGGGCCTGGTCTTCCTGGACCTGATCCAGGAGGGGAACCTCGGCCTGATCCGCGCGGTGGAGAAGTTCGACTACACCAAGGGCTACAAGTTCTCCACGTACGCCACCTGGTGGATCCGGCAGGCGATCACCCGGGCCATCGCCGACCAGGCGCGGACGATCCGGATCCCGGTGCACATGGTCGAGACGATCAACAAGATGGCCCGGATCCAACGCCAGCTGCACCAGGACCTCGGCCGCGAGGCCACCCCGGAAGAGATCGCGATGGAGATGGGGCTGAGCGCCGACCGGGTGGCCGAGATCCAGCGAATCGCCCAGGAGCCGGTCTCGCTGCAGTCGCCGATCGGCGAGGAAGACTCCGACCTCGGAGACTTCATCGAGGACGCCGACGCGGTCGTGCCCATGGAGGCGGCGGCGTTCATCATGCTGCAGGATCAGCTGGAACAGGTTCTCGACAACCTATCCATTCGCGAGCAGCGCATCATCCAGCTGCGGTTCGGCCTGACCGACGGCCATCCCCGGACGCTGGAAGAGGTGGGCCGGGAATTCGGCGTGACGCGCGAGCGCATCCGCCAGATCGAGTCGAAGACGCTCGCGAAGCTCCGCCACCCGAGCCGGGCGCAGATGCTCCGCGAATACCTGGCCTGACGGCTTGGGGCGGGCCGCTACTCGTACGTGACGGACTGGTCGTCTGACGCTGCCGCGCCGCCGGGGCCGGCCGAGTCGCCGGGGCCTCCGTTCCGCTGCCGCAGGCCGGGAACGTAGCTGGTCACCTTGCCGGGCAGCGCGTCCGCGGCCTTCTGCTTGGTCGCCTTGGCCAGGTTAGCGGCCTGCGCCTGGACCGCGCCCGCCGCCTGCTGCGCCGCCGGGCTGTCAGTGACGCTGCGGGCAGCCCGCTTGATCTGCTCGTAGCGCTCGCGGCCCGCTCGCGCGCCGAGGACGAAGCCGACGGCCAGGCCGGTGAGGAATGTCATTCGATACCGTTGCATCTGGACCTCTCCCGAGCGAGTGTGCACCGCGGTGCCGGTTTCCCTGTGTGCTGGCTGCCCCCCTAGACCGACTCCCCGGTCATGCCCGGCTGAAACTCTGGTTATGCGCAAGTGACGCCGTCGCGACAGGGACCCGGCTGGGTAGCCTCCTCGGTACGCTACCCTCGTGCCCGCGGCGCGGGAGCAGCCGGGGGAATCAGCTCGTTCCGCGCGGCCGCACGACCCCGCGTAGCTCAACTGGCGCAGCGTCCGGCGGCTGACCGGGCAGGTGCCCGGCCATCAGCCACGTCGGACTGAGGTTGGCCGAGGCCAGAGGCTTGCGAGACCTCCCCGATGATCTTTCGGTCACCCAGAACCCACTGAACTAGCTCCGGGGGCGAGACTCGAACTCGCAACCCTTCGGTTAACAGCCGAACGCTCTGCCAATTGAGCTACCCCGGATTGATCGAGATCGAGGGTACCGGCTACAGAGGCGTTGGCGCGACTCGCCTCCCACCTCTGCCGTCGCAGCTTCGCGCCGTGCGCAGCGTGGCCGGCCGGCGGGACGTCACGGATGCGGGCGGGCGCCGTGATCTCTCGGGGGCACGGGAATGACCCTGACCCGCGTGAGGTCCGCAGTCATGCTGCGGGCTGGGCTACCGCGGCGGGGTGCCGTCCCCGGCGACGGCGATGACGCCGGCGACCAGGTCCGCGACCGGCCGCATGGCGTCGGCGACGAAGTCGGCTCCGGCGTCTGGCTGGTAACGCCGGATCGTGGCGGCCACGAGGTCCCACCCGCGGCCCCGCCGGGCGGCACCCTGCCGCCTCCCATGATGACCCGGGCTTGTCGCTAGTTAGTGCCGGGCCAGGGCAGCGACCGCGATCACCGCCACGGCCAGGACGCCCAGCGCGATGAGCCCGCTGCGCAGGCGCGTCCTGCGGTAGCCGGATATCCGGCCGTGCGTCGCTTTGACGTCACCGTTCGCGAAGTACGCACGGTTGGCGTGCCAGCCCAGGAAGCAGCCGACCACGAGGACGATTAACGCTATGACGAAGACCATCGCTGAGTCCATGGACCGTGCCCCTCCCGGTCACTCCCCTCCGTTTGATGATGCCTTAACAGAGGCGCTGATATCAGCCGAAATACCAGTCTGCCCGAGGTCAGGGGCCGGATCCTCGGGCGGGACGGGCCTACCCGGGGGCGGGCCAGGCGCCGCGTGGCCGGCTGGCAGTATTGAGGCGATCGGTGAACCAGCGGCACCAACCCAGGGAGAGAGCGCATGAATGAGGCTCTGATCGCGGAGACCATCAGCATCACCGGGCACGGCGGCGACGAGATCGAGGCGTATCTCGCCCGGCCGCTCGGGCAGGACTCGTTCGGCGGCGTCGTGGTGATCCACCACATGCCCGGCTACGACTCCTCCACCAAGGAGATCACCAGGAAGTTCGCTGCCCATGGCTACGCCGCGCTGATGCCGAACCTCTACTACCGCGAAGCGCCCGGGGCCAGCCCGGACGACGCCGCCGCCACGGCCCGGGCCCAGGGCGGCGTTCCGGACGAGCGTCTCGTCGGTGACGTCGCCGGGGCCGCCGCTCACCTGCGAGCCTTGGACGGCAGCAACGGCAAGGCAGGTGTCATCGGGTACTGCTCGGGCGGGCGGCAGTCCTTCCTCGCCGCGTGCAGCATGCCGCTCGAGGCGGCGGTCGACTGCTACGGCGCGTTCGTGGTCGGGAGCCCGCCGGAGGGCATGCCGCTGAAGGTCGGCCCGATCGCGCACCTCGCCCCCAGCCTGTCCTGCCCGCTGCTGGGCCTGTTCGGCGCGGACGATCAGTACCCGTCCCCGCAGCAGGTCGACGAGCTGGCCAAGATCCTCACCGAGGCTGGCAAGGAGCACGAGTTCCACAGCTACGAGGGCGCCGGGCACGCGTTCTTCTCCGTGGACCGGCCCGCCTACCGGGTAGAGGCCGCCAACGACGGCTGGCAGAAGATCTGGGACTTCTACGGCCGCTTCCTGGCCGGCTGAGGAGGCTGACATGTGCACGTACCTGACCGAGAAGATCGCTGTGGCCGGGAGCGGCAAGGGAGCGTCGGGCTGGTTCACGCTGACCGACGCGACCGTGTACCTCGACCACCCGGTGCACGCTCCGGCCGAGCACACGCTCAACATCGACTTCCTCAACCCGGCGAGCGGACCGTCCGCGCGGGTCGCGGTCGAGCTGACCGCGGAGTCGGCCCGGGCGCTGGTCCGGGCGATCGAGGCGACGCTGCAGTCGGCGCCTGCGGGCCTGGCCTGAGCCCGGCCTCGGCCCTCGGCCCGGTCCTGAATTGTCGGTGGCCCGTGCCAGGATCGGTGTAACAGCAGACAGGCGGAGGCGGTCGCGATGAGGTTCCGGGTAGGGCGCGAGGCACTGGGCGAGGCTGTGGCGTGGGTGGCGCG
>Ga0335076_10004756_pt1 | contig 13752 bp, 11 predicted proteins | sample Lox_Sample_25_FD_206717 | JGI IMG/M metagenome (GOLD analysis project Ga0335076, IMG submission 206717) | Soil microbial communities from Loxahatchee National Wildlife Refuge, Florida, United States - Lox_Sample_2.5 | ecosystem: Environmental > Terrestrial > Soil > Wetlands | place: USA... | reverse complement strand
GCCAGATGCACAGGCGCAGGCCCGCTATGATCGCCAGGCTCAGGAGCGTCTGGCCGCTGGCGCGCAACAGATCGTCACCGCTCAAGGGCACGTGCCGTGCAGTCCTTAGTCGAGCATCGCGGGATTAGCCGCGATGGCGGAGGTCGCCAACCGCATGTCGACGACCTCCTCTCAAATCGGCGCCCGCATAACCAAGCCGCCCGAGAGGCAAGCGCCGCACAGGCGCTCGAAACCCTCGCGGGGCAGGAAGGGATCGCGGCCCGAGATGCCGAGGCGTTTGTCGCGATGGCGAGTTGGTCACCATGAGCCGTCCGCTCTTCGAGTCGACCAGCACCATATCCGTGAAGGTGCCGCCGATCTCGATGGCAATCACCAGCATGTCAGCGCAGCGCCGCATGATGCTCGCCGAAGAACTCGTCTATCGCCTCGATCACGCGGGTGATGTCGGCTTCCGTGTGGGCCGCCGAGAGGAACGATCGATTGCCCGGGTGCGCGTTCACGAAGATCCGGCGCTGAGCCATGTGCTCACGGAACACGCGCCGGAGCGCCGCCATGGGCCCCGACCGCAGTGGCAGGAGGTCGCGGTAGTTGCGAATTGGCTTGTCGGTGAAATAGAGCGCCCATACGGAGCCGAAGCTCTGCAAACGCGCCTTGACGCCGTGTTTGTGGATCGCCTGATTGATCCCCTCGGTCAACAGGGCTCCCAGCTCGAACAGCCGGCGATTGATCGCGCGATCGCCGCGCTTGAGGATCTCGATGGTCTTGAGCGAGGTGTGAACGCCCAACACGTTAGCGTTGAAGGTGCCGGAAAAATGCACCGGCCCCTCGGGCTGCAATAGCTTCATGAGGTTCCGGCGGCCCGCCAGCGCCGAGATCACGAAGCCGTTCGCCATGGCCTTGCCGAATGTCGCGAGGTCCGGCGTGACCCCGAGCAGCGCTTGCGCGCCGCGCAGGTCGTGGCGGAATCCGGTCTGTATCTCGTCGAACACCAGCACGATACCGTAATGGTCGCACAGCTGACGCAATAGCTCAGGATAGCCTGGCTCGAGCGGCACACAGCCCATGCCTTGCATGACCGGCTCGACCATGATGGCAGCGATCTCCCGACCCTCTTTCTCGAGAAAGCGTTGGAGCACGCCGGCGTCGTTCGCCGGCAGGACGATGGTGTTGGCCACCACCTCCGCCAAGGTGCCCGGGGAGGCCACCGTGTTCGGCCGCTCGTAGGGCCCTGCCTCTTCGAGGGTCGGCGTGATGCTCATCGAGAGCGGGTCGGCCCAGCCGTTCTGGCCGCCTTCGAACTTGATGATCTTGCGTCGTCCCGTATACGCACGCGCCAGCCGAATCGAGTGGTAACACGGATCGCTGCCGCCGCCGCCCGATAGCGCGACCATTTCAGCACACGGGATCAATTGTGAGAGCTCCTCGCACAGCTGTACTTCGCCCGGATGCGGCAGACCGAGATGCGGACCCGCGTTGGTCAAGGTCTCGATTGCGGTCTGCAGGATCTCCGGATGGTTATATCCGAGGAGATAGGGACCGAGACCACCATGGAGGTCGAGGAACTCGTTGCCGTCGGCATCCCACAGCCGCGCCCCTGCGCCGCGCGTGAAAAAGAGCGGGAACGGCTCGTACGCTCGGCCGCTGCCATGCACGCCGAGCGGCGCGTGCGCCCGCGCACTGGTGTGAAGCCGTTGCGACTCGCTGGTCCGCAGGGCCGTATTCGAGATCGTCATCGAACCTCCTTGGGCGACATTGCCGAACTACATACCTCCGACGCCAACATCGAAGCTTGCCGGCCGCTGACCAGAGCTCGCCCGCTGCCAGGCGGTCAGCAGAGCAGCCGCGAGGTTGCGCGCGAAGCGTGCAGCGTCGAAATATGGCGCCGTTGGTAGACGCGCAGCAAGCGTCCGACGTGGGGCCGCGGCTTCGGCTGTGACCTGAGCCCCAGGTCTCATCCGTTCGTAAGTAGAAGCCGGTCGTCAATTGAGCCTGTCGGGCTGACTGGCGGCCCCCTGGCCCATGCTGTTCCATTGGTGCAGGGCCGCCGAGAGCGCGGCCCTCGTCACGTCGTACTCGACCAAGTCCCCCAGGCGCAGGGTAGGGAGATTCGAGGGGGTTTGGTCCATCAGTGCCAGCAGGGCCTGAACCTGCGCTCTGTGGACGAACTTGATCCGTCCCTCGTCGAGCTCTTGGGTACTGGGGCCGAACATGTAAGTGACTCCGTCGACGACTTGGCTAGGCAGCATATCGGCCATGCGTCGCTCCTAGTCCCTACACCCTGGTTCAGGATCCCGCCGATGCGGGGAGTCCTGGTGGCATGCCGCTATCGGCCGTTCGAGAACGTGTCCGGGTCTGGCGGTGACTTCGGAGATAGCGTCGAGGGATTCACGTCTCGGCTCCGCCGACCTCCACCTCGTAGATGCGGACGGGCTTATCCTTGCCGCGCACCTGAACCTCGCCGAGGTCCTTGGTGGATACAGGCATCGTGAGCTGCTCGCGCGTGGTTCCCGAGATGATGATGTGGCTGCGATATTCCTTGTTGAGCTGCTCGATGCGCGAGGCAGCGTTGACGGCGTCGCCGACGAGCGTGTAGTCGAAGCGCTTCGTCGAACCGAGGTTGCCGACTGTCGCAATGCCGAGGTTGATGCCGATTCCAGCCTCGAGGACCGGCATCCCTTCGGCCTTCCACTTCTCCTGCAGCTGACGCAAGCGCTTCACCATCCCAATCGCGGTGCGGACTGCGCGATCGGCTTGGTCCGGCTGCTCAATGGGCGCGCCCCAGAACGCCATGATGGCATCGCCGATGTACTTGTCGACGATGCCGTCGGTGGCGAATACCTCCTCGGTCATGGCGTCGAAGTACTCGCGCAGGAGCCGGCTGAGCTCCTGGGGCGGTAGCTGCTCGGTCAGGGACGTGAAGCTCCGGATGTCCGAGAAAAGGATGGTGACCTCGCGCCGCTGCCCACCGAGCCGGAGCTTCTCCGGCTCGCGCAGGATGGCGTCCATGATCTGCGGCGAGAAGTAGTGCTGAAAGGATTGTCGGATTGCTTGTTTCTCGCCCTCCTGGCGGGCGGCGTAGTAGGCGGCGAGCGCTAGGAAAGCGATAAACGAGGCTGCGGCCACGGCAATGCCGAACCGCGCCTGGCTCGCGACGGCGCTCTCCTGGAGCGTGATGTCCTTGAAGAGGATGATCGTGCCGACGGGCTGCCTCGAGGCATCGAGAAGCTGCCGGTACGCGACCAGCTCCCGTCTGCCGCCTGACGAGATCCGGCGCTCTCCGTTCGACATCTGCCCGATCTGCATGGCGTCGGTCTTGAGCGGCAGCCGCCCGTCCGCGCCGAGTAGCCGCCCATCATCCGAGATCACGGCCCACTCGAGAGTGTTTTCGAGCTTGCTGCGGTTGACGAGGGTGGCCTCCTCCGCCGTTTCCCCGAAGAGCTCGAGGTTATCGGCGAGCTTGCCTTTGGCGTCCGGAACCTCCTGAAGAGCGGAAATCCCGGCGATCAACGTGCCGCCGGCGAGCTTCCTGGCCATCACGGTCCAGTGCTCCGGCAGGATCGTGTCCGACCGGTACGTCACCGCAGTGGGCTCTCGGAAGGCTGTGTCCGAGAGCACTGGGCATCTCACGCGAGGGAGCGCATTACGGAGCGGGTGCTGGGCAGCGAGCCACGTCTCGAGCACCGAACCGTCACCCAGCACGATCACGAAATCGGACTGGGGATAGTCTACTTTGAAGTATGCGGCGGGATCGACTCCATCGCGGTAGCCGACCCGCTTGATTATCTCATCAACCTTGACCTCGAGCTCGGCCTGAATCGTCGAATCCGCCTCGTGGGTGACGAACACGTACTGGGCGGCGGTCGTCGCAGCGAAGAACGCCGCGAACAGCAGGGCGAACCACTTTACCTGGCCCAGAGATGGGCGCATGCCGGGAGTCCGCCGGCTGTTTCCTCTAAAAATTGATAAAATTCCATGCTGTTCGCGTCGTCAAGGTGGGTGGTCAGTTGGTCGAGCGACATCCGCGCGAATCTACGCTCGCGCCGAGCCGCCATCATGCTCGGGCTCATGCACGATCTCCTGGCGGGGCAGATGATCGGGCAGCGGCTCGCGCTTGGGCTTTGTCCGCTCCGGCCGCGGGTGGGGTTGGTTCGTCGTCTCGGCTTTCACCGCGGCTTCGGCTTCGCCGGTCTCCAGCTCCCGCTGAAGGGATCCGCCCCGATCACCTGCTGTGCGCCCACCATGTTCTTCAATGCACCGCTCGAGGCGGCGCTCCCCGGCGGTTAGCGCCGTTCGATCTGGACTTCCAACTTTTTCGCCCGCGCGGCCTTCTTGAGCGCGGCGTGGTCGCGCTCGGTCTGGTCGGCGTAGAGCGCGCTGAAGTCCGCGATCGCCTGGTCGAACGTATCGCTGTCGCCGAGGTAGCCGCTGATCACCGCGGGGTCGCCCGAGCGCGCGTGAGACCGCGCCAGCGAATGGCCGCACCATTGCGCGAACACCGTCATCAAGGGCTCGTCGAAGGTTTCGACCATGGGCTTGATCTTGGCGTCGCGGAGTTGGCGAATGTAGAAGTGACGGCCGACCCTGCTCTCGGTCCAGCCGAGGAAGATGTCGCTCGCCGATTGCATGAGCCGGTGACCCATGACCACGCGCTGGCCGTGGTTGGAATGAACGCTCTTCCCGGCATAGGCTTCGAGCACCGATGCGCGGGCTTCCTTGAGCTGCAGGAAGAGCGGATCGCTTTCCCCCGCCATCAACAGGAGCACGGCGCAGGTCGTGCCGACGCTGCCGACGCCGACCACCTTGATGGCGATGTCCTTGATCTCGAAGCGATCGAGGATGGTGCGCCGGTCCTCGGCCAGCGTCTCGCGGTAACGCGCGAAGCCCTCGCGGACGGTGGCGTCGAATTCCGCTGGGCCCTCCCCCGCGAAATGATAGATCGTCGGCGGGTTGTCGAGCAGCGCGACTTGCTCGCCGGTCGCTTTCGCGAGCTTGGGAAAATCGTATTCGAGCGCCGTGCGCGCCTGTTCCTTGGCGACGCGTCTTTCCACGCGCTTTTCGATGACCTTGCGCAGCTTGCGATCGGCGATGGACGAGAACAGCGTTTCGGGATCGAGCCGCGCGTACCACACGTCCAGCGCGCTCATCCGGCTGTACGTGGCCATGTTCTCGCGATACGACCGCGCGCAGGCGAGCGCCGTGGCAGCGGCCGCGTCTTTGGGCAGGCCGTTGTCGCGGCAGGCCACCACGAAGCTGGTCGCCAGCCGTTTGACGTCCCACTCCCAGGGCGCCGGGAGGGTCTCGTCGAGATCATGGATGTCGAAGTTGATCTGGCGTTCTGGAGTCGCGAAGCCGCGGAAATTGACCAGATGGGCGTCGCCGCATGCCTGCACACGAATGCCGGTCGTCGGCATGGTCGCCAGGTCGGCCGCCATGTTGAGCGCCGCGCCACGATAGAACGTGAAGGGCGATTGCAGCATGCGGCCATGGCGCAGCGGCACGAGCTGAGGAATGCGGCCCTGGTCGGATTCCAGGACCAACTGAACCGGATCCGGCCGATCGCTTGGCGGTTTCCACTCGCCAAGCGAGCTTCTCGGGCATCGCTTCCGGAGGCTCTCGCCCATCGCGTAGCGCTCGGCACGAGTCGGGCGCGACGCGGACGCCCGATCATGTTCCACCGCGGTTCGATGCGCGGGCTGCTCGTGGTCTGCGGCTGGACGGTCCATGAGCGCTTCCTCGAGAGCGATATTGATCAATATTCTTGCCGCGCGCGTCGAACCATTCCTTGACCCAAATCAAATCGGGATTCGTCCCGATGATCGTCCGGCGCTGGCGCGTCGGCGCGATGCGGCCGGCCGCTGAGCCTGTCTCGCCCGGCGCAGTCGTTGGCACGCCGCGCGGCGGCGTCGCCGGCGCACCGCGTAGCCTACAGTAGGATACTTCCGCCGTGCGCTTTGCACCCGCTATTGGGCGATCACTGCCGTCTCACGGGCCCTCGATCTATCGGACGAACGTCTGGGTTCGTTCCCGAACAGAACCGCTTTGCCGGCCGAGCGACCGGCCTCGAGGAGATGCGATGTGACGACGCGACGCGTGTCGGTCCTGCTCGCGGGATTCCTCGTGGCGGCGACCGCGCTGCCGGCAGCTTCTCAATCGGCGCCGGACGCCGCGGACCCGGCCAAGGCCCGGGCGCTCCTGATGCGCATGGGCGAGCATCTCGGCGCGGCGCAAAAGTTCTCCGTGACGATCGATGCGGCCTACGACGTGGTTCAGGCCTCCGGACAGAAGGTCGAGTTCGGCGCGGTTCGCCGGCTGGTGCTCAGCCGTCCGGACAAGCTGCGGATCGATCTCGAGCAGCGCGACGGCACGAAGCAGCTCGTGCTGTTCGACGGCACCAGCCTGACGATGTTCACCCCGAAGGCAAACGTCTTCGCGAACGTGGCGAAGCCCGGAACCGTCGACCAGATCATCCACTATCTGGTGGACGATCTGCAGACGCCGATCCCGCTCTCGGCGATGCTCCTGACCTCGCTGGCCCAGGACCTCGATCGCCGCGCGACCGACGTCGCCCTGGTGGACGAGGAAACCGTCGGCGGGCGAGCGGTCGATCACGTGGCGGCTCGAAGCGCCGAGGTCGACTTCCAGGTCTGGATCGCCCGCGGTGATCAGCCGGTGCCCGTGCGCGTCGTAATCTCCTACAAGCAGGCCAGCGGACATCCGCAGTTCTCGGCGACCCTCAGCGAGTGGAATTTCAATCCGACGATCGACGCGTCGGCCTTCGTCTTCTCCCCGCCGGCCAACGCGACGCCGGTGGCCTTCATGGTTCCCGCGCCCGGCCGCGCAACCCCGAGCGGGAAGAAGAGGTAGACGATGAACCGCATCGGCTTCGTCGATCGTCGGGTACTGCTGGCCCTGCTGGCGCTGCTGTTCCTGGTCGCCGAGAGCACGGAGGCCTTCGCGCAGCGCGGCGGCGGTCGTGGCGGCGGTCGTGGCGGCGCCGGGGGTGGCGCGGGCGGCGGCGGCGGCTTCTCACGCCAAGGCGCGGCCAGCTCCGGCAGCTTCGGCGGTGGCGGGGGTGGTGGCGCCGGCCAGGGATCGCGAGGCGCTGCCGGGGGCGCCCCGAGCGCCCCATCCGCCCAGGCTGGTCAGCGCGGCGCGACGGCCGGCGCCAATCAAGCCGACCGGCAGGCTTCAGCCGCCACCAACCAGGCCAATCGGCAGTCCTCGGCCGCGACCAACCAGGCCAACCGCCAATCCGCGGTGAGCAGCACGACGAGCACCAACCAAGCCAACCGGCAGCAGGCCGCCGGCAACTATGCGGACGAGTACCACAATCCGGGGGCCCAATACCCCGTCTTGGCCGCGACCGCCGTGGTCGCGGGAACCGCGGCCGTCGTCGGGGCCGCCACCGCCCCGGCCTACGCGCCGGCGCCGGCATACGCACCCGCCGCCGCGCCGGCGCCGATGACCGCGGTGAACGCGCTGCCGTGCACCACCCAGCCGGTCGTCGTCGGCAGCGCCGCCTACTACAACTGCGGCGGCGTGTGGTACATGCCGGCCTATGTCGGCGGCAATGTCGCCTACGTGATCACCGGGCCACCACCCAGCTAGAAGACCGCTCATTCCTAGTTCGGCCGCCTCCTGACGTGAGGCGCGGAATGATGCCCCGTGGCTGAAGCGGTCCAGGGCCAAAGCATGCGCCGTGCCGAGCCAAGCGGCTCACGATGAGTCCGGCGACCAGCCGGTCTCGAATGCCGTTAATTTACATGCCTAAAAATAATTTTTGGCAGCGGGCTAAAGTTTTCCTACAGAAAATCCAAGCCCCAAAAATATTTCCAGTGTCTGAGACTTGGAATTCATCAGACTGTTCCCACTTATTGTTGTGGGCGCGATGGCATCTCTCAGCCGATGACAGGCTTCCCGCCCGTCCAAAGCCACGGCTTTTCTGGAGCTGCGCGGCGGGCGCGGTCGCGACCCGATCGTCGGTTTCACCCGGGCGGGCCGAAAAGCTCGCCTGGCCCAGTGGAGGGTCGAAAACGATCGCCGCGGCTGGGCCAGCTGCGTCCAAACATCGAAGCCAGAGGAAGCGAAGCATTCATGACGACGCGCACCAGCAGCAAGACGGTCACCTTCACGCGCCCCTTCCGCTTGAGCGCGATGGAGCGCGAGCATCCGGCGGGCTCCTATACCGTCGAAACCGACGAAGAGAGCCTCGACACCCGTTCTCTGCCGGCCTATCGCCGGCTCGCCACCTTCATCCGGCTGCCGTTGCGGACGGGGGCGCCCGGCTCCGAAACCATCCTGATCGATCCCGCGGAGCTTGAGGCGGCCCTGTCGCGAGATGCCGCCCCGGAGCACTACGGACCGGAGACCGCCGGGGAACACGCGGCGCGACAAGTGTCCGGGTCTTCCTCGCCCTAGACCAACACCGCCGGGCGACCCGGCCGGTCCGATTGAAGCCGCCGCACGCAACGCCGCATGAGACGACGAGAGGAACAGGCACATGGCCGCGAAAGAAGTCAGGTTTTCGATCGACGCCCGGGACCGGATGCTGTCCGGCATCGGCCTCTTGGCGAATGCCGTGAAGGTCACGTTGGGACCGAAGGGCCGCAACGTCGTGCTCGACAAGTCGTACGGCGCGCCGCGCATCACCAAGGACGGCGTGACGGTCGCCAAGGAGATCGAGCTCACCGACAAGTTCGAGAACATGGGCGCCCAGATGCTCAAGGAGGTCGCCTCGAAGACCAGCGACATGGCGGGCGACGGCACGACCACCGCGACCGTGCTGGCCTACGCGATCGTGCGCGAGGGCGCCAAGGCGGTGGCCGCCGGCATGAACCCGATGGATCTCCGGCGCGGCGTCGACATGGCGGTCGAGGCGGTCGTCGAGGACGTCAAGAAGCGCTCGAAGAAGGTCTCGACCAACGCCGAGATCGCCCAGATCGGCACGATCTCGGCCAACGACGACCGCGAGATCGGCGACATGATCGCCAGGGCCATGGCGAAGGTCGGCAACGAGGGCGTGATCACGGTCGAGGAGGCCAAGAGCTTCGAGACCGAGCTCGACGTCGTCGAGGGCATGCAGTTCGACCGCGGCTACATCTCGCCCTACTTCGTGACCAACGCCGAGAAGATGATCGCCGAACTCGAAGAGCCGTACATCCTCCTGCTCGACAAGAAGCTGCCCGGGCTGCAGGCGGTGCTGCCGCTGCTCGAGGCGGTGGTGCAAAGCACCAAGCCGCTCCTGATCATCGCGGAGGACGTCGAAGGCGAGACGCTGGCGACCTTGGTGGTCAACAAGCTGCGCGGCGGCCTCAAGGTCGCCGCGGTGAAGGCGCCCGGCTTCGGGGATCGCCGCAAGGCCATGCTCGAGGACATCGCGATCCTGACGGGTGGTCAGGTGATTTCCGAGGACCTCGGCATCAAGCTCGAGACCGTCACGCTCGACATGCTCGGCAAGGCCAAGCGAGTCACGATCGACAAGGACAACACGACGATCATCGACGGAGCGGGCAAGAAGAAGGACATCCAGGGACGTGTCGCGCAAATCCGCGCGCAAATCGAGGAGACGACCTCGGAGTACGACATCGAGAAGGCGCAGGAGCGGCTGGCGAAGCTCGCGGGCGGCGTCGCCATCATTCGTGTCGGCGGCGGCTCCGAGATCGAGGTGAAGGAACGCAAGGACCGCGTCGACGACGCCGTGCATGCGACCCGCGCCGCGGTCGAGGAGGGCGTGGTTGCCGGCGGCGGTGTCGCGTTGCTTCGAGGCATCAAGGCGCTGGGCCGGTTGAGGCCGGAGAACGACGACCAGCGCGTCGGCATCGACATCGTGCGCCGGGCACTCCAGGCGCCGGCGCGCCAGATCGCCGAGAACGCCGGCGCGGACGGCTCGATCGTCGTCGGCAAGATCTTGGACGCGGGCGACGCCGACTACGGCTTCGACGCGCAGACCGGCAAATACACCGATATGGTGAAGGCCGGCATCATCGATCCGAGCAAGGTCGTGCGCCTGGCGTTGCAGGGAGCCGCTTCGATTGCCGGGCTGCTCATCACCACCGAGGCGATGATCGCCGAAAAACCCGAGCCCGTGGACGACTAGATGTCGGTGCGCCACCGGACCGCCATCACGGCGCCGATTTCCCTCACGCCTGATCGCGACCGGAGCGCGCCGTGAACCGGTCCCCGACGATCATCTGGCTCGTGGAGCAGGCCGTCCGGGAATGGATCTTGGCGGCGAGCCACGAAGACGTCCCTCCCGGGTCGGCCTCGGCGTACCGCGTGTTCTACACGGACCCGAAGCGGCCCAACGAGATCCAACCCTGTGGGGCCGACGAGGATCGATGCGAACTATCGATCGAGCCCTGTGACGTCGTCCCGGAGCCGGAGGGCGCCGCCTTGCTGGTCAACGTGAAGCTGTCCCGCTGCGTCGACGGGAGCCCCACGGTGACCGAATTCCGGGTTTCGCTGAACGAGAACCTCAGGGTGCTGGTCCATTGAGACGATGATGCGAGATCGATCCCGTGTGGACGGAGCTCCAGGAGCGATGCCTTGAGCCAGACGCGGGCGGAGACCTGCCGAGGCCGCGGTGATCCGCTCGATGGGTCGCTGTACGAATATCCCCCCATTCCTGGAGACGCCGGCTAAAATCGGCCCACCAACAGCGGAGCCGTCGTGGCTAATCGGCCGACCCGCCGAACGACTAAAGCAAGGGCAAAAGCGACCGCGAAAGGCCGGCTTCACGCGCCGTCTGCCATGGCCCCGCCTGCCGACGAGCCGCAGAATCCCCGTCAGGCCCCCCCCCCGCTCAGGGCAATCACCGCCTCGTGGTCGGCATCGGCGCGTCGGCCGGCGGATTCGAGGCGTTCCGGCATTTCCTCGAGCGTCTTCCGCCCGACACCGGTATGGCGTTCGTGTACGTCCAGCACCTCGATCCGGCGCGCAAGAGCTTGCTGGTCGAGTTGCTCGGCAGGGTCGCTCGGATTCCGGTGCTCCTGGCCGAGGACGGCATGCGGCTCGAGCCCAACCGCGTCTACGTGATCCCGCCCGACGCGACCCTCACGATCGAGCACGGCGAGGTGCAGCTCGCCGTTCCCGCACCGGCCCGGGAGTTTCGTCGGCCGATCGACAGCTTCCTGATGAGCCTGGCCGAGGACCAGGGCGAGCGCGCGGTCGGCATCATCCTGTCGGGCAGCGGCGCCGACGGCAGCCAAGGCGTGCGCGCGATCAAGGAGCACGGCGGCCTGACCCTGGCGCAGGCCTCGACCGAGGATCACGCGATGCTGGGCATGCCGAGCAGCGCGGTGGCGACCGGCCAGGTCGACTACGTGCTGCCGGTCGAGGAGATGCCGGACAAGCTGATCGAGTACCACCGCCACCTCATCTCCGTGATGCCCGAGAAGGGCGTCGACGGGACGCGACAGGACACGCCCCAATATCTCGCGCGCATTTGCCAAATGCTGCGCAAGGCCGTCGGCCACGACTTCGCCCACTACAAGGAACAGACCCTGGTGCGCCGCATCCAGCGGCGCATGCAGGTGCTGCAGATCGACGGCGTGCCGGCTTACATCGAGCATCTTCGCGCAGAGCCGGGCGAGCTCCAGCTCCTGTTCCAGGAGCTGTTGATCGGCGTGACCCGGTTCTTCCGCGATCCCGAGGCGTTCGAGGCACTCGAGCGCGCGGTCATCCCCAAGATCGTCGCGCGAAAGCAGGCGGACGACACGATCCGGGTGTGGGTGCCCGGCTGCGCGACCGGCGAGGAGGCCTACTCGATCGCCATGCTGATCAACGAGGCGACGATCAAGCGCCAGATCGTGCCCAATGTGCAGATCTTCGGCACCGACATCGACGACCAGGCAATCCAGGCGGCGCGCGCCGGGCGCTATCGGCTGGAGCAGGTTGTGGGCGTCGCGCCGAACCGGCTCAAGCGGTGGTTCACGGTCATGGGCGACGACTACTGCCCGATCCGCGAAATCCGCGAGATGTGTATCTTCGCCACCCACAGCGTGATCAAGGATCCGCCGTTCTCTCGGCTCGACCTGATCTCGTGCCGCAACCTGCTCATCTATCTCGACTCGGAGCTTCAGGATGGCCTGATGCGCGTGTTCCATTACGCTCTCCAGCCGGGCGGCTATCTGTTCGTCGGAAACTCCGAGGGCATGGCGCGGCACAACCGCCTGTTCGACGTCGCCGACGAGCGCCATCGCATCTTCGCTCGCCGCGAAACCGCGACCCGGCTGACCGATCTGCCAATGACGGTGCGCGCCAAGGTGGGCGCGCTGCCCAACGCGACGACCAACCGGAAGCACCTCGGTCCCGAGGACGTGTTTGAGCGCACCGTGAGCCGGGTCATGGAGCGGCATTTGCCGGCCTACGTCGTGATCGACAGGAATCACGAGATCTTGCGCTTCTCGGGCCAGACCGGCCGGTATCTCGGGCCGTCGCCGGGGGCGGCCAGCCTCGATCTGTTCAATTTGCTGCGGCGCGGGCTGCGGCCGGTCGTGCGCGCGGCGCTGCAGGAAGCCCTCGCCGTCGGTCGCGGGGTGGTCCACGAGAGCGTTCCGCTCAAGAACGACGGCGGCCGCCGCCTGGTCGACGTGATCGTCGAGCCGCTCTGCGAGCCGAGCGACGGCGGGATCTGCATCGTCGCGTTCCGCGACCGACCAAGCCCGGTCGGCGGCGCCGCGCCGGCCACGGGGCGGCGCTCCGCCGCGCCGCCTACCGCCGAGATCGAGGCCGAGCTGGCGGCGACGCGCACGCGCCTGCAGGCGACCATCGACGAGCTCGAGACCGCCAACGAACAGATGAAGTCGGCCAACGAGGAGTATCAGTCGGTCAACGAGGAGCTGCAGTCGGCCAATGAGGAGCTCGAGACCTCGAAGGAGGAGCTGCAGTCGGTCAATGAGGAGCTGCAGACCGTCAACACCGAGCTCATCAGCAAGAACGAGGTGCTGAGCCGCGCCAACTCGGACCTGCGCAATCTGCTCGACTCGACCGAGATCGCCACCATCTTCCTCGACACCAACCTGTGCGTGACCAACTTCACGCCGGCGATCACCGACCTGTTCCCGCTGCGCGAGGGCGATCGCGGCCGGCCGATCACCGAGATCGTCGGCCGCCTGCAGTACGCCGATCTCAAGGACGACGTCGAGCGCGTGCTGCGCTCTCTGGGCCGGGTCGAGCGCGAGCTCGACCTGGCCGACGGCGGCGCGACCTTCATCACGCGCGTGCAGCCGTATCGTACGGTCGACAACGTGATCGACGGCGTCGTCATCACCTTCGTCGACATCACGGACCGCAAGCGCCGGGAGCACGAGCTGGAACGCCTCGCGGCGATCGTCGAGTCGTCCCTCGACGCCATCGTCGGCCACGAATTCGACGGTACGATCAAGACCTGGAATGCCGGTGCCGAAATCATGCTCGGCTACGCCGCGGCCGAGGCGCGCGGCAAATCCATCACGCAGTTCATGCCCGCGGACAAGCACGCCGAGATCGCGAGCGTGATCGAGGCGCTGCGGCGGGGCGAGCCCATCCGCCACCTCGAGGCCGACTGGATCCGCAGGGACGGCACGGCCGTGCGGGTATCCTCGAACGTCTATCCCGTGACGATCGAGGGCAAGATCGTCGCGATCTCGTGGCTCGGTCGCGACGTCAAGGGCGGTGCCTGATCGGGATGGGCTCGCCGGTTAGGTCGAGCTCCAAAGGAGAGCCGCCGCGTCGTCATGCCCCCTGCCAACCGCGGGCGCGTGCATAGGAGTA
>Ga0335076_10004755_pt1 | contig 13753 bp, 18 predicted proteins | sample Lox_Sample_25_FD_206717 | JGI IMG/M metagenome (GOLD analysis project Ga0335076, IMG submission 206717) | Soil microbial communities from Loxahatchee National Wildlife Refuge, Florida, United States - Lox_Sample_2.5 | ecosystem: Environmental > Terrestrial > Soil > Wetlands | place: USA... | reverse complement strand
TTCATCTCCACGCGCCGCTTGTCGACAATCGCCAGAGCAGCGTCGACCTTCTTCGCAAAGAACCGCGCCCGCTCCACGCCGCCCGCATCCGGCGATACCACCGTCAAGTTCGGCAAGGCCAGCTTGCGGAAGTGATCCACCAGCACCGGCGATGCAAACAAATGATCCACCGGGATATTGAAAAAACCCTGCAGCTGCGGTGTATGCAGATCCACGATCAGCGCGCGGTGAGCTCCGGCGGTTGTCAGCAGATCCGCCACCAGCTTCGACGAAATCGGGCTCCGCGGCTTATCTTTCCGATCCTGGCGCGCGTATCCGAAATAGGGAATCACCGCCGTAATCCTGCGTGCCGACGCGCGCTTCAGCGCGTCGATCAACAACAGCAACTCCATCAAGTGTTCGTCAACGCTCGTCGCCCTGCCGGTAGTCCGTTCCGTCGCCCGGCACGTCGGCTGCATCACAAAGACATCTGCGCCGCGAACATTCTCCTGAATCTGGACGTAGCACTCTCCGTCGGCAAATCGCGTAACCTGCGCCTGCCCACGCTGCATCCCGAGAAAGTGACAGACCTCATCGGCCAGGGACTCATTTGCCGTGCCGCTGAAGATCTTGAACTTGTCATCCGTTCGCTGCCGCTGCTTGCGCTCCGGCCTCTCGTCGGTCACAGGAGGATTCTTCTTTTCGACCTTTTCGGTCGCTTTGTCGGTCGGCGTCACTAAAGTAGCCATCGTCTTCGGGGCTCCTGGATGCTGGCTCTTAGTTTTTTTTAGCTCTCAGCTTTCAGCATGAAGCTCCGTTCGTGGCTATCGTGCCCGAGACTGAGAGCTGAAGGCTGACAGCTGTTTTTCTGGCTGGGCCGCTAGGATTCGAACCTAGACAAAGTGCTCCAAAGGCACTTGACCTACCATTAGTCGACGGCCCAGTAACCCTTTGTTGATTGATGAATGTTGATTGTCGATTGACCCCCTCGCGGGGGACTCTATTGTCATGCAACAATCAAAAATCAACAATCAAAAACTCTGCGCCACGAATCGTCCCCTGGCCCATGAGCAAGGTCCATGTGGCAACGGGCGCCTCGCCCGTTCAAGCGAAGGCGCAGCCAAGCGCCCCGACCACGAACCTAACCAACAAAAATCCTTCGCCAGTAAGCCTGCCGCGCCACAGTCGAGGTCACCTGCGCCGCCCAACCCTGCTTCCGCAACCGAGCCACCGCCGTCACAGCTGCCTTGCGCGAGACAAACAATCCATAAAGCGTTGAGCCAGAGCCTGACAGCGACGCATACTTCGCGCCTGCGCGCTCAAGCGCACGTTTTCCTTCACGCAAGTCGGGATACTCAGGAAAAACGACGGATTCGAAGTCGTTCTGGATCCCGGTCCGGACAAGGTCGAGAAGCGGATTCTCAGCCCGGCCCCTTCTTAAAGGAGCACCGGAGTAAAACTGACGCTTGTAAGCTTCGCCGAGCCGCGCCGACAACTCACGACCAAGCTCATTTATTCTATCGGAGGCCGGTTGGGGCGTCAATTTTCCGCGTACGCGATCCCAATCCGCAAATGCCTTTGCTGTGGACACTCCAACCTCGGGCGTGACGACCACACATGGCGTGGCAGGAAAGTCGGGCAGCGGGAAGACTCGCTCTCCTCTTCCCAATCCAAGGACTGTACCTCCCACCAGAAACAGCGGCAAATCGGAACCGACCTCGGCGGCAATCCTCAACTTCTCCGCGAACGGCAAGCTCTTCCTGCTTGCTCGTTCCAGAGCCAGCAAGGTAGCCACCGCATTCGCCGAGGCTCCGCCCAACCCACCCTGAACAGGCAATCGCTTTTCAATATCAACGACGATCCGCCCTTTCGTCCGTAAAGACTTCAGCGCGCGCTCGACGATCCTGAAGCAAGTGTTCGACTCATCTCTCGGCACCCGAGGGTCATCGCAACGAATCTCAATCCCGGATCCCCGCTCCACGCGCACACGAATCACATCATGCAAGCCAATCGTCTGGTATACCGTGAGAAGTTCATGAAACCCGTCCTCACGAGGCGCACCGATCCAAAGCCCAAGATTAATCTTGGCAAACGATCTCACCGTCACGTTCATGGATGGATGATTGTAATAGACCAGGGCATGGGGTCCCACGCTAGTGGTAATACCTCGGTAGTCTCGACCCCAATATCTGATAGGAGGAAGCTCAATTTGTGATTTTCAATCACCGCCGTTGGTCCCAAGTGCGTCGCTGCGCCATCCATGTGGCGCCATGTCTGGATGAATGCCGAAATGATGGTCGTCACTCATCCCTACTGCGCCGTTACCGATGAGAGCGGACGATTCGAGCTTACCGACGTGCCGCCGGGAACTTACCAGATCGTTGCCTGGCACGAGGGATGGAACCTGCTCGGGAAAGAACACGCTTACGACGTCTTGACCGAACGGAGCGTGGAGCGTCCGCTGTTTAGCGAATCCAGAACTTGGGAGAAGTCAGTAACGGTAAGCGGAAATCAGGCGAGCAGCGTGGAGTTTGCGATTTCGAACAAATAGTCTCTAGTTCCTACCGTCGCTTGTAGAGGATTGAGAACTCAAAGCCGACATTGGGCGGAAACAGTTCAGCCACCTTGCGAAGCCGCTCAGCCAGCGCCGAAGGCGTCAAGAGCGGGTAGTCTCTTTCGCGCAAATCGTAATAATCCACATCCAGGTAGAGCGCCAGCAGGTAAATCGAAATCGTATCGGAGAACGTGGCTTCCAGAAATTCCGTTTTGTAGCGTTCGCTATCTGGACCGCCGGCGGTTGCCAGCTTGCGCGCTTCCCACGCGTCCAGCGAGGTCTCTCCTCGAATTCCCGCCTCAACCTGATTCCAAGCCAGATCGCTGAATTCCCGCGAGACGCCCGCCCGTTCCACCAATGCATGCCCAACGTTGATATAGAACTCAAATGCAACGGAGAACTTGTCGTCCATCAAGCGGGTAGAGATGAACACGCACTGCGAGTCGCCCAGGTTCAGATTGCGGTGGCACACAGCGTTATCACTGAGGCTGACGTCGTAGCGATCCGCGATAACCGTCTCTTCGCCTTGGCTGACAGTGAGGGGAACGAAATAATATGCTTTGCGATCGAGGGCGCCGGCAATGCGGCTGGGAACGGCTGCGATCATCCGCTCCAGGTCGAACGAGTTTACTGCGATCTCGCCCGCCGAGGCGTAACAGATTCCGTTTGCCGCCTGCGAAACCGGCGTCAAACGAACCACTTCCGCGGGGCTCCGCGTGATTGCTGGGGCTGCCTGAGACATCCTCGCCCTATTTTACACACACAACCAGTGTCGCGACGTCGCCGCATAACAAATCAAACGCAGCTCAATCCGCAGACTTCGTGATTCGTGAAATTGTTATGAAACATGCGTAGATGTCGGTTAGGTACCGGCGGCGATCGACGACACTTCAATCGTGTCGCCTTGTGCTTCGCCGGTCACTTCCGCACGCTGGCCGGCAAACTTCTTAAGCTGGGTTAAGTCTCCATGGAGTTGGTAGACCCGCTCGCCGTCGACCAATGCAAATCCCGACCCGCCGTGGATACAGATCATCGTGCAGTTCGTCGCGTTTCGTCCAAGTGAGGCGGAGTGCTTTGCTCCGCATTTCGAGCACGTCACCATGCCGTTATAGCTCTTGGCGACCGATGACGCTGGCACAACTTGACTGTTTTCTTCTTGTCCCCAAACGGTTGCCGCGGCCGCGCCCAATGTAGCGATCAGAAGCGCCAAAGCAAAGGCAATGGCGGTTCCCATCGTCACGATTTCGATCCAGAACCGTTTAGCGGCCACGACTGATTCCTCTGGCATAAGTATGAGCAACTAGGCTGCCAGCGTCCGCTCACCAAGAGCCGGGCTCAAATCTATGATTTATCAGTGGTTTGGCTGAATCCCGCTCCCCGCCCAGCGCCGCGGCCCTCCCCGGCTGCAGGAAGAAATTGCTCGGCAACCTCTGACCGCCTCAATTTGAACTCGCCTCTGTCCGCTCGTATACTGACAGACCGCTATGAAGGTGGTCGTGATCATTCCCGCAGCCGGACTCGGCACGCGCATGGCACCCGTCTCCGCTGCTTCGGACGGTAAAACCATCAAAGCGCAAACCAGCAAGCAGTTCTCCGAGTTGGGTGGAGTCCCCATCCTCATTCACACGCTGCGGACGTTTGCCGAAGTCAACGACGTCAGCGAGATTTGGATTGCCCTGCGTGAAAACGAAATTGAAGGATTTCGCGAGCGACTTTTCAAAGACGCTCATGATGTTCTGCGGAAAAAAGTCGAGTTAGTGGTTGGCGGTGAACATCGCCAGGAATCTGTGGCACACGCCTTGAACGCGATCACGGCCGAACCTGATGACATCATCCTGGTTCATGATGCGGTGCGTCCCCTCGTTACGGAACAAATCATTCACGATGTAATTCACGCTGCCGGCAAATATGGCGCCGCCATCGCTGGTGTACCTGCGGTGGACACGATCAAGCAGGTTGAACGCACGCCGGAAGGAGCAATCATCAAGGCGACCATTCCGCGGGCCAGCATCGTGATGGCACAAACCCCGCAAGGATTCCGCTATGGCGTCATCAAGAAGGCCTTCGATGAAGCTGCCGCCGACGGGTTCACCGGCACAGACGAGGCCTCGATTGCCGAGCACACCGGACATGAAGTCGCGGTAGTGATGGGTTCACCCAGGAATCTGAAGATCACAACTCCCGGAGACATGGATCTGGCAGAATTCTATCTTCGGTCGCACGAATCGCACCGCTCTTGATCTTTCATGGAAACGACAAAGGGCCAGGCTCCGGCAATGCGCATCGGCTACGGGTTTGATTCTCACGAATTTTCTCCCGGAGTCCCGCTCAAAATAGGTGGCATCACGATCGAACACCATAAAGGACTCGCGGGTCACTCCGACGGCGACGTTTTACTGCACGCCATCACCGATGCCCTTCTCGGCGCTGTCGCCGCGCCCGATATCGGAACCTTGTTTCCTCCGTCCGATCCGAAATGGAAGGGGGCCGACTCGGTCGTTTTTCTCGCCGAGTCTTTGAAGCAGGTGCGTAACCGCGGATACTCCGTCGCCAATATCGACGCGACCCTGATCCTGGCGCAGCCGAAGATCGGACCCCATTCGCCGGCAATCCGAACGCGCGTAGCAGCCTTGCTCGGAATCAACGGGGACTGCGTGGGTTTGAAAGCCAAAACTCCGGAAGGCCTGAACCTCGACAACACGGCCGCAGCCCACGTTGTTGTGCTGCTGGAGAAATCACGCAACCGTGCTCGCCAGAAGAAACGACTCCCAGCAGGGTAGTCGGACGCCCCACGCCGTCCCCCGCCGATGTCATTCCGAACCGCCGCAAAGCGGCGGTGAGGAACCTGCTTTCCGCGCCACCACCCGCAACCCCACAACTTATGATAAAAACTGATTCTTCACATGTCTGCAAAACCCAGATTCCCATTCTCCCGCCGCCAGTTTCTCCGCGGAATATTAGGTACCGCCGCGCTCAACCGCTTCGCAGTCCCGTTCCCCACTCCGATCTACGCCTTCGAAGAACTCCCGCCATCCGCGACCGGGATCTCCTGGGTCCACACCGCCGGCAAATCTCCCCAAAAATACTTCCCCGAAACGACCGGCGCCGGATGCGCCTTTTTCGACTACGACAACGACGGTTGGATGGACATCTACCTCGTCAATAGCGGCCAAACCGATTTCTTCACGCCATCTTCTCCGCTGCGCAACGCTCTCTATCGCAATAACCGCGACGGCACCTTCACCGATGTGACACAAAAAGCTGGCGTCGCAGGCAATGGCTATGGCATGGGCGTCGCCGCCGGCGATTACGACGGCGACGGTTTTCAGGATCTCTACGTCACGCAATGCGGCCGCAGCATTCTTTACCACAACAACGGCGATGGAACCTTTACCGACGTAACGGAAAAAGCTGGCGTCGCCGCCCCGGGCTGGGCTTCGAGCGCGGTCTGGTTCGACTATGACAACGACGGCCGCCTCGACTTGTATGTCGGACAATTTGCCGAGTTCAGCAAAGATAAAGCTCTGGCCTGTGGCACCGGAGACGGCAAGCGCCACTACTGCGATCCCCGCCTCTCTGCATCACGGCCGAGCTGGCTCTTCCACAACAATGGAGATGGCACTTTCACCGACGTCAGCAAGCAGTCCGGCCTCGCCGGCTCTCTCGGCAAAGCGTGGCAGGCCGTCGCAACCGATATCAATAATGACGGTTGGATGGATCTATTCGTCGCCAACGATACCGTCGGCAACTTCCTCTTCATGAACCGCGGCAACGGCCGTTTCGAAGAGATCGGCATTCAGGCCGACATCGCTTACAACACCGAAGGTCGCGCGCGTTCGGGCATGGGCGCGGATTCCGCCGACTTCAACCAGGATGGCTGGATGGACCTGTTCCTCTCCGATCTCAACGCCGAAGTCTACTCCCTCTACGAGAACAAGCGCGACGAGAGTTTCTCCGACGTTGCCTCATCATGGGGAATCGCCAAGGCGACCCACTCCATGAGCGGATGGGGGTTGAAATTCTTTGATTACGACAACGACGGCGAACTCGACTTGATTGTCGCGAACGGCTCCCCTGACGATCTCATCGAAGAAATTTACGACGCCTTCAAATACCGCGAGCCCCTCCTGCTTTTCCAGAACAATGGCAAGACCTTCACCGACGTCAGCGCTCAAAGTGGTCCCGTCTTCGCCAAGTCCTTTTCCGGCCGCGGACTCGCTCTGGGCGACTTTAACAACGATGGCGCCGTCGACGTCCTCGTTGCCGTCAACGACGGCGCGCCTGTCCTTCTTCGCAATAACATCGGAAAAGAAAACCACTGGTTGGGAATACAACTGGTAGGCAAGAAGTCCAACCCCGATGCGATTGGAGCGCGCCTCACATATCAAGCCGGCGACCTGAAACGAAGCCGGATGAAGGTCGGCGGAGGCGGTTACCTTTCGTCCCACGATCCCCGGGTGGTACTCGGCATCGGCAAGCGCAGCAAGATGGATTGGCTCGAAGTCAGGTGGCCGCAGCCAAGCGGCAATGTCGAGCGCTTCACCAACCTTCCCCTCGATCGCTATATCACCATCATCGAGGGCAGCGGCAAATGGAAGTAAAAGCCAGTTGGGTAAGCCGCCTGCGGCCGCTCGATGACACTGGCTGAATGATTTTCCGCCACGACCCGCCCGATTTTTTTACAGAGGCTCAACATTGCCTCGGTGTCATTGCACGCCTCGGAACGGGTGACCGTGTAATACCGGCGCCTCACTTACCGCCAACGCACCACCGACTCTCCAAATTCGAGGAGGACACACCATGGCGCCCCATAAATATTTGCTGGCTCTCGGGGCCGCATTCCTGACCATTGCCGCCGCCGCCCAGGACGCTTCACCGCTCAAAACCTCCAAAGAAAAGGTCAGCTACGCGCTCGGCATGCAGATGAACGCACCATCACCGCCAGCTATGGCGGAGATGCGAACCACCTGGGCAGCAACTCGTCAAGCCAAACTCCGGCACTAACCGTAACGGGTGAACCCTCACTTCAGCGATGCCGCCATCGCCCCCCAAAGCAATGTCATTCCGAACCGGCGCGCAGCGCCGGTGAGGAACCTGCTTTTCGACTGCCAACCGCGCCATCCCCGCCGAACGCCACCTCATTATATTCCTTGACAAGCATATAACTGTTTAAGTATATACAAAGCATGGAATCCGTATTCGAAATCATCGCGGAGCCGAACCGCCGGGCGATCCTGAGCCTGCTGGTTTCGTCCGAACAGTCTGTAGGTGAAATCGAGCGCCAACTTCGCATGTCGCAACCGGCCGTGTCCAAGCACCTGCGCGTGCTGCGCGACGCCGGCTTCGTGGAATCCACCGTCGACGCCCAACGCCGTCTTTACCGCCTCAGGCCTGAACCGTTTCGCAAGGTCGACGACTGGCTGGACCAGTTTCGCCAGTTCTGGTCCGCTCACGTCGATGCCCTCGAACGCCACCTCGACTGCATGGATCCGCCACCCGCAAAGAAGAAGACAAGGAGAGAGAAATGAAAACCACAGCGAACCAGGCCGAGAGACTTGCGAGCTGACGGTGCGACATCGTTACCGCCGGCGACGCGGGCCCCTTCGGGACTGGCTGGCTCGATTCCGCCGGTTCTGGTCCGAGCATCTGACAGCACTCGAACGCCACCTCGACGATACGCAACTAAACATGAAGCCCAACCCAACAACCCGCGGCACCAACCGCAAGCTCAATAAAGGAGAAACGAAAATGAAAATCAAATTGACCAGCTTATACGTCGACGATCAAACCAAGGCCCTGCGCTTCTATACCGACGTACTGGGCTTCGCCAAGAAGGCCGACTTCAGTAATGGTCCATATCGCTGGCTGACGGTCGGCTCGGCCGAAGAGCAGGACGGCACTCAGCTACAGCTCGCGCTCAACAACAACCCTGCCGCCCAGGCCTATCAGCAGGCGATGTTTCAACAGAACCAGCCCGCAGCCAATTTCCTGACCGACGACATCAAGGGCGACTATGAGCGGATCAAGTCGCGCGGCGCAGAGTTCACCATGCCGCCCACCGACGTGACCGGCTCAACCATCGCCATGCTGAAAGACACCTGCGGCAACCTGATTCAGCTCACGCAACTGGCACGCTGGTAAGAGTGGAGGAACCAATGACCCCTCGCAGGCAATACGCAATGTCTTCGGCCAATGCCGCGCAGTTCTGCCGGCTCTGGTCTGACCACGTCGATTCTCTCGATCGCCACCTCTCGGTGAACCGCTGGGCACTGGCAGCCCTGACCGTCGTGCTGATCGCGTATCCGATTGCACGGACTATGATTCCCACCGTGCTCCACGGCATGGTGCCCGATGTCGTTCGGGCGGTGCTCCATCTGATCTGAGTCTGTTGAAAGAGAAGGAGACAACCAATGACCAATCGCGCGCAATATGTACCGGGTCCGGCCAGCGGAGCGGAGGTTCAAAAAGAAGGAGACAAGTGGACGCTCATTCTCGTCCGCCAGCTGCGCCACTCGCCGGAAAAAGTCTGGCAGGCGCTCACCGACCCGGCGCATCTGCGCGAGTGGGCGCCCTTCGACGCCGACGGCAGCCTCGGCGCCGTTGGCAACAGAGTGAAGCTCACCACCGTAGGTGCGCCCGCGCCTCGCGTTAGCGAAACCACTGTGACCCGAGCCGATGCCCCCAACCTTCTTGAGTACACCTGGGGTGACTTCAACATGCGCTGGGAACTCTCACCGCTCGGCACGGGCACGCGCCTGACCCTGTGGACGAATATCGGTCATCGCTTCGTCGCCATGGGCGCCGCGGGCTGGCACATCTGCTTCGATGTGCTCGATCACATGCTCGCCGGCGATCCCCTCGGCCGCTTGGTCGGCCCTGATGCCATCAAGTTCGGCAGCTGGAATCGGCTGCATGAGGAGTACGCCAAGCAATTCGGCGTTGAAGTGGTCAACTGGCCTCCGAAAGGTGCGTAGGCATGAAGACGGATCTGCTCCGATTCAACGGCGCGGTCACGCGGGATCCCGCCATCGACTCGTGGATGAACGACCACGCAGGCGACTTGGGATCCATCGCTCACCGCTGGTTTGAGGTCATGCGGAATTGCGGCGACGAAGTCCGCGAGCTGTTGCACGACGGCTGTCCGGTTGCGTGTCTAGGCGACGCACCCTTCGGCTACGTCAACGCCTTCACCTCGCACGTAAACGTAGGATTCTTTCACGGTGCCGCGCTCAAGGATCCATGCCGCCTTCTGCAAGGCACCGGCAAGTTCATGCGCCATGTAAAGCTAAAACCGGAAACCCCCATAAACGCCGCCGCCCTAACCAGCCTAATCGAAGATGCGTACGCAGACATAAAGGCCCGAGTCGAACACGGCGTATAACGCGAAGCCGATCCGCGCGGGTGCCCCACTTCTGGCCTCTTTTGCCAGAAGTGGGGAAGTTCGTAAGAAGAAGATACAGGGTGCCCCATTCAAGCCGTCTTTTGGCTTGAGTGGGGAATTTAGGGTGCCCCATTCAAGCCGTCTTTTGGCTTGAGTGGGGAATTTCACAGTCATCCAAAATCCATCAATCGAGCACAGACCAATGCCAAACGAAACTCTCTCCAAAAAACAACGCGAAGACCTACTCAACACCCTGCAAGCCCGCTTCGAGAACAACATGCACCGTCATCCGGGCGTAGCCTGGTCCCAACTAAAGGCAAAACTCGAAGCCCACCCTGAAAAACTCCGGTCTCTCGGCGAAATGGAAAGATCCGGCGGCGAACCCGACGTAGTCGCCCACGACAAAAACACCGGCGAATTCATCTTTTACGATTGTTCCCCCGAGAGCCCGAAAGGACGCAGAAGTCTCTGCTACGACCGTGAAGCACTCGACGGACGAAAAGAAAATAAGCCAAAAGACAGCGCGATCGACATGGCCGCCACCATGAAGATCGACGTTTTGACCGAAGAACAATATCGAGACTTACAAAAGCTCGGAGACTTCGACGCAAAAACGTCAAGCTGGATAAAAACCCCGTCCGGCATCAGAAAACTCGGCGGCGCCCTGTTCTGCGATCGCCGCTTCAACACCGTCTTCCTGTATCACAACGGCGCCGAATCCTACTACGCCGCCAGAGGCTTCCGCGCCTCGTTAAAGGTCTAAGAGTGGGTGCCCCATTCAAACGGGTGCCCGATTCAAGCCGTCCTTTGGCTTGAGTGGGGAATTTCGTAGGAAAGTTCGGTAGGAAAGTTCGTAGCCAGGGTGCCCCACTTCTGGCCGCAGCTGCCAGAAGTGGGGAATTTCACACTACTCAACTCACCCCTTGAACTTTCCCCATCCTCAGCCCACTCTATCTGAGAGGCATCAATCCATGACCAAAACCAATCCCAAGGTTGACAGCGTTCTCCGTCACACCGCGAAATGGCACGACGAATTCGAAACCTTGCGGTCGATCGTTCTCACCTTCCCGCTGACCGAAGAATTGAAGTGGTTTCAGCCTTGTTACACGTTTGAGGGCAAGAACGTAGTCCTGATGCACGGATTCAAAGAATACTGCGCTCTCCTGTTTTTCAAAGGTGCCTTGCTGAAGGATCCCAGGAAGATTCTGATCCAGCAAACAGAGAACGTGCAGGCGACCCGCCAGATTCGCTTCACCAGTCTTCGCGAAATCGACAAAATGAAACCGGTGGTGAAGGCCTACATTCGCGAAGCCATCGAAGTCGAAAAATCCGGCCTGAAAGTAAAACTAAAGAAGACAACCGACTTCACAATTCCCGACGAATTCAAAAAGAAACTCGACGAACATCCCGCCCTGAAGACCGCATTTCGCGCCTTGACGCCAGGCCGGCAAAGAGGATACATCCTCCACTTTTCCCAACCCAAACAATCCAAAACCCGCGAAGCCCGCATCGAAAAATCCACCCCCCAAATTCTCGCCGGAAAGGGCCTGTTAGACGATTAAGTTCTGAAGGATCAAGTTCTGAAGGATTGAGTTCCGAATAATAAGTTCGCGGGTGCCCCACCCTCGTCGCGCCTTCTGCGACAGGGTGGGGAAGTTGACCTTCCTGATCCCGGTCATCCCAACCAAGGAGACCGGGTGCCCCATTCAAGCCAGCTTTTGGCTTGAGTGGGGAAGTTGACCTCCCTGATCCCGGTCATCCCAACCAAGGAGACCGGGTGCCCCATTCAAGCCAGCTTTTGGCTTGAGTGGGGAAGTTGACCTCCTACAACCGACCACCCCTCACCGAACCTCAAAACTCACCGTCGCACCCGCCACCACCTTCTGTCCTGCCACCGGCGCCTGCGACACAACAATGCTCGCGGGCGACGGCTGTGGTGGAGGCACAACCGGCGCAATCGGTGCTCCGTTATTCTGCGAACTATCCTCCGCACTAGGCGCCGCGGCCGCAATGCTCACGTTCCCCAGCCGAAACCCGGAATCCTGCAACGTCCGGCTCGCGCTTCCCAGCGGCTGTCCCAAAAAACTCGGCATCACGAACGCCTGCGGTTGCGCTCCGGTGGTCAAGAGCAAACTGATCTTCGGCGCCAGCACTTGCGTTGCGTTCGCCGTCGGATTCTGCGCCAGCACCTGATCCGCGGGAATCCCCTGCTGTTCCATCTGCGCTAGCGACGCCACATCCAGCCCCCGCCGGCGAATGTTCAGTTCCGCCGCGTGCTCGCTCTGTCCCGTCACGTCCGGTATCGCAACCCGTGTTGGCCCCAGGCTCTGCGCCACCCGCACCTGCCACCCGCGCCGCACTTTCGTTCCCGGCAACGGCAGCTGCGACATGATCTTTCCCTCTGGAATCTGCGGGCTGTAGTACTGTCGCTCGATGGCAATCTGCAATCCCAGCCCCGACACCGCTCTCTCCGCTTCCGCCGGACCGAGTCCCACCAGCGGCGGTACCGCCACCTCCTGCCCGTGAATCGCTAACCGCATCGCCGTCAACCCCGACAGCATGGCCACGATCACCAGCACCAGCGCCAGCAGCACAAATCGAAAAGCAGATTTCATAGAATGAGGACGAATGTCATGCTGAGCGGAGAACGAGATCGCGAAGCGAACTCGTTCGCAGTCGAAGCATCCCTACCGCTCTGCAAAAGCTTGCAACATCGGGATTATAGCCCTGTGCAGCACAACCGGCTGGCCCTTGAATCACTTACAGACAATAGCTTCGCGACATGAACTTTGGCATCCGCCCTTCCCAGCCCGCAATCTAATCAACTGTCGGCGTTCTACTTTTGAGGTACGCCATGGCTTCGGTTTTCGGATATCATGTCTCCGTGCGGCGTTTCTTTCCATTCTCGTTCGCACTTCCCGTTCTTGGCTTCTTCGTATTCGTGTCGGCTGGCCTCGCGCAAATCAATGGCGCCCCGGCCTCGGTGACCTCTCCCGGTTTCGGCGGACACGCCATCAACGGAGCGCCAGCCAGCGTCACGTCGGTCGGACCCCGCGGCTACACACCAGGTCCAGCCGTCACATTCTCGACCGGTCCGGTTTTTGATCATCAGAACAACGGCCATCAAAATGGCGGTCATCACCACCATCAGCGAAGTGATAACAACGTCGGTCCGGCCTGGTATCCCTACGCTTATCCCGTCCCCGTACCTTACGCTGCCGACACGAATCAGCCGGATGCCGAAGACGACGACGCCAACTATCAGGGTGGCCCAACCATCTTCGATCGCCGCGGCGACGGCCCTGAATCCTACGTCCCTCCCCTAAGAAAAATTCCGCCGCGTCCGACTGCTCAGGAAGCCGAAGCCCTGACTCCCGACTCCGATCCAGTCCCTGATCCGCCACAGCCTCCGACCGTGCTCGTCTTCAAAGACGGCCACAAGCTGGAAGTCGGCAACTACGCGATCGTCGGACCCACGCTCTTTGATCTCACTCCCGGCCACTCTCGCAAGGTACCGGTCACCGATCTAAATCTCGACGCCACTCAAAAAGAAAACGACGACCGCGGCATAACCTTCCGCCTACCACTAGTGCAAGGCAGCTGACGACGCGCCGTATTTTCGCGCAGGAATGTTTCCGGGAGTAAACCTAGCGACCGCCGAATCTTGCCCAAGCCCCAGCCGCGAAGCGGCGCAAGAATGCAGCCCACGGCGCAAGCCGTGGGACAATCCCCAAATCACGAAACAAGCCCCGCAGGGGCGAAAGAAAAATCTCTCGCGACAAGCAGAACCAAAGAAAACGACGACCGCGGCATAACCTTCCGCCTTCCACTATTGCAAG
>Ga0335076_10004753_pt1 | contig 13753 bp, 18 predicted proteins | sample Lox_Sample_25_FD_206717 | JGI IMG/M metagenome (GOLD analysis project Ga0335076, IMG submission 206717) | Soil microbial communities from Loxahatchee National Wildlife Refuge, Florida, United States - Lox_Sample_2.5 | ecosystem: Environmental > Terrestrial > Soil > Wetlands | place: USA... | reverse complement strand
GCTGGCACGGCGGGTACGATGGAACGTGCCAGGCTTGCCGGCGCGGCGATTTTACCAACTGTGCGAACATCAAAATTTCCGGAATCAGCTACGACGGTGGATATCAGCAATACATGGTTGCTCCCCAAGAGGCACTGGCAGCGATTCCGGATGGGCTGAGCGACGTCGAGGCGGCCCCGCTGGTTTGCGCGGGAATTACCACGTATAACGCGCTGCGGCATAGCGGCGCAATGCCGGGCGATCTGGTGGCGGTGCTGGGTGTCGGCGGATTGGGGCACCTGGGCATTCAGTTTGCGCACAAGTTTGGGTACAAGGTGGCGGCGGTGGGGCGCGGGACCGAGAGTGAGGCGCTGGCGAAGAAGTTGGGCGCGAACGTCTACATCGACAACAAAGCCACTAACGCGGCGCAGGAGTTGCAGAAACTGGGCGGCGCGAAGGTGATCTTGGCGACGGCGCCCAGCACGAAGTCCATGACCGAGTTGTTTGACGGATTGGGGCCGCACGGGAAACTCCTGGTGGTCGGGGCGGATATGGAGCCGCTGCAGGTGACGCCGTTGCAGTTGATCGTCGGGAGCAAGTCGATTCAAGGGTGGTACTCCGGAACGGCGACCGATTCCGAGGACACGTTGAACTTTTCCAAGCTGGCCGGAGTGCGGCCGATGATTGAGACCTACCCGCTGGAGAAGGCGGGCGAGGCCTACGCAAGGATGATGAGCGGGAAGGCGGAGTTCCGCGTCGTTCTTACGATGTAAGGCTGGTCCATGGCGCCAGGCGGGCACCCGATGCGCGCTTTCGATTTACGAGCGGGGAAGTGCGGCTTGGCGGTATGCCGCTTGGCGCTTCTGTTTGCTTTCGCGTTGGCAGCGCCATCGCCGCCTGCCGCAAACCAGGGAAAGGAACTTTCCGTGGCGCACCCGACGCTCTACCGGACGAACGTCGAAGATTATCCCAAGTGGCAGGCGTGGATGCGCAAAAAGCGGCCGAGGCTGCTGGTGACCTGGGGGGAGTACGATTTGTCGTTTGACCCCGGCGAGCCAGAACGGTATCGCCAGGACGTCCCGAAGGCCGAAGTGCACGTCCTGGAGGCAGGGCACTTTGCGCTAGACACCGCCGCGGACGAAATCGCGGGATTAGTGCGCGGATTCCTGAAGTAAAACGGCCGGCTGGATCGGAAAAATAAGAACAGAATGCGTGATTTTGGTGGACGAGAAGGGATTCGAACCCTCGGCCTCCTCGTTGCGAACGAGGCGCTCTCCCAGCTGAGCTACTCGCCCACCGAAAACTGGGAAGTAAATCTACTGCAACCGAAACAACCCTAACAGTTTAGCTCAGTTCACCGTTGACAACAAATCGCTGTTTTGACAACGCTGGCCAAGCATTTCCACCATTTGGTGGCTTTGTTTGTCGCTAAAGTGCGTGTAGAACTCAGTGATCTTGCGGTCTACCTGCCCGATTTGAGACTGCACGAACTTCGACGGCAACCCATTCGCCACCATGTCACTCACCCGCCCGTGACGGAATGCGTGCATCGTGGCTTTCGGGATTCCCAGTTTCGCACACAGCGGTTTCAGAACATAGCGGTTAACGTCGCTGGGTTTCAGATGTGTTCCTAACTTGGTTTGAAAGAGTAGTCCAGTCCGCCGTCCATTCAGATGCTCTCGGATCATCTGGAGCGTGATTGGGTCAAGGTAGACCAGCCGCGTGCCAGCCGGAGTCTTTGCGCGTTCGCGTTCCACTCCATAGGTCGCAGACCGCCGCACCATCACAGTGCCGCGTTCCCAGTCTATGTCTTCGTACCGCAGCCCAGACAGTTCGCAGAATCGCATCCCAGAATAGCCAGCCAGCCGAAAGAGAACTTTGTATTGGCCAGTGGCTGCGTTGACGATCCTGTCTACCTCTTCCGGTGAAAGCCAGCGGGGAGGGAGATAGTTCAGCGATGGGAGTTTCGCGTACCATGTCACTTTAGGCTGGTCCTGTTCCTGCCTGTACCAGTTCACAATGGAGCGAAAGTCCTTGTAGATGTTGTGGACTGATTTGGGTTTGAGTCCCGCTGCGTTTAGGAAGCGAATCCAGTCATTCACCTGCGCGGTGCGGATGCTGTCCAACGCCATCGCGCCGAAGTGTGGCTGAATGTATTTCTCCAATCGGATCGGGACAGTGTGCTGCGTGCTTGGCGATAGCTCGGGGAGACGTTTGGCCTTCCACTGTTCTGCTACATCGTTGAACGTCGTGGCAGGTTTCAGAACGCGGTCTAGGTAGTCGGGCTTGTTAACGCCCAGACTTACGAGCAGTTCCTGAAGTTTGGCATCTGCAGCCTTCTTAGTCGGTATCTCGGGTTTATAGCCCAAGATGACCGACCTATGCGGACGCCCTTGCGGTGTGTCCTCCCGAAACATCCCATACCACGTTTTATTTTTGAGTCTTGTATGCCCTCGTTGAAAGCGACCAGCCATTGAACGGCCTCTTTTCCGTCGCGGTCGCTGATTCGGCTCTGCTGATGCTACCACGTCCCGCTGGTTGGCAGGTTCTGCACACTGTGTGCTTTCACCGCTTGGGGAGTTGTGCAGCACTCCGCAAACGGGCAACGTGCCCGATTCGCTCATTCCGTTACGCCGCCTTTGGCAGTTCTACCGCTGGCTGTTGTTTTCGCTCTGCGGCCAGTCTTCCGGCTTCTTTCGCCATGTTCCGAAGCAAGTTTTGATACCGCGCTGGATTCGTGCGCTTCAATTCGGCCAAGAATGCTTTGTCTGCTTGTGCGCTGACGTTCATCGTGCTGCTCCCTTCGCGTTCGCAATGTTTGAAAATGTGTGCATCACGCTGCCTTCCTCGCGCTGCTCGTGCCGATACTTCCGCTCGTTCATTACGGCGCTAACGTACCGAATTTGATAGTCACGGTCGCCAGACATCCGGGGAGTCTCCGCGCGTTTCCGCGCCAGCCGTCCGAAACCGTAAGTAATCCTTTCTAGATTCGAGTCATGCAAGCGCAACCACAGCGCAAGCTGCCCGTCAGAAGGACACGTTTCACCGGGGAGGATGAACGCCCAGAATGCTTTCAATACTTCGACGTTCCGCGCTTGCTCTGCAAGGTTCGCCTTTAGTTGTTTCGCGTTCACGCTGCCCTCCCTTCCGTGGGCAAGGATGCCCACAAACTATCCGCGTGCTTCTTGGCCTTCCTCACTTGCGCAATGTGCGCGGCCTCCCTGCGTTTTCCAATGATGACCTGCAAGCCGCCGTGCTCAGCGGCCATCCCTTCGTTGATAAGTTCCTTTTTGCCGCATGGCCGGAAACCGTAGAGAATCCGCTTCCAATTGGCTTTGAATGCTTCGACATCAGACGCATGGGCAATACGTGCCAGTGCGTCTATATCGCTGGTCAGCTTGCCGCCGTTGATCCACGCGGTGGAGAGCAGGCGAATCCGCTGCCCCAGTTCGTAATCCGTGAGTGACTGTCCGTCCATGCTTGTAAGAACCTCTTCCGCAGAAAGTTTGAACCACGGGAGACGCGCTGGCCTCTCGATTTCTTTCTTGACAAAATCGGGATCGAACTCTTGCTCCACCTTTTCCAAAATGGCGTTGATCTTTTCGTCTGGTAGTGGCGGGTTACATCTGCTGCTATTGAGTGCGTGGATGAGTTGGCATACCTGCTCACGCGTCTGGCCTGCGCGGAAGAGAGCACATGCTTCTTTGTAGACGGTTCTGCTCCGCTTGCCTTCCGGGATGGCACCTGTGACATCCTCTCTGGTCACCTTATCCAACAGCCAGCCCGGTGCTGTCGCAATCGCCACGGACTCATCCTTCACCGCATACACCTTTCCGTTGACATGTATCGATCCGGGCAGCATTACCGCATCACCTTCCCCACGAACGTCAACTTTGTGGGCTATCTCTCTTCCGGGTCTGACTGTCCCTGTAGACGGATACTTGAACCAAAGGTGATAGCCTCTGCCGCTGGTGACTGTTCGAGTCATCGGCAACGGTGAGTGTTTGGCTTCCAATTCCGCGAGTGATTTCTGTCCCTCTTCTCCGTCAACGTCCACAACAAAGATGTCAGACTTCCTCCCGGCAATAAATCCAGCATTGGTGAGCGAGTAAGGCCGGAAGAGTTTCCGAATCTTCGCGGCATCGTTGGATGCCTTACTCTTGTATGCCACGTCTCTGGGATGCTTACCTGCACGCCTGCAATCAGTCCTGCCGCAAGTGCAGACGCCATTCACAACGCTATGGATCGGGAAGCAATACAAACCCATCTCCCCGTACTTCACTACTTGTTCGACCTCAATCATCTCTAATCTCCAAAACTCTAAATTTTCAGTCTCAACAGCCACTACACACACGACGCCCCCCACATAAAATCTTTTAAAGAGGAAAGGTGAAAGGCGAAAGGTAGAAACAATGTATCTGAATCTTAATCTTGATCTGTTTCTTGTTTCTGGTGAGCATGTGTTGAGCACATGCTGAACTTGTGCTGATATTAAAGGGTTTATCTCTAACCTGCTTTTCTGCTCTGTAACCTCCATTCAGAGTTGATTTCCGTGCGCACACTGGGCGGATGGCCCACTTCCATGTGAAATCCATCCGCCCCACTGTGCTTGTCCGCGCCGGAGAACGACGGCGCATGGTCCCGCGATCCTGACGCGGGAATGTCGTGGCTTACTTTTTGGCGTCCGCTTCCTGTTGCTGGTTCCAATTCGTTTGAAGTTTAAAGAACCTGTTCCATGCCTTGCCGTCAGGGTCCTCCCACACACCGTCCGACCGCTTCACGAGCCCCGCCTTTTCGTGCAGGTCCACGGGTGGCTTTGGCGCTGGCGTCTGTGGAGCAACCGGGGTGTGATGACCGCGTGCTGATTCACTCACCTTGACTGCTGGCCGTTCACGGGGAACGATTGGCTCACCGTGGGCGTTCTTGTAGGTGTTTGCCGCGAGTCGCGCTCTCTCTGCTGCTGCCGGATCACGCTTTTCCAAATCGCCAATGCTCTCCCCTGTTCCGTTCGCACCCAAGTACAATTGTCGAACGCTCTCTTCGCTGAACTCCTGCCGCGCTGCGACTTCCTGTGGCGTCAACGGGCGTTCTGGCCGATGCCAGTTCTCTGTGATCTTCCCCGCTTGCTGCGTCCAAGTTTCGCCTACCTTGCCGCGCAGCGCCCGAATGCTATTCCATCGGGCCACATTATTGTCTTTGAAGTGGCTCAGGTTGCCGATGAACTGAACTTCGCCGTCGAGCATATCGGCAAACTGCTGGTCAGTAACTTTGTCCGCGTTCGCAAGGTCAAACTGTGGTCTTTCGTTCTTCATTGGGATTTCCTTTTCTGAGAGCAGTTGCACGGATGCGAACTGCCGAATAAATTCCGGGGGCACATAACGTCGTGCTCCGTTGGTTGCGGTTGGGTTTCCTGCGCTGGCTGCGGCTGCGCGGCTGGTGGCTGCGGTTGCTGGCGATAGTTGTACTTCAGTTGCGCCAGAATGGATGTAGCGCCGTCAGTTCTTGGCACGGCGGTTACGCTGCCTTAGAGTGCGCTTCGATGAACTCGCGGAGATCGGCACGGCGATATTTGATCTTCCTGCCGATACGGATGCAGGGGAGCTGCGGCTGCTTGCCTCCCGTAGTGTGCTCGATTACCCAAAAGTGGGAGTATCCCAAGAGGGTTGCCGCGCCGCCAACGTCCAGCAATACGTCCTCGTCAATCGTCGTCGGTGTTACAGATTTAGTAGTCATTTAGTTCTCCGCGCACAGGGTCGCACCCGCCAAACCGGTGCGCCGAGTTCAGCGGGGTATGCACATGCAGACAGATTCTGCACAGCACGCTCGTTAAAGAGCTTCGAGTCGAGTTGTAAAGTTTGAACTAGCGGACGCTAGCTGGGATTTCAAACTTGCGAGCTTTGGGGCAAGCACTTAGCTCGCGGAGGGCAATTCCAACGTTATATACAGTATAACATACCATCGAGTGTTTGTCAAGTAGGAAACATGCCATTGGACACGTTTTTTTGGGCGGCGAGGCGCCGGTTCTGTGGATAAATCGGCTATCTGCTTTTTCATCTATAGCTTCTCCCAACCTGGCCTGATCGGAAGTATTCGAGGCAATCCAAATTTCCATAGGACTCTAGCTCCTATCTGTACAGATCGAAGTTTAAAGCTGCAAAAAACTTTGGTGAGAGTGACGCCCTATCCCTGTGCCGTTTCTTCCCCTCCTATCACCTTGCCAACGGCTTCTCATATCCATCGTTTGCGTGATGACGCGAAATAGCCACAGAAATACTGACGATTGTGTGACGACGGTACTTGTCAATTAGCGGTACTCGTGGGTAAACTGCTCCCGCAGTTTACGAGCGAATGAAACGCGAGGATGGTCCAATTTGCTCTGCCCACAGAGTGTTTCGATTTTGGAGGCTACGATGATGCGAGTGGCGCTATACAGCAGGGTTTCAACCGACAAGCAGGAGACGGAGAACCAAGTAGCTCAACTGCGCGAGTTCGCAGCGAAACAGAACTGGATCGTTACGCATGAATACACGGACGTTGCCAGTGGCAGTAAGGCGGATCGTGACGGTCTCAAAGCAATGTTTGCCGCTGCATCAAAGCGCGAGTTCGACTTGGTGCTGTTCTGGGCGTTAGACCGGCTGTCCCGCGAGGGCGTGTTGGAAACGCTGCGGTATTTGGAGCGGCTGACCGCGTACGGCGTCGCCTACCGTTCTTATACAGAGCAGTTCTTTGATAGCTGCGGCGTGTTCAAGGATGCCATCGTCGCCATAATGGCCACGCTGGCGAAGCAGGAGCGCGTTAAGAGAAGCGAACGTACTAAGGCTGGCCTTGCCGTAGCACGCAATCGCGGGAAGCGGCTGGGACGGCCAGCAAAGACGGTTTCCACTGGACAGATACTCGCCCTGCGGTCTGGTGGGCAGTCACTCCGCGCCATTGCCAAGATCGCAGGTGTGTCGCATGTGACCGTTGCGTCCATCTGTAAAACAAACGTCCCCGAGTCCACGGCTGTAAGTGCTTGAGTTTGCTATTGCAGTTCTGGCGAGCTTCGTTGTTAAGAAATCGAACGATAAACTTACAAAGAGCGTAAGTCAGCGCCTGCGTGGATCGTTCCTCCAGTACACATTGGTGCGGCAACGTTTGGCTTGGCTTTATTTCGAAGAGCCGCTGGCTAGGGGGAGGCCCTCTTGAGCTATTCCAAGAAGAGACTTTATCTGATGAGCCCTTAGCTTATGATAGTCGTCGCCGAGAGATTTTTTTACTGCCTTGAGGCCCTCGAACCTTCTAATCAAAATTCTCGTCGATATTTGCTTTTTCGAACATGTTCGCTCGATCCATTGAGATAAACCGGAAATCAGGCTCTGACACTTATTTTCGTGATAATAAACATCGCAGAAATTCATGTCAGAGATCGATTGCAAAGCGCTATATCTTTTGTTGCTCATCAAAAAAGTTTCTATTCCAAATCCCATCAGCAGGCCAAGCTCAAAAGGCATGTTCATGCGATCTGGCATCGATAAGTCGGTGATTCCGTACTTACAGGTGAGCATAAGCTCGACTATCTTGAATAGCCGTACCTCGACTCGTCGTCGCTCCTTTGCGATGTGAGGAGTTAATTCATATGCTGTTAGGGTTGACATTATGGCCATTTCGAGCGCGGCATATCGGTCATCGAAGGGAATATTCAAAAAAACGCCGTTTTCGTCGTATTCGCGGGAAATTCGATCTCGGATCGCCTCACTCAAATAAATGGGGCTGTCTGGTGGAATCCACCGCAAAGCAGAGGGACCTGAGCGTGCCCGGCTGTTCTTGCGATTCTGCAAGGTGGTCACTCCTGCTTCGTTCCTTTCTCAATCCCACCGGTGTCTGCGGTAGGTTGCTCAGACTCAGATGTTTGAATGTGCTTTTTTTGTTCCGCTTTCCGTTTCTTTGGAGGAGGCACCGAGACAGATATGGGCTCCAGCTTGAGGTACTCGGACGAGATGAATCGGCCCCCTAGCCACCTGCTGATGTAGTCAGGAATTGAGGTTACAAATCGGAGATTGGGATTTGAAGTTATTCCAGACGGCTCGAATCGTGTATTGATCATCGTGTCGATGATCGGCTTTAGGGGCAATCCGTATTGCAAGCTCAAAGAAATTAACGATCCAAGCGTATCCGCAAATCCGGCAAGTTCGCTTCCCGGTTTTCCGAGCCTGATGAAAACCTCCGCTGGCCTTCCATCAGGGTACATCCCTACCGTTATGTATCCTTCGTGCCCCCCAACTGAGAACTTGTGAGTGATCGAACTGCGTTCGGATGGGAGTTTTTCCCGGATAGCCCGATGCATGACATTTTGAAGCGCTGGAGCGAGCTTCTTGGAGGTTCGCCGAGACAATCCAACCTCCCGCTGCAACCTTTCGGCGAGTTCGCTTGCTGAATCTTTCACGTTGGCTTCAACCTTTCTGCTGTTGAGAGTTCAGCGGATAGCCTAAGTAACTAGAGCAATTGGTCTGCTAGTCAGTTTGATGGTTGCCAGATAACCTTGCCGGTTTTGTCGACATAGCCAAACTTGTAGGTGGTCTTATCTTCGGCTTCGTGAACCACGGTATTTATTGTGGCAAAACCCTTCTCGAACTCCCCAGCGCCATCGAACTGCGGGTTAATCACAAAAGTTCCTTTAGTGTCGACGTAACCCCATTTTCCACCCACTGAGACACCAGCAAGCCCTTCCTTGAAATCATTTGCCGCATCAAACTGGAGAGGAACAACGATTGCACCACTCTTATCAATGTAACCCCATTTGCTGGGCTGGTCCTTCTTGGATGATATGCTGTAACAACCCTTGCCCTGACAAACGGCTGCCAGTCCCTCTGAGAAATTCCGAGCATCTTCATAGGAAGGGTTAATGACCAATTTCCCCGATTCATCTATGTAACCGTATTTGAATGTCTGCTCCAGAATAATTTCTTGGAAATCTTTTGTATAGCGACGCCCAACTAAGTGGTCTCCATCGCATTCGCCGACGCAGACTAAGGCAAGGCCCTCATTGAAAGGATAGGCTGTATCCCATTGAGGGTTGATCACTAATTTTCCAGATTCATCAATGAACCCCCGTTTGCCTCCAACAGTGACCGCGAGCCGTACATGTGTACTAGGCGTCAACTGCCCATATTGCCCAAATGGCTGATTCGAGGAATTACAACCGACTAAAAGCAGTAAAAGAAAAACAGGTGGCAACCTCATTGATTGACCTTTCGGTGATCAGCGGCATTCTACTTCCAAGCTCCTACAATTGTCAGCAATAGAGACCTGTGGAAAAACGAGAGGCTGGCTCTCAGCTTGGCCCGGTGCCAACCCAAATGGATAATCAACATTGATTGGGAGAATTTTGTCTGGCTTCACTTGTCGGCCACCTTTGATCTATCCTCTCCAATATGAACTCAGCCTCCTGAATCGCCCTATCCACAAAATACTGTTTGGCAAAGTTCGGCTTGTCTGACTCCATTGTCTCGATCAGTTTCCGAGCACACAACAGCGTTGCCGTAAAGAGAATTGCATACTTCCGGTCTTCGGTCATGGTTGACTCCGCAAGGAATTGCGGCAGAGGAGGGAATGACAGTCTATCCTCAACCGCCGTCCATCCCTACCCCTCTCAGCCGGTTGTTTAGTGAAGAGGGACGTACACTCTGTTAGAATAAAGCCAAATCTCGAAGGGGATAATTCAAAAGGCCAATAAGAACAAATGTCCGGCGCCGGTCCCATAACTCTCTTTGACAAATCAACGTTACAGAGTCTCACCGTGGATGAAGCAGTTTGGTTTGACACCTTCTACTTTCCAAGCATGACGCCATTGTTCTTCGTTGAGACATTGGCTGATCTTGAAAAAGAAATGGCAGCCGGACAGAGCGCGGAAAGCCTTGTTGGTGCACTCGCGGACAAAACGCCACTCGGTGGAGGTGTTAATGTCCACCATAACCGGCTGAGCGTCGCGGAATTGGTCGGAAACAAAATCGAAATGAAACGCCTCCCAGTTATAGAGGGAGGAGATTCCGTAGCCACGCGCGATGGCCGCCGCGCGGTCGTCTTCGATCAGCAACCCGAATCAGCCGCTCTCAGCCGTTGGAGAGAGAAAAAATTCCTAGATGTAGAACGGCACTTCGCCAAGCAGTGGCGCGATGCACTATCAGCTATAGACATGGATGCAATCTTCCAACAAGGCCGCGATATTATCAGGCGGGTTGGGCGTCCGAAAGACTTGGTTGCCGCGAAGGATGCAGCGGCTCAACTACTTAAAAATCGTTCTTCACGATATGTACTGGATGCTTTAGCCGCGCTAAAACCAAAACAGGTATCGAGCGCCGTCATTGATCGGTGGAAATCCTATGGCTCACCTTCGATAACAACATATGCGCCGTTCACTGCACATATCTTGCTAGTGGACTTATTTTTCTGTCTAAGCGTTGGTGCCGATTTGATCGGTCGGCAACGCCCGTCAAACAAGATTGATATTGCCTATTTGTATTATCTTCCGTTCTGCATGCTCTTCACCTCCCGAGACAAAATCCACGAGCGAACTGCCCCGCTTTTCTTGGAACGAGATCAAATATTTGTTCACGGGGACGATTTGAAAGCAGACCTAGCTAAGCTGGATGCACACTACTCGAAACTACCTGACGAGGAGAAATTAAAAGGCGTTATGTCATTTGCCCACTACCCGCCGGTCGAGGGAGACTTTCTCATTTCAAAGCTTTGGGACAAGCTAATGCGTCCCGAATGGAGGGAGTGGGCCACGAAACCGTTTGTGGCAAGATCAGCAGACGAAGACGCCAGAATCATGGAAGAAATCAATGAGATTGAAAGTTCGCCGAAGATTTCTGGCACGCCAGATTTTGCCCACGAAGAGATCGAAGCAATGATCATCAAGAGATCAATTCCGGTTTTTAGAGGCAAGTGGCGAATGGTCCCACCTGAGGCAGTTGAGCCACGTCGGTAAATGCAATTGCGGGCCAAGGTTGCGCTTCAGGCTGGTCGAACTACTCGTCCGCTTTATACCCCAATCGGGTCACCGGGGGAAGTAATGAAGGTTGGAGAAGCACAAGAACTTCACCCCCAGCGGAAATTATTGAAAGCGTTATTCTTGCGCGTGAATGCCCATGTTCTGGCTCAGCACTCTTCGCTTCTCCCCCGTTCACCTCGCCTGCACAGTGTGCGGAGAATGATCTCTGACTCCTGATAACAAAGCGCTTAAAATCCGCAAAGTCTGCAGAACGCATCGGTGATCCCGCCTTCCGTCTCCTTCGTCTCCACACTATTGAGAACTCCCGGATCATTCCCTTGCACTTCGCAATGGGAAGGGTTCTGGCGAGCGCTGGTAGCAGCCAAGCAGTATTCCCACTTGGATCGTCTATCTGTTCGGCAAATCGAACGCTATCGAAAGGTGGCGTCCGTAAGTCTCGTGTTTTCTTTTGCTGATTTACAGTGCTTTCTCAGTCCGGACTTGCGATTGAGCCGCACCGATCCGGCCACTGGGATGGGGCCACGGGCATCTGGGTAATGGGAGCCACTTTTCCGATTACCGCGTTAACCAGGCACATGCCGTCGAGTTGATGTAGGATTGGCGACGGATACGTCATGATTTATCTCAAGAGCGTCTGCGTGGGACTGGCATTCGTGCTTGGGGCCTTCTATGCAATTTTCTTTCTTGCAGGCATTGTGTTGCGGATTGTTACACGACCTCAGGGTCAAGACACGATGGTTTTCTCAATTTCACTTCATTCACCAATCTTCTGGTTGTCGTTTGTGTTCTTTTTTGCTTGTGGTTATCTATGGGCGTATCGGCGGCTCTCCAGAGAGAGCACGGGCACCCTAAAATGAGCAACCGTACCGGAACCCACATGGACGGTTAGCGCGTTTACCAGGACCTAGTGGGCGCGGGGCGCCATCCAATTTCCGCAAATCGCGATTGTTTGATGGTATAGAGTTTGTAGCATGATGAGCGGCTACCTTGTGGCGATGGCCTTAGCATCATTGCGAGCACCTGAGATCGCGTGGCCGATCTTTGTTGTGCTGGTGCTCGAATGGGTGGTTTGGCCCGTGGCGATGGAGTTCCTGCCAAATGCGCCGCGATGTCCTATTTGCAAGATTTCCTTCCACTGGAACGAGATTAATAGTGGCGGTAGCCGCTCCCGTCCGCTTTCGTTTCCATGCCCGAAGTGTGTGCAGACCATTGGAGCACCGAGTTGGCGCAAATCTTTTTTGCGGGTCTTCTATCTTTCATTGATAGCGATCTTCATGTTCCTGTTGTTTGAGCTGCGCGGCGATCTGTTCCTCGGATATGTCGGGGTTCTACTCGCAGCGGTTGGAGCAATACGGATTGCCGACTGGTTCATCTGGAAAAGGCTGGAACCGGGTAGCTCTCCGGAGACAGATAATCCGAGCCTATTTTCATAAGTGGGAACCCCGTGGCGGGCACCATGGGATGGGAGGCGGAAAAGGTCCCCTGCCCTTCAGGTGGGGTAGGTACTGGTAGGAACTTGTACGGTAACGGCGTTTACCAGGACCTTACCTCCGTAATCGGGCATAATGCTGATTCAATACAAACAGGAGCCACGATGCACGTTGGTACGGATTCGGAAGTCGTACAGTTGCTTTCGGACAATAAGTGGGACTGTGGAATCAAGGTAGACGGGACGAATCTGTTTTATGACGATCCCGAGGCAAACTGTATCGAGTTGAAGTTTCCCGACTGGCCGGGAAGGGCCGCGTATTTTTCTTCGAAGGCATCAAGGCTGGGCCTTGTCAGTGATGAAGGACATTTCCAGGGTGCGCTTCTATGGATTACTTATTCAGAGCTTGGGAGCCTGGCACCGATTGGATGGAAGCTGGTTGAAAAAATGCGGCAAGGATTCGGTGAGAATCGGCCACTGCAGAACGCGAGGGCACATTTTTTCAGAAGCGACGAGTTGCTCGATTTGAAAGCATTTCTGTTGCCGTGTTTCGTATTCGGATGGGATGCATATCTCATCCCGTTCAGGAACAACGATTTCTTTGTTCACATTAGTCACGATGAATATTGGGGAGTCGTATCTCGAACGCGAAAGGCATACGACAGGCTGTTTGCCGAGTTGGAGGACTTGAATCCCACGGACTCGCCCGAGATGCGGAGACGGTTTTGCGTGGTGAGCTAACACCCAATTAGACCGTACTGGGACCCACTTGTGCGATTTCCGCGTTAATCAGGACCTTGCAGAGGGTTATCGCCTTCGTGCCTTGGCTTTTTTCTTTCTACTCAGCCGCTTCCGCCAGACTTCATTCTCGGAAAAAACCTCACCGTCCGCATAGGTGCAACTAACACGGTGCTTCATTTTGTTTTTCGAGAGGGCCGTTAACGCATGCTTAGACTTGTGCCCACTCGGAGGGAAAACGGCGGTGAAGTGCAGAGAGTTGCCGTCCCACCTGATTCGTGAGACTTCCAATGGAGTTCCATCCTCTTCGTCTTTCCCCAGCACGGCAAACTCTCCCTGCTCGACGCGGATGGTATATGAGACGGTCGTCGTCCCTCCGGGATTCGGTTCCTGCTCCCACGTCCCCACGAGAGCATTATTTGAATTCACTCTCGCGCCATATCGAAGCAAACTGCGACGCTTTTCTGTCATGAAAGGATTTTCCTGAGTTAATTATAGACGAGCGTGACCACGCCTTTCTTCAACTCCTGGTAAGTCGGGAAACCGGAAACATGGGTACTAGCCTCCACTTTTTGCCGGGCGAGACTCTCCCAACACATACTGTCCAACGAATC
>Ga0335076_10004752_pt1 | contig 13754 bp, 13 predicted proteins | sample Lox_Sample_25_FD_206717 | JGI IMG/M metagenome (GOLD analysis project Ga0335076, IMG submission 206717) | Soil microbial communities from Loxahatchee National Wildlife Refuge, Florida, United States - Lox_Sample_2.5 | ecosystem: Environmental > Terrestrial > Soil > Wetlands | place: USA... | reverse complement strand
GGGCTCAACCGCGAGCGGCGGACTCTCCGCGCCGGCGATGCGCAAGGGGATGCTGGCGGGATTGCTCACCGTGGCCGGCTTCGGCATGGGCAACGTGGTGCGCGGCCTCGCGATGCGGGACTGGGACGAGGCCGTGTTCGGTACGGTGGTGTCTTCGCTCGCGGCGCTGCTCTGCCAGCTCGTGGCGACGCGCGACTGGAGGAAGATCGCCGCGCAGTTCCGCGCGGCGGACCGCAGCGCGATCCTCCTCTACGTCGGCTGCGGTGTGAGCACCGCGTTGGGGTCGATGTTCGTCGCCTCGTCGATGGTGCACATGGAGATCGCGCTCGCGGTGCTGGTGGTGCACACCACGCCGCTGGTGATCTTCCCGGTCAGCGTGCTCATCCTGAAGAACAGGGAAGAGCTGAATCCGCGCACCGTGGTGGGCGCGCTGCTGGTGTTGTCGGGAATCGCCCTGCTGGGCGTGCGATGAAGCCGCTGGAGCATCTCGTCATCCTCGACTTGTCGCGCGTGCTCGCCTGCCCGTTCGCGAGCATGATTCTCGCCGAGCTGGGCGCCACGGTGATCAAGGTGGAGCAGCCCGGCGCCGGCGACGAGACGCGCGGCTTCGAGCCGCGGCTGGCGAGAGACAGCGCCTACTACTTTGCCTGCAACCGCTCCAAGGCCTCGATCACCGTCAACCTGCGCAAGCCCGAGGGGCAGGACGTGGTGCGCGAGCTGGCGCAGAAGGCCGACGTGCTGGTGGAGAATTTTCCCGCGGGCACGCTCTCGCGCTACGGGCTGGACTTCACCATGCTCTCGACCCTGAACCCGCGCCTCATTTACGTCTCTTGCACAGGCTTCGGCCAGACGGGACCCTACGCGCGCAAGAAGGGCTACGACACGGTGTTCCAGGCGATGGGCGGCCTCATGAGCCTCACCGGCGAGAAGGGCGGCGGCCCGGTGAAGCCCGGGTTGCCGGTCGCCGACCTGACCTCGGGGCTCTGGGTGGCGATCGGCATCCTCGCCATGGTCGCGGGGCGCGAGCGCACCGGCCGCGGCGCGCATCTCGACTTTTCCATGCTCGACGGGCAGGTAAGCCTGCTGACCTTGGCCGCCGCCCGGTATTTCGCCCTCGGCGAAATACCGCCTCGTCTGGGCACCGAGCATCCGGGCCGCGTGCCCTCGGCGACCTTCCGCTGCAAGGACGGCAAGTTCGCGCACATCACCGCCAGCGACCAGCACTGGGAGCCGCTGTGCAGGGTCCTGGGATTGGAAGGCTGGGGATCGTCTTTCGGATCGAACGAGGCTCGGGTGGAAAAGCGTATCGAGGTCATGCGGAACCTGACCGAGAAGATTTCCGAGTGGAATCGCGAAGCGCTCATCGCCGCTCTCGATCAGGCCGAAGTCCCCATCGGCCCGGTCAACGACGTGGCGGAAATCCTCTCGGACCCGCACGTGCGCGCGCGCAAGCTGGTCGGCAGCTTCGATTACGCGGACGTGGGCGAATTCAAGGCCCTCGCGCTGCCCTACAAGTTCCTCGGCTGGGACGATCCGCAGATCGGCGCGCCGCCGGCGCTCGGCGCCGACACCGAGAGAGTTCTCTCGGACATGCTCGGCTACTCCGCCGAGCGGATCGAAAAGCTGAAAGGCGCCAAGGCAATATGAGCGCCGTCCTCTATTCGGCCGCGGACGGTGTCGCGACGCTGACCCTCAATCGCCCCGAGAGCCGCAACGCGCTCAACCTGGAGATGTGCGAGCTGCTCCTGAAATTCTCTCTCGAGCTTTCCGCGAGCGAGGACGTAAAGCTGGTGCTGGTGAAGGCGAACGGCCCGGTCTTTTGCGCGGGCGCCGATCTCAAGGAGCGCGAGGGCATGGGCGCGGCGCAGGTGCGCGACCGGCGCATGAAGGGCTTTGCGGCCTATGCGGCGCTGGAGGCGCTGCCGATGCCCGCGGTCGCGGTGGTCGAGGGGCCGGCGGTGGGCTCGGGCTGCGAAATCGCGGGCGCCTGCGACTTCATCGTGGCCACGCCCGCGGCCTCGTTCCGCACGCCGGAGGCGATCCGCGGCACGGTCGGCGCCACGCAACGCCTGCCGCGCGTCCTCGGCAAGCGCCTGGCCAAGGACATGATGTTCACCGGACGAATCTTGAGCGCGGAAGAAGCCCGGGAAGCTGGCTTGGTGACGCGGTTGGTGGCGTCATCGGATCTGGAAAAGACGATCGAAGAGATAAGAACGGAGATTCTCAAGGCCCCTCAATCAGCGCTGCGCCTGGCCAAGCGCTGCATCGATGCCGGCGTGGAGCTCGATCCGAAGGGCGCGCTCGAGGAGGAGATCGCCGCGATCGAGGAGCAGCTGGCCGCGGGCAACTGGATGGGCAAGAAGTGAGCTGGCAGCCCAGGACGCTTGGCGAGGTTCTGGACGAGAAGGACGATTCGCGGCCTGCGCTGGTGACGCCTTCCGCCCGGCTCGACTACAAGGAGCTGAAGTCAAAGGCCCGGCAGGCCGCCGGCGCGATGCAGGCGCTCGGCATCGGCAAGGGCGATCGAGTGGCGATCCTGCTGCCGAACGGCGAGGACTGGCTGGCCTGCTTCTACGGCGCGGCGCTCATCGGCGCGGTGACGGTGCCGGTGAACACGCGCTTCAAGGCGGCCGAAATCGACTTCTGCCTGAAGAAGTCCGGCGCGACGCTGCTGGTCTACGTGGATCGGTACCTGAGCAACGACTACGGTTCGATGATCCGGGAGATCGAGTTCGGGCGTTCGGTCGAAATCTCGAAGATCGGAAAAGGCCAATACACGCCGGTCCCGGTCGACCCCCAGGATCTGCTGCTGATCCAGTTCACGTCGGGCACGACGGCGTACCCGAAGGGCGCGATGCTCAAGCACGACAGCATGCTGCGCAACGCCTGGGCCGCGGGCGCGCGCATTGGCGTGCGCGCCGAGGACCGCTACTTCAACTGCCGGCCGTTCTTCCACGTCGGCGGCTCTACGCTGTCGGCGTTGATGTCGCTCGTCTATGGTTGCTGCCTGGTCACGCTGCCCGGATTCGAGGCGGGCGCGGCGCTGGCGATGATGGAGCGCGAGCGCTGCACGCTTACTTCCGGCAACGACACGATCTTCCAGATGCTCATGGGCCACGAGGATTTCGCGCAGCGCAAGCTCAGCCTGCGCGGCGGCTGGGCTGCGGCCGGGCCGCAGACCATGCGCCAGATCATCGACCGCATGGGCATGAAGGCGGTGTGCGCCGCCTACGGCCTGTCGGAAGCGTCACCCAACGTAGTGATGAGCGACTCGCGCGATCCGGAAGAGCTCCGCGTCGAAGGCCTGGCGTTGCCCTTGCCCGGGCTCCAGATACGGATCTCGGGCGAGCAGGAGATCCAGGTTCGCGGCTGGAGCCTGATGCAGGGCTATGTGAACGATCCGGAGGCCACGGCGCAGGCGTTCACGCAGGACGGCTGGCTTCGCACCGGCGACCTGGGCGAGCTCACGCGCGACGGCCGCCTGCGCATGTCCGGCCGCCTGAAGGACGTGTTCCGCGTGGGCGGCGAGAATGTCGCGCCCGCGGAAGTGGAGGAGGTGCTGCTCGCGCACCCTTCGGTGGAGACCGCGCAGGTGGTCGGCGTGCCGGATGCGCGCCTCGGCGAAGTGGCTTGCGCCTATGTCACGTTGAAGGCGGGCTGTCGGGCGACCGAAGATGAAATTGTCTCGTTCGTGAAAGGCAGGGCGGCCAATTTCCGCGTGCCGCGCTACCTGCGCATCGTCGCGGACTTCGAGTCCATCGGCATGACCGCGAGCGGCAAGGTGCAGAAGCAGAAGCTGCGCGAGCGCGCGCTGAAGGAATTCAAGCTTTGAAGGGAAGATGAGCGGCCGCGCCGTCGCCGTCCTCGCGCTTGGCGGCTTTGCCAGCGCCGCCGCGCAGCGCGCCGCCGACCCGCTGCTGCCGCTGCTCGCGCAATCGTTCGGCACCACGGCGGGCGGCGCTTCGGCTGTGATCACCGCCTTCGCCATCGCCTATGGCGGACTGCAGCTCGTCAACGGCCCGATCGGCGACCGCGTCGGCAAGTTCCGCATGGTGTTCTGGGTAACGGCGATCTCGGCGGCCGGCAACCTCGCCTGCGCGCTCGCGCCGACGCTGCCGCTGCTGGTCGCCGCGCGCTTCGCGAGCGGCGCCACGGTGGGGGCCATCGTGCCGCTGTCCTTCGCCTGGATCGGCGACGTGGTCCCGTACGAGCGCCGCCAGGCCGTGCTGGCGCGCATCCTCATCGGCACCATGCTGGGCGGCGCGCTGACCACGACGCTGTCCGGCTTCCTCGGCGAGCGCTTCGGCTGGCAGGCGATCTTCTACGTGCTGGCCGCGCTGTACGTGATCACCGCGGCGCTGCTGTTCGCCGAGCTGCGCAGCAATCCCGGCACGCGGCAGCGCGGCGCACCCGCGCCGCTCGCGCGCACCTTCGCCGCGATGTGGGGCCTGCTGCCCGATCCCTGGGCGCGCATCGTGCTGTTCACGGTGTTCGTCGAAGGCGCGCTCTCCTCGGGCGGCCTTGCCTTCGCCGCGTTCCACGGGCACCGGAACCTCGGCCTCAGCATCACGGCCAGCGGCGCGCTGGTGGCCGCGGCGGCGGCGGGCGGCCTGCTCTACGCGGCGTTGGCCGGCCGGCTCGTGCCGCGGCTCGGCGAGCGCGGGCTGGTCGCCGGCGGCGGGCTGCTGCTGTGCGTCGGCTTGCCGGGCTTTGCCGCCGCGCCGGGGCCGCTCTGGGCGATTCCCTGCCTCGTCGCGCAGGGCATGGGGCTGTACATGATGCACAACACGCTGCAGGTGCACGCCACGCAGATGGCGCCGAATTCGCGCGGCGCGGCGCTCGCGCTGTTCGCGTTCTGCCTGTTCTCCGGCCAGTCGCTCGGCGTCTGGCTCGCGTCGCTGCTGGTGGACGCGCAGGGGACGGTGCCCGTGTTCATTGCGGCGGGCACGGGGCTTGCGCTGCTTGCGTATTCCTTTCAGCGCCGCCTCGCGGCGCGGCGAAAGCACGCCTAGCCCGCGGAATTTGCGCGGGGCGGCGCTGTTATAGTTGTTAACGGAGGTTGCCGATGAAACGCCCACACCTGCTCGCCGCCATGGCCCTGTTGATCGGGGGCTGCGCGTCCTACGACGGCCGCGGTCTCGTGCCCGGTCAGTCCGCCGCGGAGGTGGAGGCGGTCATGGGCGCGCCGACCGAGCGCGTCAAGGCGGCCGACGGCGACACGATTCTGTTCTACTCGCGCCAGCCCTTTGGCCGGCAGATGTACGCGGCGCGCATCGCGCCCGACGGCCGCCTGCGCTCGATGGAGCAGGTGCTCACGGAAGCCAACACGGTGAAGCTGGTGCCTGGCGTGTCGACGCGCGCCCAGGTGCTCGAGCTGTTCGGGCCGCCCTACCAGACGTCGCGTTTCGAGCGCATGGACCGCGAGGTCTGGACGTGGACCATCTACAACATCAATCAGCTCGACTTCTACCTTCACGTGCAGATGTCGATGGACGGCATCGTGCGCGAAGTCATCGTCCTGAAGGACTACAACAAGGAGGTAGGCGACGGCAAGTCATAGGTAGCGCCGCCGGCGCTGCGCCGGGCGCGAGCTGGGACATAATCGGGCGATGGACGACATCGCCGACACGCTCCGCCTGCTGCAGGAAAGCCTGCGGCGCTACGTAGAGAAGGAAGTCCTGCCGAAGGCCGGTCCCTGGGAAGCGCAGGGCTTCGTGCCGCGCGAGGTCCTGCGCGAGATGGGCCGCCTCGGCTTCCTCGGCCTGCGCTACGGCGAGGAATTCGGCGGCGGCGGGCTGGACGCGCGCGCCACCGCGCTGCTTGCCGAAGAGCTCGGCCGCTCCACGTTCGGCGGCTTCGCGATCACCGTGCTCGTGCACACCGACATGGCCTCGCCGCACCTGGTCAATGCCGGCTCGCCGGCGCAGATCCGCAAGTACCTGCCGAAGATCGTCTCGGGCGAGTGGATCACCGCGGTCGCGGTCACCGAGCCCGACGCCGGCTCCGACGTGAAGGGAATCCGCACGCGGGCGCGCCGCGATGGCGGCGACTACGTTCTCAAGGGCTCGAAGATGTTCATCACCAACGGCGCGCTCGCCGACGTCTATTTCGTCGCGGCGAAGACCGATCCCGAGGCGGGTTCCAAGGGCGTGTCGATCTTCATCGTCGAAAAGGGCACGCCGGGCTTCTCGGTGGGCCGCAAGCTGGAGAAGATGGGCTGGCGATCGTCGGACACCGCCGAGCTCGTCTTCGACGATTGCCGGGTGCCGGCCGAAAATCTGCTCGGCGAGGAGAACCGCGGCTTCTACGCCATCATGAAGAACTTCCAGAACGAACGCATCGCCATCGCGTCGATGGCCATGGGCGAGGCGGCCAAGGCGCTCGAGCTCACGCTCGAGTACGTGAAGACGCGCAAGGCGTTCGGCGCGCCGCTCTGGGACAAGCAGGCGATCCGCCAGCGCCTGTCGATGCTGTGCGCGCGCGTGGAGGCGGGGCGCCAGCTGGTGCGCCACGCCGCCGCCCTGGACGCCCAGGGGCGCGATTGCGTCAAGGAAGTCTCGATGGCGAAGGCCTACTGCGCCGAGCTGCTGAACGACGTGGTCTACGACTGCCTGCAGTTCCACGGCGGCTTCGGCTACATCAAGGAATCCGCCATCGAGCGCATGTACCGCGACGCGCGCGTGCAGACCATCGGCGGCGGCGCGACCGAGGTGATGCTGGAGGAAGTCGCGAAGCGGCTCTAGCCGGCCGCCCGCCGCAGGTCGTAGACGGTGAGCGGATGGCGGAAGCCGCGCACCGGGGCGAGGCGCTGGTCGGCGAACGCGAACTCGGCCGAGTCCTCGACGCCGTCGCGCACGGCGCGCGAGACGACGATCGACTGGCTGGCCAGGCCGCAGAGGCGCGCCGCCAGGTTCACGGTCTTGCCGACCGCGGTGTAGTCGAGGTGCTCGCTGGAGCCGAGGTTGCCGACGATCGCCAGGCCCTTGTGGATGCCCAGGCCCAGGCGGATCGCGTTCGGCGCCTGCGATTGCTCCAGCGCCTTCGCGCGCTCGAGGATCTCGAGCGCGCAGCGGCAGCACGCGCGCGCCATCGCGTCGCCGTCGAACACTGCCATCATGCCGTCGCCGGAGTACTTGTCGACGTAGCCGCCGTGGCGGTAGACGAGGTCGGCCTGCGCGGCGAGGTGGCCGCTGAGGATCTCGAACACGGTCTCGGGCTCCAGGTCCTGGCTCAGCTCGGTGAAGCCGCGCGCATCGGTGAACAGCACGCAGATCTCCTGCCGGCGCGGCGCGGGCAGCTGGCCCGAGGTGGCGAAGGCGCGCGCCGCCTGCTCGGTGCGCGGCGAGACGTAGCGCAGCAGCGAGAGGCGCATGAGCTCCGCCTGGCGCATGGCCGCCGCCTTCTGCAGCAGGTTGGCGAGGCGCCGGCGCAGCACCATGGCGTGCAGCGGCTTCTGGATGAAGTCGTCGGCGCCGGCCTCGATCGCCCATTGCAGGACCTCGCGCTGGTCGAGCGCGGTGACGAAGATGATCGGCGTGTTGCGGTAGCCCTCCATCGCGCGCAGCGAACGGCACAGCTCGATGCCGTTGACGTCGGGCAGCTTGATGTCGAGCAGGAATGCGTCGATGCGGAACTCGGCCGCGCGCGCGAGCGCCTGCTCGCCGCTCTCGGCTTCGATCACGTCGATGCCCGCCGTGCTCAGCACGTCGTCCGCGAGCAGCCGCGCGACCGCGGTGTCGTCCACGACCAGCACGCGCTTGCCAACCAGGATCTCGTCCATCGTGGTGCCCGTCATGGCAGCACGATACTCCCCGGCCGCCTAAGGGGCCGCGCGCGCCTGCAGGAAGCGCAGCCCGGCGGCCAGCGCGGCGCCGGCGAACGCGGCGCTGCCGCCGGCGATGCTGGCCTGCATCCACAGGTTCGCGAGCGGGAACCCGACCATGGAGAGCGCAAGCGCCACCACCGGCGAGAACAGCAGCGCCCAGGTCCAGGCGAACGCGAGGCTCGCGCGCAGGAAGCGCCCGGCCGGCGCGACGGCCACCAGTGCCGCGCCCATGAGCCCGGGCGAGCCGAGCAGGTCGCGCATCCAGTTGAAGCCCGCCGTCATCACGATCGCGATCAGCGCGGCGAGGCCGACGAGGGTCAGCCCGGCGATGTGGATCTTGCGGCCCATCAGAAGCGGTACCTCGCCTGCAGCCCGGCGACGTAATTGCGGCCCGGCGCGGGCTCGTAGAAGCGCAGGTTTGCGTCGTTCACCACCACCGAGCCAGCGTAGCGTTTGTCGCCGACGTTGTCCACGCGCAGGTACTCCGTGAAGCGCCATCCGCCGGCGTTCTGCACGAAGCTGCCCGCCAGGCTGAAGATGCCGTAGCTGTCGGCGGCCTCGCTGTTGCGGTCGTCGGCCCAGACGCGCGACTTGTGCAGGTACTCCAGCGCTCCCGTGAAGCCGCTCGCCGCGTGGCTCCAGCGCAGCTCGCCGTAGAACGCCGCGCGCGGCACGCCCGGCAGGTAATTGCCCGCGGGCACGGTGACGGTCACCGCGGGCGTGTTCGCGACCGTGGTGAAGCGGTCGAGGAATTTCGCTTCCAGGCGCGTCCACGCCGCGAGCGCCTCGAGGCCCCAGGGCAGGGTCGCCGAGGCGCCGAGCTCCACGCCCTTGCGGCTCGTGTGCCCGACGTTCTTGAAGGTGGAGCGCCCGCCCGAGTTGCTCTCGATCGCGATCTCGTCGTCGGTGCGGATGTCGAATAGCGCCCCGTTCAGGCGCAGCCGCTCGGCGATGATCGACTTCGCGCCGAGCTCCAGGTGCCGGCTGGTCGAGGCCTTCAGGTCGAAGTTGGGCCCCGAGCCGGTGAGCCGGTAGGCGAGCTCGGCGTTGGTCGGCGTCTCGAAGCCGCGCCCGGCCGCGGCGTACAGGCTCGTCGTCGGCAGCAGGCTGTAAAGAAGGCCCGCGCTGGGCGTGGTCGCGCCGTAGTTCTTGCGCCCGCTGTCGTCGCCGTTGCCCGGCACGATGAAGTAGTCCGAAACCTTGAACTTCACGCTGCTCGAGCGCGCGCCGGCCACCGCGCTCCAGCGCTCGGCGAAGCGCCACTCGGCCTGCGCCCAGGCGCCCGATTGCGCGACATAGTCGTCCTCGTCGCGCTTCAGGCCGCCGATGTCGCCGTTCAGGTTGAGGAAGCCCTTGCGCCGCTCGGTGAAAGTTTCGTAGTCGCCGCCGAAGCTCAGCGTGAGCCGGCGCCCGCCCAGGTCGAAGTCGCGCGCCAGGCGCAGCGAGAGGCCGCCGTAGCCGCGGTCCAGGTCGACCACGCCGCCGGAGTGCGACGCCGCGAGCTGCGTCGCCACCGGGATCGCCAGGTACTGGCGCACGCCGCGGTCGCCGCCGTAGGCCGAGACGTTCAGCGACCAGCCGGCGATGCGCGTGTCGTAGGCGGCGCCCATCTGGCTCTGCGCCGCGCTCTTGCGCGTGTTGAATTGCAGCGCGACGGCAGTCACCTGGCGAGGGTCGGCGTTCATCTGCGCACGCGTGAGGCCGAGCGGGTCTTGCGCGGGGCTGGCGAAGGTGTTGGCGACCAGGGTCAGGTTGCCGCCCGCGAGCGGCAGCGAGAGCTTGGCGTTTCCCTGCTCGCGGTCGGCGGCGCTGTGGTCGCGGTAGCCGTCGGTGTGGAAGCGGGCGATGCTCGCGATGCCATCGCCGCCCGCAACCGCGCCGCCGAGTTTCGCGCCCATGCGATACATGCCGTAGGAGCCCAAGGCGAAGTCGGCCTCGGCGGCCGGCGGCAGGCCGCCCTCGGTAACGACATTGATCACGCCGCCCGAAGCGTTGCCGTACATGACGGCAAACGGCCCGCGCAGCACCTCTATGCTGCGCGCCGACTGCAGGTCGAAGTGCGAGACCTGGCCCTGGCCGTCGGGAAAGCTCGCCGGGATGCCGTCGGTGATGAGGCGCAGGCCGCGGATGCCGAAGGTGGCGCGCCCGCCGAAGCCGCGCGAGGAGATCTGCAGGTCCTGCGCGTAGTTCTGCCGGTTCTGCACCGAGATGCCGGGCACGCGGTTGAGCGATTCCGACAGGTTGACCATCGGCCGCGCGAAGCGGATGTCGTCGGCGTCGACGCGGTCGATGGACGCGGGCACCTGCAGGCTCGGCCGCTCGGTGCGGGTGCCCGTGACCGTGATGGCGTCGGTGGTCTGGCCTCTTGCTGCTATTGACAGGACCGATGACAAGAGAAGAGCCAGGGCCCGCGTCACTTCAGCCTCGATCCTGTAGGGCCGAGCAAAGTACACCGAAGCTTCGGCGCGCCGCAATGCGGCGTCGCAGCAACTGCTCTAGGCCGCGTCGAGCTCGGCGACCACTTCGCCTTCCTTCACGGCTTCGCCTTCCTTGACGCACAGCTGACGAAGCGTGCCGGCCGCAGGTGCGGTCACAGGAATCTCCATCTTCATGGACTCCAGGATCAGGATCACGTCATCCGCCGCCAGCCGAGCGCCCGGCCGGGCCTCGATCTTCCAGACCTTGCCTGTAACGTCAGCGATGATCTTCATGTATGGCACATGGGAGGTTTGGCGCCGAGGCAAATATACCAATTCGAAACGGGAATCGAGATGGTTGCGGATGCCGGTGGAGATGGGGGACACTTGTGCGGGCAAGCATCCGCGAAGAGACGCTTCGCCTCGCCAAGGGAGAAATCGATGACACCGTTCCGCCTGCGTCGCACCCACCTTCTGTTTTCGAGCACGATCGCCGGCCTGCTGATGGCCGCGCCGGTACTTTCGCAACAGCCTGCGGCCCAGCCCGCGGCCGCGCCTGCCGCGGCACCGGCCGCCCTGCCGCCCGGCTCGCCGCTGATCGGCCGCCCGGAGGGCAACGAGGCCGCCCCGGCGGACAAGCTGCCGATCAGCAAGCTCAAGCTGCCGCCCGGCTTCAACATCGAGGTCTACGCGAGCGGCATCGCCAACACGCGCTCGCTGCGCGTCGGCAGCAAGGGCACCGTGTTCGTCGGCACGCGCTTCGGCAACAAGGTGACCGCGATCGTGCGAAAGGACGGCAAGGTCGAGACCTACGTGGTCGCGCAGGGCCTTTACCGCCCGAACGGGCTCGCCTTCCACAATGGCACGCTCTACATCGCCGAGCTGTCGCAGATCTCCAAGATCGACAACGTGGAGAACGTGCTCGACAACCCGCCCAAGCCGACGGTGATCTACTCCGACCTGCCGAAGGACGAGGCGCACGGCTGGAAATTCATCGCCGTCGGGCCGGACAACAAGCTCTATGTCCCGGTCGGCCAGCCCGGCAACAACGTGCTGCACGACAAGGACCACGGCCAGATCCGCCGGATGAACCTGGACGGCACGGGCGCGGAAGTCGTCGCGCGCGGCGTGCGCAACACCGTCGGCTTCGACTGGAATCCGAAGACGCGCGAGCTCTACTTTTCGGACAACGGCCGCGACTGGATGTCGGAGGACGTGCCGCAGGACGAGCTGAACCGCGTCACCGCGGTCGGCCAGCACTTCGGCGCGCCCCATTGCTACCAGGGCAACCTGCCGGACCCGGAATTCGGCTGGGGCCACTCGTGCAGCGATTTCGTGCCGCCGGTGGCGCTCACCGGGCCGCATTCGGCGGGCCTGGGCATGCGCTTCTACACCGGCAAGATGTTCCCGGCGAAGTACCACAACGCGATCTTCCTTGCGCGGCACGGCTCGTGGAACCGCTCGAAGAAGTTCGGCGGCGACGTCGTCGTGTACTTCCTCAACAAGGACGGCACGGTGAAGTCCTCGGAAGTCTTCCTGTCGGGCTTCCTCGAGAACAACAGCTACATCGGCCGACCGGTGGACGTGGAGGTCATGGCCGACGGCTCGATGCTGCTCTCGGACGACTGGAACGGCGCGATTTACCGGATCACCTACGGCAAGCAGAAGGTCGCGAGCAAGTAGCCTGGTCCGGGCGCTCGTGCGCCTGGTCGCCGCGGCGGGCCTCGCGCTTGCCGCCGGCGCCGGGCTGCGCGCGCAGACGGTGGGCGAGCGCGTCCCGGTCTGCCTCGCATGCCACGGCGAGAAGGGCCAGTCCGCCACGCCCGAGGTGCCCTCGCTGGGCGGCCAGCCGGCGCCGTACCTGCTCATCCAGATCTACCTCTTTCGCGAGGGGCAGCGTGTCGTGCCGCTCATGAACCAGATGGCGAAAGGTCTCTCGGACGACGACCTGCGCGCGCTCTCGGACTCGCTCGCGAAGCTGCCCGCGCCGGCACCCTCGTCCGAGGCGCCCGACCCGGCGCGCATCGAGCGTGGACGCGCGGCGATCACTCGGCATCGCTGCAACAGCTGCCACGGCCTGGACCTCGCCGGGCGCGACAACATCCCGCGCATCGCGGCGCAGCGCGAGGACTACCTCGCGAGGACCCTGCGCGAGTACAAGAGCAACGCGAGGCACGGCTACGACGGCGTCATGGCCGAGGTACTAGGCCCGGTCACCGATGCCGAGATCGCGGATCTCGCGCACAGCATCGCGCGCTACCGGTAAGCGGTGATATTGGATTGCGCGCACCGGCCCGCACCCGCAGGCGCGGTGCTCTATTTCACGGTGATGGGGCTCGGCCGGCCGCTGTTCGCGCGCTGGCAGGGGCGCTAGCGACTCAGACCGCGAAGCGCGACGGCCCGCCTTTTTCGAGGGCTCGCTTCCACGCCGGCCGCTCGTGGAGGCGGCGGATCCAGGCGTCGAGGTCCGGAAAGCTCTTGCGCTGGCCGTAGACCTCGGCGATCTCGCCGACGAAGCTCATCTGGATGTCGGCGCCGCTGAAGAAATCGCCCAGCAGGTATTTGCGGCCTTTCAGGTGGCCGTCGAGATAGCCGAGGTGGTTGGCGGTCTCGCTCTCGATGCGCGGGAACAGGGGCTTGCCGCCTTCGCCGAGCCGCGACACGTAGAGACGCAGCAGCAGCGGCAGCATCGCCGAGCCCTCCGCATAGTGCAGCCACATCTGGTAGTCGTCGTACTCGGGCGTGGCCGGGTCGGGCTGCAGCCGGCCCTTGCCGTAGCGCCGGATGAGGTAGTCGATGATCGCGCCGGACTCGAACACCGTGCGGCCGTCGTCGGTGATGACGGGCGCCTTGCCGACCGGGTGGATCGCCTTCAGCTCCGGCGGCGCGAGGCGCGTCTCGAGTCGCTGGTACTTCCTGATCTCGTAGGGCAGGCCCAACTCCTCCATGAGCCAGAGAATGCGCTGCGAGCGCGAGTCGTTGAGGTGGTGGACGGTGATCATGCGGGCGCCTTGTCGGAGATGCGAACGAGCGCGATCGTCACGTTGTCGCGCGCCTTCGCGGAAAGCGCGGCGCGCAGCAGCGCTTCCGCAGAGCTCTGCAAATCGGCGCCGACGAGCGACGCTATTTGCTCCTCCGGCAGCGTCTCGTAAAGCCCGTCGCAGCACAGCAGGTAGGTCCGGCCGGGCGCGCAGTCCTCGACGTGCAGGTGCGGCTCTACATCGGTGAAGGTCGGCCGGCCGCCGAAGCATTGCAGCAGCATGCTGGAGCGCGCCGCGTCCGAGCCGTGCTTCCAGTTCTGCACGAGGGAATCGTCTACGCTGAGCTGCTTCAGGCCGTCCGTCTCTACGCGGTAGGCGCGGCTGTCGCCCACGTTGAAGACTGCCAGGCTCGCGTCGTGGATCGCGAGGCCGACCGCGGTCGAGCCCATGCCCGCGAGCGCGGGGTTCTCGGCGACATGCGCGTAGAGCTCCGCGTTCACGGCACGCACCGACGCGCCGATCTTGTCCGGG
>Ga0335076_10004751_pt1 | contig 13754 bp, 11 predicted proteins | sample Lox_Sample_25_FD_206717 | JGI IMG/M metagenome (GOLD analysis project Ga0335076, IMG submission 206717) | Soil microbial communities from Loxahatchee National Wildlife Refuge, Florida, United States - Lox_Sample_2.5 | ecosystem: Environmental > Terrestrial > Soil > Wetlands | place: USA... | reverse complement strand
GGTCACTTCGCGCTCGCGCTGCGCGACTACACGCACTCCACCGCGCCGAACCGCCGCTTTCCCGACCTGATCACGCAGCGGCTCCTCAAGTGCGCGCTCGCCGGCGCGCGCAGCCCGTACTCGAACGGCGAGCTCAACGCGTTGGCGAGTCACTGCACCGAGCAGGAGGACGCCGCCACGAAGGTGGAGCGCACGGTGCGGAAGTCCGCCGCGGCGCTGCTCCTGTCGTCGCACGTCGGCGAGACGTTCGACGCGCTCGTGACGGGCGCGTCGTCGAAGGGCACGTGGGTGCGCATCGCGCATCCCGCGGCGGAGGGTATGCTGGTGCGCGGCGCCGAGGGCGCCGACGTGGGGGACAAGCTCAGAGTGAAGCTCGTCCGCACCGACTTCCAGCGCGGGTTCGTCGACTTTGCGCGAGCCTGAGACGCGCGACCCGGCGAGCGCCGATCCCGCGCTCGACCCGGCGCGGCAGCCTCCACCCACGAGCTCGACCGAGGACTGGGGCAAGGGCACGCGCGACGTGCAGGAGCACAGGCTGTTGCGCGGCCCCGGCCCGCGGCGCAGCGAGCTCTTGCACGCGCTGCGCATCTTCCGCGAGTGCGTGCGCGGCTTCCGCACGCTGCACTTCGTGGGCCCGTGCGTCACGGTCTTCGGCTCCGCGCGCTTCGAGGAGAACCATCCGTACTACGCGCTCGCGCGCTCCGTCGGCGCGAAGCTCGCCGATGCCGGCTTCACGGTCATGACGGGCGGCGGCCCGGGCATCATGGAAGCGGCGAACCGCGGCGCGAAGGACGCGGGTGGCACGTCCGTCGGCTGCAACATCACGCTGCCGACGGAGCAGCGGCCCAATCCTTATCTCGATCGCTGGGTCGAGGTGAAATACTTCTTCGTGCGCAAGATGCTGCTCGAGAAATACTCCTATGCGTTCATCGCCATGCCCGGCGGCATCGGCACGCTCGACGAGATCTTCGAGACCGCCGTCCTCATCCAGACGCGCAAGATCAAGGACTTCCCCATCGCGCTGATGGGCAGGAGCTACTGGACCCCGCTCCTCGACTACCTGCGCGACTACCCGCTCGCCACCGGCACGATCGATCCCGAGGACATCCAGCGCTGGATCGTGAGTGACTCCCCCGAAGAAGTCGTCGAGCTGATCCGGGAGCGCGCCACGCGCCAGTTCATGCTCACGTACGGACCCAAGGCGAGGTGGTGGTTGGGGGAGAGATGAGTGGCGCGCGGCTTGCACGATCGGTCCTGCGAGAGCGCCCCTCTGCGCTCGGCGAGGCAAAATGAAGAACCTACTTGCAATCGCTACTCGTGGTGCACTCGCGGTCGGCCTGCTCCTGTGCGCGGCCGCGCCGTCGCCGGCGCGCGCGGCCGTCAGCGTCTCGATCGGCGCGCCGTCGATCGACATCGGGATCCACTTCGGCGCGCTGCCGGCACTGACGGTCGTGCCGGGGACTCCCGTCTACTACGCGCCGAGCGTCGACGCGAACTTCTTCTTCTACGACGGGATGTATTGGGTCTACCAGGGCGACCACTGGTACGCGAGCTCCTGGTACAACGGACCGTGGGCGCTCGTCGATCCGGAGATCGTGCCCGTGTTCATCCTGCAGGTGCCGGTGCGCTACTACCGGCGGCCGCCGGAGTTCTTCCACGGCTGGGCGCGCAACGCGGCGCCGCACTGGGACGAGCACTGGGGGCACGACTGGGCGGGGCATCACGTGGCGTGGAGTCACGTCGACAAGAGTCACGTGCCGCGGCCTGCGCCGATTCCGGCCTACCAGCGCAAGTACAAAGGCAACACCTATCCCCAGGTCGAGCAACAGCGCGCTCTTCACACCGTGAAGAACTACAAGTACGAGCCGCGCGAGCCGGTCGTGCGCGACCACTACGCGCAGCACGCACGGCCCGAGCCGCCGCATCCGCAAGCGGGCGGTCCGCACGGCGGCGGTCCGCCGGGCGAGCACGGCCGCTAGAGCTAGGCGCGGCTCTCGGGTCGAGGCGCCGGCGCCGGCGCGGCGGCCTCGGCCTGACTCCGCACCGCGCGCTCGGGCCGGTACATCTTGGTGCGGCCGTTGAAGGTCGCCCCGCGCGCGATCACGAACGACGGCGTCTCGACGTCGCCGTGCAGGCGGCCGGTCGCGTGGAGCACGATCTCGCGCGTGGCGACGATGTCGCCCACGACCGCGCCGCGGATCTCGACGGCGCGCGCGCGGATCGGCGCCTCGACGGCGCCGCTCTCGGAGACGAACACGCTCGCCGCGCTCTCGATCTCGCCGCGCAGCTCGCCGTCCACGCGGAGCGACTGCGACACGACGAGGCGCCCGTTCATCTCGACGCCGCGGGCGATCACCGCGACGTCGGGCTCGGGCTGGACCGGCTCGGCGTCGGGTGCGGCCGCCGCCACCGGCTCCTCTTCCGGAACACCCACCACCAGACGCCGCCAGCCCCCGAAACGCGTCTCCATGCCGAACTCCTCGCCACTGCCCACGGTTCGCCGCAGGAGCTGCGGCTTCACGAGCACGCATCGGCGCAGGCGGGATCGACCTTGAGACGGCTGGCTACGGCCCGCTGAACACCTTTCCCGAGTGACTCTCGTCCCGCGGCTGCGACAGGTACGCCGCCTTCGGGTCGTACTCGCTCGCGCCTGCTTCGACCCAGCGCGCGAGCTCGGCGCGGCCCACCACGAACCAGTGCACTTCATCGGGCCCGTCGGCCAGGCGCAGGGTGCGCTGGCTCGCGTACATGTCGGCCAGCGGGGTCCACTGCGACACGCCGGTCGCGCCGTGGATCTGGATCGCCTCGTCGATGATCTTGCACACGCGCTCGGGCACCATGGCCTTCACGGCGCTGACCCACACGCGCGCGGCCGAGTTGCCCAGCACGTCCATCGCCTTGGCCGCCTTCAGCACCATCATGCGCATGGCCTCGATCTCCACGCGCGCGCGCGCGATCACCTCGGTGTTCTTCCCCAGGTTCGCCAGGCGCTTGCCGAACGCCTCGCGCGTGAGCCCGCGCTTCGCCATGAGCTCGATCGCGCGCTCGGCGGCGCCGATCGAGCGCATGCAGTGGTGGATGCGGCCCGGGCCGAGCCGCACCTGCGAGATCTCGAAGCCGCGGCCCTCGCCGAGCAGGATGTTCGCCTTCGGCACGCGGCAGTCGTCGAAGCGCAGGTGCATGTGGCCGTGCGGCGCGTCGTCCTTCCCGAACACGTGCATGGGACCCAGGATCTCGACGCCCGGGTTGTCGGTCGGCACGAGGATCTGCGACTGGCGCAGGTGCGGCGGCGCGTCGGGGCTCGTCTGCACCATCACGATCATGATCTTGCAGCGCGGATCGCCGGCGCCCGAGATGTAGTACTTCTCGCCGCTGATCACCCACTCGTCGCCGTCGAGCACGGCGCGGCACGAGATGTTCTTCGCGTCCGACGACGCCAGGTCGGGCTCGGTCATCGCGTACGCCGAGCGGATCTCGCCCGCGAGCAGCGGCTCGAGCCAGCGCTTCTTCTGCTCGGGCGTGCCCACGCGCTCGAGCACCTCCATGTTGCCCGTGTCGGGCGCCGAGCAGTTGAGGCACTCCGACGCCAGCGGGTTCTTGCCGAGCTCCGCGGCGATGTATGCGTAGTCGAGGTTCTTGAGCCCTTCGCCGGTGTCGGCGTCGGGCAGAAAGAAGTTCCACAGGCCCTGCTTCTTGGCCTTCGCCTTCACCGAGTCCAAGAGCTCGAGCTGCCCGGGCGCCCACGACCAGCGCTCGGCGCGGCTCGCGCCCAGCCGGTGGAACTCGGCGGTGATCGGCTCGACCTCCTGCTTCACGAAGGCCTTCACCTTCGCCAAGAGCGGCTTCGCCCCTTCGGACATGCGCAGATCGAACAGCTCGTCGGTGTTCTCGAGCCCGGCCATGGTCGTCTCCTTGCGTTGGCCTCCAGGGTACCATCCCGGCATGGTCACCTTGCCGCACCACGTCGAGTTCCTGTCCGATGCCTGGCTCGAGCAGGCGCGCCGCCACCTGGAGCGCGAGCTCGAGCAGCGCAAGGAGCGGCTGGCCGGCTGCGCGTTCTCGGTGGCGGAGCGCTTCACGCACGCGCCGCCGCACCTCGGCTTTCCGGGCAACGTCGCGCAGTGGAGCCTCCGCTGCGACGATGCGAAGGCGCACGTGTCGCGCGACTTCGACGAACGCGCCGACGTGGTGGTCGAGGGCGAGTACCAGGTCGCGCTCGGAGCCGCGCAGTCCGTGGGCGCGCTCGCGCCCGGCGTGATGGAGAAGACGTTCCGCGAGCTCGCGCACCGCCACGGCAAGGACGCCCTGCGCATGCGCGGCATGCTGAAGGCGCCCGCCGCGCGCGAGCTCCTGGGCTTGCTGCACGACCACCTGGCTCGCCGCACGGTCGAGAACCCCGACCTCGCCCGCCGCGCCGAGCGGCTGGGCATCGCGCTCAACGTCCGTGAGGTGGAAGAGCAGGGCTACACCGTTCTGGAACGCGCCATCAGCCCCGAGTTCGCCGACGAGCTGCGCGACGCGACGCTGCGCGCGCTGCTGCCGCACAACACGTTCACGCTGCAGTGGATGCTCTACCAGGGCCCCGAGTTCGAGCGCATCGCGCAGCACGCCGAGCTCATGACGTTGATCGACGCCTCGCTCGGGCGCGGCGCCGTGATCGGCTCGCTCAGCTCGATTCGCCGCGGGCCTGGCCCCGGCCAGATCCCGCTGCACACCGACTACTCCATGGTGCCCGAGCCGTACCCCGAGTTCGCCATGACCGGCGTGGGCGTGTGGGCGTTCGAGGACTGGACCGTCGCTTCGGGTCCCACGTGGATCATCCCCGGCAGCCACCGGCGGCGCCGCGGCCCGCGCCCCAACGAGAGCAAGGAGGGCGGCGTGCCGATCGAGATGCCCAAGGGCTCGGTCGTCTACTTCACCCACGGCGTGTGGCACTGGCAAGGTGAGCGCAGCGAGCCGGGCGAGCGAGTCAGTCTGCACTCACACTTCAACCGGGGCATCCTGCGCAGCCTCGAGCCCAAGCGCGTGGACGTGCAGATGATGCACCGCAACGCGCCGCGGCTCGGCGAGATGCTCGGCGAGGACGATTGGTTCGACAAGCTGTCCGCGTCGGGCCGCGACCAGCTGCGCGCCGCCTACATGATCCGGCTGCAGGCGTTCACGGACAAGAAGAAGCAGGAGCTCTTGCAACGCACGGCCTGAGCCGCGTCAGCCGCGAGAGCGCGCGCAGCTCCTCGGGGACGCTGTCGAACGGGCTTGGGGACATCTCCGCTCCTTTGCTCCGCGCCCGGTGGCGGCCGATCTGCGGCGCTCTGCCGCGAGAGCACGGTTAGACCCTAGTCGTGGAAGCTCTGAAGGGTCACGACGCGCTCTACGAGACCTCGAAATACCTGCTCTACCACAACCCGCCGCGACCGGACGTTCCGGAGCGCTGACTCAAGCGGGCTCGCCGTGCCCCGATCTCCGCTGTCGAGTCACCGCCCCTTGCCCGAACTCAGCGCACCGATCGGAAGGTCTCGCGCAGGTCTTCCGTCAACAATTGCGGCTGCTCCCACGCCGCGAAGTGGGTGCCGGTGTCGTGGCGCTTGTAAAAGACGAGGTGGGGATAGGCCGCGCGAGTCCAGCTTTCCGGCGCCTGGTAGATTTCGTGCTTGAACGCACTGACCCCGGTCGGCAGAGGCACTCCGCGAGGATCGAAGAAGCCTCCCCTCCCGCCCCGGACTTCCCAGTAGAGGCGGCCCGACGAGACCGCGGTGTTGGTCAGCCAGTAGAGCGTCACATTGTCGAGGATGTCGTCGCGCGTCAGGCCTTCCTTCGAACCGTCGAACACACTGGCAATGAGCCGGTAGCTCTGGATATCGTGGTCGAGTATCCAAGCCGCCAGGCCAATGGGTGAGTCCGAGAGGCCGTAGAGTGTCTGCGGGCGGTTCCGCATCTCGATCGCGTAGCCAAGCCCGTTCACGTAGAAGTCGGTGAGCTGGTCCCAAGCATACTTCTCGTCCGCAGAGAGGTTGGCGGGCGGAGGGCCGGCAGGAAGCGCCTTGCGGATCTCTTCGGGAAGCGAGGCCGGCATGTTGGTGTGGATCGCGAGCAGGCCGGGCGGCTGCTGCAGCGCCATCACCTCGGTCACGGCATTGCCCCAGTCGCCGCCCTGGGCGACGTAGCGCGTGTAGCCGAGCCGCTTCATCAACACATCCCACGCGCGGGCGATATGGACCACGTCCCAGCCCGGCGCCGTCGGCTTGCCCGAGAAGCCGTAGCCTGGAAGTGAGGGAATCACGACGTCGAATGCGTCTTCCGCCTTGCCGCCGTAGGCGGTCGGGTCCGTCAGCGGGCCGATGATCTTCAACTGCTCGATGACCGATCCGGGCCAGCCGTGGGTGATGATCAGCGGAAGCGCGTTGGGATGCTTCGACTTCACATGGATGAAGTGGATGTCGAGCCCGTCGATCTTGGTGATGAAGTTCGGGTAGGAGAAGATCCGCGCTTCGGCGCGGCGCCAATCGTGGTGGTTCGCCCAATAGTCGGCGAGCTTCTGGATCGTCGCGAGCTTCACCCCCTGCGTATCATCCCCGACGGTCTCGCGATCGGGCCATTTCGTCGCCTTGATGCGGCGCTTGAGGTCGGCGAGCTGTGGGTCGGTCGCGTGGAACTTGAAGGGTCGGATCGACGTGTCGCCGGCCGGCTGGGCCGCGGCGGGCTCATCCGAAGCCGGCGAACCAGCGCCCGCGAAGAGCACCACGGCCACGATGCCGATGATCGTCGACGCGATGGGCGAAGGAACGGTGAGCGCGAACGCTCGGAGGCGTGGGATGTGCGGTCGCATCGAGCTCTCCCATGGCACATGAGGTGTGCTCGACTCTCCCATGGCCGCAGCACGACGTCCACCGGCGACTCGGCATCGGACTCACGAGCGGCTCGCCACCGCCGACCGGTCGTCATCACGAACGCGGTGACGACATGCCCGAGGTCAAAGATTGGACGTGGCGCGGTCGAGACCTCCTCGTCCTGAACTGCGGCTCGAGCACGTTCCGCTGCGGAGCTGCGCCGGGCGCGGCGTGAGACCCACCGCGAGCGCGACCGAGAACAGAAGTGACTACAGGGCGTTGCGCCCCCAGGCTGATGTTCACCACCAGGATGAAATTTCTGCAGTTGATGGATGCTGACCCGCTGGGGGCCCTGAAATCCTACGGGCTGACACAGCTGAAGCTTGTCGCTGCGTTGATGTCGCCCGCGCCATTGTATTTCGGCCAGGCCGGATAGCGGCACAGCGGCCTCGTCCGGCCCCGGGTAGTGTCGTCCGCAGCGACCGGGTCGGACGGTGCGACGCCCGTTTCGACCCAGTGATCCAGAGCCGCAAGCGAGTCCCAATCCACGATGAAGGCCCCGCCGCCATGACCGTAGCCCGGGACTGTATAGAAGCGCGCGAAACCATCGACGTTGGCCGCGCCCAGCTTTTGCACGACCGACTTGTAGTAGTTCTCAGTCCGGCCGACCGGGATCAAGGAATCGTCCAGGCCATGGACGAGGATGAGCTTCCCGCCATGGCGATCGAACGTGGAGAGGTCGGGCTCGGCCGCGTCGAGCAGAGAGCTCAGCTCGCTCAGCCGCGATCGCCAGGCGCCAGGGTTCTCGAGGTCCAACGCGAGGGGATTGATGATCGGATCGCGCGTGACCACGCCGCGCGCGAACACGTTGAAGAAGATGTAGTGGAGCGGCTCAGTCGGGGCCAACGGAGGCGGCGTTGGCGCGCTGGCGCCGAGGCCTGATATCCGCGCCGTCAGGTCAACGCCGCTGAACACGTGGTGGCCTGGAATTCCGGTCTCGCCGCTGGCCAAGGGGAAGCTCAAATGAAGGTCGGTCGCCATGACCTTGAGCGCCGCGATCTGCGCGTCGCTGAGGCACGTATCGCCGTTGTCCCTTCCGCTTGGACAGCGAAGCTGGGCGACATCGAACTTGCAGTCTGCCGGGTTGGAGATGATCCCGTCGCGCGCCCCGTCGCCCGCGTCGCACGCGGCCACGACGGCGTTGTGGAGAAGCGCCTGCTTGGCCGGACCGGGGTATGCGCCGGGCGCGGCGAGGGCCCGCGAGTCCCGGCCAAAAGCCACGAGCAGCGGCACGTCACCCGCGGCCGGGTAGTAGGAAATCGCGCCATCGCAGTCCGCCCCCCACCGTTGCGCCACCACCAGCGCCTCACGCCCGCCTTCCGAAGCGCCGACGAAATACATTCGGCGAGGCGCATGGCCGTAGCAGGCGCGGATCAGGGCGAGCGCGAGATCGTGGGTCTTCTTCAGCTGGTCGCCGGCATAGTTGGCCAACACCTCGTCGTTCATGAACGCCGCCGCCTGGGCGTCGGCGTCGAACGGGTTGGGCACGCTGTGGCCGCCATCGCTGCCGAACGTCGCGTAGCCGAGGGCGAGCGGCGCGGCTTGCGTCGCTGCGCCAGGTCCCGGGCCATCGGCAGTGATGAGAAAGCCGTCCATTCCGCCGCCGCCCATCTGCACGGCCATGCCGTTCCACTGAGTGGGAAGGTTCAGCCGCACCGTGATTGGCTGCGCGTGGGGATCCACCGGCGAGATCTGCGCCAACACCTCGCAGTATTCGGGCTTCGCGGCGGCCCCTGAGCCGCTGGCCGGCTGCAGCGTCGCGCTCTGCACATGCGCGCCGGAGGTGGGAAGTTTGATCTCGCCGGCAGGGACGGTCATCTCCGAAAGCGCGCTGCAGGCAGCCGCGGCGTCTGCGGCCGCCGGCGCCGCGCTGACGTCGCCCCCCGTCATCAAGCTGAGGCTTGCGACGAATGGGCCGACCGCCGCCGCGAGACGGATCGAACGTTGCGACATGCTCCTTGTTTCCTCCCAAACGGTGATGCGAGCGCGCCTACAGGGGCAGGCCGACCAGTACGGCGCTGTCGCGCCAGAGCTTTCCCATCACGGCGTCGTCCCTGGCCAGCTCCGAGGGCTCTGGCCACAACAGTTGGCGTTTGACTTGCGACGCGTAGAGTCGCCCGCCAGGCGGCGCGATCTTGCCAAGCGCCAAGTCAGCCAGGAGCTGCCCGCCGGTGCCGGCCGTGTTCATGCGCTGAAACGGACTCACGATCGGCACGACCAGTCCAAACAGCAGCTTGAATGCGCGCGAATGGTTGCGCGTGAGCTTGGTCCCCGGCGTAAAGCCCGGATTGAACGCGACCACGCGCAGGCGGCGCTCTCGCGCGACGGCCGACGAAGCGAGCGCGCGCGCTGTGAGAATGTTGCAGAGCTTCGAGGCCGCGTAGGCGCGCAGCATCGCCATCGGGTCGCGCGCGCCCGGAATGAGCTTCACCTCGCCGTGGGCCAGCCTGCGGGCGTCGGCATGTTCGGGGGGCGCTATCCCATTGGTGACCGGGTCGTGGAGACTGCTGGTGGTCAGCACCACGATCGCGCCTTCCGCCAAGCGCGGGGTCAGCAGTCGGAGAAGCAGGTAGTGGGCCAGGTGGTTGGCGGCGAACGTTGTCTCGAATCCATCCTCGGTGCGCTGGGCGATGTTGCCGACCTGCAAGCCGGCATTCAGCAGGAGCACGTCGATAGGACTCTCGCCAAGGCTCTCTCCGGCCGCCGCCGCGAAGCGGCGGACGCTGTCCAGCTGGGTCAGATCGAGCGGAAGGGCTTCGACGCTTGCGGGAGGCTTGCCGCGCGCGCCCAGAACTATCCGAACGTCTGCCTCTCGCTGCATGCGCTCAACGGCGGCAAGCCCGATCCCCGCCGTCCCGCCGGTCATGACGATGGTCTTCATGGGACCGCCGGGTGAGCCGGCCAAGCAGGGCGGGCGACACAGACGCGGTCGCAGGCGCTCCAACGGTGCTCGAGGGCGACCACCGCCCACGATGCGATGGCGCTGCGAATTCCCGGATCATTGCGTCGACGGTTCATAGATCGAGCGATCACTCTAGTTATACGAGCGACGCTTCGGCGTCAATGATTATTAGATTGCGCGCTCTAGATTCTCCGCTCCCTCCGAAGTCGGTTGCTGGCGTTCCCAAATCCAGACTTGTGCTGAAGGGGGCGTCCGCAGAGGGCAAGCCGCGTCGAGGCTCGCCACGGGGCCAGATGGCCCAAGGCTCGAGGGGCGAGCGGCGCCTGGACGCCAACGACTGCGACACCTGCGCGCGACCGGAGGTTCGGGCCGCAAAATAGGAGCTAGAGTAGGCGCTCTAGAATCGAGGGATCATGGTGCGGAAGGTCGACCCCGTCAAACACGAGGAGAAGCGCGCAGAGATTCTCGATGCAGCGGAGCGCTGCTTCGCGCGCCACGGTTTCCATGGCGCGACCATCGCGCAGATATGCGCCGAAGCGAAGATGAGCCCTGGGCACCTCTATCACTACTTTCCGACGAAGGAGGCGATCGTCTGGGCGATCGCTGGCGCGGGCCTGGCGTATGCGACGTCGCGGTCGGCGCAGATCCTGTACGGCGCGCACCCGATCAAAACCCTGGTCGCGGAAATCGAACTGATCAACGCCGGCCATGAAAAGGCTGGGCCGGGGGTCTTGCTCGATGTGCTGGCCGAAGCCGGCCGAGACCCCGCCGTCGGCGAGATACTGCGAGAGAGCAGCGCCAGCATGCGGGTGCTTGTGGCCGACTTCCTGCGCAGGGGCCAAGTGAACGGTCAGATCGACCCCGACCTCGATACGGACACGGCGGCCGCGGTGCTGATCAGCATCATCGACGCCTCCAAGGCCTTGTCGATTCGAGCCCCCAATCTCAACCGCAAACGGCGCTCGAAGGCGCTCGAACGGCTGATCACGCGGTTCCTCTCCCCGCCCAGCGAGGCCGAGAACGCCTAGCCGTGGAGGGCCGGCCTGACTCCGACACGATCGAGATACTGCTCGAGGACTGACAGCTCGCCGGAGGAGACGATTGCGCCGACATATCCGTCCGGGCGCACCAGCACCCAGTCGCCCGCCGCCACCCCGTATGCGGCCTGCAGATGTCCCGACACATCTTGGAGGTCACCGTCTCGGCCGACGATGTGAACGTGCAGGCCGCTTCTCGCAGCGATTCGAGTCTGTGGCGCCGGCTGATGGCCGAGCAGCGTCCAATGCGGCCCGGTGAAGAGCTCGAACAATCGCCGCGCTTGGCCTGCTGCGCCGCGAAGCGGCGCATCTGGCGCGCGATCACCCGCCAATATCCCGCGCTCACGGGCTGGCGCCTCCAAGGCGAGTGAGGAGCCGGGGTATCCAAGATCCAATTGATGGACTTCGCGACCGCGGCGCATGGACCCGCGCTTCGCCGCTTCCAGGAGCGATGTCGCGAGCCCCAGCATCTCGGCGGCGACCGGCCGGCGTTCTTCCTCGTACGTTGCCAGGAGTGTCTCGGGCGCACCTCTCAGCACCGCGGCCAACTTCCAGCCGAGGTTGTATGCATCCTGAACGCTGGTGTTTAGCCCCTGCCCTCCAGTCGGTGGGTGAGTGTGCGCGGCGTCGCCGCCGAGAAAGACGCGTCCCTCTTGGTAACGATCCGCCAGGCGAGCGTTCATGGTGAACGCGGAAGCCCACGCGACCGAGTGGATCTTGATTTCCCTGTGACTGGTGCGGCGAGCAATCAGCGAGTCGAGGCCCGCTGCGGAGAGATCGACGTCGCCCTCGAGCGGAATCGGCGCCTGCAGCTGAAACAGGTCCGTGCCGGGCAGCGGGCAGAGAGAGAGCTGGCTCTCCATCGATCCCTCGTTGAAACGATGCCACGCATCACGGCCGACTCCGCTGCAGAGCACGTCGGCGACGACGGCGCGCACGCCGAGTGTCTCGCCGGGAAAGCCGATGTCGAGGCGGTGTCGCACGAAGCTCCGTCCACCATCGGTCCCCACGAGATACCGAACGCACGCGCTCTCGACGCCGGCAGGCCCCGCCAGCTCGGCAATCACGCGTTCGGGATCCTGCTCGAAACCCGTCAGCTCGACGCCGAATTCGGGTCGATGACCGAGCTCGGCGAGACGCTCGCGCAGCACTGCCTCGGTCAGGAACTGGGGCACGAGAAGCGGGATGTGGTAGGGCTCGTCCGGGGTCGCGTCCGCGGCCTCCATGATCAGTGACTCCTGGTACGTGCCATCCTCGCGATATTCGCGCTGCGGCGGATACACGCCGCCCGCGGCGACGAGACGATCCAGGATTCCCAGGTCCTCGAAGATCTCCTGGCTGCGCGGCTGGATGCCCTTGCCGCGCGAGCCGAGAAACGGCTCGTCGAGCTTGTCGATCAGCCGGAAGGCGACGCCGCGACGGGCCAGCTCGATGGCGAGGGTGAGTCCGGCGGCCCCAGCGCCGACGATCAGCACGTCACAGGAACCGATGGTCACGGCTCGAGCCTCATTAGGTGTATAATACACACATAGCCGGATCCGTCGGGGGTGTCGATGAAGCGTGTGCGCAATAGGAGGAGCCAGCTCCGAGAGCTGCACGGCGCCATGGTCGATCTCGTCGTGCTCATGAATCGCCCGCAGCGAGATCAGGCACTCCTGAAGGGGGCGGGGATCGCTCTCGACCGAGCGCTCTTCCCCTTGTTGGTCGGGATCGAGCGCTTCGGGCCGATTGCCGTCGGTGATCTGGCGGATCGCGCCGGTCGCGATCACACTACCATCAGCCGCCAGATCGCGAAGCTCGTCGACTTGGGGCTCGTCGACTCGCGGCCGAGTGCGCGCGATCGCCGCGTCAACGAGGCGACCATCACCAGACGCGGGCAGAAGCTGGCGGCGGCGTTGCAGGGCGCCCGCCAGAGGATTGCCGAGCCGATCCTCTCCAAGTGGAGCGAGAAGGACTTCCGCACGCTCGTGCGATTGATGCGCCGGTTCGTCGATGACTTGATCGCGCTGCCCGAGAGCGCGGACGAATCCAAAGCGTGAGCAGCACGACTGACTGACTCGAGCCGGCCAATGCAGGGTCGGTGACGAACGGTGTTGGAGCGTTGCCCATTGCACGATAGATGCCTACCTGGCGGCGCACCGAAAACGGAGGCTTGGCCGATCCTCGGGAGTGCGACCTGAGTCCTGGCGTGGCTGACCCACCGAGCACGCGCGAGGAGATGGATGAGCCGCGCTCTTGTCCCGACTTCCGTCTTCGGCCTGCCAACTAGACCACAGATGTTTGCGCCGAAGAGGCCGGGTACCTAGCGACGCCCACGCATTGCCCGCGCAGCGAACTCTCGAAACCGAAACCACGCGAGCCGACGCCCGGACTCGAACCGGGGACCTGCTGATTACGAATCAGCTGCTCTACCAACTGAGCTACGTCGGCGCAGGGACGATCTCGGAGGCGGCGCCCGGAGGCGCCGCGGGCGAGAAGGCATAGCCCAACCCGGCGCCGCGCGCAGGTCGGCGGGTCTATGCTGGCGGCGGAGGGCGTCCCCTTGGCGGCGCGCGGGCTGGCGGGCTGGTTCTATCGCGGCGGGAAGCCGAACGCGGTGGCGTGGTGGTTGAACCGGATCGGCGGGGCGGTCTACGCGCTGGGCATCTTGCCGAACTACGCGGTCGAGCTGGAGGTCGTGGGGCGGCGCTCGGGCCAGCCGATCCGCTTCCCCCTGGTGATGGCCCTGTTCGAGGGCGAGCGATACCTGGTGTCGATGCTCGGCGCCGACGTCGCATGGGTGCGCAACCTGCACGCCGCCGGCATGCGCGCGGTGCTGCGCCACGGGCGCGTCGAGCCGGTGCGGCTCGAAGAGGTGCCCGTCGAGCTGCGCCCGCCGATCCTGAAGGCGTACCTGCAGCGCGCGCCGGGCGCGCGCCCGCACATCCC
>Ga0335076_10004747_pt1 | contig 13767 bp, 14 predicted proteins | sample Lox_Sample_25_FD_206717 | JGI IMG/M metagenome (GOLD analysis project Ga0335076, IMG submission 206717) | Soil microbial communities from Loxahatchee National Wildlife Refuge, Florida, United States - Lox_Sample_2.5 | ecosystem: Environmental > Terrestrial > Soil > Wetlands | place: USA... | reverse complement strand
TCGAACGATTTATATTTCGATCTGAACTGCCCACGACAGCAACATCGTCATGATCATAGTCATGAGGCGTAGTGAGCAATCTTGTAGCATTGCGCGTAACAGCATTAATGTGGATTGCAGGTAATATCCAAATATGCAATATATCATTTGCTGATTGCCCAGAGAATAGGACCCCATTGAAGAACGAGAGGTCAAACGTTTCGAGCGAGGTAAATCCGAAATCAGCATTATGCTCACGTCGCAGCTTCATAAGCGACAGGATTTGATCTCAGCTTTCAGGAACGTAAATGACATCATTGAGAGTGAGTCATTTGCCATTACTATCTGTTAATGTAATCAATCCAGTGCTCCATGCAAGTTCGGTCTTGCCGGCGAACCCTTTTACTCGTACTTTCTAATTTGTGTAATCACAATAATTGCATAGAGTGTTCTTGAACGGCGTAATATATGCGTTAGCTGCAGAATCGATAATCCATGCATGGGGATCTCCAGCCTGTACTGCAGTCGCTGTATTGACTATTAGGCATGTAACGTTAACAGAGAACTCGTGAGGCTTGTTGACACTTGAATGATACGAAGATTCGAAATTCTGTTTTGACTGGTTGGTAGTTTGCTGATCTCAGCGATCTTGCTTGGCTGCGTAGCATTCCTCTAAACTGTGCTCTTATCTATTGTAGAATTTGCAGTACTTATCAGAATCATATGGCCATTGCCTTCTGCATTGACTGCGTCTTTGGCATTTTCTGCGATTACCGTACTTGCCTTGTTTGGGTTGATATTGACCTTGATAGGGTCATTTGCCTGGTTTGGACTTGTTTCGGTCATTGTTCCGTTCATCAAGTCGAACATTCAGAGCTTTGACTGCTTGCTGGAGCTCTGTTGTGAGAGGTTTTGCTTCAGGTGCAGTGATATCGACATGTTTCTCAGGCGGTTGTTTGTTTCTCGCTGCGTTGACTCTGACCTCGGCATACAGTTGCTGTGTAGTCATCTGCTCAAGTTGAGGACCTTTGGCATTGATGAACGTTTCCCATTTCTCAGCTGACACCTTGTTGGTCATGAAGGTATAGAGAAATATGAGAATAACGACGGATTCTGCGAGATTGAACATGTTCATGGACTTGTTATAATTAACCTCATAAATAAACTGTTCGAATCGATTGATGTAGTCATTAATGGATGTCTTTTCATCCTTCTTGAGTAGGGCTAGGTCGTTCGAGGCTCGAACATACTTAAAATTGGAGGATCTGCCATATTCGTCACGAAGTCTTCTCCAAATCGCAGCTGTATCATCTTGGATATTGACCAATTTGAGAAGTTCAGCATTGGGTAGACAGCGGATCATTGCCTCTCTAGCACATTTGTAGTCATCTTGCCATTTGCTGACTCTGGCACGCAGAGCCGGTGGAATTGCACAAGGTGTATCGTTATGGTTGCGAGGCGTAGAATCTGGATCTGAGCCATCACCAATACCGAGGATTTTGTGAAGCTTGAGCATTGCTTTAGTAGTGACTTCCCATATTTTAAATTCATCAGGCTTGAAATCGCGAAGTGTAATCTTCTTGATTTGGGCTGTGTGTTCTGCCATCGAGGTTTGCAAGGTTTGCAAGGTTTGCGAGATATGAGAATTGCGTATTTGAGGAATTGCGTGTTCAGGAATTGCGAGGAAGTGGGATGTTAGCTGCTATATCTAGTCGCCGAGTTCGCATTTTTCGCCGAGTTGGATGCTAGGTTCAGCAAGAGCGGAGTATTCGGCTAACCTTACTCGCAATTCGAATAGAATACCGAATTTGGTTTTATTACCATCGGATGTGATCATCATCCTGAGGGCTGTACTCGAAAATAGCTTGCAATTGTATTAGCTGTGTGCAGTGCAATTCCAACAGCTAGACGTATTACTGGTGATATAGCAAACTGTGGTCCCGCAATTGATAATGCGAAGCCCTGGGATTGGCTCTGATGGTGGGAAGATTAAAATAGAGTTGTGCCAGAATCGCCATTGAGCCGCGAGAGTACACTCGCTACTAGAATTGAGAGATAAGTAGTTCCGATATCGGAGTTCTAAATGCAGGAATAGGGCGACTGCACAAACTGCACACGCCATGAAGAGTCATCTCTCCGTACCGCAGCAGGTGCACAGGATTTGACCGTTGAGAATTTTACCTAGATTGCGCCGTGAGGGATTTTAAGGCCCTTATGCACAGTGTGGGATTTTAAGACCCGTGGGATTTCGAGACCCTTGCACTTTGCGCTTTGAGGCAGAGCTCTGTAGCTCATTATGAGGAATTTGACCTTGTGCAGTAGGATTTGACTTTGTCTCATTGAGGATTTGACTTTGCTTGCAACGGAAATTAACGTGTGCGAAAGGATTTGACCTCGGAATAGAGAGGATTTGACCGTTGCACAATAAGGAATTTGACCTCGATCTGTATGCAGGAATTTTACCTCGATTACCATGCTTTGAGGATTTGATCTGTATATGTGGGAGCTCGACCTACAGTTTAGTAGTATGCATGTGTAGTAAGATTGGTAGAGTGGGGATTGGCAATCTGGGCTCATAACCAGTAATGTCCGCTAGTCGATCCAAACTGGGGACCGACCGGTAGCCGACCGACATTTGTCGGCTCTTGGATCAAGTCGGGTTGCCTTTTTTGTAACCGAAGTGGATCTCGGCTCGACCCGGGTTTTCCAAGGATACCACATCGAGCGAGCCAGTTTCATGAGCATGTTGGTCCGACATTGCATTGAGCGACCCAGTTTGATGGTCTTTGTAACCTGATATTTTTAATGTGACCGGAAAATTCAAATTAACGTGATTTCCAATCAATCCCATCACAATTCCCGTTACACATCCTAGCCTCGGTCTGATCGGGCTGACAATGCCAAAACCCGACATCTACTTGGTTTGGTCGGCCGAAAAAAGTCAAAAACCTGACATCTACTCGGTCTGATCGGGCCAATCAACCAAACCAACCGAAAGTCCATTCAGTTGAGCTGATCAGTCTTGAGAATATCACCAGTCAACTCGAATTAACTCCTGGACCGAGATCCAACTCGACCGGCGGACATTACTGCTCATAACCTGTTGAGCGGGGTGTAGGTTATATATGCGCAGTGATAGATGTGTTGAATGCATAAATTGACTTGTCTGGCGCATGTGGGCGCTGTGCCATCTTTATATACATGATATATGATGTGGTGGTACAAGCGCATATAATAATAGCGACAGCTATAATTATCGCTATTCGTCCAACAGAAACACACGACCGAGGACAAATCCGGAACACGCCCCCTCTCCATTGGTTCCTTCGGAAGTTAAATGTTCCAATCCTTGGAAAAATTCCTTGGTGTGATTTTTAGTTGTTTCAAGTGCTAATGTTGAAGTGTTGACAGCAAATTTGAAGGATTTTTTAGGATACCCTCGGTGGTACGTATAAAGGGGGGGAAGCGGGCCAGGTGGGGAAGCAGGCCAGGTGGGGAAGCGGGCCACCAATAAATCTCAATGATGGCGTTACACTCAATTTAGCTTACCTACACTAATGTTACTGTCACCTGTCGGTGTATTCTGCATTACTACTATTTCGTCTGCAATGGGACGCGGTTTCAAGTTTGTGAGTAATGGATCAATTGGGGTATTCCTCGTTGATTACCGACACTTTTGAGTTGCGCTTTTTGAACTGGTGATTTTATCGTAGACTTCGCCGACTGTAAGGAGTTGTTTGCCCTTGACAATTACTCGGACGCCAGTTGCTTGTTCTTTTCGTTTGCCGATAACTTTCTTCAAATCCTTATTTTGTGATTCAAGTACGGTGGTTCATGCTCAAAGCTTTTCATGTGATTTTGCTAAACGGTCGATATGGCGACGTACCGGAGTTTCAATAGTGGGATTAACAGATAACCGTCGACCCATTTCGTTATTTGCATTACGAATGACTGTAATATCCATTGGAGAGCTTAGTATATCAAATGGCGTAGTAGGTTCAGAAGTGAACGCTCGCAGTGGAGGCGGTGGAGACGGTTGTGGGATACGATTAAGAACTTTGAATCGATCAAAGGGGACCAATCCAGCACTGCTCTATGCAGACTCAATATTAGTTGATGAAAAAGCGTTCGCTCGTGCAGCTGCATATGCCGAAAGCCATTCAGCTTTTTGAATATGGGCAACTTCCCTTCGAATCAAGGGATATAACGCCGCTTGCATGTATTTCTTTAACGGGCTGAAAATTGCAACATCCAAAGGTTGTGTCAAGTGAGAAGTATGCGGTGCTAAAACCAACAGAACAATCTTGTGTTAAATACAATATCCGAGGAACTCGCTGGTTATATGACTGCCGTGTCCATCAAGAATAAGGAGGCGATATCCTGTGTCAGTTTTTTTCTATGTCAGGGGTTCAACCTCCGTTGGCTTTTTCACGTATATGCGGTTCAAAACATCTTTGAAGCCATTGCACTCCATGATCATTACTTGTCCATCCCTTTGAATTACAAGATATCTTCCAATCTCTCTCCATATTTGGCAGAATTCATTGAGAAGACAAATTTTCGCCTCGAAAAATAATGAGGGGAGGAATTGTTGGGAAACAACTATTAGATCAAGCGCCCTAGTCTGCGCTACTTAGCCGCCAAAGCTTTTAGAATTAAAGTCAACCTTTTCTCACATCCGACTCGTTCCTTTGTGAGGGCATTCTGTCATTTTTGCCCTCTCTCAAAGTCTCACTCAACAGGTTATGAGCCCGGCGTAAGCCTTCAGCCCACTTAACCTCATTCAATCTAAATACCTCCCTCGTTCGACGCTTCTGACCCTCACCCTGATCGTCATTCCGTCAAATTTCGCTAAATCTCTAACTCCTTGAAAACATCAGTCTCGGTTCAACTGACACTTCAAACGTCTTGCCTACGTCAACCGGCACTCTACAAAGCACATCACCGATGAAATCAGCACCATCCTGAGCACCTTCGTCGCTGCTGTCCTCCTTACCTCGCACATCAAATAAGCTTTTTGGCTCCCACACTGTCGACTTCTAAAATCGTCACGAACCAACTAGCCTTATATTCCTTGATTTCTGACATCCCTCGATCCTCCTGCGTTGTCGTCTACCTCTCAAGACACGTCCCGCCGGAATCGCTTGGATACTCATCGAAATCCACATTGTCGCCAAGACTTACCTCCCAACACTGAATTCAACATGTCATCAACCAAGTATGCGTACAAAGAACTACCCAAGTTCGAGCCCATGTACTATCGATACTGGGCCAATGCTGTCAAAGATGCCCTTGCCGAACAGGACTGGATGAACTACCTCATCCCTCCTGCCTTCGTTCCTCCATCCACTGCGGTCACTCCTGCCAGTGACGCATCATCAACCACTAGTACAGTCTTCACTCCAGACCCCATTACCTCTGCGCGAGTCAAAGCATTCTTAACCCAGTCTATTGATTTCAGATATCAAGCAGCTATTGAACATTGCACCAGCGCCGCCGAGATTTGGTCTGTATTCCAAGCCAGATATGGACAGCGCTCACGAGACGACGAACTACGCCTCGAAGCCGAACTCCTCTCACTAGTCAAGCTGTCCACACAAACACTTGATCAATACATTGAGCGATTTGATGACCTCATCGCCAGCATCCGCGCCCAACAGGAATCTGCGCAGTGATGGGATGACCGTAAAGTCAACATGCACTTTATTCGGACCCTCGAATTATCCAACATCCCAAACGAGGATTGGAAAGCCTGGTCCACTTACCTCGGCAACACACATTCGACAATGTCGTATGATTCTCTGCAATCTGCCTGTCGAACATACTATACAACTCATATGCTACCTCATTTAAGGCCAATGCCCCAAGAGCAGGCATATGCAACAGCATCCTCAACCCCTGGACGCGGACGCGGCAGCGACAGAGGATCCCAACGAGGACGTGGCAATACACAACGTGGCGGGCGTAGCACCAGCAACAATCCCAAAGGACCTGGCAGACTTCCGACAGATCCAAATGCATTCGGCACTCACTGTGACAGAAGCGGACATGCTGCCACTTACTGTTTCAGGAAATACAAAGAGTCAGGATCTGGATCGAGCTTCACGGAATGGTGTGTATTCCAAGACACATGTGGCGCACCATCTCCTCCACCGTACAGGGCTCCACAAGCACCATCTGGAAATCGTCCATCGAATCCTCTAAACGCGCAAGGCCGCAGCTATGCAGTACGTACGTCCTGTCTCAAAATCAACAGTGGCTACGATGAATGGCTTTATGATACCGCATGTACCGAAACCATGACCAGTCACAGAGAGTTTTTCTCAAACTACGATGAATTTGACACTCCTGTCGAAATTCACGGAATCAACGGAAACCTCCAAGCATATGGATATGGCGACGTCATCGTTAAGGATGTTCGTAACAACCAACACACACTTCTTGCTATATGGTACACTCCTGAACTTGACGGTTCTATTCTCTCCAAGTATTGGACCAAACAGTACGGTCTCAGAACAACTATGGATGACCATGAGAATTTTCACTTCAGGAGCGCGGATCCTACATCCACCTTCCACTTCACAGCGACTACAATCGACAAGATCTCGGTCATCACAGATCTCGATGTGATCGAATACAACCCTGACAGTCTCACTGTCATCGTCCCAGCAGCAATGGCAGCGACCGCCGTCATCGGCACCGGCACAACTGCTGCTGTGACCAAGACCCCCAAGATCAACAGGAGTGTTCCATCCCAGCTCATGCACCTCCGCCTGGGCCACGCCTCGGAAAAGCCAATGCGACTCCTTGGTATTTCTTATAAATCTGGAAAATGCCACCCGTGCATTATGGGAAAGCAGAGTCAAAAGCCCTTTCCCGCCGTCATCGAGAAATCCAGCATCAAGCTATTTCGCGTCTATTCAGACATTTGTCCTGTTACACCCGAATCCTTTGGGCACGGACTGTACTTTATCGTCTTTGTCGATGAAGCTACATACTATACCTGGGTTTATATCATCCCCAACAAGTCGTCGTCAACAGTCCTCGAAATCCTCAAGCTCTGGCTCCCCCTTGTGGAACGTCAAGCTGGTACATCCCTCATCAACATTAGGACGGATGGGGGCGGCGAATACAAAGGAGAAACACTCCACACTGTGACTCCATTTCTTGCAGAACGCGGAATCAATCATGAGCAGACTTCTCTCTATTCTAGTTCCTCAAACGGTGTCGCTGAACGCATGAACAGGACACTTATGAATATGGTGAGATCCATGATACTTACTAGCGGCCTTCCAGCACCATTCTGGGGTGAAGCCCTCCACACGGCAGCCAAGATTGTTAATCGTCTGCCCACATCGGCCCTTCTCGATAACATCTCGCCTCATCAAGCCTGGTTCGGCGTGATTCCAAAGATCAGCCACCTGCGCGTGTTTGGATGCGTATGCTTTGTCAAGATCACACATCCCATCACAAAGGTACAGACTCGATCTGACCGCTGTTGTTTCCTTGGATATGAAGGCACTACTCAATACCGAGTGTACGACCCTACATCCAACAAAATACGTTCCAAGATGCGAGACGTCACGTTCATTGAGGATGAATTCCTCCCACGAAAGGCCTTCCTTCATGTCCCTTATGCCGATCGTCCTTTGCAGGTTCCAGAGCCGCGCAACTATTCCGAAGAAGATGATGAACTCGACAAAGATGAACTCACTGAATTGTTTCCCAAAATCAATTCCAGCGCACCGGTCCCCATCATTCCTCTCCTTCCTTAATTTGCCTCCTCCGAGAGCAAACAATCAGACCGTCGATACCATCGATGCTACAGACACTGCTGACTCAACCGTTGACAATCCAGCAAGGATAATTCGCTGGCCAATCCCCCCTGTCGGCAGTCCCTCTACTGAACACTTGAATCCTGCGACTGCACCACATGTCGAGGAGGAAGACAGGATACAGCCTGACCATCCCATTCATCAGATCTCACCAGGATCGCAACATGCATCCCAGAGCGCATCTGGGCCTACCTCATCTCAGCACGGATCGCCAACGGGCACTCTTCCTGCCGCTCCTGCTATTCCAGCAGCTCCTATTCCAACTCGCCAATCCAGCCGCCAAAGGAGACCGACAGAGAAAGCAAAGCAAAACAGACAACAAGAAGAGGAGCGCAACATGACCAAAGCTCTTACTGCACACACAGGACCGACAGTTCACTCTTCCTCTCCTCACTACCATGCCACTTGGGCACCACCCGAGGAGCCTCGCACCCTGCGAGAGGCCATGGCATCGCCCTATTCATCTTACTGGATCTCTGCTATCAAAGATGAACTCAACTCCATTCTTGAACATGGTACCTATACCATCGTCCTCCGTCCTCGAAATCGTAAGGTCATCGGATCCAAATTCGCCTTCAAGGTCAAGAATGCTGAGACAAAGAACCCACGCTTCAAAGCGCGCTTCGTAGCCAAAGGATACACACAAGTCGCCCATGTCGACTATGAGGACACCTTTGTCCCAGTCGCCAAGGCGACCTCTGTAAGACTCGTCCTCTCCCTTGCAGCAGGACGCCGTCATCTAGTCAATCTCTTTGACGTCGAGACTGCCTTTCTGAATTCGATCATCGATCGTGAGATATACATTGAACAACCCGAAGTTGACAACCCCGAATATCCCAGAGATAAATACGTCCTCAAGGTCAACAAAGGACTATATGGCCTCAAACAGGCAGGTGCACTCTATGCTAATGATCAGAAAAGCAAACTCGTTGCGCTAGGTTTCACTCCGTCGGAAGCCGACGAATGCATCTATATTTCTGCCAACAAGCGCATCATCGTTGCCACATATGTAGACGACGGACTTGTATGTGCAGATACCCAGGAAGAAATCGACTGGGTAATCTCAGAACTTTCCAAACACTACAAGCTGTGCAACCTCGGTCCCCCTACAAAGTTCTTGGGCCTGGACATATCGTGTCCTCTAGACGATCCCCGCGGCCCGATCACAATCTCACAAGGAACATATGCTCGTAAACTCCTTGCCAAATTTGACATGGAGAACTGTAATCCTGTCAAAGCGCCGTGCGATCAGCGAGCAGCAAGTCTGCACCTTCGCACCGATACAGAGGACCCTGCCATGGACCCGCCATTGTATCGTTCAATGACAGCATCCATCATGCATCTCGCAGTATGGACTCGCGCTGACATCGCTTGGATCACGAACAAACTTTCTCAGTATAACAGCGATCCCTCCGAGCTTCACATGTCAGCCGCAAAGCATCTGCTCCGCTATATCCAACGGACCCTTGATTACTCATATACCTTCTCACCCTCAGTGGAGAATTTGCTCTACGGCCTCTTTACCGATTACGACGGATTTGACTATACCCCACTTCACGGATATTCTGACGCCTCAGGAGCCTCTGACCTTGATGACCGTTGTTCTACATCAGGTTATATCTTCTTCTTTAACGGCGCTCCAATCGTCTGGGGATCCCGCAAGCAAGTCTATGCAGTCGCCCTTTCTTCTATGGAAGGAGAATATCTTGCTCTGACTGAAGCTACCAAAGAAGCCATGTTTCTTCGAAACCTCCTCGCTTCAATCAATATCCCACAGAATTTTCCTACGCTCATTCTCACAGATTCAGAAGCTGCACTTAAGCACGTCAAGAACAACGTCAATCATCCACGCAGCAAGCACATCGATACTCGTCATCACTACATTCGTCATGTGTATAATTCCGCCGATGTTGACATACGTCATGTTCCCTCAGCCTCACAAATGGCTGACATTCTCACCAAACCACTCGGAATTCTCAAACACCAAGAAGCTGTCAAGCTCCTGCGTCTCCACACTCGCTAACCATCTTGCGTTCGTTGTTCACAACATAATTACATCCTCCATCGACTTCACGGCGAAACGCTATGCCAACTCTCTCTCTCAAGATTCAGGATTTCATTTTCTAGCCTGGATAATGCTTTCATTACTTTCATAGTTTGGGATTCTCGGAAGTTCACGGTACAAAATTGAAAAGAAAAGTCATATGCATGTTGGGAAACAACTATTAGGTCAAGCGCCCTAGTCTGCGCTACTTAGCCGCCAAAGCTTTTAGAATTAAAGTCAACCTTTTCTCACATCCGACTCGTTCCTTTGTGAGGGCATTCTGTCATTTTTGCCCTCTCTCAAAGTCTCACTCAACAGGAATTGCTGTTCTGTCGACGCAGATGCATTCGATTGCTGAAACCCATTCTTGGCGCCCTGGTTGTGCTTGTAACCTTTGTCGAACCTTTGTATTGACAATAACACGTGTCGCTCTTATTTTACTGATGGAAAACCCACTTTCGTCCATGTTATAGTGATTCTCTGGTGAAATTTCATATTGCTGAACCATATCCAAGTACGCATCATACCACGCGTTTATTGCTTTTGGTGTCGCACAGGTAACCCGAGCCGCATCAATCGATTGTCCTTGAACTGTTTCTAATTCCGGATGACGTGAAAGAAATTGTTTCGTCCAATCGCCACCGATGGGTGGGTAGGAAACAAGTTCGCAATCGTCATTGATTTGACGGACGCATTGCTGTACAATTTCTTGGGCCATAGAACGTAATATGGCATGCTGAACTGGGTATCCTGCCTTTGTCGCAAGTGTAATCCAGCGAACTAATTCAGACTCTTCATGCGTGCTTAAGAGTTGCTGATTTTCATGACTTTGAATGCGGGTTTGGCGTCCATTAAAACACGCCGTTAATGTTGTCTTTCGAATATCATAGGTGGTTGCGGCTTTTCTGAGAGAGGTACAACGGCCGTTTGACAAATCAGCCAAGGCCATTTGAATGCGAGACTCGATTTCAGCTGCTTCATGGCTTTTACGACGCGTCATTGTTGGTAAACAAGAAATTTTAGTTGGTTACGCAATTTAAGTGGCCCGCTTCCCCACCTGGCCCGCTTCCCCCCCCTTATACGTACCCTTTGTCACTTATGTCCATAGAAGGGTTACCGACGGACGCTTATTTCAGATGTGGGAAGCATTTTCTGGAGGTGGAAAACTTGCGGATTTTGTGTCCATCTATAAAGAAATGGACCGCCTGTTGGTGTCGAAAGATAGAATCGAGCGAGCTGGCGCCAAAGCTAGCTGTGTCTCATATCCGTCCAATGAGTCACAGCCAAAGGTTTTGTCACCCGAGGTGGCTGTGACGCTCCTTCGCTTTATCTCAGTCACCTCTTGCATCGAAGGTTCCGACAATCAGCCTCATTAGACGAGCTAAAATACACTGATAAAGGAGGACCCGGACAAGTACTTGCCGTTTTGCGGATGTAATCCCACCTATCAAAGCATGCTAGCTTTACTGCAGCAGGAAGAGCCAAAGTATCTCCCGCAACTGATGATCTGGAGAGTCTACGGCTGGGGCTTGGATATCGAGGTTCAGGAGCAGTTGGAGCTTGATCGGATCGAGAGTGGAGCTGAGTTCTACGACAATTTGGAGAAGGTTAGGAAGTGCCTTGGGAAGGAGTGAGTGAAACTGGCAGCTTACGGCGGGCCGTACGTCTTGAACGTATACTCTTTATGCAATCAAAGAGATCTGAAACGGTGGGGAGAGGCTCTGGGCTAAATGGAGCAAACGTATCCCTGTCAACTTCATCGATGCACAAATGTCAATCGTCTTGGCGGGAGTCCCAGTTTACACTACTCGCAATTTGTCTCTCCTCCTCCGAGATCTTGTCCCTGCAGGGGTTGTCCTTCCCCGGACGGCGCTTGAGATGGCTAAACCAGTGGTAGGTACCAATGCTGGGGCCGACAAGGGTTTGAAAATACTGGGATGCGGACGTGTCGTTGTTGATGGAATTTGGTTGTGATATGATCGATTCTTATCCTATTCGATGTGAGTAGATGCAGGAATATATACAAGCTCATTGTCTGAGATGAGGGCTTTGTCTAAGATAAACGCTAATTGTCATAGTCTAAGACATGTTCAGCGCTATTCTCTCAAGTATTACTTGGGACAGTAAAATACCTTCCGACCACATTGTCAAGTTCCTGGAGACAGGACGACACTTTTACTTCACAATCACGTCACCTATCACAGGAACGGCACAAGGCCTCGTAAAACAGGCGGAATCTTGATACAATGTCTGCCAAGTTTTACTACAAGATGTACAGTATCGTCCTTTCGTGACACAATAAGAAGGAGTGACCAAGTTAAAAAGCACAAGTACATCCGAAAGTCCTCTAAGTTGTATACAAGTGGAAAAATTCTCTGCAGGAAACCCGGCGCTCAACTATTTCCACAAGCTTCGGTCGATCTCGTCTTAATCGACCTACGCCAAGCTCAGGTATGGTTGCCTTGACTTCATTTAGTAAATTGAATGCTTCATCAACCCGTCCCAAGCGCAACAAAATGAATACCTGTATTTCAGTAAAACGATAAAAATTGGAATATATTTACCTTGTAATATTTTAAGAGCCATTCGAACTCGGTCGATGCTTTAATCATCGAATCGAGTTCTGAATTAGCTCGCAACCAAAACGCTTTGTTGACAGAAAAGTTTTTAAAAGACTCAGAGCCCTCTTCCCAGAGTTTGTGTAATCGACAACAAAGATCCAATGCAGAATCACTCTGTTCGGAAGTTGGAATAGCCAATTTTGGAGTAGCGTGCGCCCGAGCGCATCGAATAATTTCCATGGCAAAATTTGTAGCCCACCAATCCGCATCAGCATTAGTCCCACCAAACCTCTCGACGGAAAACTCGTAAGCGGAACCATCAACAGTCCAATCGTAGGATTGCCGTCGCCAAAAATTGTGGGTTGCGTTGGTAGGGACTTTAACAACGACTGTTGATAATATAAATCTGGCGTCTATGTCCATTCCCAAGGGTTGATGAAATGGGATATCGGTCGTCCTTTGTCTTGAACATTGTCGATAGGTAAAATTCGGAGCTTGAAGTCTACCCCTTTTTATGGGGATTCCGTCGATTGATGTTATTTGCCCCGTCCAATGTTCAATTGCGGTGCCGGTGTCGAAACGAAGGACAGGACCATAACACACTTTGAGGTAGCGCAATAGGGGCGAGGAGAACTTGGCAAAGAGTTGCCAAACAATGTCCATGTACGGATTGTCAGTGAAAAGATATATAGGGTCCTCCTCGACAACACGATTCCAGACCTAAATAACGTGTCAACTTGGGGGCCAAAACAAGGGGGGGTGTCTTACTTCGAAAGCGTCGGAAGGTCGATGTTGAATCGCTCGATCCTTGTGGCCGGGGAGGACATCGGTCCAGCGCCGTAGTACATCGTTCTTGACGAGCCACTGGTGAAAACAACAAGCAACCGAATGAGGAAGACCGGTAGCGTCCAATTTCTGTAAAATAAGTTTCGACATAGTTTTATCGCCGACGCTTTCAAACATTCGCCAACGGTCGTAAAAGCTCGAGGCTTGGTTCTTAGGGGAGGTGTGAGAACCGTAATATTCTCGCCATCGGAAGGGATCGCTTAGATGGGGGATTTCGGGACGGGCTATATATTGGTTAGTGCTGTGCGGGCCCGGGGGGATGGGGGTGTACGCACCATCCATCCACGATGTGACCCAGGAGCGACATTCTTCGACTTGGCGGTCTCGGAGGCGGGTGAAGACGTCGAGAATTGAGTGAATCTGTTCGGGGATGGAGGCGGACGCGGCGGGTTGTTGAATGGATAATGCCGTCCGTCGGTGTTGTCGCTGTCTTTTTGCTGGTTCTTCTACTTGTTGTTGGTTGGCACCGTCGTCGTGGGTCTTCCTTTTTGGGCCCATTTCG